>Ga0182021_10007906_pt1 | contig 12610 bp, 11 predicted proteins | sample 612E3MmetaG_FD_120493 | JGI IMG/M metagenome (GOLD analysis project Ga0182021, IMG submission 120493) | Permafrost microbial communities from Stordalen Mire, Sweden - 612E3M metaG (Illumina Assembly) | ecosystem: Environmental > Terrestrial > Soil > Wetlands > Permafrost | place: Sweden... | reverse complement strand
TCCTGCCAGGTTTTTAGCCCCGGTGGTAATCGTGGCTTGATATTCGGTGTTGGGTAACAAATTGACATCGGGTGTAAAGATCGCCTCGAAGCCATAGTTGGTAACCGTGCCTGTAACAGTCGTATTCCCCTGCCCCTGTTGTAAGGTAAAAGTGGCAGCGGTCAAGGGTTGCATTACCTCGCTGAAAACAACACCGACTTTAGTGTTGATCGGCACGTCTGTGGCGCCGTTAGCATTAATCGTATTACTGACCCTGGGCGCAGTGGTGTCCTGTGCCCGAGTCGTAACCGTTGTTTGCACAGATGTTGTAGATATCGTTATCTTTGTGGATGTAATCGTGGTTGAGGGAGTTTTACCGGTACAGGCTGCTGCCAGTAAAATAGCTAAAATCATGATAATGGATATAATGGGCGAGAGTATGATATTCAGTTTCAATTAGACATCCTTTCTATTATGCGTTTTTGCTAGTTTCTCTGGACTTCTTCCAACACTGTGCCATATGATTGTCCCGCCAAACTAAAAGCAGACTGAACTTTACCTTTAGTTGAAATCGATTGACCTTCCTGTGGCGGTGGCTGGCTGGTGACTACCCAGATATTGCTACTACCGTCACCAATCTGGTAAGCTCCTTTTTCTAATAAGGGGAACCAGGCAGTTTTACCAACGGTGCCCTTAATAGTCAGGTCTTTATCTTCGTATTGTGAGGTATTGGCTAATATGTCACCGATTCTGGTAATGCGGGTACAACCGACAGCGCTTAATAAAAGTATGGTGGCAATCGTTAGCGCCGCGATTCTTAAAATCAGTTTCATAGAGGTTATTTTCTCCTTTACTGCAATTTGCCTTGTTAGCCCGATTTATATAATTCCCGATATTGACTGTTTTCTCCAGGAATTACTGCTTTACTTACAAGCTGGTTCGATTAAAACAGTTTAAATACCTGTTTCAGCAACCAGATAATAATTAAAATGACTCCTACAACCAGAGCAATGTAGATCAGAGCCCCCCAGGTAAAGACGAAAAATCCAAATACCCACAAGATCAAGAGAATAAGACCGATGACTAATAAGATACCCATGCTGCCTTCTCCTTTTTTTCGTTGCCACTTTCTGTGGTCGCCGATTTCCGCATATGACTGTATTGGAAAGTGAATTCTGCTCCCAGAATCAAAATTAACGCCGAATAATATATCCAAACAAGCAGAGCTATAATCGAAGTGATAGAACCATAGATAAGTTCATAATTACCGAAGTTTTCAAGGTAAAAGATAAACAATGTCCTGGCGATTTCGAAAAGGATAGCGGCCAGGAGCGCTCCCGGCCAAACATAACGCCAATATGTCTTTGTATTCGGGATGAATTTATAGAGTAATAGAAAAACCGCGAGCATCAGTAGAAATGCTACTAGCCGGCTACTTAAATTGACTATTAAAAAATCGGATGCGGGCAAGTTCAGAGCTCCATGCAAAACACCAATCATGGTGCTGGCTCCCAGGGAAAGAAGAAATAGAATTCCCAGACTTATTGCCATACCCAATTCGCTGGCTTTTCTGATAAAGAATGAGCGATATACACGGATATCCCAAGCTCTATTAATAGCCAGGCTTATAGAACTGAACATTGTACTCGCGCTCCAAAAAAGGAGAATGATACTCAGCACGCTCATAACACCGCGCAGTTTGATAATCTCGGCAATATTCTGTTTCAGAATGTTGGTGGCACCGGGGATATTCTGACCGACAAATTTCAGCAGTTCGTCTTGCAAATTTATTGAAGGCAGGAAAAAACCAAAAATAGCGATGAGTCCCAATAACAGTGGAAATATCGATAACATAGCGTAATAGGCTACACCGGCAGCTCTCTGTGTGGCATCATGATTGCTGGATTCCAGTGCAGTGCGATATATCAACTGGAATGCAGGATTTTTTAACAGACGGCTTTGGACCATCTGTAACCTTATTTTCAATCGACCGCTTTGGCTAACCATCGCCCATCCCCGGTACGTACCGCGTGTAATTATCGCGCCCTTTCTTTTTAATATCATACATGGCTAAATCGGCGCATTTTAAGAGCGTTTCAACGTTTTCACCGTCTTCGGGATAACTGGAAATTCCAATACTGGCAGTGATTGTGACTTCATGGCCGTGATACGTAAATGGTTTTCGAACGGCTTCAAGCACTTTTTGTGCGACATTGACTATATGTTCTACCTCGGTTACATCAGTTAGCATAATTACAAATTCGTCTCCACCCAAACGCATTACCGTATCTGTTTTGCGTAAAATACTTAGCATGACGCTGCTGAAGTTTTTCAATATTTCGTCACCTGCGGCGTGTCCGAATGTGTCGTTGATATTCTTGAAATGGTCGATATCAATCACCATGAAACCTATTTTTTTGTTATATCGCTTTGCTCCCGCCATAGCTATGATATAACGGTCGTTAAACAATGTCCGGTTGGGTAATCCGGTAAGCGGGTCGTGGTAGGCCATTTTTCGGATTTTATCTTCTGTTCTCTGATGTTGAATAGCAATAGCGTATAATTTAGCCAGCCTCTCAACGAATTCCAAATCCTGATGATTGTAATTGCGATTTGAGTTAGCCAATACCACCTGCCCAACCAATTCTATGCCGATCAACGCCGGCACAGACAGAAAATTATCTATGTTTATTGGAACTGAGGTAGTGTCTATAAACCTTAGATCGTCTGTCGGGGTATTCGTAAAAAAAGACTGCCGATTGTTTAACACCCACCCCCATGTAACCCCCGACTTTTCGAAAATATCTGTTTTGTCTTCATTTTTAGAAGATTCCCAGATTCCACCGGTCATAGCAGAACTGATCATGAATCCAGCTTCAAGGTCTATATAACCGATGAACCCATAAGAGCTGCCGGTAAAGCGTTCTGCTGTTTCCAGAACCAGTTCTGAGATTTCTGAAATCGAAATTGATGAAACCAGTTTACTGGCTAAGATAGACACAGCGTAGTCTCTTTCGGCTACCTGCGCCAGTGCTTTTTCTACTATTTTACGCTCGGTTATATCCCGAATAGTGCATTGGATTACTTTCTTATCACCGACGTCATAAACAATGCAGACAAATTCCACATTGATCAGCTTGCCGTCATTCTTTTGGAGTGGCAAGTATTCATAGCGCAAATAGTTTTTATTCTGCAGGTCAGCAAAGTTTTCCTTACTTGTCGCAATATCGTTGGGAAGCCCAATTTCCCAGATTTTCTTATTTAAAAACACTTCTTTTGAATATCCCAGCATTTCGGTGAGATAAGGATTAGCATCAACGATTTGTCCTGTTTCAGCATCGAGAATCAATATTCCTTCCCGGGCGGCTTCAAAAAGCCTCCGGTAACGTAATTCAGAAGCATTTATCATGTCCTCTGATATTTTAGGTTCTTTGTGCGATTCTTCAAGGCTATATTGTTGTAGCATGGTTTTCAGTTCAGGAATGTTAAATGCCTGATGATCATTTTCACCATATTGCTCTTTGATATTGATTATCTCGGCCTGAACGGCTACAAAAGCATCAACTACATTGGGATCGAAATGGATGCCCTTTCCCTCCCTGATAATGGACAATGACTTCTCCATTGAAAACGGTTCTTTGTAGGGGCGCTTGGACGTCAGGGCATCGAAGACATCTGCGATTGCCACGATACGGGCGGCGATTGGGATGGCATCGCCTTTTAAACTACCGGGATAGCCACTCCCATCCCATTTTTCATGATGATATAGGGCGATATTCTCCCCCAGTTTAATAAATTCGGCGTCAGAGCCATGGAGGATTTTAGCACCGATGACCGTATGCTGTTTCATAATTGCCCACTCTACAGGATTGAGCTTAGCCGGTTTCGTTAGTATAATGTCCGGTATGCCTATCTTTCCCAGATCGTGCATCGGGGACGCGTAAAGAATAGTTTCAATAGTGCTTTCGCCTAATCCCAAGCGGCGGGCAACCGCAGCGCAATAACGGCTCATCCGCTTGATGTGAGCTCCCGTGTCCTTGTCTTTGTACTCAGACGCCATAGACAGCCGGTAGATCGTGTCCAACGAAGCAGCTTTTATGCTTTCAAAAGCATGTTTGAGTTCTTCGGTTCTTTTAGTCACATCAGACTCAAGTTCTTTCTGGTAATTACGCGTCAAGTCATTGGACGCTTTGATTTTGAGAAGAGACCTTACCCTGGCTAAAAGCTCGGTCTTATCAATAGGCTTTGAAAGAAAATCGTCGCACCCGGCTTCTATTCCTTTAATCCTGTCTTCTGTTTCCCGCAGCGCGGTAACTAAAATTATCGGAAGCAAACGATTTTTTTCATCTTGCCTGATCCTACGGGTTACTTCAAAACCGTCCATACCGGGCATCATTACATCCAGCAATATTAAATCGATTTGATTACCGGAAAGTTTTCCCAGCGCTTCCTCACCATTTGCCGCTTTAACGATTTCGTAACCCTGCGGAGCAAGATATGCCTCCAGCAGTTCAATATTCTGGAGTTGATCATCAACAACTAAAATTACCGGTTTATCTTTCATCATTGTTCTCTTTTGGTTTAACTTTTCAACATAGCAAAAATCATTTAATGAATTGATTGATCTCTTTAGCAAACGTGCGCGTATTTATCGGCTTACCGATAAATCCGCTATTGGTGATATTTTTAATTTCCTCCATACCTTCCGCCATGACAGAAGCAGTCACAAAAATGATGGGAATGTCAGAGGTCTCTTTATCTTGACGCAGTATCTTGGCTGCGACAGTACCACGCATATCCGGCAGGCGCACATCCATAATGATGATATCGGGTTTTTCTGTACGAGCGATGGCAATGCCACCGGCAGCATTTTCAGATTGAAATACTTCAAAGCCGGCCACCTCTAATAGGTCTTTTTCCAGTAAAAGGTTGCTTCCGTTATCATCGATAATTAACGTCTTCTTCCCCATTTCACGCCACCTTCGCGGATATAATAGGAAGAGTAAACCGGACTGAAGTGCCTTTCCCTAATCCTGCCGACTCTACGGAAAATTTTCCTCCGTGCAGTTCAACCAGCTTTTTAGAGAGCGGCAAGCCAAGTCCTGTCCCCTCAGTCACCCTGGAATATGGGGTATCGACTCGGAAAAATCCTTCAAATATTTTCCCCATATTTTCAGGAGCAATACCGACTCCCGTATCCCACACTGTAACAGCTATTACAGAATCGTTTTTTTTCGCCCGCATGCCGATTTTCCCGCCCTCAGGGGTAAACTTGACTGCGTTCGAAAGCAGATTGTAAATTATCTCTTTTACTTTAAGTTCATCCGCCTCAATATCCGGCAGGTCATCTGCTATTTCGAGCAGCATTTCAATCTTCTTCTTACTGACCATATCCGCTACCAGCATTGAAATATCATTTAACAGGTTTTTCATCGGAAGTATGGATAAAGCCAGTTTCATCTTACCGGCTTCAACTTTTGCCATATCTAGAATTTGGTTAATAAGCAGGAGGAGGTGTTTTCCGCTGGTTAAAACGTTGTTAACATATACCCTTTGTTTCTCATTGAGTGGGCCGAAGGTCTCGTCGTATAATACCTCGGAGAACCCATTAATAGAGTTGAGCGGTGTCCTGAGCTCATGGGACATATTGGCTAAAAATTCCGATTTTACCCGCGCGGCGCGTTTTAACTCGGCAGCTAAATCTTTTAACTCTTCATGGGCTTTTACCAAACCGATTTCTATCTCCCGGCGCTCGGTGATATCTTCAATTGCCAGAAGGATGACCCGCTCTTTACCCAAGACACGATGAATCTGCCTGGCATTCAGCAACATTACGCGCCTGCCTATAGTAGCAAAATCGTGCTCCACCTCATAGTTATCAAAGGTTGTCTTTTTAGGAAGAATGGTTTCCAGTAATTCCCGCAACTTGGGAATGTCCCACTGTTTATTGCCCAGGTCATAAATTAACTGTCCTAACGTCTCTTTAGGGTTTACTTTAAAAACTTCATAGAAGGAGCGGCTGACTGAGACTACCCTTAAATCCTGATCCAGAGCGATCAACGGTTCACGCACCGTGTTGATGATGCTCTCGGCATACTCGCGGGCTTCATCTTCGGATTGCTTAATTACTTCCAGTTCTTTGCGGGTCTTTTCCAACCCGGCTTCTATCTCTTTGCGCTCAGTGATGTCTTCAATAGCCAGTAAAATGACCCGTTCCTTGCCCCTCCCCCGTTCAATTTGCCTGGCATTCAGCAACATAACGCGCCTGCCTATAGTAGCAAAATTGTGTTCTACCTCATAGTTATCAAAGGTTGCTTTTTGGGGAAGGATAGTTTCCAGTAGTTCCCGCAACTTGGGGATGTTCCATTGTTTGTTGCCCAAGTCATAGATAAGCTGTCCTACCGTCTCTTCGGGTTTTACCTTGAAGACTTCATAAAAAGAGCGGCTGACCGTGACCACGCGAAGATCTTGATCCAAAGAGATTAATGGTTCGCGCACTGTGTTGATGACGCTCTCAGCGAAATCGCTGGCTTCATCGGCTGATTTTTTAATAACCTCCAGTTCTTTGCGGGTCTTTTCCAGGCCATTTTCTATCTCCCTGCGTTCGGTGATATCCTCAATGGCCAGGAGGATGATCCGTTCCTTGCCCAACACTCTTTGAATTTGCCGAGCATTCAGGAGCATTATGCGGTGGCCGATGGTTGAAAAATCGTGTTCAACTTCATAGTTATCAAAGGTCGTTTTTTGAGGAAGAATGGTTTCCAATAATTCCCTTAACTTAGGGATATTCCATTGTTTATTCCCCAAGTCATAAATAAGCTGTCCGACAGTCTCTTCAGGCTTTACCTTGAAGACTTCATAGAAGGAACGGCTGACAGTAACCACCCTTAAATCCTGGTCCAGAACGATTAACGGTTCGCGTACAGTGTTGATAATACTCTCGGAGTATTCACTGACAGTCATCAGCAATTTAGCTTTATTTTGTTCGGTTATATCATGCATAATAGCCGACACGCCGTAAATATTTCCGGACTTATCCTTAATTGATGAAAGAGTTAAAGAGACATCAATTATTACGCCATCTTTCCGGACGCGTTTTGTTTCATGATTTTTAATCAATTCTCCTGTTCGTAGCTTTTTAAGTTGGTCTAGTATTTCTTGTTTGTAGCCGGGAGGAGCTAAAAGAGAAATATTCTGGCCTTGCATCTCTTTTTCGGTATAACCGTATATTTTCTCTGCCCCGTTATTCCAGCTGATGATATCTCCTTGCAAAGTTTTGCCGATGACACCATCAATGGAGGTATTAACAATTGCCGCTAAACCAAGATAAGATTCTTCAGTAATTTTCCGCTTGGTGATATCTTCAATAGCCAAGAGAATTACTTTTGGCTTTTCCGGCGGCATGGGGATACGTCGTGCATTTAGAAGCATTACACGCCGCCCAATAGTAGCAAAATCATGTTCCACCTCATAATTATCAAAAGTCGCCTTTTTGGGCAGGATGTCTTCCAGCAATTCCCTCAGCTTGGGGATGTCCCATTGTTTGTTACCCAGGTCATAGATCAGTTGTCCGACAGTCTCCTTAGGTTTAACCTTGAAAACTTCATAGAAGGAGCGGCTGGCGGAAACCACTCTTAAATCTGCATCTAAAACGAGTAGCGGTTCACGCACTGTATCGATAATACTCTCTGAATATTCCTGCGATTTATTTACAATTTTGTTACTGACCAATTCCATTCTCCTTGAGTTCGTTGATACCTTTTCTAACTGTTAAACGAGTTCATTCATCGGATTCTACTTCAGACCGAACAGTTTCGACCTTTCCTTAAATTCTTCCTTAGATTCGTCTTCCCAAGGAAGATATATGAGGGCAGGAGGGCTGCGAAACGCGTAAAGCAGAAGATTGATTACCTCGCTTGAAGAATTGGCGAGTTTCATGATTGTTTCCTTCCTGGCCGCTAAAACCTGTCCGGTAACGAGGGTCGGTACATTGGGGAAATAGACGTTTATTATAGGGAAAATGGCATTATCTTCACTCAATTTGACTTTTTCCTCCGAGAGTATCCAGCCGTAAGAAATGCAAGTAGGCGAATACAAGAAAAGGCAAGCTTGCATATGACTCAGTTTACCGATAGTCATTATTTCACCCTGACCAAAAAAGAGCCCGATAACCGGAATCCTGGAAAGCACTTTCCCGACTTTGGTTAATTTCAGTAACATTCCTGAGAAATAGATAATCAGGATACAAAAAATAAAACCTAAACCGACAAATAAATATTTATCCGCCACAACAACGCCCAATATCGTTCTGCCGACTTTTTCGCCGTTATTGAAAAGAAGAATCAATATATAAACTACCAAAATAACCGGAAGCCAAAAAACGAAACCGTAAAGGATATAAGTAGACTGCTTTTTTAATAATCCCTTCATATTGCCCTCCCCTCCGATGTTCAGAGGATAAAACTCCCTTGCTCCGCATTAAGCCCAATTACTAATGACTCATCCTCGACCATACCAGGAAGAGCGCTAATCCCACGAAAAACGCTGCTCCCACAATCACCACTACTGTCCGGTTAACTATATGCTCGAGGTGATCGAGTTGTTTCTCCACACCGAATACATCAGCACTGACATGAAATTCACCACGCTCTGCGGTCTTCATCATCCTGTCCATACGCTGGGGAAGACCTCCGACAAGACTTGCCAGTTCCGCTGCTGCCGCAGGTAATCGCTTAACCGCAGTCGCCAAAGAAAACTTCTTTTTAACTATCTGCATAACATATGATTCCAACATCGGGGCAATATTAAACTCGGGATCCAATCCTCGACCCAAACTTTGCGCCATGACTATAGTTTTTAAAAGCAAGAACGTGTTGGAAGGCAGCTGTATTTGATGGCGACGCAAAAGGGAAAATAGTTGCGTCAAATTAGTGCCCACGCTTTCTGCGTGCTTTTGTAAATGAATGACCGGGTACTGGTTCATAACGTATTTCATATCTTTTCGCAGACGGGCGCGCGATCCTGCAAGACGAAGGTTTACCGCACCTAATTCTATCAACGCATCTATAAGCAAATCGACATCCCTGTCCAAAATGGCTTTAACAGTTGTCGCCATGCGCCATCGTACCTCATCATCTACCATACAAATCATTCCGAAATCGACCAAACCAAGGCGACCATCAGGTTCTACAAATAAATTCCCCGGATGTGGATCCGCGTGAAATAGTTCTCCCTCAAAAACCATTTTGAGCCAGAGATCGACACTACGTATGGCTAATTCTTTACGATTAAAGCCCGCTTTGTCCAACGCCTGTACATCCAGAATTCCTATGCCGTGAATACGTTCCATGGTAAGTACCTTTTCTGTGGTGGACTCCCATAGAATCTTGGGAATGTGTACTGTCGGGTCTTCCTGGAAGAATTGAGCGAAGTATTCGGCATTATGGCCTTCCCGAATGTAATCTGTTTCGTTCTTAATGGTATCGGCTATCTCCTGGGCTATTCCCACCAGGTCGTACTGTTGTGCGCCTTTCCAATATTTTGTTGCGGATACTGCGGCACGACCCAAAATATACATGTCTTCCTGTACCAATTCAGGCACACCGGGCTTTTGCACTTTAATGACTACATCTTTGCCATCCGCCGTAGTACAGGAGTAAACCTGTCCAATAGACGCAACGCCAACAGGGTTTGGGTCGAATGATTTAAATACCGTGTCAATCGGATGACCTAACTCGGTATTAATTACGCTTTTCAATACCTCTACTGGAAGCGGTTTCAAAGAACTCTGGAGTTTCGATAATTCCTGGGTATAGGCCGGAGGAAGCAAATCCGCACGGGTTGAAAGGATTTGTCCTAATTTTACAAAAAACGTTCCCAACTCTTCTATCGCCATACGCATACGTTGTGGTTTGGTATAAACCATTTTGCGGAAAGGATTTCCCCTTAGTAACCAAAAGAAAAATAGAAATTTTTGCAATCCGACGTATCGCAATACTTCTTCAAGTCTATACTTGACCAAAACCTTCACAATCTGTCGATATCTGGTAAAATGGTTGTTCTTTTTCCGGTTTTGTTGATTATCGTTATACATTTTAGTGCCTCCCTGGATTAGACTGTTCAGGTCCGAGATTCTGTTGTTTAGCCTGGCGATGCCAGACGCCGAGATGTTTGCGCCAGTCCTTTTTCCCTAATTCGGTGCGCATGCTGGAGAAGGTGGTACTAACTGCGTCCCGGACGGCGCGGTCAACCTCTTCGCTGTTAATTACCGCAACGACAGCATCGTAGGTCCGTTCTTCAGCGCGTTCCAGAGCTAAATCCAATCCGACAATATGTGCAAGGTCAGGAAGAAGCCCTTCGTGAGGGGTTGCTGCCCGGACGCGCTTCAGTACGTCAGCCTTGTTTCGCATAAAGGCTGCTGCAATTCCATGACTGAATCCGGCCCGGTCCATATCTGCCTGGACGCGGGCAATAATTCGTTCCAGTACACGGTCGGTTAGCTCTTCTTCTAAACCTCCCACTAAGGCGAGGAAATTACGTCGCAGGAATCCGTCGCCGAGAAGACGGTCAACTACACGAATAAAGCGCGCAACTAGAATAATCCACACCCACGCATTCTCGATAACAAACCCGTGATGCACCAACACCAGCGCAGGTACGATGGCAATGAAATCAAAGAAATGGGTACGTAAATAGGCTGCCTTATCCCAACGGAATCCAGAGCGGGCAAAGAACTCAATAGCGAACCCAACAGCGAGACCAAGATCAATGAACACCCAACTAGCGGGTACAGCTCCACGAGAACTGAAGACCCAGATTGAAAGCAGAACCAATGACAGCAAGGAAAGAATGAAAGCTGCCCAATGCAGAATCGGATTGCGGTGGGGTAACGATTCTATTTCCTCAAGTCTCGCATATGCCGTCGAAACAACCTGTGGCGAATCACCCCGAGTTAGTTCACCCTTTCCATCAATCACGGCTGAATTATTTTGAGGCTCAATCTTTTTTTGTATAGTCATCTCTGTATCCTCCGTTAAGTGCAAACGCAATATTTAATGAGGAATCTATTCCTTCTTTTCAGGCTCATAATTGATTTCAACCGTAGTCTTCTTACCGGTCGCAAAATTGAGATTGATCTCTACGTCGTCCTGAACGTCCAGGAGTTTTTTTGCCAGTTCCTTGGCGCTTTTTAACGGTAGCGGAACAGTAATGGAATTATTGACTTTTAACCAATCCGGGATAACCGGTAAGTGAGTGGTAATTTTTATTATGTTCTTTGTCATTTTATTCTCCCTTTTTATTTATTATTTGATTATTTATTTTTAAATATTGGATTTTATCATTCGTCGTTCAAATGCCTGGTTTTATTACTGTGACCTTAACTTATTTCCCTCCTTTAACGCATTTACCCGATCTATATAACGAAGTTAGCTAATACTGCCGTCACGTACGCTGTCCCGAAAATACTTGAATAACAGAATTATGATCAAGGCAAGCGGCAAAATAATAATAAACCCTAATATTCCTGCAAGGTATGCTCCGAGAACGGTGAGAATTATTATAAACGCGGGATGAATCTTCATTTGCGAGCCTTGAATTTTAAGCCCAAGCAGGTTGCTGACCACCAGTTGAATAATCAAATAGCCCAGACCTACCCAGATGACTTTTTGAGGGGCTGTCGCCAGCGTAACAATGACTGCAAGCCCACCACCCAGCCATGGCCCAATAGTAGGCACCAGATCCGTTACAGCGGCAAAGACGGCGAGTGGAAGTGCAAATTCAATTTTCATGAAGAACAATAGAATATATACGCAGACTCCAACAACAAGACCCATCAGTAGTTTAGCGCGAATATAACGCACCACTACATCTCGAAGGATAGAGAGAACGTTCTTCGTGTGTGTTCGTGTCCATAACGGTAATCCTGCATAAAACTTATCACGCAGACTGTCCCAGTCTTTAAGAATGAGGAAGATGAAAACCGGCATGATAATAAACCCCAAAATCATGGTAGACGAACTCTGTACGATCCTCACGCCACTCGTTAAAAACCCTTTCAGGACGTTTGGCAATGCTGCAGACGCTTTCGCCGCATAGACGTCAATATTCTGCTGCATCGATGGACTGGACAGTATCGGAATAGATTTAATCCATTGTTTTATTTTGTCCAGGCCATTCGGAATGGACTGTGAAACGTCCTGAGTCAGGTTCCCAAAGGCTTTACTCACAAGGGTAATGCTATAGAATACGACCAGGCCAATAACAGCCAGGGACAGAAGATATACCACAACGATGATGGAAATCCGTAGTAGTTGTTTGAGCTTCGGCTTCTTGTCCATGCCGGGGAGATGTTTTTCAATCCACCTGATGACAGGCAGGAGCAGAATGGCGAGAATGAAGCCAACGACAAACGGCAGGAAGACGCTTCGCAACACCCAGAGTAAAGAAAAAACAACAATCAATCCAAGTATGAAAACTATAAGCTGCCAGTGTCTCTTTATTAGTGTTCCTCCTGTGTTCAAATCAAACCTCTCCTGCCGCTGCCTATGGGGTTATCATCCACGAATTCTCTTTTACCATACTGAGCCATCACATTATTTGATTAGACCTATTATGGCGTCTCTGAATGGTT
>Ga0182021_10007904_pt1 | contig 12610 bp, 10 predicted proteins | sample 612E3MmetaG_FD_120493 | JGI IMG/M metagenome (GOLD analysis project Ga0182021, IMG submission 120493) | Permafrost microbial communities from Stordalen Mire, Sweden - 612E3M metaG (Illumina Assembly) | ecosystem: Environmental > Terrestrial > Soil > Wetlands > Permafrost | place: Sweden... | reverse complement strand
ACATTACCGAAAGCAAAAGAACAGCGGTGAAACTCAGGGAAAGTGAAGAAAGATACAGGATCGTTGCAGAGCAGACAGGTCAACTTGTTTATGAGTATGATATTGACTACGATAAAATCTACTGGGTAAGCAACATAGAGAAAATTACCGGATATACTCAAAATGAATTGCTGAATACAGGAATGGAATTCTGGATAGATAATGTACATCCTGAGGACCGAAAAGAAATCCTGAATCAGAAGATGAAATACTGTGATCAGGATATTCAACTTGTTGGGGACAACGAAAACTTCCATATGGAATACCGTCTTAGAAAGAAAGATGGAGGTTATATCCATATAGAAGAGAATGGATTCTGCTCTCAAATAGGGGACGATCCCATAAAGATCCTTGGGGTGATGAAGGATGTCACGGAGAATAAAGAAACAAAAGAACTCCTAAAAAGAATAGAAGAAACCCGTAAAAAAGAAATTCATCACAGGGTTAAGAATAACCTGCAAGTAATTTCGTCCCTGCTTGACCTTCAGATGGAAAACTTCAGTCAGAGAGAAGCAGTTCAAATTTCGGATGTACTTGAAACTTTCCGGGAAAGCCAGAATAGGGTTATATCCATGGCCCTTATCCATGAAGAATTATACGAAAACGGAGGAAACGATACTCTTAATTTTTCTCTGTACCTGAAGAAACTCTCTCAAAGCCTCTTCCAGACGTACAAGGTCGGAAATGCCAGTGCAACTTTAAATCTGGATATGGAAGAAAGAATCTTTTTTAATATGGACACAGCAGTTCCATTAGGAACAATCGTTAATGAGCTTGTTTCGAACTCTCTTAAACATGCATTTCCAGGCAAGGATGATGGGGAAGTTCTAATAAAACTTTATAGAGAAGATGCTGAAGAATGTAAAAACAAACAGGATGAAAGCGAAAACAAAGACTGTGAAAGCGCAGGATTTGTTCTGATAGTTTCGGATAACGGAATTGGTATCCCTGAAAGCATAGATATTGAAAATCCCGAAACTCTCGGTTTGCAACTGGTAGGCGCATTAGTAGACCAGCTAGATGGGAAGCTTGAATTGAAAAAGACAAACGGGACTGAATTCGCTATGAAGTTCTTAGTAACATAAATGAAGCAAGGACCTCTATCTGATCAAAAAAGCGCAAGAGCTGAAGGAAATTGTGGAATTAACTATAATTGAAAAAGTCCTGCAGCAAGAGAAAAAAAGTCCTGCAGCAAGAGAACAAAGTCCAGCACGGTATTTTAAGATTCAGATTTTTAATCTACAGCAAATTTGCGATGCTGGCATTTCCTGTGATGTATATTAATTAAGCCTACAAAGTGAGCTCATAATCAAGGATCTCCCGCCAGACCGGGAAGCAGTCTTATGGTGCTTGACCCGGAACCTGCAATTGCTTTTTATTTAAGTTCTCTTCTCTGTACTTCACAATGCTTACCTTATATGCGGCAGAATGATTATTAATCTTCAAGCTTGTTCTAGATCCCCAGTTATTAATATTATTAATCCGTTCAGAGAGCTGTTCATAGTGGTCATAAAGCTCCTTTCCCCAGGCCAGAGCTCCAGGCTCAAAGCCTAGAATATATTTCCGATCAAAAACCGCGTTTTTCGGGAAAAGGGCTAATGCCGTGAAGTTATCCGCAGCCGTGACAGCCGGTATCCTTTCAAAATCGGCGCAGACAAAAAGCCGGGTGTTTCCCATCTTAATAAATCTCTCTGTTTGTTCTTTGTAATCCTCTACCCACCTTTTTAGAACCGGTTCTGTGAGAACAAGCGATACGGATGTCCCCTTTTCGGCAATTTTGCGATAAAAAGAAGGAAAGAGGGGGTGAAAGAAAGGAATCGCAGCCTCCAGTTTTATTGCATTTTCAGCAATTTCAATATACTCAGGGATCATCTCAAACATATAGTCTATACAGGGTTCGATTAAAGTGCAGTGGCCAAGCTCGTTAATTCGGCGAAGGAGAATAGGTGGAATCTCGCTCATATCCCTATCAGCCCAATAATCTGCATTTTCTTCCAGGACAGAAAAGGTATCTAAGAGAGGCTTCATTTTCTTAGCAACTATTTTTCCTATTCCGCTAAGCTCGTAGAGATTTCTTTCCTGAACTATGAGGTGTTGCTCTTTGAGCTTTTTTACCTGGGGCTGAATCGATGTTTCACTGGCATTCAGAGCTTTTTTGATGGTTTCCATATCCATAGATCCTTCAAGCAGCAGGAGCAGAACATTAGTCCTTTTTTCTGAGAGAAGGATAAGATCAAGTAGAAAGTTTTCCATTTTATACACCTGGATCGAATACTTGTAATCCTATAATTTGGTTAAATGTTGAAATATATGAAGGATCATTGCGATCTGAACCACTATCTTTCCCTCAGATTTCCTCCGAAGTGCTTTTCTTCGGCATCGCCTTCATTATAATCATGTTTTAATTTAGCAATTCGACAAGAAGACAATGTAAGGGATCGCAACTCTGGCAGATCCCGCAAATTCCTTCTACAAGATTTGAAGTGGCCCTCGAATTCTCTTTCTGGATCGTTTTCTCAAAATCCTTCAAAAGTAAATCATTGCTACGTATTCGTTTATCTATATCTTCCCCACTGATCCCGGTGTTGATCCTGTAATGTCCTTCAAATTTCTCAATTTGCAAACTTTTTAATGAAGCCCACATTACTCGTTCCGCCTCCCCTGATAGCAAATAATTTCAGATATAGAAAATTCATTGGAACTTACACAGTTGAAATAAAACAAGTAGCATGAGACTTCAAGCGATCAAAATCATAATATTTATGACCGACCTGCACATGCTTTCATTTTATATCTCAACTGCGGAAGTTCTACTGGGAAATAACCCTGCTGGGAAATCTCCTTCTACAAATCTCTAAACTTTGTAACTATTCTGTCCCTATATTTAACTGAGGTTAATTGGCAAATTTATGAGTCCTTTTTAATTTGTCTATTGGTTTTGTTCTCAGTCTTTTGTGGTGTGGGTGAGTCATTATTTACTTGTCTTTCAGGACTCAAAATCGCTATCATTTGACTTATTCTTGGATCTGAATAGTTACTAATTTTGATATCTCAACTTATAACAATAGTGTATTAGTATTCAAGCAATAAAACATGTGAAGAAATGTAATTAAGAAATGTGTATTAATTAAAGTCGGATGTTAAAAAGTCTATTCGCACAAAAATTTCCTTAGTTTTAGAATTTATAACAACTTTATTTCTATTTGAAAGACAAAAATAGGATATGAATGCTCAAGTAAGCAATTTAATAGATAAGTAGGATTAAAATTACCTTTCTATGTCTTTTTGACACAACGTTTCTCAAAAAATCAGTATAACTTTAAAACATTAACAGTTACATCCTTGTAAATAATGTAATCTTTTTCATATTTATACTTAATTTACATTATTAATTAATTAATTTCCAAAAAAAGGCACGTAATTCAGCCATTAATAATAGTGAGAACGCAAATACAATGGATCATTATACTTGTTTTCTCAAAATAATATCATTAAAACCTTTATTTGAAGCACAAAAAACATCGAAGGCAGGAATAACTTATTTAAGTCTTTGTAACCGTGGAAAGTGCGGAAAATACAGAAAAAAATATCCATATCATTTACTTCTGCATTTTTCACGTTTTCTGTAGTTTATTATTTTTTGTACTAGATAAAGAATAATTCTTGATGCAATTCGAATTCCAATATTAGAACAAAATGTAATAAATAAGTGAAAATGTTTTCTGTAATGGCTGTCAGATTTATAAGCAATCAAAAAATCTGGATATTCTAGAAAAGTTAAGGATGCAAGGATATTGAGGATGCAAGGATGTTAAGGATGCAAGGATGTTAAGGATGCAAGAATGTTAAAGATGCAAGAATGTTAAAGAGCAAGAATGTTAAAGATGCAAGAAAAATAGTAAAAGAAGTATTTGCTGTTAGAATAAAGGTGGGCTGTGGAAGTGAGTTATAAAAACCTCAATAAGACAAAAATTTTTCCACATTATCCCAAAAACGGGGGTGCCCTTTTTGTTAGAGATTCGATAAATAACTCACACCCAATAAATATTTACTTGCAGGTGTCTAGAAGACTTTTCTTTTTACCGCCTCTCTGTTCAGAGGGGTGTATCGGTTCAACTTTGGCTTCTTCTTCTTTCTTCGGCTCCGCCTTATTTTCTTCGTGGTGGGTCATATATACAACTCCTTTATTGTTTAAATTTAAAGATTTTAATAACTCTGGGATCATCAAAATTTACAATTGATTCCTGGCAATGAATCGATATTAATCAAATTCTTCCCAGGCCACATATTTAATTATCCCAGTAGTTATTAGAATTCTCTCCTTAATTATTTTAAATTAATTACACAAAAAATTGTTTTTAGACGAAAGATTCTTTCACATAAAATATTTTGAGGCCTAACATGGTTTAAAAGGAAGGTTCTTTTCAATATTTCTTGGAAAATAGAATTTATTACTGGTCTCACTTTCTGCGATTTCTATTTCGGTTTCGAAAGGAGTATTGAAGATTGCTTGAGAGCTGCAAGAGAACCTGAAGCCCCTTCTGGATGAAGTAGACCCGCTGGAAATTTTCAGGATTACACCATAATAAGAACTGTCCTTAAGATTATGAATATAAGAGTAAGACGATATTTTAAAAAGGATAAAAAGTACATTATGGAAATGTTTTATATACGTTCTTATATGTCCTGCAGGTTCAAATTCAAGAATTGAAGAGCACTTAAAAACAAGGGACAAAAAAACCTGGCAGAAGTTCTGTAAACAGGGCAAAAATTCACTATTTTTACTTTTTAACCAAGCAGAGCACATTTTCTGAACACAAAAGACACATTAAAAGGTTGGAGGAAAACCCGGAAGACTTATGTTCCTTCTCCTGCAGCTCACATACAGTCTCTCCGAAAATCTGCCCCCTCAAGCATATTTATCGGGATCGGATCATCGTCTTCCAGGCAATTCTTTACTCACATTCCTACCTGTTGTTTCTCGCTCTTTCTGACCTATTTTGCTCCCATTACATTATACAATCATCCTGCTAGTTATTTTAAATTAATTGTAAGAAAAATTGTTTCCGAACAAAAGGCAGTTCCGCATAAAAGGTTTCAAAATCGAACAACAATTTGATATTGATTATGCTTTTCGTTATTTGGTGATCCGTTACAAAATGATTTATCAACGACCACCGGACGTTATTCATTATCTCAGGAGTTGTATTACCTGATTAACCATAGTACAAGTTTCTCAAAATATCAATTGTTTAGGGGGAGCACCTGTATTCTAAGCCTCGTGATTTTGAGCCTGCTGTTTTTCCGTCCTTGTAGTATCTTCCGTCCTTTAGTTCATCCCAATAGTATTTTCTCATTCCTTTAGCTGCGCCCCAGTAGCATCTTCTCATTCCTTTAGCTGCGCCCCAGTTGCGTCTTCTCATTCCTTTAGCTGCACCCAGTAGCGTCTTCTCATTCCTTTAGCTTCGTCTTCTCAGCCCTTTATCTTATATCATGAATCCTTTCAGAACGCTCTTCAAAATAATCGTATAGTTCTTTTCCCCAGGCCAGAGCTCCAGGCTCAAAGCATACAACATATTTTCGGTCAAACATTGCATTTTTCGGGAAAAGAGCTATTGCCATGAAATTATCCGCAGCAGTGATAGCCGGTATCGTGTCACAGTCAGTACAGACAAAAAGTTTGGCGTTTTCCATTTTTATAAATTTCTCAGTTTGTTCTCTATAATCCTCGACCCACCTTTTCAGGATTTGCTCAGGTAGAATAAGCGATACGGATGTCCCATTTTCGGCAATGTTGAGATAAAAGGAAGGAAAGAGAGGATGAAAGTAAGGAATCGCAGCCTCCAGCCTTGTTGCCTTCTCAGCATTTTCTATATACTTGGGGATGAGTTCAAATATATGGTCTATCTGAGGCTCTATTAAAGTGCAGTGTCCCAATTCGTTTATTCGCCGCAGGAGAAAAGATGGAATCTCACTCATATCCCTATCTGTCCAGTAATCTACATTTTCTTCCAGGACATTAATGGTATCAAGAAGAGGCTTCATTTTATCAGCTACAATTTTCCCTATTTCGGTAAGCCTGTAGAGGTTTTTTTCCTGGACTATGAGGTTCTGTTCTTTGAGCTTTTTTACCTGCGGCTGAATTGATGTTGCACTGGCATTAAGCCTCTTCTTGATAGTTTCTATATCCTTTGGTCCTTCAAGCAGCAAGAGCAGTACATTAGTCCTTTTTTCTGAGAGAAGGATCAGATCTAGTAGAGAATTCTCCATATTATCGCCTGAGTAAGATACTTATGGCCTTACGATAGCTAATAAATGTGATGTAAGTCTAATTAAAACTAAAACGTCTTTATTGTTAAAAGTTTGAAGATTTATAGTTGATATATTTTCCTCTTTCAGTTGTAAACACCATGAATTTTAGTATATTGTTTTTTCATATGGGTGATTTTTTCCTTTATGAAATCTCTACTCAGAAACTTAATTTCAAAATGTGTATTTGTATCACAGGCTATATACTCGCAATTCTTTGTAATTATTTGTGTAAAGTTACCTTATATCAAGCCATTATCTCTTTTCTATGCCTCTCCCATGAGTCATATATCAGGTATCTATGCTTACCCAGCTTTAAAATTCGGAATCTTTACCTCAAATTTCAAATCAATAACACGATAATTCCAAAATCAGACAAGTGATGGATAAATAACATCTGTGGAAGCAATTTATACTTTTATCTGATTAATTAATGCCCTTCTGTCGCAATAGATTTAGTATAATACATTTAAAGTGGATTTTTATCCTAAAAATTATCATCTTTTTCTAAAATTAGCATATATTATCATATTATACAAAATTAACAACATTGTCAAATGCAAATGAAGTTACCTTTCTAGTGTAACTGCCCAGATCTTCAGGATCAGCAAAGTAAAGTCTTTTCTTATCCGGACAATACATACCAAGCTCAAGCTGAATCCTCTCAATAATTCCGCTACAGCAGGATCCTGTAACTCCGTAATTCTCCTTCAAGATCCCAGCAAGGATTTCAACCTCAATTCCATCAATAATGACCCTTTGCAGACTTTGCAAGATATTCCCGATAAGCTCATCTTCTGTGAGAGAATCAGTTACTCTAATGTTTTCAACCATATACCTGCAAGCCTGCCCTTCTCCTTCAAAGTTCAGATGTTCCAGAGCGTGCAGCCTTACATTGTGATATACGTCAGTACCACAAACAGGGCAATGTGCTTTTATAAACATCTTTTTCCCCCTGGTATAATAGGGATAAAGTATACTATATAACGAATAGTAAAGCAGGCTGAAAATAATCAATAGATCGAGTGAGAGCGAACTTCAATGTTGAGAAGAAGGAAATTATTTCTTTTGGACTGGCACGCAAAAATAACACAGAAAATAGAATCGCAGCATGGTTCTTAATTAGTCGAAAGTGACCCTTCTAGAATTATCTTCACTGTTTATTTTCTCATTCTCCGATACTGCAGCATCCTTCCCCCTGGATTCTAGACCTCGATACAAAAGGATCTTAGCGCCCTCTTCTCGCGAGACACCTAGTTTTTTGGCCAATTGGTCTATTGTCTGAATATCAGGCTTGGATAAAAACAGAGGTTCTACATCATCTCGGCTCCAGCGGACGAGTACTATTTTTTCTATTCCGAGCTTCATTAACTGCGTCACGCAAAATTCTATGGCATGGGAACGGCTGCTAAATATCTTTTCTTCAGATGAGACTTTATCCAGCCAGGCTGCAGTTTTTTCATCTATCGTAATCGTGAAACGCTCTTTCATTAATGTTTAATTATTTTCAACATTCAAATACTATAGTATGATAATATCACTATATATTTATAATTTATTATAAAGTAAGCGTTAAATATGATGAAATCATACAATCTATAACTGAAAAATGGAAGAAAATTTTGAACAGCATGGGGAAAAACTGAGTTTCAGGTCAGTAGTATGTGATATTTTTGACTGAGTTGTAGATATTCTTTGCAAACTTGTGAATATTACTTATAGAGTTATAAATATTCCTGACTGAATTGTAAACATGGAAAGGCAATGTAACAGCCATTCTACTGCAGCTATTCTGCTGCGGTTCGCACTGTGCAGGTCACTTTCAGAAAAGAAGAGATGCTCGCATGAATGAAGAAACTTGAAAGGATCGATATTTGGCCTGCAGCAAATAACCTGCCTTTCTGAAAGAAAAGAGGGCTATAATGAGTATGAGAAAATCTGCCAGTCTCTTTATGTCTCTCTACATCAGTAACCTTGTAGCCTCCATAAACGTTGTTTTCATCTCCCTATATCGTAATTACCATATTATGTAGTAAAAACTTCGCGACATTTTATATACATTTCTAAAGAACTAGGTAACAAATTCATAATCGGAGATTGTAAATGGCCAGATTTGTAAAGAGAAAGCAACAGATTAATGCCACTGTATCCCCATGGATAAAAAATCAGTGCCTGGAACTAGCTGGGACTCCTGAGTTTTCCAGCGTTTCCGATGTTGTATCTCTAGCACTGTCTGAGTTTTTTGGAAAATACGATTATATAAAAACCAAGGAATTAAAGGAACGTGAAACTCGAATTCCAGATTTACTTGAAATCCTTATGAAAACAAAAGAAGGCCAGGAATGGCTGCAATCTGCTTATAAGATCGAAACGAAAAAAAACTGTCATTCAAAGGAAAAAAATTATCATTTACTTGAACAAAATATTCAGGGTCTCATAGGACTTGGGATAAACGGGAATTTTGTACCAATATTCATGGATGGAGATGTAAAAGGTATTACAGGTTACAACAAGGAGGAATTGCTTTCGGGTAAAGTAAAATGGATGGAAATAATTTTACCGGAAGATCGGCCTTCAGCTTGTGAAAATCTGAAAAAGGCGATGTCTGAACCGAATATCTCTGTCCAACTGGAGTACAGAATCCGGCGAGAAAATGGGGAAATCAAATGGCTTCTGCAAATTCTCCAGAAACTTCCGGCAAGCTTCAGAACATCAGGACAAGCACAGGGTATTGTTCTTGATATTACAAAACGGAAAACAACAGACATTGCTCTTAAAAAGACACAGGAAGTTCGCATAAAAGAAATTCACCACAGGATCAAGAACAACCTGCAAGTGGTCTCATCTCTCCTCAGCCTTGAAGCCGAAAAGTCCACTGACGCAAAAATGCTTGAGGCCTTCAGGGAAAGCCAAAACCGTGTAACTTCAATGGCCCTGATTCATGAAGAGCTCTACAAAGGAAACGAAATAGACAGACTTGACTTTGCAGATTATCTACGGAGACTGACTGCAGATCTTTTCCGTTCATACAGGTTGGGTGATGAGAGAATAAGCCTGAAGCTCGACCTTGAACAGGTTAATCTTGAGGTGGATAAAGCAATCCCTCTCGGCATTATAGTTAATGAACTGGTTTCAAACGCCTTAAAATATGCTTTTCCGGCTGGAGAAGCAGGAGAAATCCAAATAAATCTCTCCAGCAGGAAAGATTGCGAAAATGAATGTAAAAGTCTCGGAAATTTAAAAACAGACCCGAAAGACCAGGATTGCATAAATGAAGAGGATTTATCACTTACGCTAACAGTAGCGGATAATGGTGAGGGATTTCCCGAAGGAGTAGATTTTCGGAATACGGATTCTCTCGGGCTGCAGATTGTAAACGTGCTTGTTGAACAAATCGAAGGATGTATTGAACTCAAAAGAAACAATGGGACTGAGTTTAGTATTTGTTTTAAAATATCTGGTTAAATAAGTGGGATTGATTAGAGTGACCTGATAAATTGGAGCCTATTTCAGCTCCAGCTCCTGGTTCCTAGAATTTCCTGGCTAAAAATCACTTCTCCAAAACGTGCAATTTGAATGATTCTTATTTCTCTTTGAAGATCTTTTGACGCCTCTCCATTCGATCACCTGAAGGAGAATGCGAGCGGTCTTTTTAAAAAAAATGAGGGTAGCAATAAGAATATACAAATTGATGCGCCCCTTAATGACCTGATCCGTTTTCTGTCTGATGTACTCAAAGAGCAAGAGGACCTTATCTTTTCGTTGTGAACCTTGATATTTTCGAGGTCCATCAATCTATCGGGCACTCAGACAGAGACTAACAGAGAATGTATACTGCAGAAAAAATTCGATTCTGACGGAGTACATAGTGGGAGTCTTTACATCTTGAATCCTGTAATCCGGGGGTTCGTATCTATATTTTGTGACAATTCTTTGATCTGCCACAGAATTCGGATATCGTTAGCCGTTTGCCCATGTCCAGCTCATCTGCCGGAAATGTGGGCTTACGTGCAGGATAAAAAAATATAAATCTTTTATTCTCTATTTTCTTCGTGTTCTTCACAAGAAGAATCATTACAGTCGCGTTTAGCAACTGGGTCGAATATCAAGTAACCATTCAAATTTTCTGAGACTACGAGGACCATATAAACCTCCTTTAATTCAGGTTGTAGAATTTTATTACTTTATTAAATGTACTCGTACTTTATTTCGCACCTCAAATATATAATTCCAAATATATAAAATAACAGTCTAATATATATTAAATTATGGGTCGAGGAAATAAAAATAAAAAAACTTTGGGAACTCTTTTCGTCAGAATAAGTAGTTATAGTCAAGTTTGGAATATTCGGTTTATTAAAATAATTCAATTTGATTGTTGTTTATTTCTAATCATTGTTCTCAGAATGGAATACATTATTATTTATGGGAAATAAAAAGGGAAAGTAAAAATTTATGAACTTCCTACATTGGTAATCCAGGCACATAACCGACACGAAAATATTATGTAAATATAAATTATAAAATTTGAATAGTTCTTATGAATGTTACACCATTGGTATACGGACAAAGACCTGATATACTATAAGTGTAACAGGTGATTCTATTGTACTTAATAAACCAATAACAGATTCAGAGGAATTAAAATGGCGAAAGCAGTAAACATCATTATTGCATTGTTGATCACTCTTGCAATTGTTGTGGCATCCGGCTGTTCCGGTACGTCAAATACAACGAAGAATGCGACTCCTGCATCTGTACCTAATACAAATGAACCTACATCGGCAGCAACGTCTCCGAGTAATGTGGGTGGACCGGTACAAGCCCCAAATGCAACTAATAATACGACAACCAACGGGCCGATGTTTCCGGCTAACACGACTGAAGCCAATGAATCAATCGAGGAAGCTGAGAACATCACTTCACCAGAAATCGAAAATGCAACTTATGTGAAACCGCCGCAGCCAGCAGAAAGGGAAGCAAGTGGACAGTCATATACTCCGATCAATTTCAACCAATCTTATCAAAATGCGCCTGTACCTTCAGGTTCTCAATCGTCTGGTAGACTAAAAGTAATATCGACAAATACTTCAGGTACTGTAATTGCTAACAACTCAACTCAAGTTGGCAATCCTCAGCGAGACCTGGTTCTCGCACAGAACCGTACATCAAGTAATGGATCTATAATTGCCGCACACACTTATTAAACGATAGAGATGTGGTTGGGACAATAATGGGCCAAGATAATGGGTCATTCATAAAGGAGTATCTAGAGATAATGGACTATTTATCGTCGAATATGCCCATATACACCCACTTCATTTTGACTACGAAATTGCGGATATAAGTGAATAAAATTCTCTTTGTAGCTAGTGTCAGATTACTTTTCTTCCTTTTTAGGCTATTTAGTACATATCGAGAAATTGTTTTCGTAATTGGAACTGGAACGATTATTCTGAATAAAGTTTCGAGAAGGAATTACTGAGTTTTGGGACGAGATCTGTAAGAATGTGCTGGACGTTCAACAGGTGTAAAAATACATATGTAAGAAAGTTCATACTGTAATTGGATAGATTTTCGTGAAAAAAGGAACTTTATTATTTTTTGCGGTTTTTATTACAAGTACACTATTAGGGTGCTTTATTAATGAGTTATGGATAGGAATAATTAATGGAATTGCAGTAGGTGCGGTAGCTGCAATATTTGTGAATTTCCATAAATAGTGGATAAGCTCCGGAGAAATTCTCAGAAATAGCGAATTCTCTGAAATAGCGAATTTCCATTATTTTGAACTGAAGATAGATACATTTTATGCAGCGCTTAAAGTAGAACCGCCAATACCTGAATAATTACTTTTGTCCTTTACTAAGCGGGGTCGGACAAATTGAGAATAAAAGAAAATGAGCAAAATGATTCATAACATATCCGGTAACGTTTCTGATTGCTTACAATATTCACAATCACATTTAGTTGATTCCACCGGTTTAAACATCCTCACGATATGTAAGTTCATTTCAGCCACTCTTATAATTTCCTCCAAGATCTTTTCTTTTTGCAACATTATCTCTATGCACGTTGGGCTTTTCATTCTCTCGCTTTGGAATTCCACATATTCCAAGGCCAATGTTACTAATGCATGTGCCACTTCATCGCTATCCAAAAATCAGTCATTATAATAATTTGACCATAGATGCAGCCTTATTGGCTACCTTTTCTATTATTTCACAGGTATTTATATTTTGTTTTTTTAATTGCTTTATTT
>Ga0182021_10007903_pt1 | contig 12612 bp, 12 predicted proteins | sample 612E3MmetaG_FD_120493 | JGI IMG/M metagenome (GOLD analysis project Ga0182021, IMG submission 120493) | Permafrost microbial communities from Stordalen Mire, Sweden - 612E3M metaG (Illumina Assembly) | ecosystem: Environmental > Terrestrial > Soil > Wetlands > Permafrost | place: Sweden... | reverse complement strand
CAGGCGTCCGGGGCAGCGTCTGCGGTAGCGGCGATGACACCGGCATTGGCCATCAGGAGCAGGACGAGATCCTCGGTGGAGAAGTCGGGGCGCAGTCGTCCCATGCCCTTGGCCCGGGCAACCAGCTCGGCAAACCCTCGATACGCCGCATTGCGCTTTGCCTCAAAGGCCTTGGCGGCTGGGAAGGTGAGGGTCAGCACCTCGGTGAAGCCGTGGTCGGCCGCCTGCATGGCGCAGACGCGCTCGATGTAGGTGCAGATCAGCAACTAACCCACGCCACATCCGGACCGTCTCGGCTCGGGCCGTTCGACGATCGCCACCACGCTGGACATCGGCAGCCACGCCATCCCGGTCATGCGGCAACAGGCGGCGGCGCTGACCGCGGGACTGGTGTTGGCGGACGCCTAGACTGCTGGGGTCACTCCTCGTCTGTCAGAGGTACCACAGTCTCCAGCACGCCGCGATACGTGCCGTTCGGGTCACGCAGGGCCGTGTAGATGATGCGCTCGGAGCCGTGGTCGCTGCGCTCGACCGTGTCGACCTCGTCTTTGGCCCCGGACTTGAGGTCGGCGAGCAGCCCTCCAGGGCGGCCTGGGCGCGCTTGGGGTGGCAGGCTCGCAGGTCGCGGCCGATGAGTATGGGGCTGCAGACCTCGAAGCCGGCACCAGCCCAGAAGCGCACCACGTCGTCCTGGTCTGCGACGCTGAACCCCACGGGCATGTGCGAGAACAGCAGCGTGAGCTGCTCCGGTGTCAGCTCTCCGGCCTGGGTCATCGACCTTCCTCCTCGATCGGGGTAATGCGAGTGTGCTGCGCGGCCAGATTGTACCGGTCGCCGAGCCCCGCTGCCCAGGAGAGCCTGCTGTCGATTTGAGCCCGCATGACCGCGCCGCCAGGGTCCGCTCAAGGCCCGAACGCGAGCTTGTTCCGATCCGTCTTCTCGTTGGCTGGCAGGCTCAGCATGCACAGCCCCCCTGCCCCGTCCAGTGGTCACTTCACGGCCTGGCGCGGCTTGGCGATGATCTCCCCGGGGCGCTACGAGCGAAGTCTCCGTGCAGCCCGCACATGATACGCACTATCGAAGCGGGCGTCGGTAACCTGCCCCCGCTCGCAATTTAGTTGTTGTGTTACAATAATGTTTATGGCAACGATCACCTCCCCGTGTTGTGCTGATCACGACGCGCGACGCCGTTCCGCGGTGCTGGCGACGTGTTGCCTGAGCGTGTTCATCGCGGGCATCGACGTGACGATCGTCAATGTTGCCTTGCCGTGGATCCAAGGGGCACCGCACGCGTCGGTGAGCGGCCTGCAGTGGACGATCGCTGCCTACACCCTCGTTATTGCGTGCCTGCTCATGCTGCTCGGATGGTCTCGACCGGACGCTGGCCGCTGGCTACCGCCGAGCGAAACGGCGCGCGCCTGGCCACTGCCACGAGCCTCACCCCGCAAGGAGCCCGATGACCACTCGAGCGGCCACGCCGCCAGACGCCGCATCCCGGGTGTGGATCGCCCTGCATGAGTTCGTCACCGGACAGGACCGCCGGCGTGCTCTCCACGCCACCCTCGATCTCGGACCCGCCAAGGTCGAGCTGCTGATCAAGCTCGCCGACGGTCCGATGACCCTGCGACAGATCGCCCGCGCCGTTGCAGTCGACCCACCAGCCGCGACCGTCGGCGTCGACAAACTCGAAGCGCGCGGCCTGGTCCAGCGCACCCCCCACCCCGACGACAACCGCCGCAAGCTCGTGCACCTCACCGACGCCGGACGCGACGCCGCCCAACGCGGCCAGGCTATCCTCAGCGAGCCACCACCCGCACTGACCAACCTGGAGCCCGATGATCTCGCCCGGCTCTGCGAGATCCTCACCCGACTCCAGACCAACCGGACACCGCTATGAGATCAACAGCCGCGACCCGTCCCGGCTGGCCCCGGAGGCTCCGCCGATGATCCGCATGCTGGGAACGCAATTCGGGCACTTCTTCCTGCTCGAGCAAGACGGCGAGGTCACCGTCATCGACGCCGGCCTGAGCGGATATCGCGACACCCTGGAGCCCGCCCTGGCCGACATGGGCCGCTCGATCGACGACGTCAAAGCGATCGTCCTGACCCACGCCGACCCCGACCACGTCGGCTTCGCCGGCGAGTTGCAACAGACGCACGGGATCCCGGTCTACGTCCACCGAGCAGACAGCGAGCGCACCCGGCAGGGCAAGACCAAGCACGCCGAAGGATCGCCGCTGGCCATGCTCGGCATGCTCAAGCACGCCCACAGTTGGCGCGCACTGCGCCACACGATCGCCAACGGAGGATTCAAGCAGTCCAAGGTCCCAAGAGTCATCCCTTTCGATGACGGCGACGAGCTCGAAGTGCCAGGACGGCTGCGAGTGATTCACACCCCCGGGCATACCGAGGGCCACTGCGTCTTCTACGCGCCATTCGAGGACGCGCTGTTCGTCGGAGACGCCATCAACAACCTCGACATCGTCACCGGACAGCCCGGCGCGCACCTCGCGCCTCAGGCCGCCAACACCTCCACAAACCAAGCATACGAATCGCTGTCCAGGATCGAAGAGCTGGACGCTCACATCCTGTACTTCGGCCACGGCGACCCATCCACGCAAGGAACCCGCGCAATCGTCGCCGAGGCTCGCTCCAAACGCTGACCGAACCCACCCCCGCGGCCGCTACTCCCGCAGCAGCTTGAGGTCTCCTTCCAGGATCTTGCGCATGTCCTCGCGGCGCTCAATCACAAGCCGGTCGACCGCGACCGCGAAGGTCAACCAGGGCGCCTCGTCGGGCTTCACGAGACTCCTGATGTGCTCGGCGAAGGCCTCACCGCCGGGCGTCGGTCTCACGGTCTCCACCGTGATCGCCCGCGAGGATGGCGTCCCTACCTGCTGGTAGATGCGTAGCGAGACGACGTCAAGCTCGTCGCTTACCAGGACGACGGCGCCACCCATGAGCGGCTGGGGTGCCACGTGATCGACCACCCAGCCGCCGGTGTTGAAGACGCGCATACCGCCGGCAGGCCAGCCCGGGTCGTCCCACCACTGGCTGAAGGGCTTGTGCGTGTGACCCACCACCATCGTGACGTCACTCGGCAAGGGCCGCTCCCACTGCCGCGCAAAGGTGTTGCGCATCGCCGTGAAGTAGGCGGCCAGCCCCTGTCGCGAACCCGCGCCTATGACTTCGCCGGTCTGGTCGCGCTCGCGTTCGTGCAGCCGGCCGGCGACGATGTGGCCGACCGCCCGTCGGATGCCCCAGCTTTCGATCTTGCCAAGAAGCGGGTTCTGTCGTTTGGTGACGGCTGCAGCAAGGCCGCCGAGCATCGCCTCGACGGCACGGGGGTCCTGCATCGAGTCGTAGAGCTTCTCGATCAGGGCTCCGGTGCGTGTCGAACGCCCCATCGACCCCCAGAAGAAGTCGACCCAGGCCCAGTTTTCGCGCTCGATGGTGTCGACGTCGTCAAGCGGCGGAGAGGACGGATCGGCGAGACGCGCCATGGCTGAGAAGAGGGTGCCGACACGCTCCATGTAGTGGCCGTGGGTGACGAGCACCGCGCGCTCGCCGTCGAGCGAGGTGAGGGCGAGATCGGGGTAGACGACGCGCACCTGAGCCCGCTCGGTGCCGCGAAGGTAGTGCACGGCGTCCTCAAGCAGCGGCGCTCGATAGCAGGGCGGCTTTGTGAGGAACATCGGCGAGGTGTGCCACGACGCGGGTCCCTGCTCGCGCGGCCTGCCCGCCCGCAGGAACTCCGCCGCAGAGCGCTCCCGACTCATCTCCCAGAGATGATGGTCGTGATTGCCGGGAACGAAGACGGCTTCGTCGCGCACGACCGGCTCGCCGGCGGCTAACGCCGCGGCGAACTGGGCCACCACCGGCAGGCTGAGGACGGGCGAGGCCAGGGCAAGTTCGACCAGGTCGCCGGCGACGATCATCGTGGGGGGCTCGCCGCCACCGTTGGCGGCGACGATATCGCGCAGGCAATCTACCAGTGAGGTCAGGGCCGGGCTGGAGTGCTGAGAGTCGGCCAGCGTCGTGCCGGCCTGCAGACTCGTGAGGATGCTGTTCTCGGCCCCGAGGTGCAGGTCGGAGAGGACGATGTACCGCACTTGGCCAGCCACGACTCACGCCTCCTGGAGTGGGACCCTGGGACTGGCGTCAGTCTAGCGAGAGTGTCGCCGCCTTATCGAGAGCAGTGAGGCGGTCACCATTGCTCGGCCGTGACCATCCGTGACGGACCGTGCTGAAGTACGACAGCAGCCAGAGGCGCCAGAAGGGCGGTCTTGCCGCGGGTGGGTCGCCTTTGACCTTCTTTGGTCGACTCGCTCGCCCGGCAAGAGGGGGTCAATCCCTCGCCACGATCGCTTCCGCTGCCTTGGTGGACAACGACTCACACGCCATCCCGGCGATGCAGCAGGAGGCGGCGACGCTGATCGCGGGGATGGTGTTCGCGGCGAAATAGACAAGTCAGCTGCCGCCCCTACCCCTGGTAGCCCTCAGGCCACTGCTGCAACCCCCAGAGGTTGCCGTCAGGGTCGCTGAACCAGACGTACTTGACGCCCCCGATGTCCTGGACCCCGCTCGCCTCGACGCCGCGGGCCACGAGCGCCGCGCGGGCCTCCTCGATGTCCTTCACGACCAGATGGAGGCCCTTGACCGAGCCCGGCACCATCTCGCTGATCGGCCCCATGCCGGTGCCGAAGACGATCGCACAGGCCGAGCCCGGCGGCGTGAACTGCACGACGCGCATGCCTGCGCTCACTAACGTGTCGTGCAGGTTGCCGAAGCCGATGCGCTCGTAGAAGGCCTTGGCGCGATCGACATCGGAGACTGGGACCGGCACGAGCTCGAGCCGCATCTCTGGTATGGGTGGCAGGTGTGCATCGGCCACGGCAGACCCCCCTTCTCTCGTCGTTGCGATGTGAGGCTGGTGTTCGCAGTGACATTCAGCTCCGCCGCGCAAAGGCGACCGGCCAATGGCACCTTCGTCGAGGTGCGCCTCGTGCGAGAAGCCGAACGCTGCTTGCCTAGTCTCTAACTTCGAGGCGCTCAGCAAAGAAGACTGGGACCTCCTGTTCGTGTGCTTGACGGTGCCTGGTCCGGTTGTTGGCCGATCTTCGCAGCTACATCTGCTCGATGGCGATGCGGTTGCCCTCGCTGTCGATGAAGAAGGCGGTCCAGCCGATCATCTCACCCTGGTACTCCTTGTCCTGGTCGATGGTCCCGCCGGCCTCGCGAACACGCTCGAGCATGCCGTCAATGTCACCGAGCGAGCTGAGAAAGACGGTGGGACCGGCGGCGCCCGGCTGGCCGCCGAGGTAGAGGTTGAAGGCGACGATCCGCGACGGAGCCTGACTTTCGTCCGCGGCTGGGGGCCTGCCCGGCAGAGCGACGCCGTCCATCCCTGGAGGCGTGGTGAACGGGAGTCCCAGAACGTGCGAGTAGAACTTGCAGGCACGGTCCATGTCGCTCACCGGGATGCTGTTCCAGACGACCAAGTCTTCCATGGTGTCCTCCGAAGTTGTCGCGGGGCTTGCTGAGAGTTGTACCCACGCGGCGCAGTGAGGCCACGCCGCCCCGCCGGTTCGTGGTACCTTGAGTCGCATCCGCCGCCAGGAAAGGGACTGATGATGCCGGAGAACCCGATCGACGCCTACCTCGCCGCTATGCCCGAGGAGAGGCGGTCTGTGCTCGAGGTGCTCCGTGGGCGCATCCGCGACATCGCTGCGGACGCCGAGGAGGTCACCAGCTACGGCATCCCCGCGTTCCGCGTCGAGGGCAAGGTGGTCATCGGCTTCAAGGCCAACAAGAGCGACTACTCGATCTACCCGTTCAGCGGCGGAGCGGCAGAACGCTTCCCCGAAGAGCTGCAGGGACGAACCGTCACCTCAGGCTCGATCCACTTCACCGCCGAGGACCCGATCGCGGACGACCTGCTCCGACGGATCATCGAGTGGCGGATCCAGGCGAACCGCGAACCGGGCGGTCACTGAGGCGGACCGCCTCCTGGGGGCGGCAGCACTACTGCGGCACGATCTGACTCCTTGAATCGGTCGCGAAACCCCACAGTCAAGGTGGACCGGTTTTCAGGGTTCCACTCCCGCGTCAGAGCGCGCATCCATTGGCCGCCAACGGAGTCTGCAGTACCCTTGGTCCAGATCATGTTCACGGCCGCGATGCGCGAGAGGGGGCGGCATGGAGTATTCCTCCTTCCCGGTTCTGGTGATCGACGACGACCTCAAAGCCGACACGGCGGCCGGGCGCGCCGCGCGCGCCGTGGTCGCCGAGCTCAAAGAGCACGGTCTCAGCGTCATCGAGGCGGCCACCTACGCGGACGGCGAGATGGTCCTGGACTCCAATCCCGGCATCGGCTGCCTCATGCTTGAGTGGGGCTGCAACGGCAGCGAGAATGACGGCGAAGACCGGGCGCTCGACATCATGGAGCTCGCCCGGTCGCGCGGACGCTCGCTGCCGATCTTCGTTGTCACGAACCGGGTGTTCCTCGCGCAGCTCCCGTATGACGCCCTGCGCGGGGTGACGGGCTACATGTGGAAGCTGGAGGACACGCCGCACTTCATCGCCGGGCGCGTCTCGTACGCCGTGCATGCCTACGTCGACGAGCTGCTGCCGCCGTTCTTCGGCCGTCTCGTCGAGTTCGCCGAACACCATGAGTACTCGTGGCACACCCCCGGCCACACCGGCGGGACGGCCTTTCTCAAGACCGCTGTCGGGCAGAGCTTCCACAACTTCTTCGGCGAGAACATGCTGCGCTCGGACCTTTCCATCTCGGTGACCGAGCTGGGTTCGCTGCTCGACCACTCCGGCGTGGTCGGCGCCGCCGAAGACTACGCGGCGCGCGTCTTCGGCGCCGACTTCTCGATGTTCGTCACCAACGGGACCTCGACATCGAACAAGATCGTCCTGCATGGTTGCGTCACGCAGGGTGACGCCGTACTGATCGATCGCAACTGTCACAAGTCGGTGCAGCACGGCCTGTCGATGACCGGCAGCATCCCGGTCTATCTGCGGCCGCTGCGCAACGGCTACGGCATCATCGGCCCGATCGCCCTGGACCAGCTGCAGCCGGCCGCGATCGACGCCGCGATCACCTCGACGCCGCTGCGTCGCTACATGAACGACGAGGCGCCGGTCTACGCGGTCATCACCAACTCGACCTACGACGGGCTCTGCTACGACGTCGAGGCGGTCGACCACGCCCTCGGCGAGCGCGTCGACCGCATCCACTTCGACGAGGCCTGGTTTGCCTACGCGCGCTTCAACCCGCTCTACGCCGGGCGCTACGGCATGTACCGCGAACCCGGCGACTCGAGCGGGCCGACCGTGCTCACGACCCAGTCGACCCACAAGCTGCTCGCCGCCCTGAGCCAGGCCTCGATGATCCACGTGCGTCAGGGGCGCAAGCCGATCGACCGCGATCGCTTCAACGAAGCCTTCATGATGCACGCGTCGACCTCGCCGCAGTACGCCATCATCGCCTCCAACGACGTCTCGACGGCCATGATGGACGGCGCCTCTGGCGTGAGTCTCACACAGGAGAGCATTCAGGAGGCGATCGCCTTTCGCAAGACGATGGTGCGTGTCGGCCGCGAGATCATCAAGCGCGACGAAGGCGGATCGCGCGGCCCCTGGTGGTTCGGCGTCTGGCAGCCCGACGTGATCGTCGACCCCGTCGGCGGTGACGAATGCGACTTCAGCGCGGTCTCCGACGAGGTGCTCGGCCGCGAGCCGCGCTGCTGGACGCTCGCTCCGGGGGCCGCCTGGCACGGCTTTGGCGACCTGGCCCAGGGCTACTGCATGCTCGACCCCATCAAGGTGACCCTGCTCACTCCGGGCATCGATTCCCTGGGTGAGCTGGCGACGTGGGGTATCCCCGCCGAACTGGTCTCGCGGTTCCTCGAGACCCGCGGCATCGTCGTGGAGAAGACCGGCGACTACACGTTGCTGTTCCTGTTCTCGATCGGCATCACGCGAGGCAAGTGGGGCACGTTGGTCGACGCTCTGTTCGACTTTAAGACCCTGTACGATCGCGACGCGCCGCTGCGCGAGGTATTCCCCGACCTGGCGCGCGCGCACGGCGACCGGTACGGAGCCCTCACGCTGCCCATGCTGGGCGACGAGATGCATGCGTTCATGCTGGAGACGGAGTTGCCGCGCAAGCTCGAGCGCGCCTACGAGACCTTGCCCGAGCCCGTCATGCCGCCGGACGTCGCTTACGAGAACCTGGTGCGCGGCAAGGTCAGGATGCTGCCGGTGGGCGAGATGGCCGGACATGCATCGGCCGTGATGGTCGTGCCCTACCCGCCGGGCATTCCGATCCTCATGCCCGGCGAGAACGTCGAGGCCGCGATCGTCGAGTATCTCGAGGCGTTGCAGGCGTTCGATCGCCGCTTTCCCGGCTTCGCCCACCACGTGCTGGGCGTGGCGCTCGACGGCGGCGAGCGCCACAGCGGCTACCGCGTGAGCTGCCTGCTCGACGACGCGACCACGGTCGCCGGCGGGAGCGCCGCGGCGGGGCGCTCCGAGCCGTGAACCGACTCACTTGCGGCGGGGGCGGCGGGTACGGGATCCTGCCGCCCTCGTCGACTGTGTTCCGAAGTCCATCGTGTCGAGGCGACGTCAACGGGGAGGCGCCTCATCGCCGACGCACGAGCCCCGTCGACCTTCATTTCACAGTCACGACCGGAAGGCAGACCCATGACCGAAGAACTCGTCGACCTCGAGGCCTACCGCGAGCAGTTGGTGGAGAAGCTGGAATCCATGCGCGAGTTCCGTGTGTCGGAAGCTGGAGAGCGCGCCGACAACGAGCTCATCGCCCGTGCGGCAGAGACGTTGCGCACGTCGGTTCACGAGGTCGAAGCACTTCCCGTCCACGATGACAGACTGCGTGCTCTTGCGATCGTCGCCCAGGACCGCGACGACCTCAGACGGGCCCGTTACATCGAGCAGGAGGATCACCTCATCGGCCGACACGGTCTGGACGACGGTGGCACGCAGAGCACCGATGAGCTCCTGGCGGCCCTGGCAGAGGCAGCATCCGCCGCTGACTGATCTGACACCAAGCCCCGCGGGCATCGCGAGCCACAGTTGCTGGCTCACCGTATCGCCTGGTACCACGAACGCCAGCGGCGTGGCGTCTGGTGCACCCTTTCTGCATCCGCACGCAGCACCGCTGGGTGGTGCTCAGGGGTGTTCGCCGGCAGATGGGCTCTCTCTTCTGCGCATGGGAGGGCCTCCTGCGACCCTCGCCCACGTTCCGCCCCTACCTCACGACCAGCCGGTTCCAGGCGACGTTGCTCTGCCGATTGCCGGCCGCGTCGGTGGCATAGACGTAGAAGCGGTAGGTGCCCCTGGCAAGGTCACAGCGGAAGCCCGTCTGGCAAAGGACCCCGCTGCGGACGTGGCCGGAGGTGTGACGGTGCAGGACGACACCGCGGCCGTTTCTGACCACGATGTGGACCGTGCACCAGCCGGCACTGGGCGGCGGGTCACTGACCTCGTAGGCCAGGTGGGCGACGGCTCCCGTTCTTGCGCTGGCCGCGGTCGGTGCCTGAGTCGAGGGCCGCTGGGTGTCGATGTGCACGGCGCGTGTCGCCGTAGGTCCACCGACCGCGCCGGTGTCGACCGCCCTTACGTGAAAGTACCAGACGCCGTCGGTCAGGCCATGGTAGGAGGCGACGTTGCTGCGGTTCAGGAAGACGCTGACCGTGTCGTCGCGGGAGCCGACGACGGCCACGTCGGGCCTGCCGTCCCTGTTGAAGTCACCTACGGCCGTCACACCCGCCCGCAACAAGGTGCCGAACGCCACCGCCGGCTGGAAGCTGCCGTCGCCGTTGCCCAGCAACACGTAGAGACCGGCGAGGGTGGTCACCAGCAGATCGGACTTGCCGTCGTGGTTGAAGTCGGCGACCGCAAAGCCTGAGGGGGAGAACTGCCCGACGACGTACTGGACGGCCGGCGAGAAGCTGCCGTTGCCCTTGCCCAGGCAGACGCCGACGGCGCAGTAGGACGGGCCGCCATCACCCCCGTCCACCCAGCCGCCGACCAGCAGATCGAGCTTGCCGTCGTGGTTGACGTCGCTCAGGGCCAGCGCCCCGGGGAAGAGCTCGCCGGTGGTGTGGGGCACGGCAGCCTTGAAGCTGCCGTCGCCCTTGCCGAGCAGCACACTGAGGGCGCCGACGTCTCGGTGAGCACCCTCTCCACTGCCGGCGACCAGGTCCGTTCTGCCGTCGCCGTTGAGGTCGCCGAATGCGAGGGAGGCGATCCAGCCATTGGGATCGACCACGAACGTGTGCTCGGGGCCAAAGGTGCCGTTGCCCCGGCCGAGGAGCACGATCAGCCTGCCGCCCTGGGTGGCCAGGAGGTCGGGTTTGTGGTCGCCGTTGACGTCTGCGATCAGGAATGGGCCAGCAGGGCCGGTGCTGTCGAGACTCCCTATCCGGTAGACGTGCGGCGCGGCGAAGGTGCCGCTGCCCCTGCCCAGCAGCACGCTGATCGAGGGGGTCGCCTGAAGATAGCTCGTAGGAGTACCGACGACGAGATCCGCCTTGCCGTCGTGGTTGAGATCGGCAACGGCGATCGAGTTCGAGAAGGCGGCGACCTTCACGGGGTGCAGCCGGCGAAAGCCGCCATTGCTCGTGGCTTGCAGGATGGTAACCGTGTCGCTTCGCGCGTGTGCCGGTGAGTCGTTCACCAGCGCCAGGTCAGCCCTGCCGTCGCGGTTGAAGTCACCGGCGGCCAGCGCCACGGGAAAGGGGGTGATCGCCGTGTCCCTTTTGGGGGCGAAGCCGAACGCGGCCAGATCGACGACTGTGTCGGGCACAGTGGTCGGGTCCTGGTCGAGAACGTACGAGTAGCCCGCGCTCGTCGGTGTGGCGCTCACTGCGCGCCAGGAGAACGAAGGATTGCTGTCGGCATACCAGGCGCTCGCCAGCGGGTGAGTCGGCGAGACAAGGCCGCTCACGGCCGGTGGGCCCGACACCGCGGCGGGCGAGGGTTGCGCCAGAGCAGTGGCGGCAAACGCCGCCGCAGCACAGGCGACAAGCACGACGAAAGCAACGCGACTGGTCGATCGGATCATCATGCCACCCCCAGTTCACTCCTGCGTGGGGCTTCGCACCGTGCGGCCCCGGAGCGCGCTCACGTCATGTTAGTACGTGGATGCTACTTATTGTGGCACCCTGGGCGGCTTTGTCCACCGCGGGATTCGCCCGCCGGGGACCGGGCGCTGAGCGGCACTCGACGGCACTCGACGGCAGCCATGCCGACGAGGGGCAAACGCCGGTCCGCCCGTCGCTGAGGCCCGCCGACTGTGTCTGGATCGGAGGGGTACCATGCGCAAGCTCGTCGTTCCGGTACTCGTCATCCTGGCTGTACTGCTGCTCGGCCCGGCAGCGGCCTCGGCCGCGGCTCCCACCCTCAAGAGCCTGGCCAAGAGCCTCGCCGTTTTGCAGAAGACGGAGAAGAGCCAGGCGAAGTCGATCCAGTCGTTGCGGGGCGCGATCAAGTCGCTGCAGGGCAAAGGGACTTCGCAGACAAGCACGATTGCCAGGCTGTAAATCACGGTCGCCGGTCAGGCCACGACGATCAGCGCGCTCTCCTCTAGCAGGCTGACCGCCGACGAGGCGACGATCGCCGGCCAGGGCGCGACGCTGACGACGGCCGCCCCGGTCTTGGCCCTGGCACCTTATGTGAGCGTGACGGGCAGCGCCCTCAACAGCGTCCCCGGCCCCAACGTCGTCCTCCAGGGCTGCAATCTGAACCTGCGCAGCACGACCAGTGAAGACGGCACTTCCGGCCTGGGCAATCTGATCGTCGGCTGGGACGACAACCCCGGGGATCACGGCACGCATGACGAACGGCTGGCGCTCCGGATCCAACAACCTGGTCTGCGGCGACGAAGGTGCGTTGCCAAGCTACGGTCGCTTCGTGGCCGGCTTCGAGAACGAGACGAGCGCCCGGTTCGCCACAAAGCCAACGTCCAACGCGCCAAGGCCGAAACCGAGCTCTGCATGGTGATTCCCGATGGACATCGCCCCAAGGCGGTCCGCCTGCCGACAGAGTGAGCCGCCCGCCCACCCGCCGGCGCCCGCGTCTCCGCAGAACGGCGCTGCTGGTTCACCGCGGCGGAGGTGTCGCCCAACCTGGCTACGCCCTCACCGTGCCCCCGTTCTGGCGTCCGTGCTAGCATGGTGGCGCTTGGTGGCCTGCGTCCGATCCGGGGGGTATGCCATGTGCCGCTTGGGCTTCATGATGGGCGTCCTGCTCGCCGCTCTGGCGTTCGCCTTTCCCGGCATCGCCGCCGCGGCCTCGGCACTGCCGCCGGCTCAGGCAGCGGCCGGTCCCCTGGCACAGCAGGCGATTCAGCAGGTCGAGCTGAGTGACCCCGGCGCGGCGACCGGCGACGCGTTCGGCTGGGCGGTGGCGCTCGAGGGCGACACGGCGCTGGTCGGCGCCCCCTTCACGAGCGTCAACGGTCAGAGCGACGCCGGCGTCGTCTACGTCTACACCCGCTCGGGGTCGAGCTGGACCAAGCAGGCCGCGCTGAGGGCCTCCGACGAAACGTCCGGCGACGAGATCGGCCTCTCGGTG
>Ga0182021_10007902_pt1 | contig 12613 bp, 10 predicted proteins | sample 612E3MmetaG_FD_120493 | JGI IMG/M metagenome (GOLD analysis project Ga0182021, IMG submission 120493) | Permafrost microbial communities from Stordalen Mire, Sweden - 612E3M metaG (Illumina Assembly) | ecosystem: Environmental > Terrestrial > Soil > Wetlands > Permafrost | place: Sweden... | reverse complement strand
AGGGAAATACCGAAACTCATTGCTGCATTGCAGCTGAGATCCATTGACAGAAAGGAGGTCGCTGCATAATATAATGCAACCGGGTCCTTTCTACTTCAACGCAAAAAGGGACAACCTCATTTCTTGTTTTAGTTCAGTTTAATCTCTTTCCCTTGCGCATTACCTCTGCTTTCAGGATCGCAAGAGGAATGCGTGTGTTTATGCGATTTCTGCCTTTATAATTAGATGCATCAGGTATTCGCGAAAGAACGCCAGATGAAGGTTAGGAAGTTTGACATCGCAGACGTAGTGGCAGTACGAATAATGGCATCTGATCATTTTGGAACCTCTGTCCCCAGTCCAAACAAACCTGGCTAACTCTCAATGCGGGAGACAAATAGGATATTTGATCAAAATGTGCATATGTTGGTGTCTAAGAAGCCCAGAGTGTATGAACCTTATACTGGGCAAAGAAAACCCTGGCATTTTCTAATTCGTAGTGGCACAATGACCGAGGATAGGTCTAACCATCTCAATATAGATCGTGGAGAAATACATTACTCCTATTGATAATAAAAGTATATCGGGTGATATAAGATAAATGGACAAGAATAAAAAGCTGTTTATATCAGTTGTAATACCAACATGCAATAGACCAAACACTTTGATGAAGTGCATTGAGAGTATAATATCTAACAACTATCAAAACTGCGAGATTATCGTAGTAGATCAAAGTGATAATAGCGAGACTTATGTTCAATTGAAGAAAAAGTTTTATGCCGATGAGATAATTAAATACTTGCACTCGGATATTAAGTGTTCAAGTGATTCCAGAAATAAGGGATGGCAGAAAGCAAGTGGGGCGATTGTGGCATTTACGGATGACGATGCATATGTAGTTGATGGATGGCTTGATGCATATTCTGTTGCTTTCAGTGATGAAAATCCCCGCATTGGCATGGTAGGCGGCCGTGTCGAACCAGTATATCAAATCCCCAGACCTTCTTGGCTTCCACACGAGAAAGACTATTTACTTCCAAGTTTTGATGCGGGTACGGAGATGAAGGAATTCCCTCCGGAAAGTCTTCCGATCAGCGTAAATTTTGCTTTACGACGTACAGTTCTTGAAGCAACTGGAGGGTTTGACACCCGTCTGGGATTAAAAAAAGCCGCTAAGAACCCCTATATAGGAGGCGAAGACTCTTTTCTCGCCAAAAAAATCAAAGATAGCGGTTATTTTATATTGTATCAGCCATCAGCCATTGTCTACCATCCAGTTACCGCTGCACGATTAACACGAAAATTTTTCATTAAACGTAACTTTCGTGAAGGCATTACGGCTATAGCACTGGAAAATGCAAAGAACCGATGCAACAAAGATGAACTGTCTTCACATATGAAATGGCATATTAATAGATTTCTACATTACGGTCGCCTTTTGATGAGGGATTTTATAATTAAAAAAAGGCCAGAGGCATGTATGTTGCAAGTTGCTGAAATGGCCTATAGCGCTGGCGCGGTACATCACGCTTATTACTTAATGAAAAACTTATAGGGAACGTACTCCCTTTGTAGGTATCGCATAGCTATCATTTCTATTGTTGAGGTTGACATGAGAATAGGTGTTAATTGTTTTATGCTTCAGGAACATATAGGTGGAATGAGGCAATATTTCCATCGCCTTTTCAGTGAATTACTGAAAAATGACCATGAGAATATTTATGTTTTTTTTTATTTCATGCACAATGAAAGGGAATTCGTCTATTTGCATAATGAGCGATGGAAAGATAATGCTATATTGTTGAATAGTCAGGATGATGTAAATCTGCATCTTGATAAAATCGATCTGTACTTCTGTCCTTTTGGAGCGCTTTGGCCGAGACCCGTTAAAGTTCCGAGCGTTGTAACTCTTCCCGATATACAGGAAAAATATTACCCTGATTATTTTTCTGCTGAAGACCTGTTCAACCGGAAGCTATACTATGATCCGTCAACTCACATCGCCGACCGCGTCATCGCTATATCCAATTTTACCAAGGAGAGCATCATTAAACATCACGGGATAAGCGGCGGGAAGATACATGTGGCATATCTTTGCTCTGATGAGGAACTGAATACTAAGACGCCCGAGCCAGTGCCGAACGAGCTGAAGTTGCCTGAGAAGTTCATATTCTTTCCTGCAAACCGATGGAAGCATAAGAATCATGACGGTCTCTTAAAGGCTCTTGCCATCTTGAGGGATCATAATGTGCCTGGGGTAAACTGCGTTTTTACCGGACACGAGGTGTCAGGCGGCTATCTGTTGAGCGAGAAAGTCCGAGAGTACGGACTACGAGATCGGATACAAGTGCTCAGCTACGTATCATCTGCGGATATGAGAATGATTTATCGCAAGGCAGAGATGCTTTGCTTTCCCTCTGTATTCGAGGGGTTTGGCATGCCTGTGCTGGAGGCAATGACCCTCGGATGTCCTGTTATTTGCTCAAACACGACCAGTCTGCCTGAAGTCGGAGGATCAGCCGTCTTGTATTTTGACCCTAACAATCCAGAAGATATAGCCGATAAGATTAATAGTCTTTGGAATAACAAAGAACTACGTGAACAACTTATATACAAGGGTCACCAACAGGCGAGGCTCTTTTCTGCAAGTGACATGGCACAAAAACACTTGGATACCTTTCGCGAAGCTTTTGAATCGTATAATTCAGTCCATTATTACTATGATAAGTTCATTTATGATCCTCTCTATAGGTTCAAGATGCGATACTATCGCAAATATAAGTATAATCTGACTTAAATAATTTGATTGTTTGATAAACTCCGATAATTTTTTTGATAATCAACATCATGCACCCAGGATAAAACAGCTATAGCCATAAAGAATCCTGTTTGAAGAATGTTATAAAGCAGGTATTCTTATATCAAGCAAATCATGACTGATGGTCATTTTATTTGGCAAAGTTCTAATATGTCGGTCACCAGATCAATAGTATGAATGGCGAGTCGAATTGCCAAATATGATGGTTGCCTGATAGACCGCCATAGACCGTGCGCTGAAGTGTCTCGATTTAATTCGGGGCAGAAGGCGGGAATGAACTTTTGAAGCGGTCGTAATAAAAAAAATATTTCGGATATTATTGCAACCTGTGCAAAGTAATTTATGTATAGCCATCGATGGAAGGAGCCTTATGCGCCCTCTCTGTGGCAGTGCCAGTTATTTGATATGTGCACTGAACGAATTGTCTGCCCAAAAGCCCGATTGGCAGTTTATTATTCTAACAAATCGTAATTTATATCCAGAATGCTATGAGCGGATTACATGGAGTCAAAATGTTCGCCACATCAAACTTGGGTTCACCAGTATTGGTTTATTGTGGTATAGCACACACCTCTACTTTATCCTAAGATCTCTCAATCCGGATTTTTTTTGGGCACCAGCTACTTTGTTGCCCCCATTTGTCCCTACAAACGTAAAAACTATCGTAACAGTTAATGACCTGGTCTCTAAAGACTACAGAGATACCATGTCGTTCTTTAACCGGCTTTACAGCGACCTGCTGTTTGACCGGTCAATTATGCAAGCGGATATTTTGCTGGCTATTTCAAATTATACCGCCCATGCGATTAAAACCAGATACGCTGGCCGACGATCAGAAAAACTTGTCATTGGCTGTAGTGTGGACCGATCATTGTTTAAGCCACTGCATCTATCCCCTTCTGATCGTACTGCAATCGCTCAAAAGTATGGCACCGTTGCACCCTTTCTACTATTTGTGGGTACGCTTGAGCCTCGCAAGAACCTTGATTTCATGCTTCAGTTAATGCCCCAGTTAGCTGCTAACGGCCTTAGATTAGTCGTCGTAGGGGCAAGTGGATGGGGTAAAAGCAAGGTTGCATCTATTGTGAAACAAGCGGGATATCCATTCCACATGATTACCTTCGCTGGGTATGTCCCTACGGCTGATCTAGTTAAACTGTATAATACAGCCTCTATTTATGTTTCAACAGCACTGAACGAAGGGTTTGGTCTGCCACAGCTTGAAGCAATGAACTGCGGCTGCCCGGTCGTATCTCCCCATAACTCAGCCATGATTGAGTTAGTTGAAGGAGCTGGAATAACCGTAAAGGGATGGGATATTGATGCTTGGTGTGGAACTATTCTCGATGCGTACAATGGAAGAGATCAGTATATAAGCTCAGGATACAAAAGGGCTGAAACCTACAATTGGCCACAAATCGCGGCAGAAATCATAAAACGGATCTCGGACAATGAAGTTATATCTAGATAATATAATTTTTTCTTTGCAACGCACAGGAGGCATTTCGGTATATTGGTCCCAATTGCTTAAATATCTGCTGATGTGCCATTGTGATATGGGTGTGCTTGAACGCTCAGACTCTCTGCAAAATCTTCATAGACGAACGATTCAGTTGCCTGAATGGCTTATGATCAATGAATCTACTATCCCGCTGCAGATTGCGCGGTATCTGCCGGTACTGCCTGCTCTCGAGGGAGCCGATATCTTTCACTCAAGCTACTATCGCGGGCCATTGCAATGTGGTCCAAAGCGGGTCATTACAGTATATGATTTTACCTATGAATTTTTTTCTTCAGGATTGAAGCGTTTTGTGCATGGCCAGCAAAAGCGCATGGCAATCCGACAGGCCCATGGGATTATTTGCATTTCTGAGAACACAATGCAAGATCTTTTGAGGCTTTTCCCCTCCGTATCAGAAGAAAGAGTGCGGGTAATCCACCTTGGAGTTTCGGCTTCATATCACCCGATATCAGCTGATGTAACGGTGCCGGATTATCTGTGTTGGATTAATGATATAACCTATGTTATTTTTGTTGGCGATAGAAGAGGATACAAAAATTTTAACGTGGCCGTCCAGGCAGTTAGTATGGTCAAAAATTATCATTTAGTAATAGTTGGAGGGTCACTTTTTTCAAGGGAAGAATACAAACTGTTGGAACAACATTTGAGTACTCGATATAGACATGTCCGTGATATGTCTGAAGAGTCACTAAATTTTATTTACAATCACGCCTTATGCCTGCTGTACCCATCTAGTTATGAGGGCTTTGGTCTGCCACCCTTGGAGGCTATGCGAGCAGGTTGCCCAGTGGTTGCAATGAATAGTTCTTCACTATATGAAGTATGTGGTGAAGCTGGGTTACTGGCGAATGCTCCAGAACCAGATCTTTTTGTCAGCATGATGCTGTCACTGGAGCAGACCTCCTTCCGTCAAGAGATGGTATCCAAGGGATATAAACAAGCTCTGAAATTCACATGGGAGGCCACCTGCAAAAAAACTATGGACTTCTACCAGGTATTGGCTTCTGACTCACGCAGGGATACACAAGTATGAAAATATCCATCATAACTGTCTCTTTTAACAGTGGCACCACTATTGAGACTACTCTTAAATCAGTGGCAGGTCAAACGTATAAAGATATTGAACATATTGTTGTTGACGGCGGATCTACGGACAGTACTCTTGAGATTATCAACCGGTACCGAGCTGGAATTGCGCGATTCATCAGTGAATCTGACAATGGCATCTACGATGCCATGAATAAGGGCATCTCAGTAGCGACCGGCCAAGTCATCGGCATTCTTAATGCTGATGACTTTTATACTCATGAAATGGTACTTGATATGATTGCAGAAGCTTTTAGAAATAATCAGATCGATTCTTGTTACGGTGACCTAATGTATGTAGACACGGTAGACACTAACCAAAAGCTTCGACATTGGCGGTCCGGCCCTTTCAATGTAAATCGTTTTTATCTAGGCTGGATGCCGGCTCATCCAACTTTTTTTGTCAGGAGATGTGTCTATGAGCGATATGGCCTCTTTAACTTGCACCTGGGAACAGCCGCAGATTACGAATTGACCCTGCGTTTTTTATTCAAACACAAGGTTCCAACTGCTTATATACCCACGGTTCTGGTAATGATGAGAAATGGTGGCGCAAGCAATAGTTCTTTCGGGGCACGTTTATATACTTTGGTGAATGTCAGAAAGGCTTGGCAAATTAATGGTCTCAAACCGAAACCTTGGACGTTCATCTGCAGAATATTGTACAAGCTTCCCCAATATGTGGACGCCCTATTGAATTCCAAAAAATAAGGCAAGATGACTAAATTTGATAAAAAAGCAGAAATCATTTTGCTCACTGGTACCTCTGGCTTTATCGGAACGGCCACACTTAGGCGTCTTCTCAAGAATGGATTTAACGTGCGGGCCTTAACACGTGACATTGATAATTTGTCATCACTGGACTGCCTGAATTCTAATTCTCTTGAGCTAATAGGAATCGGCGATATCACGGGCGGGCTCGACTGGTCGCCAATCATCAGTGGGGTCAAATATGTTATTCATCTCGCAGCTCATGTACATATTACATCAGAAAAATCAAGTAATCGACATAGCTATTTTGATGTGAACCGTGATGCAACTCTCCGCCTAGCCAGAGCGGCGGCAAATGCTGGTGTGATTCGTTTTGTTTTCTTGAGTACTGTGAAGGTACACGGTGAGCAAACCGCAGAGCGTCCTTTTTCTGAGAAAAGTCCGTTTTGCCCTACAGATGATTATGCAAGTTCTAAGGCAGAAGCGGAAATTGGATTGAGAGAACTATCACAAGAAACTGGCCTTGAAGTGATATCTATACGCCCACCTCTTGTATATGGACCTCAAGTGAAAGCAAATTTCCTTACTCTGCTTAGTCTTATAAAGAGAAGCATTCCATTGCCGTTGGCAGCAGTTAATAACCGTCGCAGTATGGTTTACCTTGAAAATCTGGTAGACGCAGTCGTGACATGCTTGACACATCCCAATGCTGCCAATAAGGCGTTTCTTGTAAGTGACGGGCATGACATTTCGACTCCTGATCTTATTCAGGCCATTGCTAAGGAAATGGGAACTAGTCCTAAGCTTTGGCGGATTCCTGAATATCTCCTTATTGGCATAAGTTCGATTCTGGGAAAAGGCGATACAATCCGACGCTTGACTTCTTCTTTACAAGTCGACAGCAGCAGGATTAGGCAAATTCTAAATTGGCGTCCACCATATTCCTTCGAAGAGGGGATTCGGAAGACCGTACGCTGGTATTCTACAATAAATCAATAATAAAGTCGTATGCTGATCATTGATGATGAAACGCACCTTTGATATGCTCTTCTCGTTGATTGCTGCAATTGTGTTGTTTATTCCAGCACTTATTATTGCCCTCCTGGTTAGACTCACATCTGAAGGACCTGTATTGTACTGGTCGGAAAGGATTGGTCTTCATAATCAGATTTTCCGCATGCCAAAGTTTAGAACCATGAAAATAGACACTCCTGCCATGGCAACACACCTTATACAGAATCCGCATGCCTACATAACGACCATTGGCCGTTTTTTAAGAAAGAACAGTCTCGACGAAATTCCGCAACTTTATAGTATTATAAAGGGAGACATGAGTTTTGTCGGACCGCGCCCGGCATTGTTTAACCAGCATGATTTGATCAAGTTGCGAACAGAAAAGGGCATACATGAAGTAATCCCTGGACTTACCGGCTGGGCGCAAATCAACGGAAGAGATGAGCTTCCCATACCTGTGAAAGTTGAATTCGACGATTACTACCGGAGTCATCGGAATTTTTTGTTTGACATGCAAATCCTATTTATGACCTTCTATAAAATCCTCAAGAAAGAAGGAGTAAGTCACTAATAACTATGCCGGATCTATTTAATAAATTTCTGCAGCCCAGTCAAATTAAGAGGACGGCCTTTTTCCTGTCAGGCGATTTTGTATTCATAGTCCTGTCTCTCTATTGCTCTTTTCTCATTAGATTTGAGTTTGCAATTCCAGCCGTATATAAGGCTATGTTATTCAGGTCCCTGCCGCTCTTTTTGATTGTCAAATTAACTGTTTTCTGTTTTTTTGGCAATTACAAAATAACCTGGCGATATGTAGGTATCAACGAACTTAACAGAATATATGTGGCAACTGCCGTCGCAGAATCATTGTTGATGGTGGCAATTCTGATTCCATTTGGGCCACATTTTGCTTCTTTGCCAATGCCGTTCATATCAGGATTCCCCAGGAGCATATTCTTTATAGACGCCATGCTCAGCACTTTGCTCCTTTCTGGACTGAGAATCTCAAAACGTCTTTATCTAGATAAAGTATCGGGTAGAGGGAAGCGGGACGTAGGTCAAAGAACAATAGTCGTTGGCGCAGGCAGCACTGGAGAAATGGTTTTAAGAGATATCGAACAGAGGGGATATTCCGATTTTTATCCCGTCGGTCTTCTTGATGACGATAAAATAAAGACCGGGGGATACATACATGGAGTTAAGGTGCTTGGACCTACAGGGCTATTGAGAGAGGTACTTGCAAAACAGTGCGCTGAGGCTGTCATTATCGCTATCCCATCACTAAATCACAAGACCTTAAGAGAGATTTATCATAGCGCTAAGGAATATGGTGTGCGAACAATAAAGATCGTGCCACGTATTTATGATTTCCATCAGCCCGACATTAACATAAAAAATCTCGAGGAAATCAGTATCGAAGATCTTATAGGACGGCAAATAGTACAGGTGGATCATGCTGGCATCAATGATTTCATCCGGGGGAAATCTGTTCTCATCACCGGAGCTGGGGGTTCTATCGGTTCAGAGATTGCGATGCAGGTCTGTTCTTTTGATCCTGCAAGAGTCGTGCTTTTCGATATCGATGAAACAGAACTGCATTCTATGAGTCTGAGAATCGGCAGGGCGTTCTCTCACATTGAAGAAAAGTGTCATTTTATTACAGGTGACATTAGGGACGTCAGCAGAATAGATGAAGTATTCATGGCTTTTAAGCCCGATATAGTCTTTCATGCTGCTGCATACAAGCATGTTCCGATGATGGAATTGAACCCCAAAGAATCTATAAAAGTTAATATATTTGGCACATATGCAGTTGCTGAGGCAGCTGCCAGATATAATGTCGTTAAGTTTATTCTAATCTCGACTGACAAGGCAATACGGCCGACAAGCATTATGGGTGCATCAAAAAGGGTTGCCGAGTATATTGGGCAGGCCTTTAACGGTTTGTCGGGAAGGACCGAGTATATTTCAGTACGCTTCGGAAATGTCCTCGGAAGTCGCGGCAGCGTCTTACCGATATTTCTGGAACAACTAAAACATGGGGGACCCATTACTGTAACTCATCCAGACATGCAGCGGTATTTTATGACGATACCGGAAGCAGTTTCACTTGTACTGCAGGCCTCAACAATAGGGAAGGGGGGGGAAGTGCTGGTTCTAGATATGGGCGAACCCGTCAAAATCCTGACTCTCGCAGAGGAACTGATCCGGCTTCATGGAATGATGCCGTACTCAGATATCGACATATCTTTTACCGGCCTCAGGCCTGGCGAAAAGCTGTTTGAGGAAATACTTACAGCCGAAGAAGGGACAATGGCGACCAGACATGAAAAGATATATGTTGCAAAAAATAGTGAAACCCGCACCTCAGATGAAATTAAGCGTCTTCTGGAGGAACTAAAGGCAATCCTGCGCGAAACCCCTATGAATGATACGAGGACTATAAAGAATTCCCTTAAGAAATTTGTAAAATATTACTCGGAGGAGAATCTTCCAGCTAATAAGGCGCTCTGACCGTACCAACAATCCGGAGGTCATAAATTAATGAAAAAAGCATATTATATAGAGACATTCGGATGTCAAATGAATGTACATGATTCAGAAAAAATAGCCGGTATTCTAAAAAAAGATGGCTACACAGAGGCCGACAATCCTCAAGACGCCGATATTATAGTTTTTAACACATGCAGCATACGCGCAAAAGCAGAGCAAAAATTCTTCAGCAAGCTGGGACGTCTGAAAACACTAAAGAAACGCAATCCTTTGCTGAAAATAGCCGTAGCCGGGTGCATTGCCCAGCAGGCGGGCGCCAAGATATTGCAGCGTGCGCCTTACATTGATTATGTCATAGGACCTCAGAACCTTCATCTGCTTACTCAAATAAGTACGCTGCGAAAGTATTCTGTCGCCCGTGATGACAACCCGGTTCTCGCTGAAACGGACTTTTGTGTTGACCGTAAGGATAGGATCAAGGCGTGGGTTACTATAATGTACGGATGCAACAATTTCTGCAGCTATTGCGTTGTCCCATATACAAGAGGACGGGAGAAGAGTAGACCGAGTGGAAAGATAGTGGATGAAATTAAAGAACTGGCCGGTGAAGGTTTCAAGGAGATCACTCTTTTGGGACAAAACGTCAATTCATACCGAAGCGATCTTGATTTCATGGGCCTTCTCTATAAAATAAACGAAATTCAAGGCATAGAAAGGATCAGGTTTGTTACTTCTCATCCAAAAGACCTATCAAATGATCTTATACATGCAATGAGAGATCTTGATAAGGTTTGTGAGCACATCCATCTGCCGTTACAGTCAGGTTCAACTCGAATACTCAAACTGATGAACAGGAATTATGGCTATGAAGACTATTTAAGACAAATAGACCTACTGAGAAAGACCATACCTAGTATTTCTATTACAACAGATATAATAGCTGGCTTTCCACAGGAATCGGAAGAAGATCATTCTCTAACAATGCGGGCGCTTAAAGATATCGGCTTTGACGGTATATTTGCCTTTAATTACTCACCGCGTCCCGGTACAAAGGCTTCTGAATTTACAGGTCATATTGATGAAGATGTCAGCTCGAGACGTCTTTACGAAATACTGGACCTTCAAACTGCGATTACAGACCAGAAGAATAAGGAACTTGAAGACACTATACAAGAAGTCCTTATTGAAGAAGAGGTCGTAAACACAAAAGGGCGCGTGTTTACCGGAAGAACACGTTCAAACAAAATCGTCAATGTAACATTAATAGGGCAGGTCGGCACTGGTGACACGGTAAATGTGAGGATAATTAAAACAAATCGACATTCCATGGAAGCAGTAGTGCTCTCGACGTGAAGATTGCCGTTTTAACTCTTGGATGCAGAACTAATCAGGCCGAAAGCGCACGTATTGAAGAAATGCTTCAAGCCGTCGGTCACCAGATCGTTTCATCGACAGGTGAGGCCGAGATTTGCATAATTAATACATGTAGTGTCACCGCAAAGGCTGATTACCAGTCAAGGCAATTGATATCACGGACACTTAAAGTAAATGCTCAAGTATTTGTTACGGGATGTTATTCCGAATTGAATGCAGGAATCATCACTGATAAAAATAGCACTGTAAAGGTAGTGCCCAACAAAGACAAAGACCATATAATAAATATGATACCTCATGCCACCGCATGTGATATCTTACCAAGTGTCGCCCGTCATCGACGCAGACCTGTAATTAAAGTGCAAGATGGATGTAATAATGAATGCAGCTACTGCATAATTCAAAAGGCGCGAGGGAAGTCATCGAGCGTTGTACCTGATAAAGTACTTCAAGAAATAGACAAGTATCACGCACTTGGGTTTGAGGAAATCGTACTTAGTGGTATTCACTTAGGCATCTATGGCCGAGATTTAAAGAATCAATGCACTCTTGCTAAGTTACTTGAAATAATTCTAAAGCAAACATCTATCAAGAGAATCAGGTTAAGCTCAATAGAAGTAAATGAATTAACGCCACAACTGCTTGATATCTTGAGCGATAATCGAATTTGTAAGCACCTCCACCTGCCAATGCAGAGCGGTGACGACTATATTCTCGGTCTCATGAACAGGTCATATACATCCAGCGAATACCGTATTTCTATAGAGAACATATTAAAGCGGTTTAATAATATTGGTATCGGTACCGATGTAATTGTCGGCTTTCCTGGAGAAAGGGATGATAATTTTAATAAAACTCTACACCTAATTGATAATTTGCGCATTTCTTATCTTCATGTCTTTCCGTATTCATCTCGTCCCGGAACCCCAGCCGCATTAATGCCTCATCATGTACCCGAATCATTAAAGAAGTCCAGGGCGAAACGTTTGAGGGAGATCGGTAATATTAAGAAGGAAGCTTTCATCCGAAATAATATCGGTCTTGAACATGATATTGTAATTGAAACACTTGGCGATGCTATGGCAAAGGGGACAACGTCTAATTATATCAGGGTTCATGTCTCCGACAATTCTGTATTGAAGCCCGGAAGCCTTGTCAGAGTGAGACTTACAGGCGCCAGGGATGGAAATGCATCGGGAATTGCCTTATAAAACTCCAAACTTCATGACAAATAATGGTTTTCCTCATGCTCAGAACTTCTACATGTCCCGAGGAAGGCTTATCAGCAGGTGATTGACCATTACATTCCGCTCCATTTGTAACAAGTTTTTAACATTAATTGTTTATCAGCAATGTCCGATAAGATATATTATGTAAAGTAGTGTTGATTGAGCCTTCAAGTTCAAACTGAGTTGGGCAATTATTAGCCTATTAAACAATGCGTGCAAGACGGATTGTAAATTTCAACGATCAAATGCTATATTGAGTGACATTAGTACCCTATCGAGACAGGAGGATTAAATGAGATTTACCAAGCTTTTCATACCGACCATGCGTGAGGCGCCTTCTGATGTGACTGCTGTATGTCAGCTCCTCATGCTGAGAGCGGGTTATGT
>Ga0182021_10007901_pt1 | contig 12613 bp, 10 predicted proteins | sample 612E3MmetaG_FD_120493 | JGI IMG/M metagenome (GOLD analysis project Ga0182021, IMG submission 120493) | Permafrost microbial communities from Stordalen Mire, Sweden - 612E3M metaG (Illumina Assembly) | ecosystem: Environmental > Terrestrial > Soil > Wetlands > Permafrost | place: Sweden... | reverse complement strand
TTATTGGCGCCGCACCGCCAGTGGAAGCACCCTGATTAATAATCAAGATAATCCCCTGTACAACTCCAGACATTCCCAGAGTCATCACAATAGCTGGAACGTTTAAAACTGCTACACCAATTCCATTGATAGCACCGATGGCTAATCCCAATACCAGATTCAATCCTAATGCTGGGAGAACCATACCGTTTCGTCCGTTCACTATCATAAAAACGATAATGGCTCCAAGCGTTACGTTCGAACCCAGAGATAGATCAATACCGCCGCCGCCACTCAAGATCACCAGAGTCTGACCGGCTGCCATTATTCCCAAGAAGGCTGCCACTCGCAGAATATTCATTGCTACACTATAGTTGGAAAAACCCGGGTTAATAAACCCACCAATGATAAACAAGATAATGGAAAGTAAAAACGCAGCAATTGGTGGAGTAATGCGCTTTTTAATTGCGGTCATAGTGCTTCCTCTGTATTAACAATGAGATACCAGGCCCTGCCAAAATCAACATGACAATTACCCCGTAAACAAACTGCTGCCACCAGGTAGGTACATTTGCGAAAGAGATAATTTGTCGAATCATTATAATTATCGCCGAACCAAGGATCGTGCCAAAAATACCGCCGCGACCGCCACTCATCAATGTACCACCCAGTACCACTGCCACAATGGAATTCATATTGAGTGAATCACCGATCAATGGATCGCCTGTACCCATTGACATGGTCACCACAACGGCACAAAGGGCAGAGAATAATCCCGCGATAACATAAGTCATCATGGAAACGCGCGGTACTTTTACACCGCTCAAAAAAGCCGACTTAGCATCGCCGCCTGTTGCAAACAGACTTTTTCCGAATCTCGAGGATTTAAGCAATAGCCAAATGACCAGGGTCAGGATTAATACCCAGATCGGAAAATTAATTCCCAAAAAGTTTCCTCGATAAATGGTATTGAGCAATGAAGGTACATTGCCCTGAGGCTGAGGCAAGATTAAAAGAGCCAATCCAGCGAAAAGGAAGGAACTGGCAAAGGTGGCTACAAAAGCCTGCAACCGAAGATAAGCCACTAAAATACCATTGACCAATCCCGCCATCATTCCTGCCATAATTCCAATCAGGACAACCCACCAAACGCTGAGATTTGTATTTCCAGTAACTCCAAACAGATAAACAATCACACAGTTCACCAGACTTACAATGGCACCATTCGAGAGGTCAATTCCTCCGCCAATGATAACAAATGCTTCACCTGCCGCTAGCATTGCAACCGGCAAAACTGATTTTGCAAAGCCTCTTAAGACGCTTGCTTTAAAGAAATTGGCTTGGAGAGAATAATTTACAACTATGGCCAAAATAAAGAGGAATATTACAAATATAAAGTAATATTTCTCATTGAACCGTCGGAATTTCTCAAATAATTTAGTCATTTCGCTTCTACCTCTGCACCTATGAGTTGAGATGACATGCTTGTGCTAACCAGAGTGTTTTTATTTATATCCTCACCGGTTAGAACGGCGTTGATCTGACCATCATAAAATACTACAATACGATCGCAGAGGTTAAGCAATTCGTCATCTTCACTACTGTAAAAAAGGATTGTTGTGCCTTGCTCCCGAAGCCGATACAGCAACTGATAAAGTTCATCTTTCGCTCCTACATCAACACCTTTGGTGGGGTCGTCTAGGAGTAAAATCTTCGGTGATTTCAGGAGCCATTTACCAACAACCACTTTTTGCGCATTACCGCCGCTCAGGCTAGAAACCGGATCATTCAAACCGCCCATCACCAGATTTAAACTCTTACTAATCTTTTCGGCATCTTGAACAGCTGCTTTCATCCGAATCACGGTGCCGTATTTTTCCCATGATGGCAGCATTAAGTTTTCAAGAATCGAACGAATTGAAAACAATCCTTGAGAATTGCGATCACCTGGTACAAAAGCAATGCCCTGGTTGATCGCTTGTTTGGGATTTGTGAAAGTAACTAACTTACCATTAATTTCGATTTTACCGGAATGCTGAATAGCTCCAAAAATTGAGAGAAGCATTTCAGATTGTCCCTGCCCTCTCAGTCCACCCAGACCCAAAATTTCACCTTCTTTTACATCAACAGAAATACCTCTAAGATTGATCCCTCGCAAACCATGGATAGAAATCGCAGTTTTTTCTTTTGTTAAACGTTCTTGAGAATATAGCTCGTGTTCTTTGGCGAGACTTTTTTCTCCGACCATGTAACGAACCAGATCATTCCGTTTTATATCGACTATTGGAATTGAATAAGCAACTGTCTTGCCATTACGCAATACAGTAACCTTATCGGCTATCCTAAAAACCTCTTCCAGCCGGTGAGAGATGAATTCAATGGCAATCTCTTCTTTTTTCCAATTCTCGATCAGACTAAAAAGACGATCTACCTGTTTGTTATCTAAACTTGCAGTAGCTTCATCCAGAATTAATAAAGAAGGTTTAAGGCTGTAAGCTTTGAGAATTTCAACAATCTGGCGTTCATCGGAACCCAAATGATAAACATAACTATCGGGTCGAATAGAAGCAGAAATTGTTCCCTTGAAAAGATCGAGAAGGTCTGCTGTTCGATTAAAAAGTTCTTTTTGATTAACAAATGTTCCACGCGTGGGCTCATGCATCAACCAGATGTTTTCAGCAATAGTCATACGCGGAATCAAACTTAACTCCTGGTAAACCGAAGCAATTCCGTAATTTTTAGCATCCAATGGTGAGGAAAAGTTCATTGGCTTTTCATTACGGAGTAGTTGCCCCGAGTTCGGGACAACTACTCCGGTCAAAGCTTTACTGAGCGTACTTTTCCCGCTGCCGTTTGCGCCTAGGAGCGCTACCACTTCACCAGAAGCAATTTCGATATTACCGTCTGAAAGAGCGGTAACGCCGCCAAAGTGCTTCACAACATTTTTTGCAGAAAAAGTAGTTTTGCTCATGGCTTATTTAAAGAAGGCGTTGGCTTCATCCTGAGTTAAGATACCATCCAGAACAACTTCCTGAGTGGAATCTTTAATTTTCGCATATTCTGTTGCGAAGTTATCTTTATCTACAGAATATGGGATCTTCAGATAGAGGGAGTTTTTGGTTGAGCCGGCTAAAACGCCGTCTTTCAATTGTTTACCCTGTAACAAAGACACAGCGATACGTAAAGCTGAGCCACCGGTACCAGGTGGATTAACTACACCATAAGATACGAAGGCGGGGTTCTTTAGTAGAATGTCATTCCATAGTTTCAAATATCCGGAACGAGCTTCACCCACCATTACAGGCCATTTCGCAGGATTTGCAGCTTGAACAGCTTGTAAAGCACCGCGAGCCATACCATCCTGTGACCAGACACCATCAATCTTAGTGCCAGATGCTAACAGGTCAGCCATACCTTTTTGGCCAGTTGCCTGATCCCAGTTGGCATTGATCACATTCACAACTTTGATATCAGGATATTTGGCGAAGACTTCCTTGACGCCGTCATAGCGCATTTCATTACCTGGAGTACCAGCAATACCGTTGATGACAACAACGTTACCCTTGCCATTCAACTGTGTGGCTAACCAGTTGGCAGATTCCTCAGCCCATGCTTTTTGATCAATAACTACATTGATCGCGTCAGGTGAAGAGACTTCCTGATCCAAGGCGATGACGAGAATGCCAGCGTCTTTTGCTTCTTTGAAAACATCATTCAACGCGGTATTGGAGTTCGGGTCGATGATGATGGCATCAACACCCTTGTTGATCAGGTTGCGGACCTGTTGGATCTGTCCCTGAACATCAACATCGGCATTTTCGATTACGACATCATTGGTGAGACCCTGAGCTTCATATTCTTTGTTGATATCAACAATGTCCTGAACCATCTGAGTACGCCATTCGCTATCGACAAAACCATTCGAGACACCAATAGTGAATTTCTTGGCGGGGGCGGCAGCAGTTGTTGCAACAGGCGCCTGAGTTGTTGCGGCGGCAACTTCAGTTGTAGCTGCGGCTGGAGCTTCAGTAGTGGCAGGCGCTTGAGTAGCAGCGGGTGCACAACCGGCGATCATAGCAACTGCCATGACCAATGCAAGAACAACATAGAGCTTTTTCAAGGTTTTCCTCCAAAAGATTTTTGTCCAACAAAAATACAAAACGCTAAAAGTGGCCCAAAATACTGGATACTACCACCTCCTTTGCAAGAACCTATAAACTACAGGCGATTAATTTGCTTCTCGCACTGTAAAGAAATTGTTCGTCAAATAAAGTACATCTGTTATTGTGCCCATAATGACAGCTTTTTTGCCTAACAGTGATACCGTTATTTTTGGATTAAAAGGCGGCAATCCTTTTATCTTCTTCTCAAGCTCTGTCACTAAATAATTATTTTGATTGAAAGCATCTACCACCTGACCGTATAAAATAACTATTTCCGGGTCAATCAATGAAGAGGCATTCACGATAATCACAGCAATCGAATCGACCAATTGGTTCACGATCGTTGTCGCCCACGATTCGCCGTCCAGAAAAGCTTTTTCAACTATATCCAGATCAAGCGCAGCCAGCTCTGACTCAGAAAGACGGTCCTTCAATGCCATTCTGGCCATCGAAAGTATTCCATTTCCAGAGGTGCTCATTTCCAAGGCTCCGTAGCGTTCCTTTACGAAGTTCAAATCCTCTTTTCCAAGCAAGCTGGACCCAATCTCACCAGCTCCGGCATGTGCGCCGCGGTAGAGCATACCGTCCAAAATCACAGCGCCACCCGTTCCGCCGCCTAGGGAAAGGAATAATATATCTCGGTAGTTATTGCCCGCGCCAAACCATTTTTCACCAAGCACCGCCAGGTTGGCATCGTTATCCACAAGAATGGTCAGTTCGGGGAATTCGTCTTGAATTTTCTTTTTTAGAGGGAAATTCCGCCAACGAGTGGAAGGAGCCCAGATCACTACTCCATCTTCCCGGCGGGTAATTCCAGGTGCGCCAATTCCGACACCCAGAACTTTCTTCCCCTGGGTTTTAGCCATATCTAAAAAATCATGGATAATTTGAATCAAGAAAGTCAGCAGCTTAGATTCAGTATCGACCAGACTTCCCATCGGAAATTTTTTATCGGCAATGATTGTTCCGCCAATGTCAGCCAAAGCCGCATAGATGGCCATCCCGCCCAGATCAATTCCGATCACCACATTGTCTTTGTTGTTGAATTGAAGCAGTTGTTTTCTGCGGCCGCCCGAATATTCTTTTTCGTCCAGCTCGACCACCAGATTGCGTTCGATTAAATCATCGATAATACGCATCACAGTAGGCAGACTTATGCTCAGCTTTCTGCCAATATCCGACCTAGAGATGGTGGTCTCTCGTCTGAGAAGTTCCAGCACCGCTGATTGATTGATAATCCGCATTTGTGTTGAAGAAATAGTTCTTGGATACTGCATAATGCGCCTCGATTTATTACTTACAGTTAATAACTAAAAGTATTATAACTCAAAATTATAAAAAAGCAAAAGTTAAATTTGTAAAGCCATTAGTAGATTAATCTAAAGTTAATTACTTACAGTTAATAAATATTGACGTATAATATTGGCAATCAAACTTTTATCAGATGGAACCTCTAATGACTGACTCAAACCAACTCAATGAATTCGAACTTATTCACCCCTTCCCGTGCGGGAATTTCAAATTCGCCCTTTTTGATTTCGATGGAACAATTTCACTCATCCGCGAGGGATGGCAAAAAATAATGGTCCCCATGATGATCGAACTGTTGTTACAGACTCCTCACCATGAAGATGAACCAGAAATCACTTTGATCACAAAAAAATTTGTCGCAGAATTAACCGGCAAACAAACCATCTACCAGATGATCCGATTGGCCGAAGAAATCAGCAAGCGTGGCGGTACTCCCCTCGAACCATTGGAATATAAAAACGAATATAACGAGCGCCTATTGAAACGGATCAAGAATCGTATTGATGATCTCGAGCAAAAACGGATCACCCCAGAAACAATGGCGGTGCCCGGCTCCATCGAATTTATTAAACAACTCCATGCTCACAACATTCAGTGCTTTTTAGCCTCAGGGACGGATGAAAAATACGTCTTGCACGAGGCTGAACTGTTGGGACTGCCCCCTTATTTTGCGGGGATTTTTGGCGCGCAGGATGATTACAAAAATTTTAGCAAGCAAATAGTAATTGATGGGATTATAAAAAAATATTCTCTGAGCGGAGATGAATTTATTAGCTTCGGTGATGGGTATGTCGAGATTGAGAATACCAAATCCGTCTCAGGTATAGCCGTTGGAGTTGCCACCAACGAGGCAGAGCGTCTGGGTATTGACGAATGGAAACGCAATCGGCTTATCGCCGCTGGGGCTGATCTGATTATTCCAGATTTTCATAGAACAGATTTTTTGGTAAACTATTTTTTGAATCAGAACCATTAGGAGGAATTATGCCATTTTCAATATTTGATCGTTCGCAATTAAAAATAAAACCTCTCGGGGAACGCATCAACGACCTTGATTATCAAGTGGTCAAACCCCTGGACGCCCCCGTTCCGTCTTTTAATTCTACCGACCTGGAAGCGTTAGCAGAATCGATTGTCAAGGCGCATAAAGCCGGTGCACCTGTGATTGTACTTATGGGTGCCCACGTCATTCGTAAAGGCAATGCCAATTACATCATCGACTTGATGAAGCGGAAGATTATTACCCACATTGGTCTGAATGGCGCCGGGGTCATTCATGATTACGAGTTCGCCAAAATTGGCGCCACCACCGAAAGTGTAGCCCATTACATTAAAGAGGGTCAATTTGGCCTCTGGAAAGAAACCGGCGAAATTAACGACATCGTTTTCCGGGCTTATCAAGAGAATAAAGGGTTCGGGCTCGGAGAAGCAGTCGGTAAAGAGATCGAGGAAAAAGAATTTCCTCACTGTAGTTCCAGCATTCTTGCGGCCGGTTACCGGCTGCATGTACCGGTGACTGTTCATGTATCTATTGGTCAAGATATTTTGCACGAACATCCTAATATGAACGGGGCAGCTTATGGTGATACTTCATACCGCGACTTTTTGATTTTTACTCAATCCATTACACAACTACAACACGGGGTTTTTATCGATTATGGCTCACAGGTAATGGGTCCGGAAGTTTACTTAAAAGCGCTTTCAATGGCACGCAATGTTGCACATCAAAAAGGGCAAAAGATCAACGAATTTACTACAGCCGTCTTCGACCTTGTAGACCTGGGCGATGATATTCATAAAGAGGCGCAGCACAATACCGCGCGCTACTATTTCCGCCCCTATAAGACAATTCTAGTACGCACAGTACAGGATGGTGGAACAAGTTATTATATTCGTGGCAGTCATGAAGAGACTTTCCCCAATCTTTACCATCTAATCCTCAACAAATTGGAGTCGTTCCATGATTAATGAGTACATTAACCAGGAACGTTTTAATGAACTCACTGCAAGATTCCCTCAATCCAACATCGCTGTTATCGGTGATTTCTTCCTGGATGAGTACTTAATTCTTGATAAAAATCTGAGTGAAATATCGGTCGAGACGGGCTTAGAAGCCTATCAAGTTACCACCACGCGTAAAAATCCGGGAGCTGCCGGTACAGTCACGAACATTTTGCGTTCTCTGGATGTGCCTGTAACGGCAATCGGCTTTTCCGGTGATGACGGCCACAGCTTTGAGCTGCGCCGTGCCTTGGAGAACCTGAACGTCAACCTTGACCATTTTGTTACTTTCCCCGATCGATTTACGCCAACATATACCAAGCCCATGCTTCTCGAAAAAGGCAGTGAAACTGAACTATCCCGTTTGGATACCAAGAACAGGTATCCATTACGGGAAGAACATGAAAAGCAACTGATTGCCTCTTTAAGAACTGTGCTCCCGCAGATAACAACACTACTGGTGGTGGATCAGGTCCAGGAAAAAAATTGTGGCGTGGTGACAGACGCCATTCGAGGTGAATTGGCTTCTCTGGCCGAAATGTACCCGGAGAAAATAATTATGGCTGATTCACGTGAATTCATGAGTTTGTTTAAAAACACTATCGTCAAATTTAATATCAACGAAGCTTCAAAAATGTTCGGCTATAAACACCAAGAACAATCCACTGAGTTTATCGAAACCCTCAGTCTTCAACTTTTCGAGCATTATCACAAACCAATTATTCTGACCCTTGGAGAGGAGGGGCTGCAGGTCACTGACAAGTCAGTGTCGGCTAGAATTCCCGCAATTCCCCTCAGTGGACCCAAAGACATTGTCGGCGCCGGAGATAGCGTGATGGCCGCGGTTGGTGCTTCGTTGAGCGTTGGCGCCTCTCTTATCGAGGCTTCAATCATCGGGACAATAACCGCTTCCATTATTATCCAACAAATCGGCACTACCGGAATTGCCACCCGTGAACAGATCTCGAAACGTTTCAATGAGACAAAAGATTGGTTGAATACAACCATTCACCTCTCACGGCAAAATTCCGCTGTAAACAATTGATTCTTTTCCAAAGGAAGGAATAATATGGCCAGACCGCTTACCTTATGCACCAGTCAATGGATTGATCTTCCGCTCGAAACCTTGGCAAAAAAAGCACAAGCCTGGGGTTTTGACGGACTTGAATTGAGCTGCGGCGGGGATCATTTTGAGGTCGATAAAGCTCTCGAAAGTGATGCTTATTTACAGCACAAAAGCGATCTTTTAGAAAAATATCATCTCAAATGCTTCTCAATCAGTAATCACCTGGTCGGCCAGTGCGTCTGCGACCCGATCGACGAAAGGCATAAAAGTATTTTACCTTCCCGATTGTGGAAAGAGGGCGACCCCGAAATGGTCCGCCAGCGCTGCGCTGAAGAAATGAAATACACTGCCGAGGCGGCTGCCAGGTTTGGGGTAAAAACGGTCAATGGTTTTACCGGCAGCAGTATCTGGTCCAAATTTTATTTCTTTCCGCCCACCAGTCAGGAAGTCGTCGATGCCGGATATGCAGATTTTGCCGAACGGTGGCTTCCAATTCTGGAAACCTTCAAAACCAGCGGTGTGCGTTTCGCCCTCGAAGTTCACCCCACTGAAATTGCCTACGATATTTTCACAATGAAGCGTGCATTGGCAGCGGTAAATAATCATCCCTGTTTCGGCATCAATTTTGATCCAAGTCATTTAATGCACCAATTTGTCAACCCCTTATTATTTCTCGATGAGTTCTCCGAGCGTATTTTTCATGTACATATCAAAGATGTCAAAATACGTTTAAATGGAAGAAACAGTATTCTCTCTTCACATCTGCCCTTTGGCGATACAGATCGCGGTTGGAACTTTGTCTCACCCGGTCATGGTGATATCCGCTGGGATGAAATCATCCGCAAATTGAATCAGATCAGTTATTCCGGTCCGCTTTCTATCGAATGGGAAGACAGCGGTATGGAACGTGAATGGGGCGCGCAAGATGCTCTCAATTTCATTAAAAAAATCAATTTTGAACCCTCCAAACAAGCATTCGATGCTGCCTTTAGTACCGCCAGCAAGAAATAGGCGAACAATGAGCAATTCTAAGGAAATTTTTATCACACCCCAAAAACAAATTCCCCAACTCTCGATAGGGCTGCTAGGCTATGCTTTTATGGGGAAGGCGCATACCAACGCATATAAAAAAATCCCGTATATCTTCAATCCGGCACCCGCCTTTCCGAACCTAGAAATGATTTGCGGTCTGCCCATTACTGATTTAGCCGCTGCTGCCCAGCAATACGGGTTCCGCACTTACTCGCCCGATTGGCACACCCTGGTAGAAGATCCGGCAATTCAAGTTCTGGATAACTGCGGCCCGAATGCCCTGCATGCGCCTGTCAGTATTGCTGCAGTGAACGCCGGTAAGAACGTGATTTGTGAAAAACCCCTGGCTCTCAATGCCGAAGAAGCCAAAACAATGTGGGACGCTGCCAAAAAAGCAGGTGTACATACTATGACCGGTTTTGCATACCGCTTTGTTCCAGCCCTTTGCCTGGCACGCCAATTGATTCAAAGCGGCAAACTCGGCAAGATTTACCATTACCGCGCTCAATACTTACAAGACTGGGGTCTGGCAGTGGCCAATACTCCTTTCACCTGGAAATATTCCAAAAAAATGGCAGGCAGTGGTTCTGTTGGTGATTTGGGATCCCACATCATCGATATGGGACGTTTTCTGGTTGGAGAATATAAATCGGTGCAGGCAACCACCCATACTTTTCTTTCGAGCCGCACAACAGTGAATAACGGCGAATTTGGCGAAGTGGACGTGGATGATACTTTTGCCGCGATCGCCGAATTTGAAAACGGCGCAATCGCCACTCTGGAGGCATCGCGTTTTGCCGCCGGGCGAAAGAACAGCCAGTGCATTGAAATCAATGGCGAAAAAGGCAGCCTGTGCTTTAATCTGGAAAGAATCAATGAGCTGGAAGTGTATCTGGCTGAAGAAAACTCAATTGGTACACACGGTTTTCAGACCGTTTTAGTCACCGAGCCGCAGTACCCGTGGATTAAGAACTGGTGGCCTGCCGGGCATGTAATCGGCTGGGAACACATTTTCATTCACGAAATCGCCCATTTTCTGGGCTGCGTCGTCAACAATACACCGGTTGGACCGGATGGAGCCACTTTCTACGACGGATATCGAGCCGCAGTAGTATGCGACGCCATCCTGGAATCGGCAGATTCGCGCCGGGTAGTCGATTTACATTTTGAGGCCTGAAATGATGCAAACACAAGAATTTAAAGACCAAAACTGGGGCCACTGTCTATTGATCAAGAATGACCGCGTAGAACTGACACTCCCATTTGAGCTTGGACCGCGTATCTTTCGTTATGCCTTCATCGGTGAAAAGTCCCTTTTCGCAGAATTCCCTGCTCAGAAAACTGATCTAGCCAAAGAAAAATGGCACTCTTATGGCGGCCATCGTCTCTGGCATGGGCCGGAAGATATTGTACGTACCTATATACCCGACAATGAGCCTGTCCGCATTGAACTTCGCCCCACATCGGTTCTTATCCAACAAAATATTGAGACTCGTACACAACTGCAAAAAGAAATGGAAGTATGCCTGGGGTCAACCGGTACGCATGTTCAGGTCACCCACCGGATTCGCAACCATTCTCTCTTTGATGTTCGTCTGGCACTCTGGGCGATAACGGTGATGACCACGGGTGGGCAGGCCATTCTGCCGTTTCCACCGCGGGGATCACATGCCGATAATTTACAAGCGCAAACCTCTCTTAATTTGTGGGCTTACACCAATTTACTTGATCCTCGTTGGCAGCTGGGTGAAAAGCTCATCACTTTGCAGCAGGATCCCGCAAACACGGAAGCGCAAAAGATCGGGATCTCGCGATCCGACGGATGGTTGGCTTATCTCAAAGAAGGGCAGGCCTTTATTAATCAATGTCATTTCCGCGAGAACCAGAGCTATCCGGATGAAGGAAGTTCTTCTGAACTTTATGTGGACCATAAAAGTCTGGAGATGGAATCTCTTTCGCCACTAATAACGATTAAATCAGGAGATTTTGCAGAATTGGTCGAGGATTGGTACCTGATTAAAGGCATTAATCTGAATGCCAAGGAAGAAGAATTGTATCCAATTCTGTCTTCGCCTACGGTTTAGTTCTACATTTTTCTTTCCTCTTTCCCCCCTTTGTGCACCATTTTGTCTTACACATTCTCCTGATTGAGTTTCAATCAGGAGAATGTGCGTTTACTTACCTGAAGATTTTTTCTGAGTCAGAAGTGCGGCTCCCAACAACAATTCATTTCCATCCAGCGTGGAAAGTTCTACGCGGCAGCGTCCGTTAAAGAATGGATGCATTTGTTTTTTTACGACCAGTAAGAAATATTTTTCAAATATATCCCTCGATCGGGTTAAGCCGCCGCCCAAAACGATCACCTGCGGGTCTATGCAAGTAATTAAGTTCACAACCATGATCGCAAGAGAATTTAAAGCATTCTTAACAATTGTTTTACAGGCAGGGTCTCCTTCACGACAGGCCTCAAAAACCATTTCAGCCGTGACCGTTTCGGCCCGATTTTTGGATAACTGATAAAGAACAGGATTATTGCCTGATCCCAATGCAAGTGCTCCTCTACCATCGCGTGCAATTGCCCACCCTGAACAAATACTTTCGAGGCAGCCTCTTCTTCCACAAGAACACTGCGGGCCGTTGACCTCAACAATATAATGCCCAAACTCGCCGGCCAACCCGCTGCCCCGATACAACTGGCGGCCGAAAATGAGCCCGCCGCCTATTCCAGTGCTGATCTGTACGTAGGCTATATTTTCAAGAGAGCGGTATCCGCCGAACCACCACTCCCCTAGAGCAGCCACATTGCCATCATTATCCATACTTGCCGGTAAATGAAAAGCCTGGCTGATATCCGCAACCAAGGGCGCGCCATTCCAATCAGCAACGTGGTTGGAACGCAATACACTGCAACGGTCCTCGCTGACGGGCCCACCGAAGCTAATCCCCACCGCTTTTACCACCTCTGGTCGGTTGAAAACGGCCAATGCTCCTCTGCCGCACTGGATCATTGCATCCATCGTACCTTTGGCACCCTCTGAGACAGGGGTACGTTTACGAATCA
>Ga0182021_10007900_pt1 | contig 12614 bp, 11 predicted proteins | sample 612E3MmetaG_FD_120493 | JGI IMG/M metagenome (GOLD analysis project Ga0182021, IMG submission 120493) | Permafrost microbial communities from Stordalen Mire, Sweden - 612E3M metaG (Illumina Assembly) | ecosystem: Environmental > Terrestrial > Soil > Wetlands > Permafrost | place: Sweden... | reverse complement strand
GCAAGCCCGAAGAATTTTGTAGTTTTTTCGGAAGCAAGCATCTCGTAATAGATATCCACAGCCTCAGCAAGCCTACCTGCTCCGAAAGCACAGCCGCCGTATTCTCTCACAAGTTCGTCCACACTCATATTCGGGACTATTTTTGCACTTTTTACTGGTGTTGTTAGTTTTTTAGCAGAAGCTTGAAAGTCCATTTTATTCCCTCAAAAATTGGAAGATAAATTAAACGATAGTACAGGATTACTAATACTTGTAACTACAAAATAAAGGTAAGCTTGTACAAAAACGTTTGAGTAAGTGAGTTTTACCTGAGTGTTTTTATCCTGATCTTATTAAGGATCAGTCTTGGATTTGATTCCAAGCCATCTTGGATTTATTTTTTGGTTCCATCCTGAATCTCGTCCCGGTTCCTCTTGGATGTATTTTTGGTTCCATCCTGAATCTCGTCCCGGTTCCTCTTGGATGTATTTTTGGTTCCATCCTAGATCTCATCCCGGTTCCTCTTGGATCTTATTCCGGTTCTATTCTGGATCTCATTCTGAACCTTATCTTGACCTGATTCTGGGCTCCGTTCATAACGTATCCACAGGCTCCGAAAAATCAATATATTTTAGTGATATTCTAGTGTAAGCCTTGATTGAGATTGATATTTATTCAGAGCAACTATATGGGACTGTTAATTTGAACATATCTCTATAGATGAAAACCTTCTCTTTTAGGAAAAATAGGAATGGAAACTTAGTTGAGAAAATGGGAAATTCAAACTTAAGAGAAAGGCGCGAAATAGTATAAAAATTCTCAAAAAGTGGAAAAAATTCTCAAAAATTCTTGGCAAAAAACGCGAGGCAAAGAATGCAGGAAGAGATAATAAGGTACGAAAATATAGGCATGTATTTCGACAGCAAGAAAATAATCTCGGATTTTTCTATTCGTATTTTGAGAGGAAATAAAGTCCTTCTTCGGGGAAAATCAGGAACAGGAAAATCCACGCTATTCAAAATGCTCCTGGGATTCAAAGAACCCTCTGAAGGCTTACTCTATTACAAGGAAAAACCCTTAAACTCTCAGGTAGCCTGGGAAATCCGAAAAGAGGTCAGTTATGTTTCCCAGGACACAGACCTAGGGCAAGGGCCTGTAAAGGACTTGCTTGACGAGGTTTTTTCTTACCGTCCTAACAGGGAAAAGAAGAGTTTTGAAAGGTTAAACACACTGATGAAGGAATTAGAGCTCGAAAAGGATATACTTGAAAAAAATTTCGAAACATTATCGGGTGGGGAGAAGCAAAGAATTGGGATCCTAATATCCCTTATGCTTGGAAGAGACATCTTTCTGCTTGATGAGACAACTTCAGCCCTTGACATAGGGCTTAAAAAAAAGGTTGCTGATCTTTTTCTTAAAAGCGAAGATTGGACCGTCTTCATAATTTCACACGATAAAGAGTGGGAAAGAGATGGAGTAGAGCTTGTAGAGTTCGGAAAAGAGGATCTTGATCAGTCTCGGGTATAAAAGCAGAACACTAAAAGGATTCCGGTTAAAAAACAAAACGCGAGAGTAAAGATTTAGGAGAATAATCTTACATGGCAAGCCCTGATATATCCATAACCTCCCTTATACTGTGCTTTTTACTGCTTGCGGTCCCTCTGGCGATCAATTACAGAATTAAACTGCAAATTACTGAGAAGGTTTTAAACTCAGTTTCACGCATGACAATCCAGCTTTTTCTTGTAGGCGTGTTTTTGACTTATATTTTTGACCTGAACAATTGGATATTGAATCTTGCATGGTTATTGGGAATGACTACGGTTGCAAGCTATACAGCCATACGCAATGTTGAGCTTAAAATGGAAAAGCTTTTTCTTCCGGTGATTCTGTCCTTTACGGCGGCAAATCTGAGCGTGCTCCTGTATTTCAACAAATTCGTGCTTGACCTCGGAGGTCTTCTGGAAGCCCGCTACCTGATTCCAATAGGGGGCATGCTGCTTGGGAACGCACTCAGCGGCAATGTGGTAGGCATAGGAGAGTTTTATGAGGATATCCGAAGAAATGAAAACAGGTATCTTTACAACCTTTCCCTGGGAGCAAGCAGGTACGAAGCTCTTTTGCCCTATATTCGAAAAGGCCTGCGCTCAGCGTTCAGACCGACTCTTGCAAACATTGCAACAGCAGGCCTTGTCTTTCTGCCCGGAATGATGACAGGGCAGATACTGGGAGGTGCAAGTCCTCTTCTTGCGATCAAATACCAGATATCCATAATGATTGCCATCTTCGTATCTACAGCAATGAGCTCAACCTTTAGCATCCTGACTACAACCCGGACAACTTTTGATGAATTTGGGGTAGTTAAAAAAGAGATCTATAAAGAAAAAGGAAAGAAGGAAAAAAGAAAGGAAAAAAATAAAGAATAATACAGAAAGTACAAAACAAATAAGAGAAAGTAGAAAGCAAATAAGAGACCGAAAAAAGTAAAAGAAAAAACAGGGAAGAAGTAAAGAAAACAGTGAAAAAAATAAAAATAACGAGAAGAAAGGAAGACAAGAAAAAAACGCCAGAACTGCCTACCTGCAGCTCAAGCATACCCTGTAATATCCTGTCCTATCGGAGTGCTTTTCTTAACACAATCTTCTCCATAATTGACCATGTTTTCTACCGCGGTTTTCAATATGGAAGGATAAATTTCGCCTACCTGTTCCCAGACAGGTCTTCCGTGACAGAAGAACTTGAATGTGGGTGTGCCCATAACTCCATACCTTTCCGCAGTCCACGGATTTGACGCAATGTCAATCCGGGCGAAAACTGCTGTGGTCTTGAATTCCTGTGCGTAATCAACAAAGTAGGGTTCCATAGCTTTACAATAAGGACAGGTAGGACTGTAAAACATAACAATAACTGGCTTTGGAGATTCCTCTACCAGCTGTCCCCATGTCATATCATCAATTTCAATTATATTGTCGCCATTCAATCACTTACCCCCAGATGCTATAGAAATATAGGATGGACATTACTTTAGGATTGACAGAATAAGTATTTATGTTAGATTGGTTACCGATTGCTGGCACTTCATAAGTCACTATTTATGCTTCATGGAATTAAAGTTCACGTATCTGCTAGAAATTCCTTGAAGAATTGCCTATTTCAATTTTTCTTGCTCATATGTTCAATCTCAATCTCATCAAAAGCTACAGGAGATTGTCAAAAAGGGAATTCGTAAAACAATCAAAAAGGGAAGTTGCAAAACAATAACAACAATACTTTTAATAAACAATGAACCTTGCAAGAAAAAAGGGAAGTTCGAAATTCCAGATATTAAAGTGAGGAATGAGAATCCGTTTGGATTGACCTCCTCAAATCCGATTTTTTATTTATTAAATTTCTATTATTTTATTGCTTCAAATTCCAATTTCTCATTTCTTTAAATTCCCATTATCTCATAAATTTTTTTCATATCCAGATTTTGCTCAACCACAGTTGCGAGTTCATCATAAGCGTCACTTTCGGTCATGGTGTCTTCTGGTCTGTACTCAAGCCCTTTTTTCCTGTACAGGTATTGCATAAAAGCATTTCTGACATTTGTATTATCAAAAAGCCCATGCAGGTACGTGCCAATTATAAGACCTTCTCCGTCAATTGCGCCATCGTCCCCGAAAACACTGCGGCAAGAATCGGTGATCCCCATATGGATTTCATATCCATTTACTTCCTCCCCGTCAATAGGAGAGAGAATGGGGCCGCAGGCATTTACTTTTTTCGTGACCTGAATAGTTTTCTTTTCGTATTCTCCGAACTTTGTCCTTACGTCCAAAAGTCCAAGGCCCTCGAATTCGGCTTCGACTCCATTTTCAACTCCGGAATCGAAAATCGTCTTCCCCAGCATCTGATAACCGCCGCATATCCCGAAAATCGGAATTTTCCCTTGAAATGCCCGGATTTTTTCGGCCATGCCGCTTGCCTTTAAGTCGAGCAGGTCGTTAACAGTATTTTTTGTACCGGGGATGATTATTGCATCCGGGTTCCCGAGTGCTTCATCAAGGTCAACGTAACGGATTCTAGCAAGCCCTTCCAGGGGCTCGAAGTCCGTGAAATTTGAGATTCTGGGCAGGCGGATAACTGCAATTTCTATGTCCTTCTCACATTTACTGCCTTCTTTATCCTCAAGCGAGACCGAATCTTCCGAGGGAATACGGAGTTTAAAATAGGGAAGAACTCCAAGCACTGGAATTCCGGTTTTTTCTTCAAGCTGTTTTAAGCCCGGATTCAGGATTTCTATGTCACCCCTGAATTTATTGATGATAAAACCTTTAACGTTTTTGCGCACGTCCTCGGGTAAAAGTTCAACCGTACCGTAAAGGCTTGCAAAAACACCTCCCCTTTCGATATCCCCGACAAGAATTATCGGAGCTTGCGTAAGCCTGGCAGTGCCGATATTCACAATATCTCTTTCGTAGAGATTAATCTCGGCAGCCCCTCCTGCGCCCTCCATAACGAGAATATCATATTCTTTGTAAAGCCTTTCCAGAGCTCCTTTGAGGACCGCGTGCATCTCCGCTATGGAATCGTAGTACTGGCCTGCACTTTTGTCGGCATAAGGTTCCCCGAGCAGAATAATCTGGGAAACGCGATCCCCTTTGGGTTTCAGAAGGACAGGATTCATATCGGCAGTAGGCTCTGCACCCGCAGCTTTTGCCTGGATTGCCTGGGCAATTCCTATCTCCTTTCCGTCCTTCGTAATCCAGGAGTTCAGGCTCATGTTTTGAGCCTTGAAAGGAGCAACCCTGTAGTTTCTAGAAAGGATCCTGCACATGGCAGTAACTACTGAACTTTTTCCAACATGGGAGGCGGTTCCCAGGATCAAGATACTTTTCTTATCCATTTTTACAACACCTTCTGCTTGATCACTTATTTTTGTAGTTCCAATAAATTAGCCATAAGTTTTTAATGAAAATGTAAATCAAGTGTAAGTATAAATCAAGTGTAAGTATAAATCAAGTGTAAGTATAAATCAAGTGTAAGTATAAATCAAACGTAAATCAAGTGTAAGTATAAATCAAGTGTAAGTATAAATCAAACGTAAATCAGGTGTAAGTATAAATCAAACGTAAATCAAGTAAACTTGTTCATTTTTAGTATTTATCCTCTTAATACTTCAACTAAAGAATAAATACTTTCGGATTCATTGAAGGTTTTGTTTATTTACTGTACGGAAATAGCTGCTTTTAATCATTTTATTCTTTAATTTTTATTTTTTCCTCTGGCTCTTTTTGAGTATTTATTTCGACTTCGACATTAGTCCATAGACTTCAAATATAATTCAGATCATATTTCTCAATCTTTCCTTTCTTACAATTTTCCGTTCTCATTCCTTTCACATCAGGAAAACTCTGATTTTAATCCTGCATTTCTATTAAATAAGACCAAAACGGTCTTTTTGAAATTTAACGGAGAAAAAAGAAAATGAAAGCCGCTGTTTTCGTATTTATTTTTTCTCGTACGCTGATCATTCCAGCCTCAGCTGCAAATAACTTTCCTGCCGGAGAAGTGAGCGCGGCCCATATAACCGGACTTTACAGTGATCTCTAATCGTTTGACTTGACTTTTTACTCGGATAGACCTTATGAAAACCTGGCTCTCGAAGTTACTCTGCTCAGGCCAGCGGGAAATAGTGAGGAAGTGATTGCCAGACAGACTTTTTCAGTTGATAGCCTTCCTGAAAATTCGGAGGTCACCAAAGTGGGTTTCTGGAATATAGGGAATGCGGAAAGAGGGGCTTACAGCATCCGCGCAAGCCTGAATTGGAACAGGCATGTGCTTTCAAAATCAATGTACGACTTTACTTACGGTGATAATTCCGTTTTTATCCTGCCCAGCAGGCGGCAAAATTGGATCCTGTGAAGGCCATCAGCTTAAAGTAAATATATTGGAATGCCGAATAAATAAAGGCATTCAGCTCAAGTAAATATATTGGAATGTCAGATAAATAAAAGCCATCAGCTCAAAGTAAATATATTGGAATGTCAGATAAATAAAGGCCATCGGCTCAAAGTAAATAAATTGAAATGTCAGATAAATAAGTTCACATCTGAATGTCAAATAAATAAGATTGATTATACTAAGTTAAATTAGAACATATGGGGTAAATGAGCAGTTAATTTCAAAAAGCGAAGTCCAAAGAAAATTTCCCTTTAACAGACAAAGCATTTGATTAGGTCGAAATTAATAACACGGCTGAAAAAATCAACGTCGTTAAACGTTTTAATGTCAATCAATATCATTTCGTGGTTAAAATTTAACTGCCGGTAATTATATATCATTTTTGGCGAATACAAGCATACCAGAAAATAGCGAACACACAACCTTGTGCAAGAATTCTCATCTCCCGATCAATTCATGAGAATTCTGCCTTTTATTTTTCTAATAGATTTAAGTAATATCTTTTTAACGTCTTTTATATATCATTTTTACATATGTATCAAATGTTCCCATGAAAAAGCTCTCTAATTTTTTTATCTGGATTGCCTTATCGATTGCAGGAATATTTCTTTTAAAAATTCCTTTAAAAATAATTTAATCCTCTTTATTAAATACAAACAATTATATCGATTGGTAATGATCACTATTTATGGATGATAGTATAGAATATCAGCTTTACCTTGAGGCCCTCGATGAGGATAGATCTGCATGGGGAAGGAGAACGGCTATAAAAAGACTCTGCAACTGTAGAACGGAAGAATCTCTGTATTATATTAATGAGATTATAGTTGATAGATATTGTCTGGTGCCTGATTGGCTCAAAAAGATAGCCAGAGAATACTATGTGGGCCTTTGCCTTGAATTTCTCTAATAATAGGTTTTTAAATGACCGGATTCGCAAGATATCTTTTGGAAAAGTATCTTTTTGAACTTATTTTCAGCTTTGGGAATCAAGTAGCGTATTTATAGACTCAATAACGCATTATTAAATTCAATATCTGTTTTTTGAAGGCATACACTTTAATTCTAACTTCATGAAGTGTCAGTCAATTTGTTAGTATATCTTAATGCTTAAGGATCACGATTACTAAAGTTTATATCAGATTACCTCAATTCTGTGTGAAATATTAAAATCGACTAACTCAAACTATGGTGTTTCCTTTACTCACGGTTCCCACTCCTGGTTCTTGTAGCGAGTAAAATTGGATGCATTTCGGCAAAAAAACTGTAATTCGATTTAGCGCTTTACCAAACTTTGGGTTCGTGTAAAAATTAGATCGCAGTTTACTGGTAATTATCTTAGAAGGAATGGATATGAAAAAAGACATTAAAGGCATGGACAAAGATACTAAAAACTCTTTAGGGAGCCCGGCAATAATTTTGATGGGCATTGGAGCGATATTAAGCGCTGCTTTATTCTATTTTATGTTTAAATATGCGGATCAGGGGAATCTGATAATGGTTCTTATAACTTCATCCCTGATAGTAGTTGTCGCATTTGGAGTTGTCAAGGGCATCTCTTACGTATCCAAACAAAAGTTTGCTAAATAAAAAGTAACCACGAACTTAGTTCACAGGCTTTTGCCTCATTTCTGAATATTTCTTCCGAAAAACTTTGGCATCGGTATGAAGTTTTTCGTGCTTCATGCATGTGCAAAGGCTCCTGAGGGTTTTATTGGAACAGCCACCAGACTCTTCTCTACATTTTTCATTATATCCTGCAATACCGTATTTCGATTAAACTTGAACTTCAGGTTAATCTCTTAGTATGACCTGCTTTTATGTCCGTAATGTGTTGAGTCCATACCTGAGGAAGATCAGCGGTGTCTGACTACACAATTTGAAAGCCCGACTATTTCCACGATATCACTGTTGTCCGGGGAATGGATTATCATCTGTCCTTTCTTAAGATAGGGAATTCTCCGTTCATATTCCTTCGGAACTTTGAGAGATGTTATAGCTGCGTCGTTGTTGAGGTTAAGTATCAATTTCGTATTGACCTGTTTGAACACGGTATCATCTATATCCTGTGGGTCCTGCGTGATCAAAAAGAGCCCCAATGCTTCTTTTCTGCCCTGGCGGGCCGCATCTGCGAAACGGGAGATTATAAGGCGAGCGTGTTCCCCATTTGCCTGTGAAAGGTAGCGATGGGCTTCATCCAGTGCAAGGATGATCGGAGTTTCCTTGATCTCGTCCTTTCCGGTTGTACTGAGCTTGTTATCAACTATCAGGCTCATGATAGTGAGCACTATAAGGTCACGGATTCTCGGAGCACTTATGTATTCGGTGGGGAATACCGAAATCTGCCCTGGCTTGAAGATTTTATCCAGAATTTCAATGATTGGGGCTGCGTCCTGGTCAAAAACTTTTGAGAAGAATGGGCTCTTTACTCTTCGCGTAATTCCGTCATATGAAGACTCATGCAGCTTCCCGCTGTCAACATAGTAAGAACGGGTACCCTCATTATCAACGTGGTTAATGAAATTGAGGTAAGTGTGAGGCGCGCTTGATTTGAAGAAGTCCCCAAGAAGCACTTCGAGCCCTATGTACTGGAGCTCGGACATTCCGGTTGCTGCAATAAGCCAGGGATTGTGCTTTACAAGGGAAAAAGGAATCGTAAACTCAATTTGTTCGGCCCTTGACTTGTCCCCGGGATATCTTTGCCCGCCGACCTTTGCCACGAAGGCTTTTGTAGACTGAACACGGCCGTAAGTCACTTTTTCGGATTCGAACCTGAATTTATCATCCTTAGTTAAGGTCTCGTTGTCCTCAAAAAACTGGGAATACTCATCCTGCGGGTCCATAATTACCAGGCAGGGATTTCTTCTGGCCTTATCGGGAGAACTCCGCAGCCTGTATCTATTGTTTTCCGTCATGAACTGGCGGAGGATATTTTTTGAAAGGAAAGTCTTTCCTGTCCCTGTACTCCCGCAAACGAGCATGTGCCTGAAAATGAGGGGATCGCCCATGGAGTAGTCATTTCTGAGGTAATACGCAACTGTCTCGGGCTCGGAATGAGTCTTTACGAGTTCTCCCCCAACACTGAGCTGCCCGAGAAAAATGCCTTCCTCGGGAATATTAAGTCCTGTCTGAACCTCAAGCCTGTCCGTAACGGGCAGGATAGGAGTATTGGGGCGAGGAATCCTGTCTGCCATCCTCCTTGTGAGCATACCGTCGGTCTTCCGGTACAGGATGCACAGAGGATCAAGGCAAGCAAGAAACTTGTAGTCTGCTTCGTTTATAGGGCTTGCACGGGCACTGAGCATACGTCTTGAGTGAATTTCGGTTGCATCGTCTACTGCGAACTCTTGCCTGTACTGGAGTTTCCCAACTCTGGCAAAGAGCTTTTCTCCATTTTCATAGGACACAACCGTATAAGTTCCAAGCCTGATCTCGCTCCGCCTGGAAGATGAAATATATCCAGTGATCACAGCCCCTGATGGAGTTATCTCGAGAGGGTCTATCCCTGCGGTTATAATACCAAAGGCTTCTGAAGACAGGGGAGCTTTCAAGACACCATCGTCATAGCCTGCAAAAGCTTCAAAAGGTAAATCCTCTTTTTCAGGAAGCCTGACGGCATGGGACTTCACAGATGTATCAGGAATAAAGGAGCCGGATTCAGGTGTAAGCATTGTAGCCTGATTTAAAGCGCCTTCAAGAGAATTGGCTAACTTTTCCGTTATGCGAATCTCAGGATTTATCTGAATCTCGCAATTTCCCTCTTCAGGAATTTGCTTAAAGCCCGAGCTTCCTTCAACTCCTGAGTTTCCTTCAACTCCTGAGTTTCCTTCAACTCCTGAGCTTCCTTCAACTTCTGAGTTCCCTTCAACTCCTGAGCTTCCTTCAACTCCTGAGTTTCCTTCTGCTCCCGAGTTAATTTGAGGAGACAATTCCTTTTTCGATTTGTCTGAAATAAAAGCAAGAATATCGGCATCTTCATATTTCAAAAGAATTACCCCAGCGAGTGTCGTTATAAGTAGTATCGGGATTCATGTTTTCAAAGAATTTATCGATCTCTTCTCTTTCGACTTTCCTGATTTTTGCTAGATGGTCTGCCTTTGTGAGTGTAAGGGGAAAACCATGCAGAGAAAGTTCAAAGAGCACTTTTTTAGTAATTTGCATGCGCAGGAAATCATCCTTAATTAGCCCGTAAGGAGCTTCAACCTTGAAGACTACATCCGTAGAGGGCACGTAGAGCATGAAAAAACAAAGGGCATAATCCTCAGGTGAGAACGTGTGCCTGAGTTTTTGCTGGAGCACATCTGCGGCTGCAAGAGGTGAAGTCCCATTAAGCAGCCTTTCATAAAACCTGTTGGGCTGTAAAAACCAGTTAGTGTAAGTAACATAATTATTTCTGGAGCCATTGGAACCATTATTTCTGCCATTTTTCCTGCTATTCTTTGAATTCCGCTCATCATGCCCCTGTCCGGGTATGCCAACTTTTTCCGGGGTAAGAAAATTTTTGAAAAATTGCGAATCAAGCGTCCAGGGCAGGTCAAAGAACTCCTTCTTCTTCCGGACGCTGTCCATTATCTGCACATCGGTCGGATTTTTAACAAACCCTATCAAAGGCCTGCGTTTTTCCAGAAAATGATCCATAATGTCAATGTAGTTCTGGAGAATTTTTTTTGCATTCTCGTTCTGCCGGATTTTGACTTCCTCATCATCCAGTACTATCCAGTACATTAGCTGCTTTGGGTAAATCGGCCCGTCCATTATGAAAAAACTCTCCGGCTCCATCCTGTCCTTCATAAAAAGGATATGCTCGGATTCTGACAGGTACATGGCAAAACTGTGAACCATGTCAGGAGCTTTTCTTTTCAGCTCATCCGGGGCGATTGTGACCAGTTTGGCCCTTCCAAGCCCTTCATCAAAGGTTTCCCAGCCTGATGTCGCCTGCATGGCCACTCTCTGTGAAGACGAATAAGCAGCACATACAATTGTCCTGCATCTCTGAATATCAAGATCAGTAGGTGTCGCAGCCAGCCCGCAGTGGCAAAAGTCAACAAAGAGCCCGCTGTCATAAGTCTTCGGATTTGTGCTCCCGCTGTCGCAGGCATAGGTAACCGGATATGGATCTTCGCCCTGGGCCATTAGCTCAGTCCTGACAATTCCCCGAAAGAGCCTGTCCACAGCCTTGAGAATAACCTTCCCGTCGAGCTTCAACTCCTCAAGTAGCGAATAGATATCTGTCGCCGTCTTCGGTTCCTCAACATCAAACGACCGGTCAATCCGTTTTGCAAGCTCCGAGATCTTATGCATATGCACGGGCTCAAGGGTCATAAACAGAAGATACTTTAATGAGTTTATATATTTGTTGAGTGAAGGGAGAGAATGCAGCACTATAGGGAAAACTGTATGAAAATAAAGAGATACAAAGGAAGTCGTTTTCTCACAAAAATCCTTTCAAGGTAAAACGGGAAAGATGAATTGCCTCCCTGATTTATACGTCTCCCATTTTTAAGCTGTCAACCTTTCCTTTTTTATTGCACATATAATAGGATTTTGCAATCAAATCTTTAAGGGCTGGCGTTTCTTTTGTGAGATTCGTCATTCCCCTGATTCCGTAATAGACTATAAAATCATCTTCATGCGTTTCGAGGAAAGGCTTCTCATACACTAGAAAATATCCTGAAGTTTCCGGACTCTCATACTTTGTTGTGTTAAAAGTACTGGTTTCAACAGTTTTAGTTTCCTCTATGACTCCTGTAACAATGTTTAGTTTCTGTTGGGACACATTACCATTTTCATTAAGATAACGATAAAGGGTATCTTCCCCTGTTATAAATTCAGATTCATTGTCAAAATACCAGACACTTATAAGTTTTCGTCCAGAAGTGTTCGCCACATTGCAGTAAGGGGAAATCTTAGGAAAAAGTGAAGTACATACTTGTGCATTTCCTTTCGAGGCATCAGGAATATACCATTTTGACATTACTTCTGGAGGTGGCAATCCTGGACCGATACGAAGAGAGTCAATTACAAGCCATAATCCTGCAGCAGAGACTATAAAAAATACCAACATTATCAAAGATGCCAAAAATATTTCTTTTTTACTAACTTTCCTGTGAAACATTTTCCGGCCCCAACTTACTAAATACTATAGTGGAGTAAAGCCTTCCCAAGATTCGATAGGTAATATGATGGGGGCAAGCCCCTCGGAGAGTTGATAATAATCATGCGTTAATAGGTACTGTAAAGTCTACGGGGAATAAGAATTTTTTCCAGCTACTGTCAAATTTATTTATATGCCCATTTTCTGTAGACTTTACAGAATCTTTATGATCAATGTTTATATATACCACAGTGTTGTAGTTTTTTGAAATGATTAATTTATAGAATCGAGGTTAGTTTAATGGAACTTAAAAGCTTGATTAAACTTAAGCTCTATCTTGTCAATACTGTATTGATTCTCTGCATAATTTGCATTACAGGCCTTATACTACTTATTATTGCAGGACTTATACTATTTGGTCGATGATGTCATATGCTAATTTTTCAGGTTTAATCAATAACTCACGTACACGACCAAAAAATGGGATTTGTTTATTCACAAAACAGAGATTTTACAAAATAACCTATGCATAAACTGTAGAGCAAATTTCGCAGAAAACAAATATGAAATGCTTCGAATGACAGGCATAAAAAAT
>Ga0182021_10007899_pt1 | contig 12616 bp, 6 predicted proteins | sample 612E3MmetaG_FD_120493 | JGI IMG/M metagenome (GOLD analysis project Ga0182021, IMG submission 120493) | Permafrost microbial communities from Stordalen Mire, Sweden - 612E3M metaG (Illumina Assembly) | ecosystem: Environmental > Terrestrial > Soil > Wetlands > Permafrost | place: Sweden... | reverse complement strand
TCGGCTTCGCGCTCCGCCACGATCGGCCCTGATGCGCTCGTTCCGGCTTCAGCTGACGCTGCGCTTCGGGCTGACCATGCTCCTGATCCTCCTGGTGACTGGCGCCGCCTGGACCGTGCTCCTGCGCGTCATTCTGTACCGTCAGCTCGATAGAACCCTGCTGGCGCTGGCGGAAGTGGAAGCACTGGCGGGGGCGAGCGCGTCCAGCTCCCACTTTCAATTTCACGAGGGGGTGTTCCTGACCGAGGCGCGCCACTCGCCCTCGGAGCTGGTCCGGTTCGCCGAGCTGTGGACGGACCAGAGTGCTCCCGTAGTTCGCAGCATCAACCTCGGCCAACGCGATCTTCCCCTGCCGGTGGACGCGATGGCGGATGCCCGGCGCGAGATCGTCGGCCACGCGACTTTCAAGTGGGAAGGCGCCCGGTATCGGTCCATCGTCTATCCCCTGCGGCTGGTTGGAACCCTGCACGCGAAGCACTACCTGGAGGTCGCCGGCCCCCTCGATCCGGTCGATACGACGCTGTGGCGTTCGGCCGCCTTCGCCGCCCTGCTCGGCGTGATCGGGATGATGCTGGCGATGGGGGGGGCGTGGTGGTTCGCGCGCCTGGCGACGCGGCCGGCGCAGGAGATCGCGGCCCAGGCCGAAGCGATCGAAGCCGGCACGCTCTCGGCACGGATCACGGCGCACGCGGAAGTGGCGGAGTATCACCGCCTGGTGGCGGTGCTGAACGCGATGCTCGACCGGCTGGACCGTGCCTTCCAGGCGCAGCGCCGCTTCGTCGCGGACGCCAGCCACGAGCTGCGCTCGCCGCTCACCGTCCTGAAGGGGGACATAGACGTCGCGCTGCGGCGCGAGCGGGGCCCTGCGGAGTACCGGGCGGTGCTCGAGAGCGGCCGCGAGGAAGTGGATCGGATGTCGGCTCTGGCCGACAACCTGCTCACCCTGGCGCGGACGGATTCCGGGCTGCCGCCCGATCGCCTCCAGCCGGTGGATCTCGAGCAGGTAGTCCGGCGCGCGGTCGAGAGGTCCCGCGTCGCGGCGGCGGAGGCGGGCCTCGACATGACGCTCGACACGTCTCCGACGGCCACCCGGGGTGACGCGGGCTTGCTCGAGCGGGCGGTGGGAAACCTGGTCGAGAACGCCGTGCAGTACACGCCGGCCGGCACGCGCATCACCGTGCGCTGCTGGACGGCGGAGGGCTGCGCGCGCGTGGAAGTCGACGACTCCGGCCCCGGGATACCTCCCGAGCACGCACCGCACGTCTTCGAGCGGTTCTACCGGGGCGACCCGGCGCGCTCCCGCGGCAGCGGCGCGGGGCTCGGCCTTCCGATTGCCAGCGCCATCGCCGCGGCGCACGGCGGCGCGCTCGAACTGGTGCGCGCCCGGCCGGGCGCCTTGTTCCGGCTGACGCTGCCCGCGGCCGCGCCGGCGTAGCCAGGCGCCGCCGACCTCCCAAACAAGTCTCATCGGCGGTTCACGGGTTCTTAACGGTCGGACGACTAGCGTCCACCGTATGAACCGAGTGCGAGTTGCCGCGGCACTGGCGCTGACCCTGACCGCTCTGTCCCGGGAGGGGAGGGCGCAGGTGGCACCCGATACCCTGCGCCTGGCGGAAGTCGTCGCGGCGGCGCGCCGGGCCAATCCGATGCTGCAGGCCGCCCGCCTCGAGGCGGATGCGGCGGCACAGCGGATCCCCCAGGCCGGCGCGCTCCCCGATCCTCAATTCCAGTTCGGCCTGATGAACCGGCCGCTGGCCGGCTTCGGCGCCGCGGAGCCGATGACGATGAACTCGTACCAGCTCACGCAGGCGCTGCCCTGGCCCGGCAAGCTGTCCCTCGCGCAGGACCGCGTGCGCAACCTGGCCCAGGCGCAGCGGCTCGACGCCGAACAGGCCGAGGCCGACCTGATCGGCAGCGTGAGCGGAGCGTACTACCAGCTCGCGTACATGGACCGGGCCCTGGCGGTCATGGGCCAGACGCGCGAGCTGCTGCGCAGCTTCCACGAGGTTTCCTCGGCCATGTACGGCGTGGGCACCGGCGTCCAGCAGGACGTGCTCCAGGCCCAGGTCGCCGTGGCGCGGATGACCGAGGACATCACGGCGATGACACAGGAGCGGGTCGCCAAGGCGGCACGGCTCGACGCGCTGCTCGGGCGCGATGCGACAGCGCCGGTGGGCGCGCTCGAGCTGCCGGCCGCCGGGGACACGCTGCCGGGCGTGGATTCGCTGATGGCACTGGCGGCGGCGCGGCGCCCCGCCCTCAGGGCCGCGCACCAGCGCGTGCTTGCGGCCACCGCCGGGTTCCGGGAGGCGCGCCGGGAACTCTTCCCCGACCTGACGATCGGCGTCAGCTACGGCCAGCGGCCGCGCTTCGACGACATGGTGAGCCTGATGATCGGCTTCAGCGTTCCGGTCTGGGCGCACTCGCGCCAGCTCCCGCTGCGCCACGAGATGCGGGCCATGCAGGCGGCGCAGGAAGCCCAGGAGCGCGACCTGTACAACGCGACGTACGCACGGCTCGCGGAGCTGCGGGCGGAAGCCGTGCGCGCCCGCAACCTCTCGCAGCTGTACGCCACGTCGATCCTCCCCCAGGCCCGCGCTTCGGTGGACGCGGCGCTCGCCTCGTACCGGGTGGGACGAGTGAACTTCATGTCCCTGATGGAGAACCAGATGACGGTGAATCGCTACGCGATCGAGGGCGTGCGTCTCCTGGCCGAGCATCACGCGGCCGTGGCGGAGATGGGGGCGTTGCTGGGCGCAGGCCTGGAGGAGTCGCGATGAGGATCGGGTCGCTGGTCGGACTGGTGGCGGTGCTGGCGGTGGCCGCCTGCGGGGGCAGGAAGGACGCGATGCCCGGCATGACGGCGGAAGAGCACGCCAGGATGCAGGGCGGCGGGACGGCGGGGGCGACGGACAGCGCGGGCGTCACCCAGCGCCAGCCCGTGCACCTCACGCCGGCGCAGGAACGGGCGCTCGGCGTGACGTACCTGACCGTGCGGCGCGACACCTTGAGCCGGAGCATCCGCACCGTCGGCCAGATCGCGGCGCCGGAATCCACGACCACGTCGGTCACACCCAAGATCGAGGGCTTCGTCGAGCACCTGTACGTCAACTACACCGGTGAGATGGTGCGGAGGGGGGAGCCGCTGCTGACGCTGTACAGCCCGATGCTGGTGGCGGCCGAGCAGGAGCTGCTGACGGCCAAGCGGCTCGCGGCCGAGGTGGACTCCGCCGCCGGCGACGCCGCCCGCTTCGCCGACGAGATGCTGCAGTCCGCGCGCCGCCGGCTGGCCTACCTGGACATCTCGCAGGATCAGATCGCGCGGATCGAGCGGACGGGCGCGGTGACCAAGACGCTGACGCTGGCCGCCCCGTTCGATGGCGTGGTGCTGGCCAAGGGCGTGGTGGAAGGCCAGCGCGTCATGCCGGGCATGGAGCTGTTCCGCCTGGCGGGCCTCGGCACGGTGTGGGTCGAAGGGAGCGTGTTCGAGCAGGACCTCGAGTACGTGCACATGGGCTCGCGCGCCCACTTCGAGCTGGACGCCTATCCCGGCCAGCACTTCATGGGGTCGGTGAGCTTCGTCTCGCCCATCGTGGACCCGGCGAGCCGGACGGGGCGGGTGCGGCTGACCGCGCCCAACCCCGGCCTCAAGCTGAGGCCCGGCATGTTCGTGACGCTGTACTTCGACGTTCCGGTCGGACGGGACGTTCTGGCCGTGCCGCGGGAAGCGGTGATCATCACGGGCGAGCGGAACCTGGTCTTCGTCCGTATGCCGGACGGGATGCTGGCGCCGCGGCGGGTGGTGCTGGGTCCGCGGTCCGACGAGCGGGTCCAGATTCTCAGTGGGCTCGACGCCGGCGAGACCATCGTGGCCTCGGCGAACTTCCTCGTGGATGCCGAGTCGCGGCTGGCGAGCAGCGGCGATGCGATGCCGGGCATGGCGGGGATGTCGGCGCCACCCGCGCCGGCTCCGAAGCAGCCGGCGGCGCCGCCGCCGGCCCCGAGGCGGGCCACCGATTCGATGCCGCCCATGCCCGGGATGGAGCCCCGTCCGTGATCGGTCGCGTCATCGCCTGGTCGATCAGGAACCGGTTCCTGGTGCTGCTGGCGACGGCCGCCGTGATCGGGGCCGGCGTATGGGCGATGCTCACCACGCCCCTCGACGCGATCCCCGACCTGTCCGACGTGCAGGTGATCGTCCAGACCACCTTCGCCGAGCAGGCGCCGCAGATCGTGGAGGACCAGGTCACCTATCCGATCGCGACCGAGATGCTGAAAGTCCCAGGGTCGCGCGTGGTGCGCGGCTACTCGTTCTTCGGCCAGAGCCTGGTGTACGTGATCTTCGATGACGGCACCGACTTGTACTGGGCCCGCTCGCGGGTGCTGGAGTACTTGAACGGGCTGCAGGGCAGGCTGCCGCCCGGTGCCGCGCCCACGCTGGGGCCCGACGCCACGGGTGTCGGCTGGGTGTTCGAGTACGTGCTCCAGTCCGACAGCCTCAATCTGGCCCAGCTGCGGACGCTCCAGGACTGGTACGTGCGGTACCGCCTCACCGCGGTGCCCGGCGTCTCGGAGGTCGCGAGCCTCGGCGGGTACGTCAAGCAGTACCAGGTGGAGGTGGATCCGGAGCGGCTGCGGGCCTACCACATTCCGGTGACGCAGGTGGCCGCCGCCATCGGCCAGCACAACGCCGACATCGGCGCCCGGGTCCTGGAGATGGGTGGGCGCGAGTACATGATCCGCGGCCTCGGCTACCTGGGCGGCGTCAGCGACATCGCCGACGTCGCCGTGGGTGCCACGCCGGGCGGGACGCCCATCCGCGTCAGCGATGTCGCCACCGTGCAGGTGGGGCCGGCGCCGCGCCGGGGCGCGGCCGACTTCAACGGGCGCGGCGAGGCGGTCGCGGGCATCGTCATCATGCGCTTTCACGCCGATGCGCTGAAGACGATCCAGGCGGTGAAGGCGCGCATCCGGGAGATCCAGGCCGGGCTGCCGCACGGCGTCCGCATCGTGCCGGTGTACGACCGGAGCGACCTCATCCATCGCGCCATCGCCACGCTCAAGAGCAAGCTGGTGGAGGAGTCGGTGATCGTCGCCGCGGTGGCGATGCTGTTCCTGCTCCACGCGTCCTCCGCGCTGGTCGCCATCATCACGCTGCCCATCGGCATTCTGATCTCGTTCATCGTGATGCGGCTGATCGGCGTGAGCGCCAATATCATGAGCCTGGGCGGGATCGCCATCGCCATCGGCGCCATGGTGGACGGGGCGATCGTCATGATCGAGAACATGCACAAGCACATCGAGCGCGCCGACGGGAAGGTGTCGCAGTGGGAGGTGGTCCTCGAGAGCGCCAAGCAGGTGGGGCCCCCGCTGTTCTTCTCGCTGCTGATCATCACCTTCAGCTTCCTGCCGGTGTTCACCCTGGAGCAGCAGGAAGGGCGGCTATTCAAGCCGCTGGCCTTCACCAAGACGTTCGCGATGGCGGGCTCGGCGCTGCTCTCGATCACGCTGGTGCCGGTCCTGATGGGCTACCTGATTCGCGGGAAGATCCGGCCCGAGCGCGCCAACCCGGTCAACCGGGCGCTGCAATGGATCTACCGGCCGGTTATTGATCTCGCGCTGCGGAAGCCGCGGACGGTGATCGCCGGGGCGGTGCTGGTGCTGGCCGTGACGGTCGTGCCGTGGGGCCGCCTCGGGAGCGAGTTCATGCCGCCACTCCACGAGGGGTCGCTGCTGTTCATGCCCACCACCGTTCCGGGGGTCTCGATCGCGCAGGCGCGCGAGATCATGCGCTACCAGGACAGCGTCCTCGCGAGCTTCCCCGAGGTGGCCACGGTGTTCGGCAAGGCGGGCCGCGCCGGCACGGCGACCGACCCGGCGCCGCTCGACATGTTCGAGACGACCGTGACGCTGAAGCCGGAGAGCCAGTGGCGCCGGGGCATGACCTACGACCAGCTGGTGGCCGAGATGGACCGGGCCACGCGGCTGCCCGGCGTCACCAACGCGTGGACGATGCCGATCAAGGGCCGCATTGACATGCTGGCGACCGGTATCCGCACGCCGGTGGGCGTCAAGATCTTCGGGCCGAACCTCGACACGCTGCAGATGCTGGGCGAGCGGGTGGAGCGGGTGGTGCAGCGGGTGCCGGGGACGCGCAGCGCCTTCGCCGAGCGCAACGTGTCCGGCTATTACGTGGACATCACCATAGATCGCGCGCAGGCCGCGCGCTACGGCCTCAACGTGGGGGACATCCACGACGCGATCATGGCGACGGTGGGCGGGGTGGACGCCGCGACGACGGTCGAGGGCCGGGAGCGCTACGTGGTAAACGTGCGCTATCCGCGGGAGCTGCGGGACAACGTCGCGAAGCTGAAGGAAGTGGTGCTGCCGGCCATGAACGGGGCCCAGATTCCGCTGGGTCAGGTGGCGACGGTGCGGGTGGTCCAGGGTCCGATGGCGGTCAAGACCGAGGACGCCTTCCCGGTGACGACCGTGTACGTGGACAACGGAAGCCGCGACGTCGGCGGTTACGTGCGGGACGCGCAGCGCGCGGTCGCGGCGGCGGTGCCGATGCCGCCGGGCTACACCCTGACCTGGAGCGGGCAGTACGAGGCCATGCAGCGCGTGGGGCAGAAGCTGCGACTGGTGGTTCCGGTGACGCTCGGAATCATCCTGCTGCTGCTGTACCTGAACTTCGGCAACGTCACCGAGTCGCTCATCGTCATGCTCGCGCTGCCGTTCGCGCTGGTAGGCGGTGTCTGGTTCCTGTGGCTGCTCGGGTACAACACCAGCGTGGCGGTGTGGGTGGGCTTCATCGCGCTGGCCGGCGTCGCGGCGGAGACCGGAGTCGTGATGTTAATCTATCTGGATGAGGCGTTCGAGCGCCGCAGCCGCGACGGGGAAATGCACAGCGCGGCCGACGTGGCCGCGGCGGTGCGCGAGGGCGCGCTCGACCGGCTGCGCCCCAAGATGATGACGGTCACGGCGATCATCGCGGGCCTGGCACCGATCCTGTGGAGCACGGGGACGGGAGCCGACGTGATGAAGCGGATCGCGGCGCCGATGGTGGGCGGCATGCTGACGTCCACGGTGCTCACGCTGGTGGTGATCCCGGCGATCTACTTGCTCTGGCGCCAGTGGGAGCTGCGCCGCCGGCCGGAGGCGCCGGTCCGCGAGGTGCTTCGCGACGCGCAATTCGGAACCTAGACACTCACCTCCCGGGCCTTCAGGTAGGGCGCTGGTTCGGGAACACAAACGACTGGAAGGGGAGGGACAATGAGGGTACTACAGTTACTCGCACTCGTCGTAGCCGGGGGGCTGGCCGGCGCGTGCTCCCGAGAAGGCTCCAAGTCTTTGGAGGGGGCGCCGGTGTCGGGCAGCGTGGCGGTGTCCCCCGCGCCGGGGACTACGGGCGTGCAGCGGAACGCCGCCGTCGCGGTCCAATTCGACTACCCCATGGACTCCGCCTCGTGCGCGAACCGCTTCGCCGTCCATATGGGCGATAGCAGCGGGGTTACCGTTCCAGGTCGGATGATGTGGGACTCCACCTACCGCCACATGACCTTCGTGCCCGTAACGATGATGGCGCCGGGTACGAGGTACGTCGTCACCATGCGTGACGGCATGATGACGCACGGATCGATGATGAGTGGCGATGCGAGGGGCATGGGCGGAGGCGGCATGATGGGCGGGACCGGCGGCGGCCAGCAGCGGATGGCGGGCTCGCCGATGATGTTTGACCACGCCCCATCGGGTGCGATGCGCGCTGGTGCCGGCATGGTCTGGTTCTTTACCACGGGAACCTGAGGTGGCAACCACCGAATACACCTGCCCGATGCACCCCGAGGTCCGGCAGCCGGGCCCCGGGGCTTGCCCAAAGTGCGGTATGGCGCTCGAGCCGGTGACGGTCGCGCCGCGGGCCGCGCGGACCGAGTACGTCTGTCCGATGCACCCCCAGATCGTCCGGCCGGAGCCCGGCTCGTGCCCCATCTGCGGCATGGCGCTGGAGCCGAGGGCGGCCAGCGCCGAGGAGGGGGACAATCCGGAGCTGGCGGACATGAGCCGACGGTTCTGGGTCGGGCTCGCCATCACGGCGCCCCTCCTGATCCTGGTCATGGGGGACCTCCTCCCCGGACGCCCGTTCGAGCGGCTCGCCTCGACGCGCGCGCTCCAATGGATCGAGTTGGCGCTCGCGAGCCCGGTGGTGCTGTGGGGTGGGTGGCCGTTCTTCCTCCGCGCCTGGCGCTCGGTCGTGACCCGCAGCCTCAACATGTTCACGCTGATCGGGCTGGGGATCGCCGTCGCATATGTCTACAGCCTCGTCGCGACGCTATGGCCGAGCCTCTTCCCCGCCGCCTTCCGCAACGCGTCGGGCGAGGTGGCGGTCTATTTCGAGGCGGCGGCTGTCATCACGGTGCTGGTGCTCTTCGGCCAGGTGCTGGAGCTTCGCGCCCGCAGCCGGACCAGCAGCGCCATCAAGGCGCTCCTCGGCCTGGCTCCCAAGACGGCGCGGCGCATCGGAGCCGACGGTGCGGAGCAGGACGTGCCGTTGGACCAGGTCGCGGTCGGCGACCGGCTGCGCGTCCGGCCCGGCGAGAGGGTGCCGGTGGACGGCGCCGCGCTTGAAGGCTCGAGCTCCGTGGACGAGTCACTCGTGACCGGCGAGCCGATACCGGTCGAGAAGGGACCGGGCGACAGGCTGATCGGCGCCACGGTCAACGGCACCGGGTCGTTAGTGATGCGCGCTGAGCGCGTGGGCGCCGAGACGCTGCTCGCCCAGATCGTGCATATGGTCTCGGAGGCCCAGCGCACCCGTGCGCCGATCCAGAAGCTGGCGGACGTGGTGGCCGGCTACTTCGTCCCGGCGATCATGGCCGCGTCCGTCATCACGTTCGCCGTATGGGCACTGGTCGGCCCCGAGCCCCGCCTGGCCCACGCCCTGATCAACGCCGTGGCTGTGCTGATCATCGCGTGTCCGTGCGCGCTGGGCCTGGCGACGCCGATGTCCATCATGGTGGCTACGGGCAAAGGCGCGACGGCCGGCGTGCTGTTCAAGAACGCCGAGGCCATCGAGATCATGCGCAAGGTGGACACGCTGGTCGTGGACAAGACCGGCACGCTGACCGAGGGAAAGCCCAAGGTCGTTTCGGTGGTGCCCGGAGAAGGCCGGGACGAGGCCACCTTGCTGCGTTTTGCCGCGAGCCTGGAGCGCGGGAGCGAGCATCCGCTCGCGGCGGCGATCGTGGCAGGTGCGGGGGAGCGGAAGATCGAGCTGGCCAAGGCGGAAGACTTCGCCTCTCACACGGGGAAGGGCGTCACCGGCCGGGTGGACGGCCGGGTGGTCGCCTTGGGCAACCGCGCGCTCCTCGAGGAGCTGCATCTCGATCCCGGTCCGCTCGCCGCGGCGGCCGAGGCGCTGCGCGCGGACGGCCAGACCGTCATGTTCGTGGCGATTGACGGCAACCTCGCCGGGTTCCTCGGCGTGGCCGACCCGATCAAGCCGACGACGCCGGAGGCGATCCGTCGCCTGCACGAAGACGGCATCCGCGTCGTGATGTTGACTGGGGATAGCCGCACGACTGCCGAGACAGTGGGGCGGAAGCTCGGGATTGACGAGGTCGTGGCGGAGGTGCAGCCGGATCAGAAGGCTGAAGCCGTGAAGCGTTTCCAGGGCGAAGGCCGGATCGTGGCGATGGCGGGCGACGGCATCAACGACGCGCCGGCGTTGGCCCAGGCGCAAGTCGGCATCGCCATGGGCACCGGCACCGACGTCGCTATGGAGAGCGCCGGCGTCACGCTGGTCAAAGGCGACCTGAACGGTATCGTGCGGGCGCGGCGGCTGAGCCGCGGCACGATGCGGAACATCAAGCAGAATCTGTTCTTCGCCTTCATCTACAACGCGCTTGGCGTACCCATCGCTGCTGGAGTGCTGTATCCGTTCATCGGCTTGTTGCTGAGCCCCATGATTGCGGCGGCAGCGATGAGCTTCAGTTCCGTGTCGGTCATCGCCAACGCGCTGCGGTTGCGTCGCCTGGCACTGTGACCCTTGCCCACCGCGACCGGCCGCGCCATCCTGCGTGCGCACCCGAACAACCCCTAGCCCCTAACCCCTAGCCCCCAACAAGCCATGCGTCCCATCGCCCTCCTCGCCGCCCTCGTCCTCTGTCCGGTCGCTCGAGCGACCGCGCAGACCCCCGACACCACCCGCTACACCCATGCCGACACGCTGCGCGGCTCCAACGGGCCGGCGCGTGCCTGGTGGGACGCGGCGTTCTACGACCTTCACGTCCGCGTGAACCCGGCCGACAGCAGCATCCGGGGCTACAACGGCATCACGTACCGGGTCCTGCAACCGGTGCAGGAGATGCAGATAGATCTCCAGGTTCCGCTGGAAGTGGACAGCATGGTGCAGGATCGCCGCACGCTCGCCTATCGCCGCGACGGCAACGCGTTCTTCGTGACGCTCAAGGCCCGGCAGCGCGCGGGTGACCTCAACACCGTCACCGTCTACTACCACGGCAAGCCGCGCGTGGCCCCGCTCCCGCCATGGGATGGCGGCTTCACCTGGGCCAGGGACAGCGTCGGCAACCTGTGGGTTGCGACGTCGTGCGAAGGGCTCGGCGCGAGCGTGTGGTGGCCGCTCAAGGACCTGCTGGCCGACGAGCCGGACAGCCAGCGCATCGCGATCACGGTGCCCGACCCGATGGTGGACGTGTCGAACGGGCGCCTGAGGGGCACGACCCACAACGCGGATGGCACCACGACTTACGAGTGGTTCGTGGCCGATCCGATCAACAGCTACGACGTCGCCGTCAACGCGGGGAGCTACGCCCACTTCGCCGACACGCTGGACGGCGAGGCGGGGAAGCTGACGCGCGACTTCTGGCCGCTGGCCTATCACCTCGATGTGGCCAGGCGGCAATGGCAGCAGGCCACCCCGATGCTGAAGTGCTTCGAGCACTGGTTCGGCCCGTACCCGTGGTACGCCGACGGCTACAAGCTCGTGGAGGCGCCGCATCTGGGAATGGAGCACCAAAGCGCCGTCGCCTACGGCAACCACTTCCAGAACGGTTACCTGGGGCGAGACATGTCGCGCACGGGCCTGGGGCTCCAGTGGGACTTCATCGTCGTCCACGAAAGCGCGCACGAGTGGTGGGGCAACAACATCTCGATGCAGGACCGCGCCGATATGTGGCTGCACGAGAGCTTCGGGACCTACGCAGAGGGGATCTACACCGAGTGCCAGCTCGGCAAGACCGCCGGAGCCGCGTACCTGATTGGGGCCCGCAAGGCGATACGCAACGACCGCCCGATCGCGCCCGCCTTCGGCGTCAACGCCCAGGGGTCGGGCGACATGTACCCCAAGGGCGCCAACCTGCTGCACACCATCCGGCAGATCATTGACAACGACGCCCGGTGGCGCGGCATCCTGCGCGGCCTCAACCACACGTTCTGGCACCAGACCGTCAGCAGCCGGCAGATTGAGGCCTATATCAGCCGCGAGTCCGGCCTCGACCTGAGCCGGGTCTTCGCGCAGTACCTGACCACCACGAAGGTCCCGGAGTTCGATTACAAACTCGACGGAACGACGCTCTCGTATCGCTGGACGAACGTCGTCCCCGGGTTCGACATGCCGGTGAAGGTCCAGATCCCGGGGCTCGGGACGCGGGTGCTGCAGCCCACGGAGGCGTGGCAGACGCTGATGGTGAGTTCCCCGCAGGCGGCCGAGCTGGTGGTGGACGAGAACTTCTACGTGACGGCGCGCAACGCCGGCGCGGGAGGTCAGTAACCCGGGCTTGCAGTGTGTCCGGGCGGCCGCGACCTTAGTGCCTTGTAGGGAGGCGAAAACACGGTTGCACGGCCAACGAGCGACGATGGACCCCATTGCCGAGGCACAAGCAGTCCGATCGGGGGCGCCCGACGCCGAGACGATTCGCGCCCTGCGCATGGACGCCGCGTCGCAAACCGCCCGCGCGCTCGCCCATGAACTCGCCAACTACCTCGGGGCCATGCGCACGATGCTGTACCTGCTGGCCGACGAGCTGGGTCCCGACCCCAAGGCTCGAGAGGACTTCGACGTCGTCGTGCGGACCGTAGACAGCGCGACGAAGCTCGTGGAGTCACTCCGCCGTTTCGCGCACGCGCCGCTCCTGGGTCCGGGTCCGGCCGACCTCAACGCCGTGCTCCGTGAAGCGGAACCCGAGCTGCGGTCCCTGATGCCGCCCGGGAAGACGCTCACGCTCGACCTCGCGAAAGAACCGCTGGCGGTGCCGGCCGACGCGGCGCTGCTCCGGCAACTGGTGCTCGACCTCATTGCCGGCGCCAACCACACCCTCCCCGGCGGTGGTCGCATCGAGATCGGGACAGGCCGCGCTCCGGACCGTGCAGACGGCTCCGCGGCGGCGCTCCTCCTGGTCCGCGACGACGGGCCGGGACTGGAGCCCGACGTGGCCGCGCGGATCTTCGAGCCCTTCGTGTTCGACGTCGCGCACGATACCGGTCTGAGGCTCCCCACGATCTACGCCAGCGTGGTGCGCAGCGGCGGGACCATCGGCGCGGAGTCCGCGCCCGGAGCCGGCACCACGATCCGCGTGTCGCTCCCGCTCGCGCCGGTGCG
>Ga0182021_10007898_pt1 | contig 12616 bp, 11 predicted proteins | sample 612E3MmetaG_FD_120493 | JGI IMG/M metagenome (GOLD analysis project Ga0182021, IMG submission 120493) | Permafrost microbial communities from Stordalen Mire, Sweden - 612E3M metaG (Illumina Assembly) | ecosystem: Environmental > Terrestrial > Soil > Wetlands > Permafrost | place: Sweden... | reverse complement strand
GAACTGATATCCCACCGTGCCGGTGTTGTAGCCGATCGAGATCGTCTGAGCCACGGGCAGCTGGTCCGTGGGCGTGTTATCTACGAACGAGCGCGTCGGCAGCTTCTGGTAGGTGGTTGGATAGCCCTTCTTGGTGAGGCATGCGATGAGCGCCCCGGAGTTGGAGTAAGCGTTGTGTGGCGCGACCCGGAGGCTGGTCCGGTGGTATGGGCAGGAACCCTGGTGAAGGGCGTCCATGTTGTAGATGTAGTTCGCGCTCGCGGGGATCACCTTCCTGAGCGACTGCATGTCGCCGCCGTAGTGGCCCAGCATCGCCTTGTATTCATCCGCCCAGTAGATGTAGTAGGGGCGAACGCTCCGGATGGGCCCGATGTCTGTGGCGGTGCCCTCCTGGAAGATCATCATGTAGCGGTCTTCGCCGCCGTCGGCATAGGCCTGATACACGATCGAGGCCGATGAGATGCCGGATTGCGGCCGAGCAACTCGGTTGTCGTCAACCATTACCGCCATCGGCAGTCGGTGGGCCAGGGAAGATGAAGTGAGCACGCCGTCCAGGTCCGCGTAGGACATGCCCGCCGGCAGTGGCGTCGGGCCGGTGTTGATGGTTGGGGTCGGTGCGACGTAGGGCGTCGGAGTGGGCGAGGGAGAAGGCGAAGGAGAAGCCGTTTCGGTGGCGGTGGGTGTTGGACTGGCGTGAGCTGTGCCGCCGGCGGCGGTCACGAGCAGCAGGCTCCCAACAAGGAGCACGACTACCGTGATCGCCGGAATTGCGATCACGAGCGGTTTGTGGCCCGTCCAGAGTCGGTTGATCACTGATCCAATTCTCCGTGCGTGAGTTGCCACAGGATAGCCGGGATCGAACTGGTGGACCTGAGGAGGCCCGGTTGCCATGCCATACTCCGGCAATGATCCGACTCCGCCGGGGCCTTCGACGACCCTCCTCAGCCCGGCCGGCGCAGCCCGGGCCGCCAATTCGGGTCTTGCACGTGTGCCGAAGGTATCGCCCGTTTGCCGGCGGCACAGAGAAGTATGTGCACGATCTGGCCACAGCGCAGGCGGAGGCCGGCTACCGCGTCACGGTCCTGACCCTGGACAGAGACATCGCCGGCCCTACCAGGGGTTTGCCCCACCGTGAGACCGAGGACGGCGTGGAGATCGTCCGCGTGCCGGGCCGGGGCGGACCGCAGATCGCCGTGACCTACCGCCCCGACCGGATCTGGCGCGAGGTCGCCCGCCACGACGTGGTCCACATCCACGATCTCCGTTTCGCCCTGGCGACGACGGTCATGGGTGCCGTGGCCGCGCGACGGCCGCGGATCCTCCACACCCATGGCCTGATATTCCATTCCGGCGCCGGCGGCCGAGCCAAGAGACTCGCCATGCGGCTGTACTTCGGGCCGTTGCTGCGGCTCGGCGGCGTTCAAACGGTCGCCAGCAGCGAAGCGGACCGGGCCCTTCTGCTGCGCGACGCCGGCTATCTCGCGGGCTCCAGCGTCGTCTTTCCGAACGCAATCCCGCTGGCCTCGCTCATGGGCCTGACCCGAATGCCGATTCCGGACCGCGTGGTGTCTATCGGCCGGATCGTCCCCAACAAGACCCTGACAGACCTGGTCCGGGCGTTGGATCGGCTGCGCGACTTGGAATGGTCTCTCGTCATCGCCGGGGAGCCCAACCCCGAGGAGCTGGCCCGTCTCCAAACGCTCATCGATGAGTTGGGACTCAGTGACCGCGTGACCTTCGTGCTCGGTTTCGAGGAAGGGGACCTGCCGGCGATGCTGGGCTCGGCGGCCCTGGCCGCATTCCCCAGCCGGGGCGAGGGCTTCGGCATCGCCCTGTTGGAGGCCATGGCGGCCGGCGTGCCGGTGCTGGCCAACCGCATCCCTGCCCATGAGTGGCTACTCGGCGAAACGCTAGCCGGCCAGGTCATCGACTTCGGCGACCCGGACGCGGCAGCAGCCTCGATACGGACTCTGCTCGGCGCCACTCCCTCCGAGCTCGGCGAACTCTCGGTCCGGCTGCGCGCCAGGGCCTCCGACTTCGACATCGGACGACTTCGCAGCCAGATCGACGAACTCTACGTGAAGCTTCGGATCAGGCCGCGCGGAAAGGCGTCCGAGCCGACGGGGGAGTCGCTCTAGGGGCGCCGCCGCCTGGAGAATCGCTGCCGCAGCATCCACAGGAAGAAACGCGGGTCGTCCCAGAGATAGCGGCGGCCCAGGCGGCGTGGCTCGTGGACGAGGCGGTATAGCCACTCGACGCCAAATCGCGTCATCCATGCCGGGGCGGATGAGGACCTGCCGGCCAGGACATCCACCGCCGCACCGACTCCGAGCAGTACCGCGGGCAGCTCGCTGGCGTGTCGTTCCATCCACAGGGCCTGCCGCGGCGCACCCAGGCAGACGAAGATCACACCCGCCCCGCTTTCGCGAAGCTGAGCGGTCAGCCTGGTGTCTTCGTCCGAGCCGACCACGAAGCCCATCTCCGGCGCCAGCGCCGCCGCGATGCGGGCGCCCTTGCCGGCCAGGACCTGGGCCGCTTCCTCTGCCACGCCGGGTTTGCCGCCGAAGAAGGCGAACCCGACAGTCGGGCCGAGAGCCTTCGCCAGGGCCTCTGGCAGGAGGCGGCCGGTGACGGTTCCCTTGAGCGGCGAGCCCGCGATCCGCGAGCCGTAGACGATGCCCATGCCGTCGGGGACGCGCAGTCTCGCTCCCAGGACGGCACGCTTGAAGTCGGGGAGGCGATGGGTCTTGACCACGTCGTCGACGTTCGGCGTGTAGACGTAGCCGCCGCTGCCGTCGGCGGCCCAGCCCGCGATCAGCGCCACCGCCTCGTCGAAAGTCGCGTTGTGGATGGGGATGCCGGCGATGTTCACCGTTGCAGGCGGCGCCGCGCCACCGGCGGGAGCCGAACCGGCCGGCGAGCTACCCGCCGGCGAGCTACCCGCCGGCGAGCCGCCGACCGGCGGGCTCCCGACCGGCACGCTACTGGAGGCGCTGGTCATGGAGTCGCTCCCTATACTGCGCCACGTGAGATCACGAAGTCGCTCCCTATACTGCGCCACGTGAGATCACGAAGTCCTCGTCGCGGGTCGGCGGTAATCCTAGCGGGCGGCCGCGGCACCCGGCTTGGCGCCCTGACCGACGCGACTCCCAAGCCGATGCTGACGATAGACGGCCACCCGTTCATCGAGTACCTGGTCTGGCAGCTCTGCTCCTTCGGCATCGAGACGATCGTCATCTCCTGCGGCTACCGGGGCGAGGTGATCCGCGGCTATTTCGGGGACGGCGCGCCGTGGGACGTGGCGATCCGCTACTCGAACGAGGAGACGCCGCTGGGCACGGGCGGAGCAGCCCGGCTGGCCGCGTCGTTCGTCGACGATGAGAGCTTTCTGCTGCTCAACGGCGACTCGGTCTGCGAGGTCGATTGCCGGCGTCTTCTGGAGATCCCCGGCGGCGAGATTCTCGGCGCGATGACGCTCACTCGAGTGCCCGACGGCGGGCGGTACGGCAAGGTCGAGCTGGACACCGACGGCCGGGTGGTTGCATTCCGTCAGGATGGGCCCACCGCAGGCCCGGCCATGGTGAACGCCGGCGTCTACGCCCTGCGCAAGGAAGTCGTCGATCTCATTCCCGCGGTCGGGCCGAGTTCCCTGGAGCGAGACGTGCTGCCGCTCCTGGCAGGTCGAATCAGGGGCGTCGTGGCCGACGGCTTCTTCATCGACATGGGCCTGCCCGAGACCTACGAGCAGCTCGAACGAGATCCGTCGCCGCTGCTGCGCGCCGTTCGAGGGTCCGCCGACTTGGGCTAGACTAGCCTGCGGTCGGAGGGCGGCCGTCGAGGAGATCACCGGGTCCATCAGTACGCCAAGCGGAGATGATCGTTTGCTGTATCGAGCCAAAGCCCCACTGCGCATCAGCTTTGCGGGCGGCGGGACGGACGTGCCACCTTTCCCGGAGCAGGAGGGTGGGGTCGTTCTGAGCTCGACGATCGGGCGGTATGCATACGGCACGCTGCAGCCCAGATCCGACGGACAGATTCGCATCGAGTCGCTCGACTTCGGCGAAACCGTGACATTCTCGCTGGACGACCAGCTCGTCTACGACGGCAAGCTGGACCTGGTGAAGGCGGCGATTCTCCACCTGGGCCGTCCGGAGAGCGGCTTCGACCTGTTCCTCCACAGCGATGCTCCCCCCGGTTCCGGGCTGGGCGCGTCGTCGGCGGTCATGGTCACGCTGGTGGGCCTCCTCAAGGAGTGGAAGTCGCTGCCGCTGACGGACTACGAGATTGCGGACATGGCGTATCGCATCGAGCGCCATGACCTGGGGATCCAGGGCGGACTGCAAGACCACTACGCCGCCGCATTCGGCGGTTTCAACTACATCGAGTTCGCCGCAGATCGGGTCGTCGTGAATCCTCTGCGCATCCCGGCAGACGTCATCAACGAACTGCAGTACAACCTGCTCCTCGTCTTCACCGGCCGGATCCGCCTCTCCGCTCAGATCATCGAGGACCAGGTGGCTCGGTTCGAAGCGGGTGAGTCGGACAGCATCGAAGCGCTGCGAGAGATCAAGCGACTCACCGGTGAGATGAAGGCGCATCTCCTGCGCAAGGAGCTCGACGAGTTTGGGGCGCTACTCCACGAAGAGTGGCTGCAGAAGAAGAGGATGTCGGCCCGGATCTCCTCGCCCGAGCTGGACGCCCTCTACGATGCGGCTCGCGGGGCGGGGGCCACGGGTGGCAAGATCACCGGTGCCGGCGGGGGCGGGTACATGTTGCTGTATTGCTCCGGAGGAACCAGACACAAGGTGGCCAAGAAGCTCGTCGAGTTGGGTTGCTCCGTCGCCGACTTCAGCTTCGAGCCGGTCGGCCTGCAGACATGGCGCGTCGGTTGAGCGGCCAGCGGCCCGAGCTCGAGGGCATCTTCCGCGATCGGATCCTGTCCAGCGTCGCGGCCAAGCAGGCGTTGCTCCAGGACCTGGGACCTTGCCTGGACGTGGCAGAGGCGCTGATTGCGGCATATCAGACCGGGGGCGCGCTGCTGATCTTCGGCAACGGCGGCAGCGCGGCCGATGCCCAGCACATCGCCGCCGAGTTCGTGGGCCAGTTCTACCGCCGCCGTCCGTCGCTTCGAGCGCATGCCCTGACGGTCAACACGTCGTCGCTGACATCTATCGGCAACGACGTTTCCTACGATCAGGTCTTCGCCCGTCAGGTCGAGGCCTTCGGTCGGCCCGGCGACATCGCGATCGGAATCAGCACAAGCGGCAACTCGGCCAACGTGGTGGAGGGGCTGCGCATGGCTCGTAGCCTGGGGCTCGCAACCGTCGCCATGACGGGCAGCGGGGGCGGCCTCGCTCGCAACGAGTCGGACTTCTGGGTGGGGGTGCCGGCTACGGACGTGGCCCGCATCCAGGAATCGCACATCTTGATCGGCCATGTTTGGAGCGAGCTTGTCGAGCGAGCCCTATTCCCAGATGCACCGCCTGCCCACGACAGCATTCCTTGACCGCGACGGCGTAATCAATCGGAAGATGCCTTCCGGTGACTACGTCAAGACGTGGGCCGAGTTCGAGTTCCTGCCGGGAGCGATAGAAGCGCTGCGGCGGCTGAAGGCGGCCGGGATCCGCGTCGTTGTGGTGACGAACCAGAGGGGCGTGGCGCTTGGCCGCATGACGATGGCCGACGTCGACGGCATTCATGCCCGAATGCAGGCCGAGCTGGCGGCCCACGATGCTGCGGCGGACCTCGTCCTCGTCTGCCCGCACGAGAAAGGCGCCTGCGACTGTCGAAAACCGGAATTGGGCCTGTTCCGGCAGGCGCAGGATCTGATGCCCGAAATCGACTTCGAAACGTCGGTCGTCGTGGGTGATTCGGCCTCCGACATCGTGGCCGGCAACAGCCTCGGCTGCGCCTCCTACCTGGTCGCCGACGAACCGAGGCGGGATCGGATTCTGGCGGAGAACCCCGAGATTCGGATCGCCGGCTGGGCTCCTTCCTTGCTCGACCTGGTGGCCGGCGAACTGGGTCTGCCCTCTCGCTGAGGGCCATCGGCCCATGTCTCGGTATAATCCGCCCGCACGCACTCGTGCCGTTTGGAGGGTTCCGTGAATTCCAGTGACGCCACATCCGGCAACTCAGGCGCGCGCTTCGGCGGTTTGACCGAGGCGCGCCTGGTCACGTGGATCCTGGTGGCGTTCCTGGTCTGGATCCCGTTGCAGACGCCCGTGGCCGTGCTGGCGCATCAGTACCTGCACGTTTCAGACCGCATCGCCCAGGGCATCCTGCTTCTCAAAGACGTCTGGGCTGCCGGTCTCATCGCCGTCCTTGGCCTGAAGCACGCCCGCGAGATCCGGTTCCGCTGGTTCGATTGGTCCGCCCTGGCGTTCGTGGTCTTCGTCGGTCTGTACAGCGTCATACCCACGCTGCTGGGTTCGCGGCTTCCGGCTCTGGCGATCATCTCGTCGGCGCGGGAACTACTCGTCCCCGTCGAGCTGTACTGCCTTGGTCGGCTGGCGGGATACGCCGGCGTCTCGGCATCGGCGCTGGTAAAGGCCTTCATCGCCGCCGCGGCTGGGGCCGCGATATTCAGCGTGGGAGCCTTCCTGGTTCTTCCTCAGTCTTTCTGGCAGACCGGCTATAACCTGGTCGGTTTCGTTCACGACGTGCAGGGCATCACCAGCGCAACCTCGCTCTGGGCCGCCAGCCTCGTTGGCGCGTATGGCGACTCGGGCCAATTCCTTCGCGCCGCCGGCCCCTTCACACATCCGGTGGGAGCGGCGGTCTACTTCTCGTTGCCCTTCATTCTTGCCGTCTGCGCGGCATGGACGACGAACCTTCGCCGGACTACCGCGGCGATCCTCGTCGCGGCGGGCCTGGTGCTCTTTGGCCTGGCGATACTCACGCCGATTTCCCGCGGCATCTGGATCGGGTTCCTGATCGCGGTCGCGGTTCTCGGAGTGACCCTCCGCAAGTACCGGCTCGCGGTCGTGACCGTGGTCGTCTTCTGCGCGATCGTCGTGTTGGTTGCCCCGTTCAAGTACGCGCTGTCTTCGGCCGCGGATGGCAGCGACGGCTCGGCCGTGGCCCACGGCAGTGCGCTCTGGTACGGGATTCAGTGGTGCCTCAATCACCTTCTGGGAGGCGGCGTTGGCCAGGGCGATCAGTACGGGGCTATCTACTCTGCGGGGTCCGGCGCGGACGCGGCCGGGGTCGGCGAGAACATGTACCTGATGACATATGCGAGCGTCGGACCGTTCGGCCTGCTGGCCATCGTTGCCTTCTTTGCGGCGATGCTCTGGGAGACCATCAACCGGATCCACGAGTCGGTCCCGGTCTGGGTTTCGGTCGGCGTCGGAGCCGCGCTCCTGGCCAGCCTGGTGGCCGCGATGTCAGCCTCAACTCTCATGCGGTTCACCACCGCGGCCAGCATCTGGCTGCTTGTGGGGGTGGTGGTCGCCGCGCCCGTCACCGGGCAGAGGGTCACCGTTGCGGACCTGCGGCAGAGGTTCGGTCGTTTCCGGCGAAGGGCACCGGCGGAGCCTGCATAGGCGGTGACCCAATTCGGGCCGTGCCTCTGGCCTTTGCCGTCGTCGCCGCTTAGCGCATCTGATCCAGGGCCAGCGCCAATGCTCCGGCGGTCCGCTCGGGCGAATACGTCGCCGCCCGAACGAAGCCGGCCTGCCTGAGTTTCGCGGCCAGGTCCGGGCTGTCGAGCAACTCGCCAAGGGCCTCGACCCACTTGTCGGGCCTGGCCGGATCCACCTTGATGGCGGCTTCTCCCGCAACTTCCTCGAAGACCGCGATCGACGAGCAGCAGCACGGCGCGCCGGCGGCCATCGCTTCGATGAGCGGCATTCCAAACCCTTCGTAGACCGAAGGGAAGAGGAGCGCCGAAGTCCGCGCATAGAGGGCGTCGCGCTGGGCGTCGGTTACGTATCCGGGCCAGATCGCTGTGCCGTCGGCAGTCAACCTCTCGAGGGCCGCAAGTTCGCTCTGGCTCACCCAGCCCTTGCGTCCCACGACGACCAGGCGTATGTCGCGGCCACGTTCTCGGAGGCGGGCAACTACCTGCGCCGCCATCAGAACGTTCTTGCGCGGCTCCACCGTCCCGACCATCAGGAAGAACGGCCCGGCAATTCCCAATTCGGCCAGGCAATCGGCGGCGTCGGATGGGGCGAGTGGCTGCTTGGGAAACCAGGGTGGGACCACAACGCCCCTGGCCCCTCGGAAGAGGCCGGCGATGTCGTCGCCCGCGGCGGCCGTCCCGAAAACGAGCGGGTGGCGCCGGACCACTCTCCCCATCAGCGCGCGTTCGAAGAGCTTGGTGCGGCGCTTCTGATGTTCCGGGACCCGGAAGCTGCTGGCGTCCAGGATCACGGGTAGAGCCGGCACGCCGGGCAGCGACGGAACCACGAGGCTCGTCGAGACGTAGGCCGTGACGGGATGGCGGCGCAGGTGTCGCCAGACGGCCAGATGCCAGTGCAGACCGCGCCTCCGGACCTGGACTATCTCCACATCGCCGGGCAGCTCGAGATCGCCTCCGGACGTGTAGGCCCGGACTCGCACGTCGGGCAACGAGGCTGTGGCCGCCGCGAGAGAGAGCAGGTACCGCCCCACGCCGGTCGGATTGCCGGTGGCGGACCTCAGATCGAAGGCAACTACTCGCGTCGTCACTTGTCGGCCCATTCTGGATGAGGATCTGGCGGCGATGGGCGCCGCCCTCGGCTCACCCTGGCGGAACGAAGGATAGCCTTCGGCCGCGGCCGACGTGCCCAAGGCCGACGTGCCCGCGGCCGCCGTTCCCGCGGCCGGCGTGCCCGCGCCATAGCCGGTAGTGGCGCGGCGAGAACCCGATCCTTCGCGCTCCGTATACTCCGGAGCATGAAGACAGCGCTGATCACCGGCATCACCGGTCAGGATGGCTCGTATCTGGCCGAGCTCCTTCTCGAGAAGGGGTATCGCGTCGTCGGGATGACTCGTCGTTCCAGCACGAGCGCCATGGATCGCATCGAGCATCTCCTCGACCGCATCGAGCTGGTCCAGGGCGATGTTCTGGACCAGGCCTCGCTCGTCGCGGCCATCCAGTCGTCCGAGCCCCAGGAGGTCTACAACCTCGCGGCGATGAGCTTCGTGCCGACCTCCTGGAATCAGCCCGTTCTGACCGGCGAGTTCACGGGGTTGGGCGTAACCCGGATGCTCGAAGCTGTCCGCCAGGTAGACAAGTCGATTCGCTTCTACCAGGCCTCCTCGAGCGAGATGTTCGGCAAGGTTCGCGAGGTTCCGCAGACGGAGCTGACTCCCTTCCACCCGCGCAGCCCTTACGGCGTGGCGAAGGCGTACGGCCACTTCCTCACAGTCAACTACCGCGAGAGCTTCGGCCTGTACGCCGTCTCCGGGATCCTCTTCAACCACGAGTCGCCGCGGCGGGGCCTCGAATTCGTCACGCGCAAGGTGTCGGACGGTGTGGCGCGGATCCACCTGGGCCTGGCCACCGAGCTTCGAATGGGCAACCTGGACTCGCAGCGAGACTGGGGCTATGCGGGGGATTACGTCCGGGCCATGTGGGCGATGCTCCAGCAGCCGGAGCCGAGCGACTACGTCGTGGCCACCGGTATCGCCAACTCCGTCCGCGACTTGTGCCGCATCGCTTTCGAGCGTGTCGGTCTCGACTACGAGAAGTACGTCAAGACCGACGACCGCCTTCTCCGGCCGGCCGAAGTGGACCACCTGCTCGGCAACGCCGACAAGGCCCGCGCCGAACTTGGCTGGAAGCCCGAGATCGGCTTCGAGGAGCTGGTCCAGATGATGGTGGACGCCGATATCGAGCGTCTCAAGACGCGTGCGGCGGCCAGGTCGGACGTGGTCCTTCCCACCAGCCGAGCCTGACCTCGGATGCGGATCTTCGTCACCGGGGCGATCGGTTTCGTCGGCCGGTGGCTGGAGAGGGAACTCGTCGCCAACGGCCACGAAGTGGTGGCGGCGCCCGGCCCCGACGAGCTCGATATCACCGACAGGTCCGGGCTGGTTCGCTGGCTCGGCGATCCCGCCGCTCTCCCTGATGCGGTGATCCATCTGGCCGGAATGGCCTTTGCGCCCGACGCGCGGCAGGATCCGGCGGAGGCGTTCCGGGTGAACGTCGGCGGCACCGTGGCCCTGTTCGAGGCGCTCCGCGAGATCGGCATCCGGCCCCCCGTCATGGTCAGTGGCTCATCGGATGCGTACGGCGTGCCGCGGCCGCAGGATCTGCCGCTGCGTGAAGACGCGCCGCTCGCGCCGCACGCCCCATACGCCCTGTCCAAGGCGGCGCAGGAGGGCGTGGCCGTCGAGGCGTCGACTCGATACGGCTTTCCCGTTGTCGTGACTCGGTCGTTCAACCACGCCGGGCCGGGTCAGCGTCCGGTCTTCGTGGTGCCGGTCATGGCCCAGCGTGTCATGGCCATGAAGCGCGGGCAGGCCGAATCCATTCCCGCCGGCAACATCGACGTTCGCCGCGACCTGACCGATGTCCGCGACGTCGTGGCGGCCTACCGGCTGCTGGTGGAGGCGGCGGCGAGCGGCACGCTGCCGGACCGCTGCGCCGTGGTCAACGTGGCCTCCGGCACTGCCGTGACGGTCCGTTCGGTCGTAGAGCGGCTGTGTGCGCTGGCCGGAGTGGCGCCGGTCATTGAAGTCGATCAGGCGCTGGTCCGGGCGAGCGATCCGCCCGAGATCAGGGGCGATGCCACTCTGATCCGCAATCTCGTGGGATGGCAGTCGCTGATTCCGCTCGAGCAGACCCTGCGGGACGTGCTCGCGGAGATGTAGTCCGGGACCGGTTGGCGCGGCAGTTCGCGCCGAAGTCAGCGCCGCGCGAAGCCCGAAGCGTTGAGACCGACTGAGCGTAAGCAGGACGCTGTGGGCGGCGCGTATCATCCAGCCCGGAGGCCTTCACCGCTAATTCCCGAGAAGTGGGCGGCCCTCCTTGCCGTTGGAGATCTTCGGGTGGATCCGCTCAGACAGTACTTCTCGAACACGCTGCACTGGGGAAACGGCTATCAGGCCCAGCTAGTCTTCGCCTTCCTCAAAGAGGCCGGCGCGGAGGCAGGCAGCGGCGGCGTGGTCCTCGACGCGGGAGCTGGCTACCAACGCTACAAGCCGTTCTTCGACGAATCGATCTACCTGGCGCAGGAACACCCGGTGGCAGGAGAGTTGAACAAGGGGATACACGACTACGACATTCTTTCGGACGTAGCAAGGATTCCCCTGAAAGATGGCTGCGTCGATCTCGTCCTTTCGACCAGCTCACTCGAGCATATCCAACGCCCCGATCAGTTCTTCGCGGAGGCCAACCGGGTCCTCGCTCCCGGAGGAGCCCTGTACGTCAACGTTCCGTTCGTTCACCCGGAACACGAAACTCCGTTCGACTTTCAGAGACCGACGCGTTATGGGCTGAGGGGCTACTACGAGCGTGCTGGGTTCGAGAGAGTATCGGTGGAGCCATCGAGTTCCTCCACGGAAGCGGCGCAGTTCTTGCTCTATGCGATCAGTGAGGACTCACAGAGGCCGGGAAGGTCGGTGGTGACGCGAGCATGGATGAAGTTCTTGCGTGTCTCTGCCAAGCGAATGTGCGGGCTGCTCATCCGGACATTCGATAGGGGGCCGAATGAGAGAACCACCTTTCCGGTGGGCTGGATTGCGAAGGGGTACAAGCAGGGAGAACGACGGGTTGGCCCCCGAAATCAGTCCAAAGAGGAGTTCCTTCTTTCGAGTGCCACACTCGACTCCAAGACGACCATGAAGGAAGGCCGCATCCTGGTTGAGCCCTGAGGGCCACCGGGGGCGTGGAGGGCACCGGGAGCGCGTCTGGCCTAACCGAGCAATCGCTCGTACGTTGCCCAGAGAGCCTCTCCGGCGGCTTCCGCCGAGAAGCGATCGCCCAGCGCCTTGATTGCCGCGGGGCTCGCCGGCTGGGGCTTGGACATCGCCGCCGCCAGTGCGTCGGGGTCCGCGGCGGTCAACGTGGCGGCGCCCGTCAGAGTCTCGCGCGTGGCCGCGATTTCCACCGCGATCACCGGCACGCCGCGCAACAGCGCCTCGACTGCAGGAAGCCCGAACCCCTCGACGCGCGAAGTGGCCAGCAGCGCCGTGGCCGAGGCATATGCGGCCTCGAGGTCCTCGTCCGGGATGCGGCCGTCGATCCGGACATGCTCGGCCACGCCGAGCTTCCCGGCGACGTCCATGAGCGCCAGCCGCTCGGCTGCGCTGGAGGGTCCCACGAACCGCAGGCTCCCCGCGCGCTCGGTCTTCCGGAAGGCCGCGAGCGCCTTAACCGCCAGCTCCGGCTGCTTATGCATGTCCAGCGCCCCGACCCACAGGAAGGTCGGCTCGGCCGGCGCGGTGCGTGCCAGCGGCCTCCCGGGACGGATCACCGGGTAGACGATCTGGATGCGATCTCGGGAGACGTCCAGGCGCTCGACGAGATCGTCTGCGGTGGCGTGGGAGATGGCCATGACAACGTCCGCCGCCGCAATCTGGTGCAGGTAGCGACGGTAGAAGTACCGATCGTGAGGCCTCCACGAGGCCAACATGGCCGGCTCCGCGAGCGGGATCAGGTCGTAGGCCGTCACTATCTGGCGGG
>Ga0182021_10007897_pt1 | contig 12619 bp, 11 predicted proteins | sample 612E3MmetaG_FD_120493 | JGI IMG/M metagenome (GOLD analysis project Ga0182021, IMG submission 120493) | Permafrost microbial communities from Stordalen Mire, Sweden - 612E3M metaG (Illumina Assembly) | ecosystem: Environmental > Terrestrial > Soil > Wetlands > Permafrost | place: Sweden... | reverse complement strand
TCCAATCGCATTCCGTTGAAACGATAAAAGATCAGGTAGTTCTCAAAATCATCCACGCGCCACGAGCGGATGTTTTTCAAATCCCGGCCGCGAAATTTTCGCAGCCGGCCTTTGAGCGGTTGCAGCGCGAGTCCCTCAATCGTCAGGTCAATCGCCTCCAGAAAACGGGCGGCGGCAGCGGGGTTGTGTTCCAAAATGCGCTGGAAGTAACCGAAGGCGTCCATCTCGGCGTCGTGACGGACAAAAATTTCAATCCGGTTCACGCGGCGAGGGCGCGACGACCGTTGCGGGTGGCCAGCGCGGCGAAGTGGCCGCGTTTGTATTTCTTCAGCGGACTGCGGAGTGAATGACGCAACGCCGCTTCAAGCTGCGGATCATTGTCCTCCTGCTCGACCAGTTCATACACCCGCAATGCCTCGCGAAGAACCTCGTCTTCAGACAGGTAGCCGCCGCCCTTCATCTTTTGGCCGACGAACTTTTCCTGATGCGCCGTGAGCAAAACTTTCATGGCCGAAAGTTAAATGTTGATCTCCATGGTGTCAAAAAGTTTTAAGTGTCGAAACCGCAAAGAACACAAGGACAAGACGGGGATCAAACCGCGAAATACGCAAAACACACGAACATTCAACGCAGCTTGCCGCACCGAAATATAATGAAGGCGGGAGACGCCGAGGACGCAGAGGGCCGCAGAGCCTTTTCTATTACCACGGATGGACACGAATTTACACGGATTCAATCCAGCCCCAAAAAGACGCAAAATCTTTTACACGAATTACACGAATTGTCACGAATTCACCAACCGACTGGCGATAATTCTCCCTCTCCGCCTCGATCGGGGAGAGGGCCGGGGTGAGGTGTCGAAACCGCAAAGAGAGAGCGCAAAAGGTGGGGCGAGGCTCCTGACGAGCCGAAGCCGGTTTACCGCAAAGAACGCAGAGACCGTGACAAAGGCCGCGTCATCACCGGTTCGAGCAACTTCACCGAGGCGGGCTTGCAGAATAATCTCGAATTTAATGTTGAATTGAAAAATCGTTCCGACTACGACTTCGCGCTCCAAAAATTCAACGAGCTTTGGGCCAAGTCAGTTGACGCGACCAAGGACTACGTCACAACCATCGAAGTCAAATCACCCTTCGCACAGTTCACGCCCTACGAATTGTATTTGGAATTCCTTTACGAGTATTTCCGTGGCGAACTCAACTTGCCCGACGAAATCGAGGACATGTATTTGCCCGCCGGCTTCAAGAAGTTGAAATATCAGGAAGAAGCCGTTTTGAACGCGCGCAAGGTTCTTGACGAATACGGCGGCGCATTTCTGTCCGACGTGGTCGGCTTGGGCAAAACTTTCATGTATATTACATCACACCGAAAGACCCATACGTTGCGCTCAAATATGTTTTGGCACTCATAAATTCCCGGCTGTATTTTCTTTGGCTTTATTTCAAGGGGAAACGTAAAGGTGAAATGCTGGAGCTTTACCAGAAACCGCTCTCGGAAATTCCGATAAAGCGCATTTCGCCTGATGAGCAGACACCTTTCATCAAACTGATTGACCGCATCCTCGCGGCGAAGCAGCGCGATGCCGAGGCGGACACGAGCGCGTTGGAGCGGGAGATAGACGAGTTGGTGTATGCGCTCTACGGCCTGACCAAGGAAGAAAAGGACATTGTGAAAGCCGCAGCCAAATGAATCAGTGTTCTTCAGCGTCAATCAGCGTTCACCCGTCGTGCTCGCGCCCGTCACTCCGGCTGCGTCAAGACATAGACGTGGCCGGGCTGAAATTCGGCGAGTTGACGAAACACTTCCGGCATCAACGGGTGCGTGTCTTCAAAGCGATTCGATTTGGCCCGCAATACCACGACGGCAAAAGGCAGGTCATTGAGCCGTTGCTGCCGCGGCAGGTTTTTATCCATCGTGAGGAAGACATCGAATTTCTCGGAGTCTGAAATGAGGCGCAGAAGTTTTCCGTTTTTGATGCTCGCCCAACCCGCCTGCGGAACGGTCTGAACTTCGTGGCCGGGCAAATCCCGCCGCAGACGCGCGGGCAGACGTTCATCAAGCAGGATGCGCATTCAGGCGGCTTGTGGGATTTTTCCCAGCATGGCGTTGGCTGATTCTTCCAAAAAGGCGATGGCCTGCTTGCGCGAAACCGTGGGAAAATCATTGAGAAAAACATCAATGCTGTCACCGGCTTCGATGTGGTCAAGCAACGTGCGCACGGGAACGCGCGTGCCGGCAAAACATGGCGTGCCGCTCATGATTTCCGGGTCAATCTTGACAACGGATTTTGTCTTCATGTCCATAATTAAACCCACCTTTGCCCGAATGACAACCCCTCAATTTCTCTCCGTCTTCAGAATCAACATGCACCATGAGGATTTCTTCCCTCCTCCATGAACTTGGCCCGCCAGAAGACATGCAAAGTTTTGATGCAGGTGCATCAAAAGTTCGTCATCCATTTGGCCGTGCCGATTTGGATCAGAGACAGGCTGGAAGCACTGTCCTACTCGACGATCTATTTCTCCACCGTGGTTTGGGCCAGGTGGAAGGTGTCTTGCAAACGGATGTCGCGCGAGGAACTCCCGACCAAGATCTTGAAATTGCCGGCTTCGGAGACCCAGCCGGCTTTCGCCGGGTCGTAGAAGGCAAAGGCGCGCTGGTCGAGCGGGATGGAGACGGTCTTTTTTTCGCCCGGTTTCAGGGAAATCTTCTTAAAACCTTTCAGTTCCTTCAACGGCCGCGACAGGCTCGGATGGTCCTGATGGATGTAAAGCTCCGCCACCTCGGCGCCGGCGCGCGCGCCGGTGTTGGCGATTTCGAACTCGGCCGTCATGACCGGGCCGTTGGTGTCCTGGCCGGGAACAAGTTTCAGGTTGGAATATTCAAACGTGGTGTAGCTCAAACCGAATCCGAACGGAAACTCCGGCTCGATGTCTTTCGCATCGTACCAGCGGTAGCCGACCAGCAAGCCCTCCTTGTAGAACAGCGTGCCATTCGTGCCGGGATAGGTGCCCAGCGCGTGCGCCGGTGAATCCATGAGCTGTTTCGGATACGTGCAGGTTAGCTTACCCGACGGGTTTACGTCGCCGAACAGGATGCGGGCGATGGCCGTGCCGCCTTCCATACCCGGATATCCGGCTTGCAGGACGGCCGGCGCCTTTCCGAGCCATGGATCCATTTCTATGGCGGGGCCCGAAATCAAAACCACAACCGTCTTGGGATTGGCTCGGACAACCTGCCGGATCAGTTCGCTCTGGCCGAAGGGCAGATGCAGGTTGGTGCGGTCCCAGCCTTCGTCATCTAAATTGCGGGAATGGTTAAAACCCGCAACGACAATCGCCACGTCGGCTTCCCGGGCGGCAGCGACGGCGCGTTCGATCAGGTTGGAACCGCCCCGGCTGCTGTAACCCACCGAGTAGGTGATGTTCATGTTGGTGCCCGCGCGTTGCAAGATGCCGTCCAGCGGCGTGATTTCATGCATGGTCTTGACGCCGGCGCCAAACAGGCCGGTGGCGTGGTGGCGCACGGCGTTCTCGCCAATGACCGCGAGCGACTTGATTTGGGAGGCATTGAGCGGGAGCGTGTTGTCCTGGTTCTTCAGCAGGACGATGGATTCTTCGGCAACGCGCAGCGCCGTGGCCTGGTTCGTCGGCGTGTTGAGCGAGCCGGGTTTGCGCGTGTCAATGTCAAAAGCATGCGTGCCGAACATGACGCGCAGACTGCGCCGCACCTTGTCATCCAGGAGCGACTGGGGATACTCCCCGTTGCGGATGCCTTCGAGGAACGGTTTGGCCAGGTAGTAATCGTCATAGGGCCGTTCTTTTTCCGTGCCGGGAATCAGCGTGCCCATCTCCAGGTCCAGCCCGCCGAGGACGGCTTCACGGGTGGTATAGGTGCCGCCCCAATCCGACATGACCAGCCCCTGAAAACCAAATTCGCCCTTGAGGAGTTTGTTGATCAGATAATCGCTGTAGGCGCAGTGCTCGCCGCGGAACTTGGTGTACGCGCCCATGACCGTCCACACCCCGGCCTCTTTGATGGCCGCTTCGAATGGCGGCAGGTAGATTTCCCGCAACGTGCGCTCGTCCATGTCCATGTTCACCGTGGCCCGGCCCAGTTCCTGATTGTTGCCGGCAAAATGCTTGATGCACGCCGCCACGTCATTGGTTTGCACGCCGCGGATATAGTTCACCGACATGCGCGCGTTCAGGAACGGGTCTTCGCCGAAGTATTCATAGACCCGGCCGCACAACGGTGTGCGCACGATGTCGGCAATCGGGCCCAAAATAATATCTTTCCCGCGCTTCCGGGACTCCTGGCCAATCACGTTGCCGTAGGCGGTTGCCAGATCGAGGTTCCAGGTCGAACCCAGGGAGCTCAAGGCCGGCATATAGGTCGCATAATCGTCTGTGTGCCCGGCGGACCTCCAATTGAGCGGGCCAACGTCTTCGCGCACGCCGTGCGGGCCGTCGGAAAGCCAGCGAATGGGAACGCCCAGCCGTGGGATCGCGGGAGTGGTGAACTTCGTATTGCCATGAACCTGGGAGAGCTTTTCCTCCAATGTCATGCGGCCCAACAAATCCTCGACGCGCTTGTCAATGGGCTGATTGGTGTCGAGATAAAGAGATGATGGTTCCTGGACCGGCGCATCTTTGGGCGGCTGATTCTGGGCGCGCAGGATTCCAAAAGCGATTCCGAACACCAGCAGGGCCAACGCGATGACAATGGGTGAACGACGCAGTGTGCGAACGATGAATTTCATGGTTCTCATTCTAAAACAATTCAGGACATGTTTTCAAAATACGGAGTGTGGCCGTCCCCGGCCACAGCCATGTCCGCCAACTGAAAGTTCTCCGAAATTCCATGCGCTCTTGGCCGACGATAGTTCCTGCGCCCGAGGACGGGCGCACTCCGGTTGTGAGCATTTGTAAAATTGAAAACACGCCATAACAGGGCCGGGATTAACCCATCAATTAAGCTTCACCTTCAGCTCTTTGCCGAGATAGGTGACGGTTTGATCTGCTTTGGGGGTGAATGAAAAACCGGCCGGTTTGTCCTTGGCAACCAGCACGACGTTGAAGGTGCGTTTGTCCAGCATGCCGGGAAACTTGCCCGCGCGATTGCCGATGGTCAGCGTCTTGGTGGCGTCATCCCATTGAATTGGAATGCGCGCGAAGGCGCCTTTCTCGTAGCCATAGGTCAGACCGTCATCCTCGTAGAGCGTGAACGCGCCGTTGGCATCCGCATAAACATACAGCGTGATCGGGTCGGCCGGTTTCTCGCCGGTGTATTGCAGTTCCGGGCCGAACGGAATGATGGACCCGGCGCGAATGAACAGTGGCAACGTGTCGTAAGGCGCCGGGGCGTCAATGGTTTGTCCGCCCGCCGTGTGCGCGCCCGTCCAGAAGTCGTACCAGTCGCCGGTCGTGGGCGGCAGATAGACACTGCGGCTGTGCGCCTGGTAGGTGGTGACGGGTGCGACGAGGAACGCCGGACCAAACATATATTCGTCGGTGATGGCACGGGCCTTCACGTCATTTTGAAAATCCATGACCAATGGCCGCATCATCGTGCCGCCGTCCTGGGTTGCTTCGCCCGCGAGCGAATAGACGTAAGGCAGCATCCGGTAACGCAGGTTGTCAAATTTGACAATGGTTTGATAGGCCGGATGCGAGTCGCCGCCGAAGGTCCACGGCTCACGCGGTTTCAATTCACCGTGCAAACGCGTCAACGGACAGAAGGTGGCAAACTGGAACCAGCGCGTGTTCAACTCGCGCCATTCCTCCGCGTCTTCGGGTTTCTGGTTCTCCGCCGAGAACCGCGATTCCATGGTGTAACCGCCACTGTCGGTGGTCCAATACGGCACGCCAGAGAGGCTGAAGCCCAGGCCGGCGGGAATCTGCTTTTGCAAGGCGGTCCAGGTGGAAGAAACGTCGCCGGACCAGGTGGCGGCGGCATAACGCTGGGTCCCGGCGAAGCCCGAGCGAGTGAGGATAAAGACGCGCTGGTTGGGCGCGACACCGCGCTGGCCTTCATAGACCCCCTTGCTGTTCATCAGCGGGTAACCGTTCATCACGCGCGACGCCGTGCCCATGGCTGTCGGATTCATGTGCGTGCGCTGCCCTTCGAGCGTCGGCGGCGAAGGCGTCAGGTCGGGTTCGGTGGCGTCCATCCACCAGGCATCAATGCCCTTGCTGAACAGCGCGGTGTTCATTTGCGACCAAAAGAGTTTGCGGGCGGCGGGATTGAACGCGTCGTAGAACGTGTAGGGAAAGTCTATCCAGTCCTGGATTCCCTCCTTGAGATTGGGCTGGTAGAGAAAGCCGGCTTTCCGCATCGCGTCGAAATTGGCCGTGCCGGTGTAGAATTTGCCCCACACCGAAATCATGACGTGCGTGTGCAGCGCATGCAATGCCTTGAGCCAGCCGACCGGATCCGGAAAGCGATTGGTGTCAAACGCATGGGAACCCCAGGAGTTGCGCGGCCAGTATTGCCAGTCCTGCACGATGTTGTCGAAAGGAATGGCGCGGCGGCGATATTCTTTAACGACGTCGAGGCTTTGCTGGTCGGTTTCGTAACGCTGGCGCGATTGCCACAAGCCGAACGCCCACTCCGGCATCAACGAAGCCTGGCCGGTCAGTTGGCGGAAACCGGCGACGACCTGGTCAAGCGCCGGACCATAAACGAAGTAATAATCCTCACCATCGGCGACCTCGGACCACAAGGACGTGCTGTCGTCCGTCGTGGGTGTTTTCCAGATCAACTGCATCGTGTTCGCCTCGTCGCCGCCATATTCGAGCTTGATGGCATAATGGCGCCCGGCCTCCAGTCGGATTTTGATTTGATCGTTTTCCGTCAGCCAACCCTGCCGCCAGTGTTCAATGACCACCTTCCCATCCAGCCACATTTTGATGCGGCCGTTCGAGTAGGTCTTGATTTGATAATCGCCGGTAGTGGGCGGGACGATTTCGCCTTCCCAGCGATGCCAGACATGGGTGCGGTCTTTGGAGACGAAGGATATGTCGGTAGTGACATGCGGGTTTTTCAACTGGTCGGGATTGGCTGCGGTGAACGTGCCGGTCGTGAGGCCGCCGGGTTGTTTGGAAGCGTCCATCAGGCAATTGGCGGGAATTGGCTCAAACTCTCGCAGGTCGCCAAAACGCGTAAAGGAAAGATTGTCCCACAGCACGCCGTAACCGCGGCTCGACACCAGAAACGGCACGACCACGTGCGTGTTGTGCTGCCACAAATCGAGGTCCCAGCTCTTGATGTCAATGATGCCGATCTGGCGCTGGCCGAGGCCGTAAAGCGATTCGTCGGCGTTCGGCTCCCACTGCTGGCGCACGTGGAAAGTTTTTTCGCCCTGCACTTCGGCGGGCGTTATCGTCCGGCCATCGGCCTTTTCGGCCAGAATGGGTTTGCCGGTGGAATCGAAAAATGTAACTGAGCCGGTCGCGAGGTTCACGTGAACCTGGAGTTTGGCGGTGGAGAGGATTGCCTCGCCATTTTCGGTCTTGACCGACCAGCCGGTTTTGGCGGCGTGCTTCGGTTCCGTGATCACGCTCTTGCGGGCGAAGAACGCGCGGTCCTTCGCGCACGCGATGCGCACCACATTGTCGCCATAGACCTCCACTTTCAGGAAAGCGTTCTTGAGGGGAACAACGATGCCGTTTGCGAGTTTTTCCGGCGTCACCAACTGGGTCGGCGTCGCCGATTGGGTTGGCGCCGGTATATTTTGGAAAAATTCGGCGGCAGTTGATGTAAAGATCTGGCTATTGGCCACAACCAAGGCGATTAGAATCGAGTATTTGAGAAATGTTTTCATGCTGTTTCCCAATTTTTAGACGAACCCGGCGATTTTGGCAATGGAATCTAATCGCAAGGTTGAGGCTGGTTTTCCGGGTTGGACGGCCTCCGTAAAGAACCGGTCTCGAAACCACCTGCCGCTCCCACGCCTCAGCCGTAACAATTATTAACGCAAAGGCACAGCGTGGCCGCAAACAAACGGAAACGCCTTCAACGCAGAGACGCCGAGAGCGCAGAGAGCCGCAGAGATTTTCCTTGTCGCGTCGTCTTGTCGCGCCGAAGTAAACGAAGGCGGAAGCGTAGCGAAGACGGAAACCGCGAACCACACATAGCACGCGAACGGGTTTCAACACAACTCCGCTGGCGCGCGAGCGGGAGGCGAGTTTGCGGCTTGAAGCGCCAAATGGATGACTAAACTTTGCTTCACCTGAAGCAAAGTTTTGCATGGCTTCCGTCAAGCCAGGAAGCAACCTTATTTTGCACTCCACCGCCTCACGGCGAGCAGGCAAGCCGAGCGGCTGGACTAATTGGCTTGCCCGGCCGGCGGCCCGGGAAATTCCTTTGCGAGAATCGCCAGCACGGAAGCTTTCAGCCTGGCTGCCTCGACATCGAGCACGCCCCAAATCACGTCGTAGTCCACACGGTCATAGCCGTGGGCGATATAATCCCGCGTACCGGCAATTTTATCCCAAGGCAATTGTGGATGCCGGTCGCGCAATTCGTTGGGCAGGCGTTTCACGGCTTCGCCCAGAATTTCCACCAGCCGCTCGCCCAACATCTGCTTGCGCCAGTCGCCGCGAAATTCCTCCCAGGTCATGGAGTTCCGCAACTCGACGGCCTTGTCGCACAGCTCGACGATCTGCCGCAATGTCAAATCTGCGTCACGCACGCTCATACACGGAAAACAACTCATCTTTGACACGTCCAAGAATCAGCGGATGCAACCGCGAGCAGAAATCCACCTTGCGTCCGATGATGGCCGCGAGTTCCTTGCCATAACCGAAGTATTGAAAGCCGACGTGTTTCAGCACGCCCGGCTCAAATTCCGCCAGCACGTCCACGTCGCTTTGCTGCGGGTCAAAATCATCGCGCAACACCGAACCGAACAGGCTCAATTTGCGGATGCCGCGCTCCCGGCAGAAACGCGCAATCCGCTCGCGATCAATCTGGATGGGCAATTCGGCAATACTCATGCAAAAATACTCGCCGAAATCGGAACTTTCGGCAACTGTTCAAATCTTGCCAGGTGGCATTTATTCGTTAGGGCGAGCGGAGGCGGTAGAAACGACCGGGATAATTCGTCCAGCTTGGATCGCCGAAATAACACGAATCGCCGGTGAGCATGTTGGTTTGCAACGGAGACCAGGTGGGATTGTTCAAATCCGTGCAAGCATCCACCACAACGACCCTGCCGCTGGCCCAGGTGATATTGAATCCAAATTGATTCGTCTGTATGCCAAAGCTGGCATTGCTGGTCTGAACTTGTGGAAGCCACAGCACTGTCGGAAGACCGGTCAACTGGGCAAAGTTTTCCCAGCCCGTCGTACCCGGCAGGTAATAGACAGTCGTCGCATTGTTTCCGGACAATATATCCGAACCAACGCTTGGGGCGTTACCCAGGAAATAGACTCCGGTCAGGATGTTGTATGAAAATTCATTAAACGCATAGTCCCCGATGTTGGTAACGCTGTTGCCGATTATAACATTGGTCAGGCTGTAGCATTCAGAAAACGCAAAACTACCGATGCTGGTGACGCTGTTGGGGATACTGATGCTGGTCAGGTGCAAGAAGCAGCCTTCGAACGCCGAGGCCCCGATGCTGGCTGTGTTGGTGCCGAGCGTGACGTTGGCTAGGCTCCTGCAATTACTAAACGTCCAATCGCCGATGCTGGTGACTCCGGTGCCGATGGTAACGCTGGCCAGATTCCCGCAGCCAGCGAACGCATATTCCCCCAGGTTGGTAACGTGGTTGGGAATTGTGACGCTGGTCATTCCACAATTTTCGAATGTCCCGACACCGATGCTGGTGAGGCTGTCGGGGATCGTGACGCCGATCAGCCTGTAGCAGCCAGCGAACGCTCCGTCTCCGATGTTGGTGACACTGGTGTTGAGCGCAACATTGGTCAGATGGTTGCACGAATAGAACGCCCAATCGCCGATGCTGGTGACGCCGATGCCGATCATGACATTGGCAAGGTACTGGCAGTTAAAAAACGCATAATCCCCAATGTCGGCGATGCTGTTGGGGATAGTGACGCTGGTCAGGCTGAAGAGATTGGAAAAAGTACCCTGCCCTATGCTGGTAACCGGCAGATCATCGATTGTGTCTGGTATGGTTACCACACGATTGGACCCGATATATTCGGCAATGGTAATCGTGCCGTTAATGGTCGTGTAATAAATGTATGGCACCGGCGGGTACCACGGTTGAGGTGGCCTGCCGCCAAACATACCGCCCCAGCCTCTAGCCCCATACGGATAATAGACGGTCGCGGGGCAACCGTCGAATACAGACGAACCCAAGCTGGGAGGAAAGCCTTCGAAATAGACGCTGGTCAGGCTGAGGCAGTTATTGAACGCCCAGTCCCCGATGTAGGAAACGCTGCTGGGGATCAACACGTTGGTCAGGTGTTGGCAGTTATAGAATGCAAAGCTGCCGATGTTGGTGATGCTGTTGGGGATCGTGACGCTGGTCAGGTGGATGCAGGAATTGAACACCCAGCTCCCGATGCTGGTGATGCTGTTGGGGATCGTGACGCTGGTCACGTTGCTACACCCACCGAACGTATAGTTCCCGAGGTTGGTGACGCTGTTTGGGATTGTGACGCTGGTCAGGCCGGTGCAGCTTTGGAACGCGTAATCTCCAATACTGGTGATGCTGTTGGGGATCCACGCGTTGGTCAGTTTGAAGCAGCTTTGGAAAGCATAGTTCCCGAGGCTGGTGATGCTATTGGGGACTGTAATGCTGGTCAGGCTGGTGCAATTATTGAACACGTAGTTCCCCATATTGGTGACGCTGTCGGGGATCGTGACATTGACCAAGCTGGTACAGAATTGGAACGCCCTGTTCCCGATGGTGGTGATATTGGTGGATATCGTGACGCCGGTCAAGGTGTGGCAGCTTTGGAATGCCCTGTCTCCGATACTGATGACCGGCAGGTCATTGATGGTGTCCGGGATGGTCACATCACCGCCGGAACCGGTGTATTGGGTAATGGTGATCGTGTTGTCGTCATTGGTTGTGTAAGTGTAATCTTGTGCTTGCACCTCGGCAGGCAGCGCGAAAAGCAGCAGCAGTGGTAACAGTCTCGCGGCGCAGGCAGTTCTTAAACGCCAAGCCAGCGTTTTCGGGTTGGTGGTTCTGGCAATTTCGCTTTCTATTTTCATATTTTTCCCTTTTCCAAGCGGTGTTCCCATTGGCTGACGGTGGGCACGGCGGGCGTCATCCCAATCCCAACATAAGCCCCGTATCGAACTCAACCAAAATTGCCGGATTGAATCAAGAGTTAAATGATTGCTAACGGCGCGGATTATCAGTGCTGATAAACCGGTTAATACTTCCAGTGGAGTTGGTGTTTACGCCGGCCTTTCCATGAACCAGGCGCATCCGCGCAACCGCGCCGTAGCGGCAGCCATCTTTGGCTGCCGTATCGCCCGGCTTCCAGCCGGGTGGTTTGGTGCAAACGAAGTCATGACACAGGTTCGGTTTTGCGTGCCAGGCGGCAAGATGCCGCCGGATACGGCAGGCAAGATGCCTGCCGCTACAAATTGGGGCAGTGCGCGGATGCGCCCCCTTGAATCTCACGTCGCTCACCAAAAAAACAAAAAAACCGCCGGGAGGATTTCCCGGCGGCTTCCAAGCTGCTGAAAACTACAGCGCCGACCCGGTAACGCGACCGGGCAGGCGGCGGTTCAGATGAATTCGTTGATGAGGTTCTCCAGGAATTCCTGGCGGCCGCTGACGTTGCCGGTCACTTCGCCTTTCTTGAGCATGTAGGCTTCGAGTTCGGTAAAATCGCTCTTGCCGGATTCGATTTTCGCGCCGATGCCGGAATCCCATGAGGCGTAGCGTTCTTTCACAAACTCCGCCAGCCGTCCGTCCTTGCGAATGGCGGCGGCGATCTTCAATCCGCGCGCGAAGGCGTCCATGCCGCCGACGTGGGCGTGGAACAAATCCACCGGCTCGAAACTCTCGCGCCGGACCTTGGCGTCAAAATTCAAGCCGCCGGTGATGAACCCGCCGTATTTGAGGATGGTGAGCATGATCTGCGTGGTGAGATAAATGCTGGTGGGGAACTGGTCGGTGTCCCAGCCGATCAATTCGTCGCCAGTGTTGGCGTCCACCGATCCCAGCGCGCCCGCCGAACCCACCACTTCGAGTTCGTGCTGCATGCTGTGGCCGGCCAGCGTTGCGTGGTTGGTCTCGATGTTGAGCTTCAAATCGCCCATCAGATCATATTCGCGCAGGAAGTTCAGGCACGCGGCGGCATCGGAATCGTATTGATGCTTGGTCGGTTCCTTGGGTTTCGGCTCGATGTAGAACTGGCCCTTGAAGCCGATTTTCTTTTTGTAGTCCACCGCCAGGTGCAGAAATTTGGCGAGGTGCTCCAGCTCGCGTTTCATGTTGGTGTTCCACAAGGTGGAATAACCCTCGCGCCCGCCCCAGAAAACGTAGCCGGCGCCGCCCAGTTCGTGGGTGACTTCCAGCGCCTTCTTCACCTGCGCGCCGGCGAAGGCGAACACGTCGGCATTGCAACTCGTGGACGCGCCGTGAACGAAGCGCGGATTGGAAAACAGGTTGGCCGTGCCCCAG
>Ga0182021_10007896_pt1 | contig 12619 bp, 9 predicted proteins | sample 612E3MmetaG_FD_120493 | JGI IMG/M metagenome (GOLD analysis project Ga0182021, IMG submission 120493) | Permafrost microbial communities from Stordalen Mire, Sweden - 612E3M metaG (Illumina Assembly) | ecosystem: Environmental > Terrestrial > Soil > Wetlands > Permafrost | place: Sweden... | reverse complement strand
GTAGGTGCCACCTTCCACCCCGTCGGTATCGGCATCCTGGCTGGCAGCAAACAGCCCGTCGCGAGTGCGCATCTCGCGGACCATGAAGTCGAGTGTCGTCTCGACCACGTCCCTGTAGCGTCTTTCGCCCGTGAGCTGGTAGGCATGGAGGTATACCCGCGCCAGCTGGGCGTTGTCGTAGAGCATCTTCTCGAAGTGCGGCACCAGCCAGTTCGTGTCGGTTGCGTAGCGGTGAAAGCCGCCACCGACCTGGTCGTGGATGCCGCCGTCTGCCATGGCGTCCAGGGCGCGAGTCGCCGTCCGCAGAACCCGATCGTTCGGAACGACGCGGGCATGTCGCAACAGCAAGTCGATGACTGCCGGCTGCGGGAAGCGCGGCGGGCCGGCCCAACCGCCGTGCTCGAAGTCGAACTCGTCCACAATCCGCTCAATGGCCGCGGTTATGGCGCCACTCTCCTGATCGTTCGACGGAAGGCCCGACGGCAGCACAGCGTCGGCCTCAACGCCGCTGGCAGAGGCAGGAGACGGCAAACGCATAGGCCGAGACGCTGCTTCCGAGTCCTCGGCCGGGGCCGCCGAGCGCAACCTCAGCTTATCGACGAGCTGCTCCGCTCGGGCATCGACCTCGGCACGACGCTCGCTCCATGAGCGCAGCACCGCCATGAGGATCTGCCGGAACGATGGCAGGCCGTGTCTCGGCTCGCGCGGGAAGTACGTGCCGCCGTAGAAGGGTCGACCGTCGGGCGTCAGAAAGAGGCTCATCGGCCAGCCGCCTCCACCGGTCATCGACTGGAGCGCTGCCATGTAGACCGCGTCTAGATCGGGCCGCTCCTCGCGGTCGACCTTGATCGCGACGAAGCCCGCATTCAGGGCAGCAGCCGTTTCCTCGTCCTCGAACGACTCCCGCTCCATAACATGGCACCAATGGCATGCCGCGTAGCCGATCGACAGGAAGATCGGCCGGTCCGCAACGACCGCTCTCGCCAGAGCCTCGGATCCCCATGGGTACCAATCGACCGGGTTTTGGGCGTGCTGTAGCAGATAGGGGCTGGTCTCGGCGGCGAGGCGGTTCGACTTCGCGGACATTGGTCCGATCGTAGCCGCACGCGCGGATGCGCGATCCAGGGGCCTCCGGCCGGCGCGCTCCTCGAACCCGCCAGATAGACGGCCCCACGATGCGCCAGCCCTTGAAGGTGGCCGAGTTGAGCGCGACAGCGTTGGCGATGTCGTCCGCGCGTCAGGAGCCCCACGCTATGACCTGATCGCGTCGGACGGAGCGTCCCCAAGGAGGTCATCTCGGGAAGACCACCCCTCGTCACTCAGGGCATTGATCATGGCAGCCGCGGCGTCGCCCATCACGCTCTGCGCGACGTCTGACGGGCCCGGTCGCAGTCGAAGGACGACACAGGTTGTCCGCCTGTGGCACTTGCGAGCGGGTGTATACCAAGAGGGCAAGGCATAGCCCATACCAATACGGGGCGCGTCCCCACGAACGGCAAAGGTGCCGGTCGGTGAGGTCTCCGCCGAGTTCACCGGGTTCCCCGAGGCGTGGACGCGACCTCCGGACGGGAGCGCGGGTGTGTGACGAAGGACGAGATCGGCGGCAGCGGGTGGCGCGGCACGGTGCAGGACATCGCCACTCAACTTGATGAAGCGGAGCTCGCCCGCCGCGTCAACCGCGCCCGCACCACGCTCATCGAGTGCCACCGGGTCCTGATTCGCGCGACCGACGAACAGGAGCTGCTCGACGCGATCTGCCGCATCGGGGTGGGCGTGGCCGGCTACTCGCTCGCGTGGGTCGGCTTCGCCCAGGACGACGAGCGAAAGACCGTCCGTCCCGTGGCCCGATACGGTGAGGCCGCACCGTATCTCGACGAGATCTCGGTCAGCTGGGGCGACGATGCGCTCGGACGGGGCCCGACCGGGACGGCAATCCGGACCGGCCACGTCAGCCTGGCGCGCGACCTCGCCGTGGAGTCAAGCTTCGAGCCGTGGCGTGTTACCGCCGCCCGGCATCACCTGGGGTCGTCGCTCAGCCTGCCCCTGCGCAAGGACGACGTCGCGTTCGGCGCTCTCATGGTCTACGCGCCGGAGCCGGACGCATTCGGCGACACCGAGACCGAGATCCTCGTGGAGCTCGCCAGCGACCTCGCCTTCGGCATCCGGACGCTGCGCGAGCGGTCCGAGCGCGATCGGCTCGCCTCCGGCATCGAGCAGGTGGCCGAGTCCGTCATCATCACAGACGCCGACGCGCGGATCACCTACGTCAATCCCGCGTTCGAGCGAGTAACCGGCTACGCCCGCGACGAGGCCATCGGCAAGAACCCGCGCTTCCTCAAGAGCGGTCTCCAGACGGCCTGGTTCTACGACGCTATGTGGGCCGCACTCACGAACGGCTTGCCCTGGGAGGCCGACCTTGTCAACCGACGCAAGGACGGCACCCTCTTCACCGAGGAGACCGTCATCTCGCCGATCCGCGACCCCTCGGGCGCGATCACGAGCTATGTTGCCGTCCAGCGCGATGTGACGCATGAGCGATCGCTAGAGCAGCACTCGATTCGGCTCATCCGGGAGCGGGCGCTCATCGGGGAGACGATCCGCGGCCTGAGCCGGGGTGACACGCCGGAGGCCACCGCGCAGGCGATCTGCCGTCGGGTCGTGACCCTCGCCGGCGTCAGGGCCGCAGGTCTCTTCCTCTTCGAACTCGATGCACGCGCTTGGCCGATCGGCTTCGTCGTAGAGGGCGCGCCCGACTCGCCGCTGCGAAGGCTCCCGGTCCAGCGCAGCCGGCACCTCCGCGAGCGGGCCGCCGAAGGCCCCTGGATCGAGCCGTGGGTGAACCGACCCTGGCACCCGTACAACCGGCTCCTGAACAGCCTCGGCGTTCACGCAGTTGCGTACGCGCCCGTGCGACACGAGCAACGGCTCATCGGGCTGCTACTCACCTGCGCCAAGCAAAGCGTCCAGGAGGCCGCCGTCGCCGAGGTGCTGCCGGCCCTCGTCGAGGCCGCCGACCTGGCCGGGGCACTCATCGGCCGCGACGTGGCCGAGCGGACCGAGGCGAGACGGGGCCGCGATCACATCGCGGGCATCATCGCTAGCCGAGCCTTCCATCCCGTCTTCCAGCCGATCGTCGAGCTCAAGCACAATGCGATCGTCGGATACGAGGCGCTCACACGTTTCAGCGACGGGTCCAATCCTGAACTGATGTTCGCCGAGGCGACAGCCGTCGGCCTGGGGGTTGAGCTGGAGACCGCCACCCTTGGGGCAGCCCTCCCGGCCGCGGAGACCTTGCCAGAGTCGGCATGGCTCAACGTGAACGTGTCGCCCGAACTCATCCTTGCGGGAGAGCCGCTTCGCACCCTACTCGGTGGAAGCCGCCGACGCCTCGTGCTGGAGGTAACCGAACACACGGCCATCACTGACTATCCGGCGTTCCGCGCGGCGATGGCCGCACTGGGACCGAAGGTCGAGCTTGCCGTGGATGACGCGGGTGTCGGGTTCGCCAGCCTGCGCCATATCGTCGAGCTGAACCCGGCGTTCGTGAAGCTCGATCGGTGGCTCATCGCCGACCTCGAGTCCGATGAGGCGCGCCAGGCGATGATCGTCGGCCTCGGTCACTTCGCTCACGTGACCGGCTGCCGGCTGATCGCCGAGGGCATCGAGACCGATATTGAGCTCATCGCCTTGCGCGACCTGGCCATCGAGCTGGGCCAGGGCTACCTGCTGGGTCGCCCTCTGCCAGTCGACGAGACCCGCCGACCTCCTGCCCGCTTGGGGGCCGCGACGCCGGTCACGCGAAAGTAGCGCCAGAAGCCCGTCTCGGCCTAGAACTGATCAACGGCCTGCCGGTCACCTGCGCGACCTCCCGACTCGAACGGGCCAACCGTCCAACCACGCTATCGCAGGTTGGTGTCACGAGGGTGCCGCGCCCGTCTATCGGCGGCGTGTGATCGTACCGTCGAGGAGCCGCCGACAGCCTTCCACGACGATGGCCACACTCGTTTCGAACTCCGACTCGAGGCTCATAGAGTCGTCGTGCACCGTGCCAACCTCGTGAACGTACGGCGCGAGGTTCGCATCCACCGTCCGATACGCACCTAGGGAGTCCGGCTCCGGCTCCTCAACGTGACCCGGGACCGTGCCTACCTCATGCGGGGAAGCTTGGGCCTGCCGCTGCCCCGGAAACGCCGCCACGATGACTCAATCGGGAGCGGCGAATGGCTCACCCACGGCTGACCGACATGTCGCCAACCACGCGTCTCCTACCCGGCCCGGAGCCGGACCTGATACGAGGCCCGGCGAGCTCAGATAGGCTTCCACGGTCAGGGCCAGACATCGAGCCACGGTCCGGCGAGACCGACGCTGAGGAGAATGCTGGTGCCGTCATTAGGACCGCCCGATGTCGCGAGGTGCAAGGCCAAGGGCGACATCGCCGGCCTGAAGAAGGGGCTCACGTACACGAGGGACTGGCGCGTCCGCGCAGCTGCGGCCGAAGCTCTCGCCGAAGTCGGCGCAGCCGAAGCACTCGAGGCGCTGATCGAAGCGCTCGCCGACGAGAACTGGGCGGTTCGCAAGGCGGCGGGTTTGGCAATCCGGCAGATGCGCGACGCACGAGCGCTCGAGCCGTTCATAGCGGCGCTGAGTGGCCAGACCCAGGAAGCGCGGCAGCTTGCCGCCGAGGCGTTGGGCCAGTTGTACGACGCCCGCGCCGTCGAGCCTCTCGTGGGAGCACTCGCAGATCGGAGCTGGGACGTGCGGGCGGCGGCGGCCAGGTCACTCGGGGTGATCGCTGACGCTCGGGCTGTGTCGCCTCTTATGGTCTCCATGAGGGAGTCGGACCTCGGGGTACGCGACGCCGCCGCCGACGCGCTCGTGAGGATCGGGCCACCCGCTTTCGACGCCCTCGTGGGCGCCCTCGACGACCCGAGCTGGGATGTCCGGCGGACTGCGGCACTGGCGCTGGGCCGGTTGGGCGACCAACGCGCCACAGGCCGATTGCTCCTCGCCCTACGAGACAACTCTGATCCCTGGCTGCGTCAAGACGCTGCGCTCGCTCTTGGCCAGATCGGCGACCTTAGCGCCATTTCGCTCCTGCGAGACGCACTCTTCGATGATGCGCCCCGGGTGCGCGAGGCTGCTGCAGAAGCGCTTCATGCACTTGAGTCGATCTCGACGCAGGCCGCCGATCCCCGGCCGGCAGGCCAGGCTGCCAGCAACCGCGAGACATCGATTACGCCGCTCGAACGGCACCGGGGCCCGAGGCGCCGGACACGATGACTTCATCGTGGGACAACCTGGCAAGGCATCTCTCGAGCTGGCTACACCGGGAGCCCGACAACCCAGTCGGAGTCAGTTCAAAGAAGTCATCGGGGCCCGCCGGGCGCGATCAGGCCGTACCGGGCCACGAGGTCCGGAACCTCCGCGAGGTCGAAGGAAAGCCCGAACCGCCCCGCGATCGCACCCATCGTCGATGGGTCTGGCAGCCCGCCTGCTACTGCGACGGCTTCGGCCAACTCGACGAAGTACTTCTCGAAACCAGCGGGGCTGATGATCTCGATCATTCGAGCGGGAACGCTGCCGGCGTTCCACATGGAGTGGAGTTCGTTGCGCGGCTTGACGATGTACCCGCCGGCATCGAGCGTGACCTCCTTGCCATTCGATCGGAAGCCGATCTCCCCCGAGACCACATATGAGATCTCGTCCTCGAGGGTGTGAATGTGAGGCGGGACCAGAACACCCGGCGAGAAGAGATGCTCGACGATCGAAATGAAACCCGTGTCGGGCGAGGTGAGCCGCGTCGAGGCAGTCAAGCCGGGGATGAGCGGAGCGTCTGGGCCGTGAGGCTGGACCACGGCGAGGTGCGCGCTGGCCAATGTGAGCATCGGGGATCTCCTGGAACTTCGTGAGTCAGTGCTGTATCGTGATCGCGACGATCCTCACTCGGGAATGGCTCATCTGTCAATGGCTGAACATAAACGTCTCGCGAAATCTAGCCGGCCGTACCGCCTCCAGGCCCGCGCAGCGGCCATGGACCGGACCCGCGGACGCATCACGCACGCGGCGGTGGAACTCCACGGGACGATTGGGCCGGCCGCCACGACGATGAGCGCGATCGCCGAACTCGCCGGAGTCACACGGGCGACGCTCTATCGACATTTCCCAAATGAAGAGGCGCTATTCACGGCGTGCAGCTCGGACTGGCTTGCCGCGAACCCTCGTCCGGACGCCACGGCCTGGGCAAGCATCGCCGATCCGGCCCGCCGCCTCGGCGTTGCACTGGGCGAGCTATATGCCTATTACCGCTCTACCGAACAGATGAGGACGAACCTGCTCCGAGACATCGCCGCCATCCCGGAAAGCTTCCGTCCGGGCATCGCCGCGTTTCCGGCGAGCACGATCCAGGTCCTGGAGGCCGACTGGCAGGGACTCTCAGACGCGCGCTTGAGGCGCGCAGCGATTGGGCACGCGGTCGGATTCGAGACGTGGCGATCTCTAGCCAAAGAGGGGCTGACGGACGAAGAATCCGCAGACCTGATGGTCCGGTTCGTCACGGGTATCGGACCGCAGTTGGAGGCGGGCAAGTCATAGGTCGGCAGGCGACCTCGGACCACCCTCCGGCACGTCGGGTCGACGGTCTCGTATGCCGGTCGCATGTCCCCTCGACTCCGCATTCATGCTCAGCACGACTCTATGGCCCGATCGTGGTGCTTGTTGGATCGCGGGCGTGCAGATGGAACTCGCTCAGCTTCGCGCCAATGTCCGCAGCGAGACTCCGAACCTCTTGAAGGAACTGTCTAGCCGAAGGGCGTCAGCCGCGCACCCACGAGACGTCTGGGACGGTTGCCCCTGGCCGCCCGGAGCGCGAGGCTGGAAAACGGGACGGTAGTCTCTCCCGGAATGGAACGGGTAGTTACGCCGAACCACCGGTGACTCGACAATCCACCGACGGGCTGGGGGGCACGTGAGCCTTCGGGTTCCCATTCGGGCGGCCCGCACACCGTCGCCTCGACCGGGCCGAAGGCGAGTCCGTTTCGTGAAAGGCGCGCTTGCGTCGAAGGTGGCTGTCGATGCTCCATCCCCCCTACTGGGTGCAACGCGCCATCGCCGCGCCGAAGGATGCGCAGCGCGAACAGCGTATCGAACACATCCGGGCGCTACAGCTCAAGGGGCGCGTCGTCTCGGAGACCGAAGCAGGGTGGGATCAGGCCCGCCAGCCGTGGAATCTCGCCGCAGCCCAGCGTCCCCCGCACGTCGCTTTCCCGGAGACGCCCGACGACATAGTCAAGCTCGTGACGTTCGCCAGCGGCCATAGACTGCGGGTGGCGCCCCAGGGTACGGGACATGGAGCGGGGCCACTGGGCACGATCGAGGATGCAGTGCTCCTGAGACCGTCCCGGATGCGGGATGTGGCGATCGACGCGGACCAGCGCCGCGCCCGTGTCGGGGCCGGAGTGACGTGGGGTCAGATCCAGACGGCTGCTGCCGCACACGGCCTCGCCGGCCTGGCTGGCTCTTCGTCCGAGATCGGTGTGCTGGGCTACACCCTGGGCGGTGGGCTGGGCTGGCTCGCCCGGCGCTACGGTCTGGCCTGCAACAGCGTCCTCGCCATCGACGTCGTGACCGCCGATGGCCGGCTGCTCCGTGTCGACCGAGAGCACGAGCCCGACCTCTTCTGGGCTCTCCGCGGCGGTGGGGGCAGCTTTGGCATCGTCACTGCGCTTGAGTTCTCTTTGTATCCCGTGCACGAGCTGTACGCGGGCGCGCTGTACTGGCCGCAGGAGCGCGCCGCCGAGATTCTGAAGGTCTGGCAGGCGTGGACCGCGAGCATCCCTGACTCGGTCACGTCGGTCGGACGCCTCCTCAACCTGCCGCCCGCCCCGTGGATCCCCCAAGGGCTGCGGGGGCGGTCGTTCGTGCTCGTCGAGGCGGCGTGCCTGACGACGGAAAGCGAGGGCATCGAGCTGCTGCGCCCGCTCCGGGAGCGCGGGCCGGAGATCGACACCTTCGCGATGTTGCCGCCGACGGCGCTCGGCGCGCTGCACATGGACCCGGTCGACCCGACGCCGCTCTCCATCGACGGGTGGCTCCTCGCGGACCTGCCGTCGGCCGCCATCGATGCCCTGGTCGAAGCGGCCGGGCCTGGGTCAGGATCGCCCCTGCGATCGATCGAGCTGCGCCACCTGGGGGGCGCGCTGCTCGACGCTGCGCCGGAACACGGGGCACTGGCTTCGCTCGACGCCCGATTCGCGGCCGCCACGATAAGCCTGGTGCCGAACAGGGACGTGGCCGCCGCCGTGGAGCGTCATTCTGCAATCGTGCGGACAGCGTTGGCACCGTGGGAGGCGGAGCGGAACTACCCCAACTTCGCCGAGCGATCCTTCACTGTGTCTGATTTCCATTCGTCATCGACGTGTGAACGGCTCGGCCGCGTCAAGGTCCAGTACGATGCGCGAGATCTCATTCGATCCACTCATCCGATCCCTACGGCGTTGACGCCAGCCTGATCGCCGCAATACCGGGGTGGTCGTCTCAGCTCAGCATATCGGCCGCGCGGGTCTACTTGATGTCTCGGCCTCTGGTCCGGTAGCTCCGATTACCCTGGGCTGGGTTGACGAGGCACAGGAACGTTCGACCGACGGCTTGATCGTGGGGAGGTCGGGCCATCGACTGGGGCTTGATCTGCGAACCAGCCCGGGAACGCACCCGGAACGCTGTGGCAACCGCGTACGATGTGCCCTCATGCGCGCGATCTTCTTTGACTGGGACGGGACGATCGTCGACTCGATGCCGGCGATCCTCCACACCGAAGCTGCGATCTGCCGGCATTTCGGCCTGTCGTTCGATGAGTGGATCTTCAAACGGACCTTTTCCCCGAACTGGCGCCTGATGTACCGCTCCCTCGGGGTTCCCGAGGATCGGTTCCCGGAGGCGAACCGAATCTGGGCGACCACGTTTCACAGCGACGCGATGCAGCCGTTTCTCGGTGTCGAGGACGCACTTGCCCGACTGGCAGCGGCGGGCTACGCGCTCGGGATCGTGACGGGCGCCGACCGAGCCGAAATCGAGCCCGCGCTATCACGGCTCGGCCTCGACGAGCTACTGAGGGTGCGCGTCTTTGCCGACGACACTGAGGAAGGCAAACCCCACCCCCGACCACTGCAGCTGGCGCTGGAGTTGGCTGGCGTCGCTCAGCCGGAAGATGCCCTCTACGTCGGGGACGCGCTCGACGACATGCGGATGGCCGCCGCGGCCGGCGTTCCAGGGATAGGGATCGTCTCCATGGTAGGCACGGCCGACGATCTCCTCGAGGCTGGCGCGTCCGAGTCGGCCGGCTCGGTGGTCGAGTGGGTGGATCGGCTTCTGGCTGAGCCGATCTCCGAAGCCTGACCGAGGCAAACGGCTGTTTGGCTGGCGGGATACGGGCTGGCGCGACCTACCCAGGTTCTCCCCGGCGCTATGACCCCATAGAGTTGCCGCGATCAGCCTCGCTTCACCCAGCCGGCTGCAATGAGCTTGGCATACGCCTGCTTGGTGTTGGAGGGCCAGGTGATGTGCGTTTCGCCGTCCGGACCGTCGGAGCCGACGCTGCCGTCAAGGTGAATCTGCGCCTTTAGGCCTGCAGGGGTCCATAGGGCGGCATAGGCCTGTTGCTTAGCGCATCCACAATTGACGCCGGCCATGGAGCTACTCCTTTCAGTTCCTGAGAAGACCAAGTCAAGGTTAAGAGGCGCCACCCGAAGCAGCCCGACTTCCTCCGTCGCCTAGACGTGCGAACGCGGATGCTCTAGTAGATACACCGGCCACGTTGCGCTGGACAGTGGTCTCGGGCGTTTCACGGCAAAGGCAAGGCGGCTGATGGCTGAGCGGTGCACGTCTGGGACGGTCTGACTACGAGATCCCCGCCGCTATACCAGGCTGACACAAGGACGCTGTCCGACAGTTTCGCATCGATCGAGAGCTTGGCAATGAGGCGTAGTTCCACGGAGGCGTCACCGGATAAGCTCTGATACGCCAGGGCCTGCAGACTGCCGTTGCTCAACAGAGTCTCCGCTGATGTCACAAGTTCAGAGCGAGAGGGCTGACCGACCAGTTGCGCCACGCTGATGCCCCAGCTTTGGCCCGTGCCGATCTCATAGCGAAGCATCGTCAGCAGCGCTGCCATAACTTCGGGCTTGTCGAGGTTGTTTAGCTGACTCCTGATCTCACCGGAGGTTCCTATCCCCGCGTGAAGTTTGAGACTCGCTCCGATCAGCTCGTCGCCAATGCCGGCCTCGGGCCCGGCCGAACCTGACAGATCACCAGAGGCCTCAAGGCCGAGCTGACTGGCCTGGAACCCATTGGGGCCACGCTCCACCGTGATGTATGTGTCGATCGTCCCCGATTCCACCGACCCGACTCCGAGCGACCCGGGTACCTGGGGCAGCACGACGTTGGCACCCACGGCGACGTCCAGTTTCGCCTGCGGCCCGATAGAGAACCGAACCGTCATCTTCTGCTGTCCCAAGAGGTCGAGCACGTCGGCGGTTGGGTGGTCTATCTCCAGGCTTACGCCGCCTTGGCCTCCTATCTCCCCGTCGAGTGATCCCACCATGAAGTCACCCTTGAGGTCCACCTTCACTTCGCCCAGGAATCCCAAGTCGGTTTCGGACGGGGCCGGTAGTCCCGATTCGCCGATTAGGTCTTGGGTCGGCCCCAGGATTGGTGGCGAGGAGAGTCCCACAAAGGCCATGTTCTGCCAGGCGAAGTTGGCCATTGAAGCCGTGACCGCCATAACCAAGTCCGCTTCCGAAGCGAAGCTCCAGTGGTTCGTTGCCTTCACACCGGCAGTCGAGGAGAGAGAAACGCTCAGGACGTCCGGGACACCGAGGTCCAGGCTCGGCCCGGCCATGAGCTGGCCTGAAGCGGCCAGCTCCCAGCTATTGCCGTCGCTGTCGATTGGGTGATGCGTTGCGGAGAAGTCGAAAGCCACCTCGCCCTCAACCGAGCCGGAGATTAGCTCTGGTGGGGAAGGGAGAGGCAAGCTCAACGATGCGTCGAGTGAGCCATTGATAGTCTCAAAGCCGCAGGAATCTGGATCGATGTCGCCAGCCGACGAGGTCCCGCCGGCCGCGAACGTAGGCGGCGGCGCGAAGGCCGGCGCGAGCAATGCGATGAGGATTGCGCCGATAGTTACAGCCCGTAGTGGCCGGTTCGGTCGCTGGGGGGTGACCGCGAATATGGCGGCGGTGAAAACAACGGCGACTGTGGCGACGATGGCGTGCGTCGCGATCGTATCGATCACGACCGCCTGCCTAGCGTGGACCGCTAGGTACACTCCGCCGACAAGGGCACACACTACCCCGAGCAGTGTGACGCCGATACAAGTCGAGAACCCGTGGTGGTGCCGCCGGGCGGAGTATGCCGAGGGGGTTGCGGCCAGCGCACCTGCGGCGGCTGTAACCCCGTAGGCGGCCATCGCAATCTGATCGCGGACCTGGGCCAGACTTTGTGTGCCAGGAGCTCGTATGAGCCCCGGCAGAACGAATCGTGCGATCAGAATCGATCCGACCACCTCGAGCAGAGCAAAGCCTAAGAACGAAGATGCCATGGCCAGCATGCCAGGTCCAGCGCTCGCCCGAGTGACGTGAACGACGGCGGCCTCTGGCGCTCGTGTTGCTGCCTGGGCGGTCGTGGGCAAGAGGCGCGAGGATGTGTTGCCGCACCGCGGGCAAGACGACTGCGTCACATCAACGATGGGCGCGCCGCAACCTCCGCAGAAGCTGCGGGGACTGTGAATAGCCACCTAGCTTGCCCCCCTGCCCGCCCAGGCTGGGTCTACGCCGAGGGCTGATTGGGCCGCCTGAACGCCGTGAAGCTGATAGCTGCTGCGCTGAACCCGGCCTGGCTGACGACGCGCGCTCGCAAGAACGAGCGTGGGAAGGTGGACGCCTCCCAAGAGAGTTACGCGCATGAGACCGCTCCGGCTGATCAGCCGCGGGCTCGGGTTAGTGTCGGTGAAGCGTCATGATGCCGCCTACCCTGTCGAACATCATGATCCCAAAGGGGAGCCCGATAATGATCAGGCAGAGGACGTAGGCAAGGCCCATCCATACCGCACCGAGCCACCAGCCCACGCAAACGAACCAGACCGCTCGTTGCCACATCGGCCTTTGCTCGACATGGACAGCCTGGAGATAAATCCCGCCGCCGGCTAGGGTCGTCGCTGCATAGGTCATTGTCCTAGGACGAAGGGTTAGGACAGTCGGGATTCTGTTGAACATGTAGAACCCAAGGGGAAGCCCGATGATCGAGATCGCGGCCAGATAGGCAACGACTATGAAGATCCCGGTAAGCCACCAACCGACGAAGAGGTACCAAACGACCCGTACCCCGAACCCAGGTCCGGACGGCGGAGCCACGACGATCGTTGGTGCCTGGACGTACACGGACACTGGTTGCGGCCCTGTGTACGCCTGGACAGCGTCTCCAGGATTGGGAACGGGCGCGTAAGGACTCGATGCCGTTGGATTTGCGTTTACCACTGGCGCGTTCGCGGGGGAACTTGCTCCCAGGCTTGTGGTGTCCGCCTCGAGTGGCCGCCCGCACTGGTAGCAGTTCGTCTTGCCCGCCGGAGTCT
>Ga0182021_10007895_pt1 | contig 12621 bp, 11 predicted proteins | sample 612E3MmetaG_FD_120493 | JGI IMG/M metagenome (GOLD analysis project Ga0182021, IMG submission 120493) | Permafrost microbial communities from Stordalen Mire, Sweden - 612E3M metaG (Illumina Assembly) | ecosystem: Environmental > Terrestrial > Soil > Wetlands > Permafrost | place: Sweden... | reverse complement strand
GTACAAGAATGCGCTGTTCATTCCCTCTCTCTGGTCCAACCAGCAGGAACTTGTCGAGGAGCGGGCGGAACTGCGCACCCGGAGGATGGAATCGGGCGTCGTTTCGATGGTGATTCATGGGCTGATCGTTGGCGCCATGATGATCGTGGCCTTCCACAAACTTCCCACTGAAGAAAAGAAAGATCCGGTAGTGTTTATCAACACTCCCATGAATCTGCCTTTCACGGGTATCGGTGGCGGCGGCGGCGGCGGAGGGCGGCACGAACCGCTTCCAGCGCCGGCTGGGCGGATGCCCGACACTTCCAGGGTGCAGTACATGCCTCCCGATCCGGGTGAAGTGAAACCGCTCGCGCCCGTGGATGAAGCTAACAAAGCAACGGTTCAGATGCCGATTGATTTTCCCACTGATCCCAATATGGCGATCGGCGACATAACCGGTCCAACCGGGGCTTCCAATGGGCCCGGCGGTGGCGGGGGAATGGGCTCCGGCTATGGTACCGGAGTCGGTTCCGGCTACGGCGCCGGTTATGGTCCGGGAAGCGGTGGCGGCATGGGCGGCGGCCGAGGCGGCGGCATCGGCAACGGTGTTGGGCCCTACGTCATGGGAAGCGGTGTAACCGAGCCCGAGGCCATTGAAAGTCCACGCCCGGCCTACACCGAGGAGGCGCGCAAAAACAGGACGGAAGGCGTGCTTGTATTGCAGGCCATCATTCGAGCCAACGGCAAGGTGGACAGCTTCAAGGTCATCAAGGGCCTGGGTTTCGGTTTGGACGAGTCGGCCATCAATACCATTATGAACAAGTGGCGATTCAAACCGGGCACGTTCAAGGGTGTGGCTGTCGACGTTCAGGCCAATATCGAAGTGACTTTCCGCCTGTATTGACGTCGAGTGCAGCATCGATGAGGATGCTGCTTACGTCAGGGAGAAAAGATTCATGGCAATGTCTCTGGGGACCAAGGATTATAAGTCGGATATCAACATCACGCCCTATATTGATATTCTGCTGGTTCTTCTGATTATCTTCATGGTGGCGACTCCCATGAAGAAATGGGATCAACAGGTCCGGGTCCCGAAGCCGTCCCCGGTGCAGCAGCAGCCCATCAAAAGCGAATCCGTGGTCCTCGAGCTGAGCTTGAATCATGACATCACCATCAATACTCAACCGGTGGCGATTGCCGATTTGTCGAAAACTCTTTCCTCAATTTTCAGCGTTCGCGCGGACAAAAACATGTTCATCCGCGGCGATCCGGGCTTGAACTACGGCTTCGTTTTTCAAATTCTGGATATCGCGAAGCAATCGGGCGTCCAGGACATCGCTCTCCTGGACAAGAAAGCCTCTGCCAGTGCACCTGCACAAACTTCAACCGGCGGGTCCGAAGCGGCCGGCTTTCGCTGAAGAGAGTTTTGCCGCCTGCAGCCTCGACTACGCACACCCGAAGTCCTTCTAGCAAAAGATTAAGGATTATGGTGCGTAAACATCGAGGCGAGGTTTCTGTGTTTTTTGCATGGGAGTCATAAATGACCAGGCTAGGTTTGCGAATCATCGTTTCACTTACGGCTCTCTGGCTTTGCGCCGAGGTTTCGCAAGTGGACGCGCAGATAGCCAATCCTGTATCTGGGGAATGGTCCAAACCTGTGCAAGGAGTTCGCGGCCGGCTTGGGAGCGTGCCAGTTTCCGGTGGCCAGCGCACTCGCGCAAGTGCCGCGAATTCAGCTACCTAGGGCCGAGCCGGCCGACTATAATGACAGCAAATTCACATCTTTCTGATTGCAGTGCGCGAAGCGCCAGTGGAAGGATTCTCCATGATAAGCAACGCCATCTCGTGCTACCGGATCATCGAAAAGCTCGGCGCAGGTGGCATGGGGGTCGTGTACTGCACCGAAGACACGAAACTGGACCGCCAGGTCTCCATCAAGGTGCTGCCCGACATCTTCAGCGGGGATGCGGAAAGACAAGCCGCATATTTGATCGGCGCCCGATTCCAGGATTCCGCTTGTATAGCCTCCTCTTGGGTCTGGCCGCTGACTTCCGGAAATCGGCTTAGTTGTTTTTTCTTGCAACTTTCGGGTAAGTCCTGGATTATTAGTAGTGTACAGAACAGCCTCTGATTCAGGTGTTTTCCATTTGCCGTGAGAGGGTAGAAGATGCCTGGTCGTTTTGAGTTGGCACCACTCACAGACTGCATGATAAGCCCTGCTCGCTCGCAGAAATCTGTCGCCGGGTAGGACTCTGGTCCTTGAAATGAAACTCATGGTGTTCTGCATCGACGGCATGGAGCCATCGATAGTATTCAAGCGCCCCGATAAATTCCCCTTCTTCGCGAAGCTCTGCAGCAATGGCATATCTGCCGAGTTGTTGGACACCGAACCCTGCGGATCTGTCGGCAAGTGGTTTACATTCCTGACCGGCGCGACCTTTCATGATCACGGTTTAGAGGAAGGCGCGCGAAACCATTGCTTTCGGCGGCTCAGCGACATCCGGAAGTTCATGCCCCGGTGTCTTTGGAATGTGCTCAATCAGCACGGCTATTCCGTCGGTCTTGCCAATTTCTACGGGTTGTATCCAGCTCCGGCTCTCCATGGTTTTGCCTGGTGTGAGCCTCAGTGCCTCCTTTCAGGGAAGGGCACAGGGTTTTCCGAGAGCGAGATGGTTTATCCGCGCGAGCTTGTCTCTGATTTTGATGTGAGGAGTTACCCGAAAATCAATGAACCAAGATCACTCGCACAACTCGGCGTTCAACAGTCATGGGAGGAATTAAAGAGCGATCCACATCTGCTGGAGCGTGCGCTGGGCAAAGATTACTATGGCGAATTCCCAAGGGTAACAGCAAAGCGTGCCGATTGGACGCGCGAACGGCTGGTCCGCTACTGCAAGAGATATCTCCCCGACGTTCTTTTTTACTACAACTGGGATCTTGACAAACTCCAGCATTTCTCCTGGCATGAAGATGACGGGAAAAACATTCTCATTGGCTATAGCCATGTGGAAAACCTGATTCAGTCGCTCTGCGAGGAACTCCAACCCGAAAATGTACTCATCTTCTCTGACCATGGCCACGCGTCCTATAAAGACCTGTTGCAATATGACTATCAAGAAGTCCACCCGGAAATGGCGAGGTTTTATGAGGAACGTGACAGGAATGTGGATTATGTAACCTTCGCAAACGGAACTCGCGTGGTTCTGGGGCAGAATCGGGGAATCGTGTCCGGTACCCACACCATGAAAGGTATCCTCATCGCTTCAGGAAGGGAGATTGCAGCCAGGGGCAGAATGCCCCTCGTGCCGTTTCGATACATGCATGCCGGCGTGCTCCGCCTGTTGCGCATCGAGGAAGGCAGATTTCAGGATTGGGAGACAGTTGATGCGCGCAAGAACTGGTTTGAACCGGGCCCGCAGACAATTCCCGCCATGTTCAATGAACTGAAATCTCTGGATTCCGATTACTTCAAAAAGTATGCCAGCCAGGAGATCGAGCTTCTGAAGAAAATATGTGCAGCAGATGTAGACGATCAGTTTCTTAGATTCACCGTTCCCTGCGCCACCAGGATTGGGACCCTGTATTTTAACAACGGCATGCATGACGAAGCACGCGAGTGGATGGAGTATGCCCTTTCGCTGGATACCGACTATCGCTACCCACATTACTCCCTGCTCAATCTTCTGAGAACCGCATATCTCAATCAGACTCAAGGGAAATTGAAATCTGCAAGGGAGGTTTATGTCCGCCTAGCAACATTGTGTGAAGGAACGGAGGATTTTCAGGATGGGGAAGAGACGGGGACGCTGCAGGAAAGAGTGAAGGAACTGGGAAAACTGGTTGAAGAGCGTTCTCAATGGGCTCAGTCATTGGAGCGAACCATTGCGGATGAACGAGCCCAACATGAATTGCTGCGAGCTGAGTTTGAAGAGCGCACGGGATGGACTCTGTCCCTAGAGAAAACCGTAACGGAGGAACGCGCCCAGCACGAAAAACTGCGGGCGGAATTTGAAGAACGAACCGCATGGGCCTTGGCACTTGATGAAGAACTTCGGCGGATGCGGCGGACTGTAAAGCGCATGTAGGAAACCTTTTGATGCAGTGAGAAGCTGTGCCACTAAACCAGCGAAGGCGGCATAAGGGCCGGCGAGTCGTTATACCTACACTTGCTTTCGCATCTATCTTTGGAGCGGATGATGGCGACGATAAGCACATCGTGGGAGAAGCGCGCAGGGGCGTATGACATGCTTCAATGGGCAAACCACAACCTCTATTTCGAAACTCTCCTCGAGGAGCTCAGGCTGACTGGAGAAGAGATCGTGCTTGATGTCGGTACAGGTACGGGCAAAGTCGCGCGCTGTGTTTTGCCCTACTGCAGGAAGGTGGTGGGTGTTGATTTGTCGATGGAAATGTTGGCCATTGCTCACGCGCACTTGGATCTGCAGTCGGGAGCAAAGTTGGCTTTACAGCAAGCCTCGATCGACCACTTGCCATTCAGCGACGGGTGTTTTGATGTTGTTGTCGCGCGGATGGTCTTTCATCATCTCAACGGGAATCTCCGCGCGGGCGTGAACGAATGTTTCCGGGTTCTGCGCGAGGGCGGGCGGATCGTGATAGGCGAAGGGGTCCCCCCCAACTATCGCCTGAAAGAGGACTTCATCGAGATTTTTGCATGGAAGGAGGCGAGACACACGTTCTTGGAGCAGGACATCATGAATCTCCTGGCGGATGCCGGATTTCAACGAATTAATATCCGCACCTTTTTCCTTAATGGAATAAGTATCAATAACTGGTTGGAGGATGCGGGGCTGCCCGAGGAGCATGTCGAAAAGATTCTGGAGCTGCACCGCAATGCGAGTCCCTATTTCAAAAAGGCATATCGGCTCGAAGAAGTGAATGGGGAAATCTTGATTGACATGAAGCAAGCCATCGTGGTGGCAGAAAAGTACTGGCAGCCAACACCTTATATACTGACGGCATCACGGAGTGCGCGACAGTCCCACCTAAAGACTCGACCAATTCACGCGTGAGGTGAACAAAGTCAACTGATTGCAGCTTTGGTCCACTCTGGCAGGATTCTACGCCGGAAATCGATGGCCGGGCAGGTTGCTCCGGTCCTTCGCTTCATTCCACTCAAATCGGATCATGCGTAAATACATTATCGTACATACAAGACCTTCGGTCAGGTGTGGTGCGCAAATAATATCTTCGGACCGCGGCGGAGCACGCACCGCAGCAGAAAGCTGGTGAGAAATGCGGGCTAGGGCACCCCGGTGCCGGGATGAAAAAACCCTAAGCTGTGGAAGTGCTGCAACTCTCGGTGTATTCTACGCTCTGCCAAATTCGTCTCAGGCTGGAGAGAGCCCCGTTTGAAGACTCGGCAAGACAAATCGTCATCCTCAAGAATCCAACCAAGGTCTGCGCCGACAAGACATCCTCTCGTTCTCTGGCTGCTCGCCAATGCGCGTTGGATCTGGCCGATCGCAGTTATTGCCATTGTCGTTGCCGTCACGTGGTCTGACCTCCGTGGCATCCAATATCGCCAGTTTCGAAGTGCACTCCACGAAGTGGATCCATATTGGCTGGCGGTCGCCTTCCTGCTTACAGCTGTAAATCTGGCCGTGATGGGGATTTATGACATAGTGTGCCTACGCGGCACGGCGGTACGCGCCGGCGAGCGATGGTGGATCGGCACGCTGGCTTTTGCCTGGGGCTGTTTTTTGACTTTCGGGCCCGTGGCGGGGCCAGCCGTGCGTTTTTGGCTATATCGGCCGTTCGGCGTGAGTTTTGACCTCCTGCGCAAGGCCATCGTCGCCATCGCCGTAGGCTTCGGCTGCGGATTACTCCTGTGGATTCCCTTTGCGATGACCCCTTGGCCGCCCGGCTGGACTTTCTTTGCGATCAGAGCGGGAATGGTCTTCGTGGCCGCACTTTTCGTCGGCCGTCTTGCCAGAATAATCCAGCGATGGAATCGGTTTCCTGTCTGGATTCAGGAAATGGAGGTGAACTGGTCGGCCTTGTTGATGTTGGGGGCATTGGACTGGCTGCTGGCATTCCTGGTATTTGCAGCGTGCTTTCATTCAGCCGGAATCGACTCGGCTCCGGGTTCCCTGGTCCGGCTTTACTTCGTCGGTCAGACGTTGGGGGTGCTGAGCATGGTTCCCGGAGGATTAGGAAGTGCGGATGCCTTCTGGCTTGCCGCATCGAACGCTATGCCGGGGAAGGAAGCAGCCGCGCTCCTTGCTTACCGCGTGATCTATTACCTGATCCCATGGTCCACGGCAACTGTGCTGCTGTTGCGCCGCGCGGTGCACGGCAAGGTGCGCTGGGCAGAGGCGGGGCGCTGGTTTGTAGCTGCCATCGTTTTCCTTGCCGGCTGCCTGATGCTGATCAGCTCCGCGACTCCTGCCCTGTATCAACGCCTGCAAACCCTGGAGAAGATCGTTCCACTGCTGGTCCTGGAGACCTCTCATCTGGCCAGTGCGATTTTCGGACTATTCCTCTGCGTTTTGGCCCGCGGATTGATGAAGGGGTATCGCTACGCATATCGAACCACGATAGCCCTCCTGCTGGGTGGAGCGCTGGGATGTCTGCTGAACGGCCTCGCATATGAGGAGGCGATCCTTTTTGTGCTCACGGCTGCCCTATTGTGGACACACGCACGGCTCTTCACCCTCCCAAGCCGCGTCGGAGGAACGGTGGTCGCGATCCTGACCCCGATTGTCCTGGCAATTTTTGTTTTCGCGGCCGCCGGCTTTGCCTCATACGATAGCAGCCAGATCACCAGAGCGCTCTCGCTATTCTCTCCGCAAGCAGTAGCCTACGCCACGGAGCCCGCGCGCTTCCTTCGGACCCTGGGCGTATTGCTTCTGCTTGGGTTGCTTCTCGCGTTGTATCTGCTCATGAGCATACCTCACCACTACGTCCCTCCCACACGAGAGGAAATCCGGCGCGCACTGGTGATGCATGAAATACTGGGGAAGGGAACGAACGCCTTGAGGGCAGCCAACGCCGACAAGTCGATTCTGTTCCTCGAGGAATGGGGCTTTTGTCTCTACCGCACTTTCGGCCGTTACATGGTGGTCTACTCGGATCCGAGCATCGAAACTGGAATGGAGAGGAAATGTGTGGCCCACCTGCTCCAAAGAGCCGCTGAGCTGGACCGCACACTCGTGTTTTACCAGATCTCTGCCTTGTGGTTGCCGGTGCTCAACGATTTTGGATATTCCTTTTTCAAGCTTGGAGAAGAGGCCATCGTGGATCCGTGCAGGTTTAATTCCCGGCAGAGTATGGATGGAGCCTCGAACGGCATAGTCCAGAGGTTTCGCGATACCGGGTTTTCATTCAGAATCTTGCCTGCGGATGAAGTGGCTGGATTTCTGCCGGAGCTGAAGGCCATTTCCGATGCATGGCTGCGCAGCAAAGGAGTGCGTGAAAAGCAGTTCTCGATCGGCTCGTTCGATGACGCCTACCTGGCGAGTTATCCTTGCGCACTCCTGCAGGATGCTGAGGGCAAACCGGTTGCATTCGCCAATATCCTACAGCGCCCGAATCATGGAGAATTCTCTATCGATCTGATGCGCTATTTGCCCGACTGCCCGATAGGAGTGCGGGATCTTTTTCTGCTTCACCTCATCGAGTGGGGCCGCGAGCGCAATTTCCGCGCCTTTAACCTTGGTCTGGCTCCCCTGGCCGCGCTGGGGGAATCCAGCCAGCCGCGCGTGGGAGAGCGCATGGCGAAGATACTCTTTCAGCACGGCGAATATTGGAACAATTTCAGGGAGATCCGCCGGTTCAAGCAGAAGTACGACCCGCAGTGGGGGCCGCGCTATCTGGCGTATCCGGCATCCTGGATCTGGCCCCAGGTGATTCTGCATGTCGCGGCATTGATAGCCGGCGGCTGGAGGAATGTCATCTTCCCCAACGAAAAGCAGGCCGGAAGCGACGACAGCCTGCGCGCCCCCGGGACCGCGGGTCCATGATACAATAGGGGCTCCATGAAGAGATTCTTCCGCTTCAACACCACCGCAGTGGCGATTGCGATCGGACTCATCGCGGTATCCACGACCATCCTCAGCGCGTTCAGTTATGTCCACTGGGTCGGAAAGGAAAACCTCGTCGACACGACACTGAAGCAGACCAATGACAAGCGCGTGTCTCCTTACGTCGATCGTATTGAACAGAAGATCATCGATAATGACGGCATCTTGTCCGAGATGATCGACATCGATGCCCCTTCCTCATGGCCGGATGCGATCGATCAGATTAAGAACGGCGAATATAACGTCGACAACGTTTTTATTTTTAGGCTGGACAGCAAGTACCCGGTTTATCCACCTTATTCCAACGAAATCGCCAACTCCTGGCACCAGTGCGGGACGAGCTTCGAGGAGCTTCACAAAAAACACCTCATCGTCAATCAGACCAACCATCTGCACAAAGAAAGGCCCGATAACTATTTCTTCACGTCGTATGTCCTCAAGGAAGACCGCTCAGGCCAGAAGTTTTTGGTTTTCTTCGAAATGAACAAGGACAGAATCCTGGCCATGGTGGACAGATATCTCCGTGAATTGCAGCCTGACTTCTATGTGAGCATCGTGGATTTTGACAACAATGGCGTCTATTCCCAGCCCTTGCCCTGGAGCAAGTACTATTATTTCGAAAGGCGCTTCCCGACTACGCTTTACAAATGGATTCTGCAGGCTGTGCCGCGCAACTACACGGAAATGGAACGGATTGCAAAAAACCAACGCCACGCGAACGAGTTCCTCGTCATTCTGAGCATGGCGATGATCTTCTGCAGCCTGGCCATCATATATGTGGCCGGCAGGCGAGAACGCCAGCTGACCCAGTTGAAGGAAGACTTCATAGGCAATGTGAGCCATGAACTGAAGACTCCTTTGTCTCTCATTCGGATGTTCAGTGAGATTCTGGTTACAAACCGCGTGAAGAACGAGGAATCGAAGCAGGAGTACTACAACATTATTCACAATGAGAGCGGGCGCATGAGCCGCCTGATTGCCAACCTGCTGGATTTCGCCAGCCTTGAACGGGAGCGGCACAGCCTATATTTCGAGCGCACCAACATCGCGCAACTCGTGATCAAGGAACTGGAGGCATACCGATATCAAATCCAAAAGGACGGCTTCGAGTTGATCACGGACGTTGACTGCAAGGTGCCGGACACGGTCGCCGACCCGAATGCCGTCAGCATGGCTCTTTTCAATCTGCTTGATAATGCCGTCAAGTACTCTGGCGACCGCAAGAGAGTGGCCGTCGGCGTCCATCAGGACGATGGGTTTATCGACATCGCAGTGAAAGACGAGGGCCTCGGCATTCCAGAGGATGAGCGCAGCAAGGTCTTCGAGAAGTTCTTCCGCGGCAGCAGCGCCAGTGTCAAGAAAATCCGCGGCAGCGGCATCGGGCTTTCCATAACCAAGCAGGTTGCGGAAATGCACGGGGGAGAAATCCGCCTGAATAGCGAACCCGGTTTAGGGAGTACCTTTACGTTGAGACTGCCGATCCGTGAAGCGGTGGCAGAGGCGAATGTCTGATTCGAGATTCGAGATTCGAAATTCGAAATTTAAAATCCTCAATCTCGAATCTCGAATCTCGAATCAGACTCACTAGGGTTTCATCGGCGATCCGGAACCGGAAAGAGGATGCGGCATATGCAGAGGATTCTTGTCGTTGAGGACGAACCGGAGATGGCCCGCGGACTCAAAGACATTCTCGAGTTCGAGGGATATCAGGTGACGACCGCCGCGAGCGGAAAGGAGGGCCTGCAAAGCATTGCCCACGAGGCTCCCGACTGCATTATCCTTGACGTGATGCTTCCTGATCTCAACGGCTGCCAGGTGTGCGAGCAGATGCGCCAGCAGAAGATCAACACTCCCATCATCATGCTCACCGCCAAGTCGCAGGATTATGATAAGATCCGCGGGCTTGAAGTAGGCGCTGACGACTACCTCACGAAACCCTTCAGCGTCGGCGAGCTGTTGGCGCGCGTGATGGCGCTCTTGCGCCGCAGCGTAGGCTACTCGCAGGAAGCCGAAATAATTCGAGTGGGTGGCTGCCTCGTGGATGTGCATCACTTTACGGTGCGGCGGGGCAAAAAAGAGCATTCCCTGTCGCATTACGAAGTCGAGCTTTTCAAGCTTTTGCACGCGAATGCAAACCAACCCGTCTCAAGGGATGTGATTCTCGATAAGGTCTGGGGCACGGAAAACTATCCGACAAACAGGACGGTCGATAATTTCATCGTAAAGCTCAGAAAGAAGATCGAAGAGGATTATCGCAACCCCAAACACATCTTGACGATTTACGGCGTCGGCTACAAGCTCAGCCCATGATCTTACTGCTTGATCTCCTGGGAACTCTAGGATTCCGCTCACGTTCGCTCCGTGCGCTCGCGGCGCGCAGAGCAGTTGGCTTCGCAGTGGTATGCCTCGCAGCAGGGTTTCTGACATTTGTCCTGGTGCGGAATTCGGTGTATGCCGGGTTGGTGACTTCGCCTTATGTCGAGGCGCCCCCGAGCCTGCTCGAGACCATTCTCAATATAAATTTGCTCCAGACGCTCGTTTTCCTCGTAATGATTTATGTGCCCACGGTGATTGCGTTGGGCAATGCCATTGCCGGCGATGGCCTTGGCCTTACGGTTTCACGCGCTGAATACACCACCCATCTATCTGCTCTTGGCATGCTCTGGGGCGTGCTGTTCCTGATTGCCGCGCCGATCCAATGGCTCGTGCCGCAATTCCTGGTCCTGGGCGATTTTGTCAGCATCAGTGTGGGACTGTTGTGGCTGATCGCGTCCGTGGCGGTTTACACGATCTGGGCGATCGCACGGATGCACTACATTTCGTTGCTTGCGAGCCTGGCCGTTTTTATCCTTTCCGGGTTCACTCTTCCTATTTTCTATGTGCTTACCACTTTTCTGCTGGCGCTTCCCATTTTCATCATTCTTCCTCTACTCTATATCTTTGCACAGCGGTTCCGCGAGCTGATTTCGGTGAAATCTTCCTTGAGCAATTTCCGGCGGCATCTGTACACGTTGACCCTCAATCCGCGCAATGCCGACGCTCATTTTCAACTCGGTTTGCTCCATTTCCGCAACGCCCACATGGAGGCCGCCCGGGGTTATTTCGAGCAGGCGCTGGCGATCGATCCTGACGAGGCTGAGTACCACTACCAGATGGGACGCCTATGCGAGGCGCGGGGAGAATGGCCCAAGGCACTCGAAGAATATGAAGCTACCTATCTCTTGAATCCTGAGTTTGGCTTGGGGGACATCTTTCGAGAGGTAGGTAAGGGGTATCTTCACACCGCGCAGCTGGACAAGGCCATCGAATTCCTTAGGTTCTTTCTGGATCGGCGCGGCTCCGATCCTCAGGGGCGATATTGGCTGGCAGTCGCGCTTCAGCGAAGCGGCAGAATCGATGAGATGCGCGCCCAATTGAACCTCATTCTCGATCAGGCGCGGTCCAACCCGCGCTTCTTCAGAAAAGAAAACAGGGCTTGGATCTACCAGGCACGCATGTTGCTGCGCAGCCAGACATGAAAATGGGTGAAAATGGGGACGCTACCCACTGCTGTTCTACCGAGCAATTTCTAAAATCGCAGAACCTATCTTATCCCAATACGTTGCATCCAAAAACGGCCGTAATCGATTTGGATGACAATCTAAACTTCAGCCTTTCCACTTCAGCGCGAAAGGGGAAAGGCTGATGAATTCTGGCAAAACCGTGTTCTCCCAGTTGATGGACTTCCTGCTCTTGCACCATTTCCGAAAGTGTGTCCGGAAATGTCCGGCTCAAACCTGGTGGTCGGCAGTTAGATAGGAAGCGGCCTATGGGTGGCAGGAGGCCGGCCGGATGCTTGATCCTTGTTCAGCGTCGTGGCTATCAGAAGCGTTTGACGGCCAAGACGGCTTTACGGCCGCTGGGAGAGATCTCGTCGTCTGTGAAACCACCCCCGCTTACCGTCCCCGAAATCCGGAAGAAGGCGTGCTTTATGGAGCTGTCGCCGGGCATCTCGAGACGTTCCTGGCCCGGCAACATGAGCGCGGCCGTCTGGTGCCCAGGTTCGTAGAGCGGGAACTGCGCGCATTTCTTGATTGCGGTATTTTGGCCCGGGATTTTTGAGGGTTCACTGCGATGCCTGCAGACTGGATCGGGTTGTCCCATATTCCTGCAAGCGAAGGGGGTTCTGTCCGTCGTGTGGGGGGCGGCGCATGGCAGACACTGCTGCACACCTGGTGGATCGTGTCTTTCCCGAAGTTTCGGTCCGGCAGTGGGTGCTGTCGGTCCCCTTTGCCCTGCGCTATCGCCTCGCTTATGATTCTTCCCTGGTCAGAGATGTGTTGCAGATCTTCGTGCGTGCCGTGTTTGCGTCGATCCGCCGGAGGGCGGGCATTCCCTCCTCAAACCGCCGGGCCCGTTGCGGCGCCGTCACCTTCATTCAGCGCTTCAGCGACGCATTGAATCTCGACCCCTAATGTGGAGCTCCACATTAGGGGTCCTGGACTAAACCGCTCCGCGGTACGGGTGCCAAACGCGGATCTGCATAGGAAACTTGATCTTTCCCCTTCCATAGAATCCTACCAAAAATTCCTCAACTCAGAGGCTCTGGTTTCCGAGTATG
>Ga0182021_10007892_pt1 | contig 12621 bp, 14 predicted proteins | sample 612E3MmetaG_FD_120493 | JGI IMG/M metagenome (GOLD analysis project Ga0182021, IMG submission 120493) | Permafrost microbial communities from Stordalen Mire, Sweden - 612E3M metaG (Illumina Assembly) | ecosystem: Environmental > Terrestrial > Soil > Wetlands > Permafrost | place: Sweden... | reverse complement strand
TGATTTTTTCTTCCGCACCATAAAATATTCCCCTTTAATGCTCTTTGGCAGTGACCAAGTTATATAAGCATTGATATGTATTTACTTTGGGGTTCTAAATGCAACAAAAACCAGATAATGCATCTGTTAAAAGAGGGGCAAACTTGCTTGTGCAAGGTGCAACTTTAACTGATCTCTCATGCCCAGCCTGCTCATCCCCTCTCTTTAGGTTAAAAGATGGTACTCTTTGGTGCGCGCAAGACGAAAAGAAAGTGGTATTTGTAAAGGAAGGTGAAGAACCACCCAAACAAGCCGCGGCACCCAGTACATCGTACGAAAAACTTGAAGCAACCTTGATGGCGAAGATACAGAACATACAGGGCAAGATTGAAGAAACAGAGGACATGGATGAATTGCAAAAACTCACATGTGCATTGTCGGAATTGTTAAATAACGTTGATAAAATTAAACAAATGAAGAAAGCTTGAGTCCGACCACTTTGGCTTTTGGTTTTTACGAGAAATTCCCCTCAAACATTCATAGGATTGACAGTTTCAATTCTAGTCTTTCGAGTAAGCAACTCCAGCAAAAGCTAATCCAGATTTTCCATAAAGTAAACCGCAATGAATTTACTTTTGAAGAAGTCGCCAACCCAACTGTACCGCAGGCCACCATAATTTTTGAGTTTGGCATAGCGGAATCAGGAGACTTCAATTTTATTGATAACGAGGAACTTAAGAAAACAACAAAGTTTTTGGCAAAGGAGACTTTGCCTTCGATGGATTTTTTCTGTTCCATTCGCTATTACAAGGGCTCAGGTGAAAATAGGTCTCCTTTAAAGTTTGATTATTATATGCTAAGAACTGTCTTTAGCAAAGATATTTTTGAAGTTCAGATTTTTCATGAACGAGGACCCAGATACATATCGCCCGAAGAGTTGACGATGTTTATTTTTAATAAAATAAATGAAGTGTCGACTAATAAAAATAAGAAATTTCTTAAAAAAGTAAATCATGGCTGAGCAAAAAACCAAATTAATACCTATCTTTTGCCGAAAGTTATATTTCTGGCAGGCTATACCTAAGAAAAGACAGCATATTGCAATTACAATGGAGTTAACAAGGTATGTCGTCGATTGAAGTTTCATCCCTAAAAAAGTACTATGGAGATTTAAAAGCCGTAGATGGTATCTCCTTTAAAGTTAACCAAGGTGAAGTTTTCGGACTACTTGGCCCAAACGGCGCAGGCAAAACAACCACCATAGAAATAATGGAAGGTTTGCGTGAAAGAGATGGCGGAGACGTAAAAGTCCTCGGTTTTGACCCATGGAAAAATGGTTATGCGCTTCATAAGAAAATCGGGGTTATACCGCAAGAATTTACCTTCTTTGAAAAGACAACTCCCAGAGAAGCCATAATATATTACGCTGATCTCTTTAACGTAAAAGTTAATCCAGACGAGATTCTAAAGGAAGTTCTACTAAGTGAATCAGCAAAAGTCAATTTCGACAGTTTATCAGGGGGTCAGAAGCAAAAAACAGGTCTCGCCCTATCATTGGTAAATTCGCCTGAATTACTCTTCTTAGATGAACCAACCACAGGATTAGACCCCAACGCAAGAAGAGCAATCTGGGAAGTAATACGCGGGTTAAAAGCTAAAGGAAAAACTATCATCTTAACCACTCATTACCTTGACGAGGCACAGCAACTCGCTGATCGAGTAGCAATAATGGACCATGGTCACATAGTAGCAATGGGAACTACAGAAGAAATCATTCAACAGCATGGCTCTGGCGAACGCTTAGAGATTCATGGAAGCGAGAAACTAGCCAACTACATAAGGTCAAACACTGATTTACAAGTCGGCTACGACAAAGCCAAAGGTGAAGTCACCATACCGCTGAAGAAGAAAATTGATGCACTCGCGGCGTTAGCGGCTGCTGAGCAATCAGGTTTGGAATGGGGCGACATCCAGACGCGTCAAGATAGTTTAGATGACGTTTTTGTTAAACTCGTTAACGAACCTGTCGGTGAACAAGGAGAAGCAGCATCAGAAGTGAAAACCGGCAAAAAACGGAGGCGCTAAAAGATGGTAAGTGGAAAACGAATATATTCAGACTTCAAAGTCTTCAGCCGAGGGTACCTTAGAAATAAGTTTGGATTATTCTTTGGCTTAGTGTTCCCAGTTATTCTAATCTTGATTTTCGGGGCAATCTTCGCCGGTGGAAGCACTGGAAAGGTAAATGTTTACGCCCAAAATCAGGATACGGGACCATTTGCTACACCACAGATGGATATAGCATCTAACTTTTTATCTGCACTTAACGCTTCAAGCACAATCACAGTTATAACCGTAGATACTTCAGAAAACTTCTCACAGTACCTAGCCGACCATTCGTCATCTGACGGTATCGTTATTCCCTCAGACTTCTCAGCGAACTATCTGGCTAGCCATCGAGTAAACGTAACAGTTTATGGCAACCCGACCTCAAGCACAAGCGGTATCGTTGCCGGAACAGTTGGTGGATACGCCAACTACTTCAACTTACAACGATTCAACGGCACATCGGTCATTGGTTTAACATCTGCAACCGTAAATACTCAGCAGACAAAATACATTGACTTCTTGATTCCAGGTTTAATCGGCTTCTCAATACTCACCAGCCCAATGTTCTCACTAGTCAACATTTCCTCAGAGTACAAGAAGTCAAAGCTATTCAAGCAACTCTCGCTTACACCGCTAACAAAGATGGAGTGGCTTGTATCCAAAATGATATGGTACATTGTCTTGACAATCGCTGGCTTTTTACTGATGGTTGGAGTGGGAATCTTTGCTTTCGGCGCACACGTTGCGATAACGCCATGGTTAATTCCTTTTTTGGTCTTGGGTCCAATGCTTTTTGCAGCGCTCGGTATGCTGGTTGGTACAGTAACAAAGAATCCTGAAACCGCAGGAGTCATAGGCAACATAGTAACGTTCCCAATGATGTTCCTCGCAGGCACATTCTTCCCAATCAGCAGCATGCCACAATACCTCCAGACCTTCGCCCATGTCCTGCCACTATTCTATGTTACAGAAGGATTAAACAACGCCATGGTTTATGGAAACGTTAACGGCACAATCATTGACATTGCTGTCTTGGGGATTATAACGTTGGTTATCTTCGTCTTGGCAGTAAAACTGTTCAAGTGGAGAGAAGACTAACCCTCTTCATTTTCTTCGTTCTTAAATTTAATTCTTAGAGGTTTCGCTTATTTTTTAGCTATAATATTTGGTGCCTAATAGCCAGTCATTGCAAAAACTGTTGAAGGGAGACAATAATGACTTTTTTCAAGACCTTAACGTGGTTAGGCCTCATTAGGAAACAAAAATCTTAGCGCTCCTAAGTAAAGTCGAAACCTTGGCATACAACTCCTCTGCCACAACATCCTTCGGGTTGTCACCATCAACTCGGATAAGTTCACCCTTCTCGACGTATTTGAGGTAAACTTCCCGAACCCTTTGTTGTGTCTCTAAGGTTTCCATAACAGATTTTTTTCGCTGCAAACGCTCAATCACCTTCTCTGGAGCAACATCGATGAAAATGCCGAAATCAGGTTGCAGAGCCCGAGCATTGATTGTTTTTATCCAATCTAAACTTAAACCTGCGCTGCCCTGATAAGCTAAAGATGAGTAGATATAGCGGTCGCATATAACCAGTTTTCCATCATCTAAAGCCGGTTTTACTTCGTTGTGCATATGTTCGATCCGGTCTGCGGCGAAAAGTAGGGCTTCTGCTTCGGTGGGCAACCGTTTGTCTTCGTATAGGCAATCTTCGCGGATGAAGGTGCCGATTTTGCCAAGGCTGGGCTCTGCAGTTACAAGCACCTTGTGAGTTTTCTCCAGTTTTTTTGCTAGGAATTTTGCTTGGGTGGTTTTTCCACTTCCGTCTAAGCCTTCGATAACTATGAAGATGCCCTTCTTACCCATATTTGTCAACTCAGCTAGTTAGCGTTACACATTATAGGAAGTTACATAAATATAACTAACCGATTGTGAGGCTGAGTTTGTGCCTAAGGTTTACTGGGGAGAAATTAAGGATCCTGTTCATGGTTACGTGTACATTACTGAAGCAGAAAAAAACATTATCGACACTTATCCAATGCAGCGGCTACGTAGGCTAAGGCAGCTGGCAGGTTCAGAATACGTTTATCCAGGCGCCAACCACACACGCTTCGAACATTGCATAGGCGTCATGTACCTCGCTGGTCATGTTTTGGAAAACCCGAATATTTCGCGCATCGTTAACGATGAAGAAGTGGATATGTGCCGCATTTCCGCTCTTCTGCACGATTGTGGACATGGACCTTTCTCCCATGTTTTTGAGCACTTGCTAATCAAAGACTTGGAGAAAACCCACGAAGATATTACGTCATGGATTATAGAAAAGAGTGAAGTCAGCGACAAATTATCAAAGATGGGTTTCAACTCAAAGGAAGTCGCGGGGATGGCTGTGGGGAAGTTGCATAAGAAAGATCGGGCGTTTCTCGATCAAATAATAAGCAGCGCCGTAGACGTTGACAAACAAGATTTCATAGTGCGAGACACTTACCATACTGGCGCTGAATACGGTTTCATTGATGTTTACCGCCTAATCCATGCACTCGACGTTTTGGGAGAAAACTTGGCCGTCGAATTAGGGGCGCTATCAGCTTTGGAAGCCTTCGTTATTGCGCGAATTGAATCTTTCAAAAGCATCTATTTCCACCGGGTCGGAAGAGCCGCACAAATCATGCTGGCAACCGCCATGGACAAAGCTAACAAAGAACTGGGTTTAACAGCCTTCAAAACACCTGAAGAATACATGGCTCTAGACGATTATACTGTTTGGGCAGCACTCAGAAAATGCAAAGCATCCAACGAAATCATCAGTAACCTAGAAAATCGGCGCATGCTTAAATGCGCTTATGAACGGACTTTCTACGAGAAAGACGCTATGATATCCAATTTATTCGGTCGCGAAGCGTATAGGACGCAGGTTCAGAGCGAAATCGCCAGAGAAGCAGGAGTAGAGTTAGATTCGGTAATAATCGATGTGCCAACGGTGCCATCTGTCCCTTACCACCATGCAGTACTCATGGAATCAACGGAAATTCCAGTCTTCATAAGAAGTCCAGGAGGCGAAAAGAAACTCCAGCGACTAAGTGAAAGCTCCAAGATTTTTGAAACTCTCAAAGGCTTCATGAACATTCTGCGTGTCTATACATCGGAAGCGGACAGGACAAAGGTTGAGAAGGCAACTGCAAAGATTCTGGGTAAGATTCCTTCGGCGGCAAAAATTTCTTTTTAAACTGCAATATACTTTTTCTTAAATACTAGGTGTTGCTTAAGAAAACAAACAAGGAACGCAAGACAGCGTTTAGAAGGGAACTAAATGTTCAAGGATAATGCAGACGACAAAAAAATCATAAGCGTGCGAATCAGAAGAAAACCCGAGCCTAAGCCAGAATCATCTTTGCTTTATTCGGAGAATGATGTTCGCCGTTTTGTTTCAGAGTTTGTTTCTTCGTGGATTCGAGGAGACATAATCATCCGTTTTCCTACGGCGGCGGAACTTTCAAAGAAAAATCCGCTAAGCATCGCGTTCCCAACTGATCCTTCAGTTAACGCTGAACTGAAAATCAAAGAACACTACGTTGATCTTCTGTCGGTCATCGCCGGTACAAAGCCTGCGTCTGCCGAGGAACAGCAAAGAGCCATCGATGAAGTTTTCAAGATGTTGCTCATGTTCCGCAGCGCAAACCGCATCGAAGGCAAAATCATGTCAAATGACCTTGAAAAAAGAATCCAGGACCTTGAAAAAACCGCAACAACTCAAACTAAACTTGTCGAGCAAATAACTGCCTTTTTGTTTACCCCAAAAAAACCCAAAGCCGACAAGCCGGTTAGCTAAAGTATGGTTCTGGAAGGGTAAGGTTTATTCGAGGGAAAAAACATTCTGGTTGATGCTTTATTGTAAAAAGCGCTCCGGTAGTATAGTCCGGTCAAGTATACTGGCCTTTCGAGTCGGCGACCCGGGTCCGAATCCCGGCCGGAGCACCAACTCTACTTCTCGGTTATTCTTTTTCTTCGGGTGATTCATGCTCGTTTAGCATGTGTCTGTTAAGTTGGCTTTTACCTGTAAAGGCTTTTCCACAGATTTGGCAGATTATTTTGCCAGGTTCTATTCCTCACAGGGGTTATTCATGCAGCGGCGGTGCAGTTGGCAATTTGGAAGGATTTTTGATCTGTTTACCGCATGTTCGTTTTCTTTCCATAAAGACACTTCAAAATAAAGCGAGTTTGCTAAATTCTTAAACGTATGTGGTTACAAGTGAGCAGTAACAAAATTCAAATGGATAAAAGAAAAAATAAAAGAGAATAGACTGGTGGAATTTAAAAAGGAAGTTTGTAGATTATTCTCTACTTGATAGCACTATGATATAGTCTGCCGTGTCAGCACACATGTCTGCAGCTTGCTCGATGAATTCAACTAAGTCATCGAAAATTACCATAGCTCCGCAGTTAATTTTTGCGCCATATTTAACGAATAGGCTTTTAGCTTTCAGATATTCAACATCTATTGAATGCTCTATTTCACCGACTGCTTTTGCTTCTTTTATGGCTTCGTTGGGGTTAGATGAGATTTTCTCAATGCTGCCTCTTAATGCTTGAGCTATTTCCACAAGCTTTCCTGTCATGAAAACTGTTTTTTGAGAGAGTTCCTGTGGAATCTCTGCATCGCCGAGCATTTCGATGCATCGGGCTGCATCTTTGGTGTGGTCAGCTAAAGTATCTAGGCGTTTGACCAGGTGCAAGAGGTCTTCACGGTAATCAGCGACTAATGCTGCTCCCTTTGATAACTCCATGAAAACATCTGTTCTAAGCAGGTCAACTTCTTCTTCTGCTTTGTAGAGATTTTCAATGTATTTTTGGGATTCCTTAAAATTATTCTCTGCGAAGCTTTTGGTTGCTTTATGCAGCCAAGAAACTGTATCAAAAGCCTTAGTGATTTGATCGTGAGCCAGTTCTAATCCTCTGGTTTTACGGCGTTGTTCAAACCAATCGTAACTTTTCTTTTCCACCCACACCATCTCCAAATATTAAATAATAATTCCTGTTTGCAGATATAACCCTTCTCTTAGTGTGACTTTCAAAGGTACTCTTCCACTCGTGTTTTTTCTTTCGAAATTTTCTTTTCAGATTAAGCAACGTCAATCGCTAAGAGCCAATCCAAAAAATTGGCTTTTTCAATTTTCATTCGCTTTTTACCAGTTGTATTTCGTTTCAATATTTTCCCTCAAACAATTTTACTACATTTGATTGAAGTACAATGAAACTTGAGTTTTGCACGCAGATTTAATGATTTAATAGTTTGCATAGTAATTCACGCTTGAAGAACATTTGTTCTCCCTATCCTATTTAGAACACCCAAATAATCTATATAGATCACTTTAGTCTATTTTGATGAATTTAGTTTTCCAGAACAGCCTTCGCCAATGCAACCTTATCTTCTAAACTCTTCATCACAGTGTTAGTCACCTTCACGTTGACTCCAAGGGTTTCAACTCTGCTCTTCGATCCAGTATCCTTTGTATCTATTACAAAGGTATCAAGAAAATCAGAATAGATTTTTGCAACCCCATACGCCGAAACTTCAAAGCCTAAACCACGCAGCATCTTATCTGCAGGACCCTTAATTGGCATGCCAGCAACAATAGGGCTAATCCCAATCACCCTTGCATTTGTCCGCTTCAAAGCATCCCTTACCCCGTCAACCTCTAAAATAGTGCCGATGCTAACAACGGGATTGCTAGGGCAAACAACAACAATTTCCGCTTCCAATATTGCATCTAAAACCCCGGGCGCAGGCTTTGCAGTGGTAGCGCCAACAAACTCAACTCCTAAAACCTCATCTTTGGCTTGTCTTCGGACAAAATACTCTTCAAAATGAATGGATCCATCGCTTGTTCTCACCCTCGTTTCGAAGACGTCATCAGTCATGGGCAAAATCTTTGTTTTAAGACCTAAAACACTAGAAATCTCTTTGGTAATTTGCGTTAGCGTATATCCTTTTTTTAAGCTCTCCGTTCGATAAAGGTGGGTTGCTAAATCTCTATCGCCCAAGCCAAACCATGTGTCTAAACCATGGGCTTTTAGCATTTCAAGGCATTGGAACGTATCACCCATAACCCCCCATCCCTTCGCTTCGTCAACAATACCTGCCAACGTATAAGTGACAATATCAAGGTCGGGTGAAATGTGTAGTCCAAATAGTTCTATGTCATCGCCAGTGTTCACGATAACCGACAGATCTTCATTTTCAACAAGCCTTGTTAAGCCTGTTAGAAATCTGGCTGCGCCCACTCCACCAGCTAAAGCTACAATCAAAAACAGTTCACCAATATGCTAATGACCGTGTCCTTCTTTCTCAGAAACCCAGTACTCCGAAGGTGAACCTTTCTTGTCGGTTATGCATTCTTTTTTGAAAACGGGGGCTTCACTCTTGTACCTTTCAACAGCTTCCCTGAGCACAGGAAAAACATCGGTTCTGTGAGCTCCTGCAACAGCCACGTAAACTAAGTCGTCGCCCACATTGAATTCACCCAGCAAATGGTGAATTTGAACATTAACTATTCCATGTTTCTGAACCAAATCATTGCTTATTCTTGTTAAAACTTCTTTAGCCTTTTCCTCATATCCTTCGATGATGAGTTTTTCAACTTTTTCACTCTCAAAGGTTTCTCCTCGGACAACGCCAATGAATAATGCTATGGCTCCTGCTTTCGAGTAGTTGGGGTCTTTTTTGATGTTGTTTATAGCATCTTGGGCATTGAAGGTTCCTTTTTCATGAACATCGGCGTTGATCAAAACTTACACTCTCCTGATTAGAAAATACTAAAGGCAGGTGTCTAAAACTGTTACGGTTAAAATAAAATAATAAGAAATAAAGAAATTTGTGGTTATGCTGGAGCTGCAACTGGTGCTGGTTCTGTTGCTACTGGTGCTTCTGGCAGTTTTGTTGGTGCCGCGATTAATTTGGATTTTCTGATGCCGACGTGTCTTAGTGGTGCAACGAGTTTGGCTTGGTTGTAAATGTCTGAAGCGATTTTTCCAAGGACCATTTCTTGAACGAATTGGTCAAGTGTCAATGCAAGGGCTTTTTCCTTGATTGTCTTTTCCATCATTCTGCGAATGATTTTTTCTTGTGAAGTCTTTATTCTTGAAAGTGTGAGGGCTGAGACTGAAATGCGGAGTTTGTAGCCGTCTTTTGTGGTTAAGTTGAATAAGCCGTCAACTTTGGTGGTTCTTCTTCTAACTAAGCTGCGAAGGTAATCTCTTGAGTATTCATGTCCTTTGAAGAGTGTCTTGGCGGATTTACCGTCAACCTCGTTTATCTGGAAGAACATTTTCAAGTAATGATGAGAAAAGTCACCTGTAATGTCATATAGGGTTGCTTCGACAACTCTGCCGATCATCATTTTTTCGTCTTGTGCAGGTATCGAACCTAACTCTATGTTACCAAAGAACGATGGCGCAACTACCATGTACCAGGATTTGCCTCGCCACTTATCGCGTACGTGTTTTGTTTTGGAAGACAAATTTATTTCTCCAAACGTGCCACATCATTCTCATAGAAATATTAAAAGGTTTAGCGGTTTCTATCTATTTTCTCTCTGTTACCCATGTATTTCCGCAACGCTTCAGGGATATTTATGGTTCCATCTGATAATTGATTGTTTTCTAGAATAGCCACAATGGTTCTGCCAGTTGCAATGGCTGTTGAATTTAATGTGTGGACAAAACCTTTTGGCGCTGCGCCTTCTTTCTCACGGTACTTGATTCCTAAGCGTCTGCCTTGATAATCGGTGCAGTTGCTGCATGAAACCACTTCGCGGTAGCCATTCTGAGCCGGCATCCATGCTTCAATATCGTATTTTTTAGCTGCAACCGTGCCAATGTCGCCTGTGCAAACATTAACCACGCGGTAAGCTAAACCAATTTTCTGCAATAGCTCCTCAGCGTTCACTAAGAGTTCTTCATGGAGTTTTGCTGAGTCTTCGGGTTTGCAGAATATGAATTGTTCTATCTTGTTGAATTGATGGGTGCGGAAGATGCCGCGGGTGTCTTTTCCGTGTGCCCCAGCTTCTTTGCGGAAACAAGTGCTTATCCCTGCAAGTTTGACGGGCATCTCTGCCTCTTTTAGGGTTTCGTTCATGAGCATTGCTGCCATAGGATGCTCGGAAGTGGCGATTAAGTAAAGGTCTTCGTTTTCTACTTTGTAGAGAACTTCTTCGAAGTCGCCCAGTGATGTTACTCCTTCGTATGCTTTGCGATTCATCAACAACGGCGGGATAACCGGTGTGTAACCTTTCTTAGATAGTTCCTCGATTGCAAAACTCATAAGTGCCATGTCTAACATGGCTACATCGTTTTTGAGGTAGAAGAACCTTGAGCCAGAGACTTTTCCTGCGCGTTCCATGTCGATTTGATCTAAGTTTAATGCAAGGTCAATGTGGTTTTTTATTGGAAAAGTGAACTGCGGGATCGTTCCCCAAGTTTTCACTTGCACGTTGTCGTTTGAATCTTTTCCAAGCGGAACCGAATCATCCAGCAAGTTTGGTAGGCGCAAGAGGTAATCGTGCGTTTTTTGTTCCTGTTCAGTTACTTGTTTTTCAATAATCTTTATTTTAGTATCGATGTCTTCTGCTTTTGTGAATTCGTTTGTGGCTTCTTTGCCTGCTTTTTTTAATTTGGCGATTTCTATAGTTACCAGTTTTCGATCATGGCGTAGCTCGTTTAGTTTGGTAAGGTTCAAACGCCACGCTTTATCAACTGTAATTAACTCTTCGAGCATCCCCAGGACGTCTGGGTTGCCACGCTTCGCCAAATTAGCCTTTACAAGTTCAGGATTTTCGCGGATAAGCTTGATATCTAACATGTTCTCACACGGAGTAATTCTCTATCTAACAAAATCAGCTATTTAACTTTACGATACAGCAATTTGAGCCTAAATTGAGGGGGTCACTTGTTATTAGGGCTCTCAAAAAGATTACCTTTATATTTTCTGGCTATTAGGGCTCTAAAAATTATGGTGCAAGCAAGTTTTCAAATTATGACCAGTTAAAAAAATTGCTACAAAGTTAAAAAATAAAAGAAGTTTGGATTTGGTTTCTAATTCTTTTGTAGTCCAGTCTACTTTTTAGTTAACGTTATCTCCATCGTGGAAACCATTCTGGACTTGCTCTCTCCCTCACGAGGTGGCATCTCTACTGTTCCAATTGCAATCTTGCCAACTTTTAGGTCTTTGACGAATCGGTTTCTTGTGATTTCAGCTACGTCAACAGCGGTCGTTATGGCTTGGCCTCTTGCTTTTAAGGTAATTTCTTTTAGGTTTCCTGCAGAGAGGCTCGTGATGATTGCTAGAACATAGCTCATTGGAGGTTTGTTTCCGACGAAAATAACATCTGAGTTGTTTTGAGTCATTTTGTTTTACTTCCTTTTGTTGTTTGCTTTGTGTAACGTTGCTGTATTGCGCTTTGCTGCGCGGCAGAACGTCAATTCCAAATATTACAGTTCTTCCTAATAAGTTCATTGAGAAATCACCCTTGAATAAAAATGTTCAACACACTTCTAAGAAAGGCTTTTCTACAGCCTCTCCTTAATTTGCAATAACATCTGCCAGTCGAGAGTTCACTTTGCTTACCAAACTTAAGAAACAAATCCAAGAAATGCTCACTTCCCAAGCCAACGCCGCACATAAGTTAGGTTTAACTCCTAACAAAATAAGCGTAATCGGGTTCATTTTTGCTTTAGCCTCGGCGGTTTCTTATGTTCTAGTCACAGCTAAGTCCTCATGGCTGCTCATTTTGGCAGTGGTTTTTCTTTTAGCCTCGGGATTCTGCGACACATTAGATGGTATAGTTGCGCGGACCTTCCAGCAAACTACTGTGTTCGGAGGTTTCTTCGATTCAATGCTTGACAGGTACGCTGACGCAGCACTCTACGCGGCTATAATTATTGCTGGATTATGTAACCTTTCTTGGGGTCCCGTTTGGGGTGCAGTTTGGGGCTTAGCAGCTCTAACAGGTTCTGTTATGGTAAGTTATACTCGTGCCAGAGCGGAAGCAGCAGGGATAAAAATGGAGTCGGTGGGCTTTGCTGAACGAGCAGAACGTATGCTCATTTTGGCAGTTGTGTCAATAATTGCCTTCTTTTGGTTGCCTGCATTAGGTTACGGCATAGCCGCATTGGCGGTGCTTGCAAACATAACAGTTATACAAAGAGCATTGCATGTTTACAAAATATTAAAGAAAAAAGCAGCAGATTAGCCGCTTAGTACCTTTTCTTATAGCCTCTAGAATGGCGTTCGTTTTCGGCGCGGACCTTAACAATACCGCGGTGAACTGCACATGAAATACAATAGAATTTTGTGTCTACCCAAGAGGCTAAGTACGTGCCGCTTTGCCTAAGCTCTTTAGCTAATTGTGGTTCAACAAAGGATACTCTGCGTGTGGACCGTTTGGCTTTGTCTCTTGGCACTGACGCTCCGCAATTTGCACATTGAACAAGAGTACTGCTTCCTTTGTTTCCTTTTGACCTTCCTCGGCTTTTTCGCTTAAC
>Ga0182021_10007891_pt1 | contig 12622 bp, 12 predicted proteins | sample 612E3MmetaG_FD_120493 | JGI IMG/M metagenome (GOLD analysis project Ga0182021, IMG submission 120493) | Permafrost microbial communities from Stordalen Mire, Sweden - 612E3M metaG (Illumina Assembly) | ecosystem: Environmental > Terrestrial > Soil > Wetlands > Permafrost | place: Sweden... | reverse complement strand
CGCAGGCTGGCCTTGTCGACGTTGTCGAGCTGGTGCATGTTCGATTCGCTTTCTCGTCAGCGCCACAGGTCGCTCACGGTTCTGATGCACGCCATGGCATCGTGCCGGGCGGGCGATTCGTATGGGGTGCTCCTGCGATCCGTCACTCGTTGCTCTCCCCCTGTGGCAGGGGCACGAAACCGGTGCGAGGCGCGAGAAGTCAGTCTGCCACAGCAGAGGGGTCAGCCGGAAATTGGTCAACGTCTTTCAACCCGAGATGAGCGAGCACCTCGCGGTCCCGGGTGTCCAGATCGACCGGATCCAGGCGCTCGATCATGTCCGGTCTGCGCAACGCTGTTCGCTTGAGGCGCTCATCGCGCCTCCAGCGCGCAATCTGAGCATGGTGCCCAGAAAGCAGCACCTCAGGTATGCCACGTCCGCGCCACAGCGGCGGTTTGGTGTACACCGGGTACTCAAGCAGGCCATCTTCGTGGGACTCCTCGACAAGGGAGTCTGCGTTGCCGATGACGCCGGGAACCAGCCGCGCGATGGCCTCAACCATGACCAGGGCCGCGACCTCCCCGCCACCCAGGACGTAGTCACCAACCGAGACGACAGTCACCGGCATCATCGCCTCAGCCTCCTCGATGACTCGCTCATCGATGCCCTCGTAGCGGCCGCAGGCGAACGCCAGCCAGGGCTCGACCGCCAGCTCATGGGCCATTGCCTGGGTGAACCGCACACCACCTGGGCCCGGGATTAGTAGATGTGGAACGGCGCCCGGCTCCCCCGAGGCCATGAGGTGGGCAAGCGCCTCTCCCCACGGTTCCGGGCGCATGACCATACCGGCGCCACCACCATAGGGAGTGTCGTCGACAGTTCGATGGCGGTCGTGGGTGAAGTCGCGCAGGTCGTGGACCGACAGGTCGATCAGGCCGTCCTGACGGGCCTTACCGATCAACGAGAGATCCAGGGGCGAGAGGTACTCCGGAAAGATGCTGAAGACGTCGAGTCTCATGACTTCCTTCACGACTCGTCCAGGTCCAGCAGGCCGGCTGGAGGGTCCAGCACGACGCGACCACCCTGGATGTCAACCTCGGGCACGATCGCCGTCACGAACGGGACCAAAGCCTCACGACCATCGGTCAACCGCAGGACTAACAGGTCCTGGGCAGGGCGGGACTCCAAAGCCGTCACCTCACCAACCTCGACGCCTGCGACCGTTACCACTCTGAGACCTACCAGATCTCTTTCGTACCAAGTCTCTTCGTCCCCATCGTCGCCCAGCGCCTCAGCCAGCAGCTTGATGCCGCGAAGGGCCTCGGCACCGCTGCGGTCGTCGGTGTGCTCGAATCCGAGCAGGAGAATACCGTTGTTGTCGCGCGCGCTGCGCAAAACCAGCGGACCTGCGTCGGCCGGCTCGGTCATGAAGGTTGCGCCAGGCACGAAGCGCTCGTCCGGGTCATCTGTGAGAACCTGCACGGTCACTTCACCGCGCAGTCCGTGCGCCTTGCCAACACGAGCGACAACAACCTGCATGGGCCAGCCCTTCAAGGGGATGTGGAGACGATCATAAAAACCAAGGGGCATGCCGGAAAGATCTTCCGGCACACCCCTTGGTGGCATGCTTTGCGAGGCGATTGCACACTGCCCCAATGGCTATCGCACGCGGTCGGTGTCGACGATGTCGACCCGTACCGGTTCACCGCCCGCCAGGGCGCCCATCACGGTGCGTAGGGCTCTGGCAGTGCGGCCGGAGCGACCGATGACCCGACCGAGGTCATCAGGGTGGACCCGGACCTCCAGGACCTCGCCGCGACGCAGTTCCTTGCGCCGGACAGCCACGTCCTCATCGTGGTCGACGATACCCTTGACCAGGTGCTCCAGCGCCTCGTCGAGCACGGTCAGACCTCGGGCTTGGCGACGTCAGTTGCCTCGACGGCTGCCTCAACCGCAACATCTTGGGCAGCAGCCTTCGGCTCGGCCTTGTCAGCGGTCTTGTCAGCCTTCGGCTCGGCCTTGTCAGCCTTCGGCTCGGCCTTGTCAGCGGCCTTGTCAGCCTTCGGCTCGGCCTTGTCAGCGGCCTTGTCAGCCTTCGGCTCGGCCTTCTTCCGCTTCGAGGTGGTGGCGCCGTCCTTGGGCTCGGCCATGGCGGACTTCGTGGCTGCCTCGTACAACGCGGTCTTGTCGGGCTTAGGCTCGGCAAGGCGCAATGTACCCTCGGCGCCCGGAAGACCCTTGAAGGTCTGCCAGTCACCCGTGATCTTCAGGAGGGCCGCGACCTGCTCGGTCGGCTGCGCGCCAACCCCGAGCCAGTACTGCACACGCTCGGAGTTGATCTCGATAATCGACGGCTCATGGGTCGGGTGGTACTTGCCGATCTCCTCGATCGCCCGGCCATCGCGCTTGGTACGCGAGTTCATGACAACGACGCGGTAGAACGGTGCATGGATCTTGCCCATGCGCTTCAAACGAATCTTGACGGCCACGTTGGTGGTGACTCCTGTTTCTTGTCAGGGTTGAGTCGGCACGGCATCCGCGTGGGGATACGGCTCGTGACGCTCGGATGGACACGTCCGAAGCGGAGAGAGGGGCCGCAGACAGACGAGTACGACCGCTAGTCTGCCAGATGTGGCGCCGTCCTTCGAACTCAGATGACCCAGCCCGCCAGATTACGACCGTGAACCGCCGCAAATGGCATCGCCAAAGCCAAGTAAATCCGCAAATGGCATCGCCAAAGCCAAGTAAAATCATAGGGACGTCGGCCGTTGCCGACCCTAGCAACCACGAGACGACTCGGGAGCCATGCTCTACACGCTAACCAGGAACGTCGTTCGTCCGGTTGCCCGGCTCGTCTACCGCCCAGACATCCAGGGCACGGAGAACATCCCGCCCACCGGTCCGGTCCTTCTGGCCAGCAACCACCTCTCCTTCGTCGACAGTCTCGTCATCCCCCTGGCCTCGCCGCGGAAGGTGGTGTTCCTGGCAAAGTCCGAGTACTTCACCGGTCGCGGTGTTCGCGGTGCACTGATGCGCTGGATCTTCACAGCCGTAGGGTCCGTGCCCATCCAGCGCGGAACGGCTGGCGCAGCCCAGGAAGCGCTGGACTCGGCCCTGGAGATCCTCAAGGACGGGCTCGCGTTCGGTATCTACCCGGAGGGAACGCGATCGCGTGACGGCCGTCTGTACCGTGGCCGCACGGGCGTGGCCTGGCTGGCGCTGACGGCCGGGTGCCCGGTCGTGCCCGTGGCGCTGTCGGGCACCCAGGACATCCAGCCGGTAGGCACCCGGGTCCCACGGATTCGCAAGATCACCGTCCGGTTCGGGAAGCCACTGGACTTCAGCTATCTGCAGGGCGACAAACCCGGGCCGGCCCGGCGCGAGGCCACCGACGCAATCATGGCGGCCATCCACGAACTATCGGGCCAGGAGCTCGTGACCCATTACAACAACCGAAGGGCCACCTGAATCATCGGGGGCCCTCAGATGCCGAGGCCAGCCGCGCCCACCTGTAGGGCGATGCGGACGACCTCGGGGCGTGTGAGGCTGCGGACCGTGTCCACAGACAACGTCGGTCCCAGTCCCAGCGGCCGAGCAGAGGTCTCAGCTTGCTCCGAACAGCACCAGACCTCGCAGACCACTGCCGGATCCAGCCCGCTCCGGCTCAACCCTTGAGTTACCGAGTCGGCATCGCCCGGCGCGAAGCAGCCCTCAACCACTCCGCCGACCGGCGAGTCCGCCAAGTGTCCCCACAGTGCCTCGCCGGAGCCGGCAACCTCCCGCGAGAACAGGGGAACCCTCAGCTCCTCGGCAAGCTGACGAGCAAGGGTCGGCGCCTCAGAACCGGGCAGGCCGTTGACCAGGGCAACCACCTGGCGGCCACGAGCCGGCGGATATTGCTGAGCCGGCCATTCATCTGCCAACACGACATAGGAGTTGTGGTCCCGCCAGGCCTCGATGCCGTCGGCACCTGGCAGCCAGAGCATGCGTGGCGAAAAGCCTTCCCGCTGAAATCCCAACGACCGCAAGAGTCCGGCTGAGCGCACGTTGCCTGGCTGGACGGCCGCCTGAACCCGGTGCAGGCCCACGCCGCCGGCGTCCTGCGGGGTGAAGAGCAGGTTCAGAACCAGCCGCAGGCCTTCGGCGAAGAGTCCGCGACCGGCATAGGGATCGTAGGCGTCATAGCCCACTGCTGCTGACTCGAACCGGCCACGCACCACATCGCTGACGTTGACCTTGCCCACGATGTCGTGGTCCCCCTCAGGGGTCAGGGCGTGGACCAGGAACGTGCGACGGTCGCGTGACTGCAGCCGCAGGGCTCGCCCGAGATCATCAGGGTCCACCGGGTTCCACCTGATCAGCCGTTGCCGTGAGTGCTCGAGCGCTCGCCGGTAGGGCGCGATGTCCTGCTCACGGACCACCGCGACCCAGACGCGACTGCCCCTAGCCTGAAGTATCCCCTGCTCAGAGAACAACCTGGCCCCGCATCACGATGTGCGCCGGCGCCGCCAGAATCCCGATATCGTCGCGCGGGTCCGCCTGGTAGACAACCAGATCAGCACTGGCGCCCTCGTCCAGACCCGGTTGGTGCAGCCACGATCTGGCGCCCCAGCTGGCGGCCGTCAGCGCCTCTACGTTGGACAGCCCCGCCCTGAGCAGCTCGGCCGTCTCCTGGGCAACTAGGCCATGGGGCAGGGATCCGCCGGCGTCGGTGCCCACATAAATGGGCAGACCGGCGTCATGTGCTGCTGCGATGGTCTCGTAGCGGCGTGAGTGCAGGTCTTTCAGGTGTGCGGCGTAGGTCGGGTACTTGTCCTGGGCGCCCGCGGCAATCGCCGGGAAGCTGTCAATGTTCACAAGAGTCGGCACGATCGCAATCCCTTGTGCGGCGAACAGGTCGATGGTGTCGGCGACCAGCCCGGTGGCGTGCTCGATACAGTCAACTCCTGCCGCTGCGAAGTCACGCAGTGACTGCTCGGCGAAACAATGAGCCGTGACCCGGGCACCCTCCTCGTGCGCGACAGCCACGGCCGAGGCCAATGCCTGGCGGGGCCAGCAGGGACTGAGGTCTCCAGTGTCCCGGTCGATCCAATCGCCTACCAGCTTGACCCAGCCGTCACCTACGCGCGCCTCCCTGCGGACGCAGGCGGACAGGTCCTCCGGCTCTATCTCGTGGGCATAGTTGCGGATGTACCGCCGTGTCCGTGCGATGTGTCTGCCGGCCCGCACGACACGCGGCAGGTCCGGGCGGCCGTCGATCCAGCGGGTATCGGCCGGCGAGCCAGCATCGCGCACCAGCAGGGCGCCAGCATCACGGTCGGTGAGCGCCTGACCCTCCGTCGTGGCGTCGTCGACTGCTCCGTGAGCATCCAGTCCAATGTGACAGTGGGCATCCACCAAGCCCGGAAGCACCCAGCCGGCCACGGTCTGAGCGTCCGCGCCCGTAGGCGGGTCATAGGTGATCCGACCCGCCACGACCCAGAGCTCGTCGCGGACCTCCTGGGGTCCGACCAGAACGCTTCCCTTGATGTGCAGCACCGGCGAGGTCATGCACGCGACCCTATCCACGCTCTGCTACCGGCGGCGCGGGGCCCGACTCGAGCACGGGTCAGCGGTACCCAGGGTTGGGCTCCTTGACATCCTCCCGACCATGAATGACCAGGATTCCGACCGCCATGCGACCTTGGGAGCCCGAGTATGTTGAGCCTCACGCTGCACAGGGCGAACCAGAACTCTGCGGTCTGCACGTGCTGTCTGGCCATGTCCCGCCACGGTATTCCTGGCTGGTTCACCTCGGCGTTCGCCTTGTGCCCGCATGAAACGCCCACGAAAGTCGCTTGGCTCTGACGAATCTGCGACGCGATGTGTTTGCAGGGCTTACAGTTCTGCAACGTGTACGCGCGGTTGACCTCTTGCACCCTGCCGGGCACCTTCTGTTCCAGCCACCTCACCAGCAGTCCCCACCCGGATCTGAGGATGCCCCGGCTGAGGACGCCATCCTGAGCGACGTCCTTGATGCGTGGCAGACTCTGGTCGCCGCCATGCTTCGCCCCATCATGCGAGGCCCCGCCGCTGGCCGCAGACAAGGAATACATAGACAACCAGAAACAACCCGACTAAGAAGAGCTTCCTGCCCAACCTCAGGGACAGGGGCTCCGCCCCAGATCTTCGATGAGCCCGCCCACGTTAGAAAACTCCCGGCGAGCGTTTGAGCGGGCCATCCTGCAGAATGGCCCGCAGGCCAGTGAAGTTCCGAGTCTTCTCGCTGTCAGCCCTGGCAGGCGCACTACCCACCGGCCGCACCGTCGACGCCCCTTGGCCGCGTCGACGCAGACCTACCTGCCGAGGAACTTCTCGAAGCCCTTGGGCAGATCGAGGTTGGTGGGGTCGCTCGGGTCCGGCTCCGCCCGCTCGGGCGGGGCTTCGCCCATGCCGAAGGCACTGTTAGCCGCGGCCATCCGGGCCCCGGCGCTCTTGTCTGCGGCGGCCTTCTCCTCCTGTGCCCGCTTAGCCGGGTTGCCGCTCTTGCCCTTCTTGCGCTGCTGACCCTTGCCGGACTTCTTGGCCCCGCCCATGCCGGGGATTGCGGGCATTCCGGGGATCCCGCCACCGCCACCACGACGCATCGAGCGCATCATCTTCTGGGCCTGGCCAAAACGCTCAAGCAGGCCGTTCACCTCAGTGACCGTCACACCCGAGCCTCGGGCGATCCGAGAGCGGCGTGAGCCGTTGATCTGCTTGGGATGGGTGCGCTCAAAGGGGGTCATCGAGCGCACCATGGCCTCGACCCGGTCGAACTCGCTCTCATCCAGGGAGTCGAGCTGTTCACGCATCTGACCCATGCCCGGCATCATCTTGAGCATCGCCTTCAGCGAGCCCATCTTCTTGATGGCCGCCATCTGGTTCAGGAAGTCGTCGAAGGTGAAGTCCTCGTCCTGCATGAACTTGCGGGTCATCTCGGCGGCTTCACCGCGGTCGAAGGCCCTCTCGGCCTGCTCGATCAGGGTCAGCACGTCACCCATGTCAAGGATGCGTGAGGCCATCCTGTCGGGGTGGAAAACCTCGAGGTCGTTGACTGTCTCACCGGTGGAGGCGAACATGATCGGCCGGCCCGTGACCTTGGCCACAGAGAGCGCGGCACCACCGCGAGCATCACCATCTAGCTTGGTCAGGACCACGCCAGTGAAGTCCACGCCCTGCTGGAAGGCCAGTGCCGTCTCCACCGCCGCCTGGCCGATCATGGCGTCGATGACGAACAGAACCTCATCGGGGGAGATCGCGGCCCGGATGTCGGCTGCCTGGGCCATGAGGTTCTCGTCGATGGCCAGGCGACCGGCGGTGTCGACGATGACGACATCGTGCTGTTTGGCCCGAGCCTGCACGATGCCCGCTGCCGAGACCGCGACCGGGTCACCCGAAGACGTAGTCCCATCACCGAACTCGGCGCCCGCGTCATTACCAGCGACATTGCCGGGCTCGGGTGCGAAGACCGGGACCCCGGCTCGCTGGCCGACGACCTGGAGCTGGGTCACCGCATTGGGCCGCTGAAGGTCAGCTGCAACCAGGATCGGGGTGTGACCCTGATCCTTGAGCCACTTTGCCAGCTTGCCAGCCAGGGTGGTCTTACCGGATCCTTGCAGACCCGCCAGCATAATGACCGTCGGCGGGTTCTTGGCGAACTCGATCCGGCGGGTCTGCCCACCCAGGATCGTGACGAGCTCGTCGTTGACGATCTTGACGATCTGCTGGGCCGGGTTCAGCGCGCCGCTGACCTCAGCGCCCAGGGCACGCTCACGTACGGCGCTGGTGAACTCACGCACTACGGGCAGGGCCACGTCGGCATCGAGCAGCGCGATCCGGATGTCACGGATCGTCGCATTGACATCCGATTCGGACAGGCGTCCCTTGCCGCGCAGGTTCTTGAAGGTGGCGGTCAGTCGGTCAGACAGGCTGGTGAACACTCAGCAAGGTTATCTTCCCGTTGGCGGCGGCGAGTCGCATGCGTCCATGAGCATGGAGATTGTCTGGGCGACACGCGCCGGAGAAAGGGGCCGTCCCCCGAACTCACTGACATAGAACGTGTCCAGAGTTTGACCGGCATACGTGGCGATGTAAGCGCTGTGCACGCTCAGACCGGCGCGCGCGAAGGTCATACCCACCTCGTGCAGGAGGGCTGGGCGGTCCTGAGCCCGGATCTCGATCACCGTCGAGTCCTGCGAGGCATTCGGCACGACCATTGCGCGGGTCTGAGCGCGCGGACGAGTGCCGACCACCTCAGCGATCGCGAGGCGGCGCCGGTCCAGGGCCCGCAACGGTTGACGATCCCCCTGAGCCAGGCTTGCGAGCCCACGTCCGATCGATGCCGCATCGGGAGCATCACCGCCTGGTGAGTCGACCTGCCACTGGTTGACCGCGATGCCTTCCTGAGTGCGCACGCGCGCTGTCCGCACGATGAAGCCGCATGCCGCGAGCAGACCTGCTGTGTCGCCGAACAAGCCCAGACGGTCCCGGTCGAAGACGTCGATGCGGTAGGCGCCTCCGATAGCATGAACCACCACGTAAGGCTCCCCCATGGCAACCCCGGCCACGGCGTCGGGAGGAAGGAGATCAGGCATCTCCTCAGTCTGGGCGAGCGGACCGGCTGCATCGCCCAGAGCCGTGCGTGCCCCGGCGACGAGTTGTTCCAGTAGCTGCGCTCGCCAGTCGGTCCAGGCAGCAGCGCCCACGGCCCTGGCGTCTGCCTCGGTCAGGGCGCGAAGCAGCTCAAGGACGTCCCTGCGACCGGCGACCGCTGCGGTCACGGCCGCGAGGGTCTGTGGGTCTTCAGGGTCCCGGCGGGTCGCCAGGTCGATCAGCGTCAGGTGTTCGCGGGTCAGGAGCTCGACAACCTCGACCTCGGACTCCTCCAGGCCAATCCGGGCGGCCACCTTGGCCGCAAGTGGCGCCCCGAGCATGGAGTGGTCATGGGCACCGGCAATCTTGCCGATGTCATGCAGCAGGGCCGCGATCAACAGCAGGTCGGGGCGCTCTACATCGGCCACGAAAGCGGTCGCCTGCACCACAGTCTCGATCAGGTGCCGATCAACTGTGTGTCGGTGAACAGGGTTGCGCTGTGGTCGGCTCCGGATCTGCGACCACTCTGGCACCCACGAGTGGATTACCCCGGCAAGGTCCAGCCCCTCCCAGACCGGGATCAGTCCGGGACCCGCGGCGAGCAGGTCGGTGAACAACGACCGGGCCACAGGACTCCACGGCACGCTCAAGGCCGGCGAGCGCTCAGCCAGGTTCGTCAATGTCGTCGAGGACAGGGGAATACCTCGCCGGGCCGCGACAACAGCGGCGCGAAGAACCAGCAGCGGATCACGGGCGGGGTCAAGATGGGCCCCCAGCACGACCTCCCCGTCGTGCTCAAAGAGCCCGAAGCCCAACGTCTTCAACACCGGCCGGCGGGGACCGACCCGCAGGGTACGGGCCCGCTGAGACTGGGCGGCTCGGCGAGCTGTCCCGTCTATGGCATAGCTGACCGTTCGTGCCGCCGTTCCGACCACGGACAACATCGTGTCGGCGTCGGGCTGACCCAGCAGGGCAGCGACGGCGTCGTGCTCCTGCAGCCCGAGGCGATCGCGACCGCGACCGGTCACCACGTGCAGAGCGTCCCGGGCGTCCAGCAACGTGCAGTAAGCCGCGTCAACCTGTCCGTGCGGGCGGTCTGCCAGCCACGCGGCGGTCAGCGCACGCAGGACCGACATGTCGCGCAGCCCGCCGCGTGCCTCCTTCAGGTCTGGTTCGATGCTCTGAGCCAGGTCCCCGTGGCTGCGGTGTCGCGCCTCCAGGGACTCGACCAGCTCCGGCAGCCTGCGACGGGCATTGGCGCGCCAGTCGTGGCCCAGGGTTGAGCGCGCGGCGGCGACCACTTGCTCGTCGCCAGCCAACAGATCCAGATCCAGCAGCCCGACCGCGGCTGACAGATCCGCGGCGGCGACGCTGCGACATTCACCAACACTGCGCACGGAATGGTCGAGCTTGGCGCCGCCATCCCAGATCGGGTACCAGATCCGATCGGCCAGGGACGTGATCTCCTTCTTGGACATGGAGCGGCCGTCATGCAGCAGCACGAGGTCGAAGTCGCTGAGCGGTCCGGAGTCACCACGAGCCAGGCTGCCAACACAGGCAAGGGCTACCCCGTCCATGCGGGCTCCGTAAGTTGCAGCCACCCACAACTCGGTGATCCAGCGCCTGCTCAGCTCCGCGATGGCTGCGCGCCGCACCTGGCCGGCGCCCGGGGCTGTGAAGCCCCGGGTGCCGGCCAGGTCCAGACGTTGCTGGTCCAGGTCCACTCTCTCAGTCTGCCCCAGTCCCATCATCAGATGTGGTCTCCTACAACGCGTCCGGGCCGCGTTCGCCAGTACGCACCCGAGCGACCTCCTCGACAGGAACCGTCCAGATCTTGCCGTCACCGATCCGTCCGGTCTGGGCCGCCTTGAGGATGACGTCCATCACGTCGGTGGCGTCGAGGTCGTCGACCACGACCTCCACCCGCACCTTCGGGACGAAGTCGACCTGGTACTCGGCACCACGGTAGACCTCGCTGTGTCCGCGCTGGCGCCCGTAACCGCTCGCTTCGCTGACTGTCATCCCGGTGATGCCGTAGGCCTCCAGTGCCTGTTTGACGTCATCAAGCTTGAAGGGCTTGATGATTGCGGTGACCAGTCTCATGATGATGCTCCCTGCCGGTTGGGCGTGACGGTTGTCGCGGTCGAACTCATCGTCTGCGACCCGAATATCGCGGCTCCCGCTTTGATGATGCCGCCACCACCGAGTGAACCAAGATCGTAGGACGACTCAGCGTGCTCCTCAATGTCGATGCCCGCTATCTCAGCGTCCCTGTCGACGCGGAAGCCCATGGTCTTGTGCAACCCGAGGCCGATCAGAGTGGCAAGGGTGAAAGAGTAGACAAGCACCGCGCCCGCGGCTACACCCTGACGCCACAGCTGGTCGACGCCTCCACCATAGAAGAGCCCGTCCACTGCCGCCGGGGCAGAGGCCGAAGCGAAGAAGCCGATCGCCAACGTGCCCACGATTCCACCGACCAGGTGAACGCCCACGACGTCAAGGCTGTCATCGAAGCCGAGGCGGTACTTCATGCTGATCGCCATTGCGCAGATACAACCGGCAATGAGGCCGATCGCCACGGCGCCCAAGGGGGTGACTGCCGAACAGGCCGGCGTTATGGCGACCAGGCCGGCCACGATGCCCGATGCCGCACCGAGGGAGGTCGCGTGACCACTGCGGATCCGCTCCGTGGCCAACCATCCGATGCATGCCGCACTGGTGGCCACCATGGTGTTGACCCAGACCACTGAGGCGGTGTTGCCGGCCGTCAGCGCCGAGCCGGCGTTGAACCCGAACCAGCCGAACCACAGCAGCGCAGCTCCGAGCATGACCAGCGTCAGGTTGTGGGGACGCATGGGGTCCTTGTTGAAGCCGACCCTCTTGCCCAGGACAAGAGCCAGGGCCAGCGCTGCCGCGCCCGCGTTGATGTGAACCGCAGTCCCGCCGGCAAAGTCGATCGCCTTGAGCTGGTTGGCGATCCAGCCACCGCGGGGTGAGGAGTAGCCGTCAAAGGAGAACACCCAGTTGGCGACCGGAAAGTAGACGACGGTCGCCCAGATGACGGTAAAGACCATCCAGGTCGAGTACTTCGCGCGGTCGGCGATCGAGCCGCTGATCAGGGCCACCGTGATGATGGCGAAGACGGCCTGAAAGGCCACAAAAGCCATCGCGGGTATGCCGCCGTGGGCAGGGACGGCCGCTATCGCCGCTACGACGCCGTGGGCCGGTACAGCAGCCTGGGCGGGCACGAAGCCATAGATGGACTCCTGGCCGCTGAGCAGGTTGCTCAGGCCGAAGTGCTGGAACGGGTTACCGACCAGACCGTGCCACGACGTCCCGAACGACTCGCTGTAACCGTAGAGGACCCAGATGACACCGATGGTGGCCATCGCCCCGACGCTCATCATCATCATGTTCAGGACACTCTTGGCCCTGACCATGCCGCCGTAGAAAAAGGCCACACCCGGTGTCATCAGCAGCACGAGGGCGGCACTGGCGAGAACCCAGGCGGTGTCGCCGCTGTCAATAAACTTCATGAGCATCCCCAGTCGTTTGTCATGAGGCAAGAATGTCGGCACTCGGTTTCAGATCGTGTCGTGATTTGTTACAGCCGTGTTAGAAATGGCCTGCCCTGGTAAGCATCGTGTAACTCCAGGCTGACTGCGGCAAGGAGATCCCGGCGTCGACCCGTCGCGCATAATCGATGCATGAGCTTGAAAACCTCGCGACTGGTCGAGGCTGCCCGTCCGCTGCATGAGCGGGTACGACGCAGCGTTGCCATCGCGCTGCGCGAGCGGGTTGCCGGCCAGGACAACGCCGCCAAGGCCGCAATCATCTGGGACAAGCCGGGCGAGCGCTGGTTCATCCCTGCCGACCCGATCTGGCGGGTGCACGCCGACGCGTCGATGTTCGTGGCAGGAATCCGTGCCCTGCTCCTGCAGTCGCTGCACCCTATGGCAATGGCGGGGGTGGCCGGACACTCGGGCTACAAAGGCGACCCCTGGGGCCGGTTGCAGCGCACCAGCACCTT
>Ga0182021_10007890_pt1 | contig 12622 bp, 11 predicted proteins | sample 612E3MmetaG_FD_120493 | JGI IMG/M metagenome (GOLD analysis project Ga0182021, IMG submission 120493) | Permafrost microbial communities from Stordalen Mire, Sweden - 612E3M metaG (Illumina Assembly) | ecosystem: Environmental > Terrestrial > Soil > Wetlands > Permafrost | place: Sweden... | reverse complement strand
GGTTCTGGAATGCCGACTGGCCCATGTGTTAGAGCTGGGGGGGCACACCCAGTTTGTCGGCGAGGTGTTGGATGCGAAGGTGGAGGAGAGCGCGCTGGGCGCGGGCACGGCAGTTGAACTCAAAAAGATCAAGCCGCTGATCTTTGTGCCGGACAACCAGGACTACTATGGAATCGGCAGCTTTATCGGCAAAGTCTTCTCGCTCGGCCAGGGCATCTAATCGGAGCACCCGCTCCCGGCGCCGTCTGAAGATCTTTACTGATCCGGGCCGCCGGGTTTGAAGTGTCGGGTTTGAAGCAGCGGCTGATTTGCAGTAGCGTTAAGTTGAAGAATCTGGCAAGACTGGACCATGGCAGAGAAAAGTTTGAATGAACTTCCCCGCGACCTGCGGGCGCTCTTCACCAAAGGCAGTGAGGCGTTGCAGCGGGATAATTTGGATTACGCAATCGAGCTCTTTAATCAGGTCCTGGCCCGCGAGCCCGCTCAGTATGAAATCCGCAAAGCGCTGCGGACGGCGCAGTTCAAGAAGGCCGGCAGCGGCCGCGGTTTTTTCAAGAAGATGCTCAGCAGCGCCGGCTCGCAGCCCTTGGTCGCCAAAGGCCACCTGGCATTAAACAAGAACCCGGCGGAAGCTCTGCAGATTGCGGAGCAGATTCTCAACGGCGATCCCAACAACTCGGCTGCCCACAGATTAGTGGTCGAAGCGTCGTTCGCCCTCGAACTGCCGCTCACGGCCGTGTCGTCACTCGAGATTCTGGCAAAGAATTCGCCCAAGGACCGGGAGGTGGCCATAAAGTTCGCCCAGGCGCTGGCGGACGCCGGGCAGTCCGGGCGAGCCGAGAAGATCCTGGCGGACCTTTACCAGCAGTTCCCGACCGACAACGATTTAGCGCAGGCACTCAAAGACCTTTCGGCCCGGAAGACTCTGGACGAAGGGGGATACGACGCGTTGGCGGACGGCAAAGGCTCTTACCGGGACATCCTGAAGAACGAAGAGGAGGCGGTCTCCCTCGAGCAGCAGAATCGCCAGGTCAAAACCGAAGACATCACGGAGCGGCTGATCGGCGAATACGAGGCGCGGTTGAAGGCGGAGCCCAAGAATTTGAAGTTGCTGCGGTCGCTGGCCGAGCTGTACACGCAGAAGAACCAGTTCGATAAGGCGCTGGGCTATTACGACCAGATCAAATCATCGGACGTGGGCGCGGATGCATCGCTGGACCGCAGTATTGCGGAAACGGTGGTTCGGAAGTTCGATCATGAGATTTCGCAACTCGATGCCAGCGCCCCAGACTACGCGGACAAGTCCGCCAAACTGCAGGCCGAGAAGCAGGCCTACCAACTGGCCGAGTGCCAGAAACGGGCCGAGCGGTTCCCGACGGATCTGCAAATCCGGTTTGAACTGGGGCAGCTTTATTTTCAGGCGGGCAAGATCACTGAGGCGATCAAGGAATTTCAAAAGGCTTCGGGCAATCCGCATCGGCGCATTCAGGCCTTGAGCTATTTGGGCCAATGCTTTGCCCGGCGCGGCATCAACGATCTGGCGGCCACCACGTTCCAGGATGCCCTCAAAGAGAAGGTGGTGTTCGACGACGAAAAGAAGGAGCTGTTTTACCTGCTGGGCTGCGTGTTCGAAAAGGTGGGTAAGCGGGAGGAGGCCATCGCCCAGTTCAAGACTATCTACGCCGTTGACGTCAGCTACAAGGACGTGGCCGAGAAAATTGATGCCTATTACGGCGGGCAAACTGGGTGAGATGCGCGGTCCGAAATGGACCTGCCACGCGAATGGTGGCCAAGAGTGTCCCGACCGCGTTTTCCGCGAGGACGCGGAAAACTGCGTCCGAGACGGGCACGCTTCCCCCATTCAACTTCGTTTTTCGGGATTTAGCGGTCCCGGCGCAAAAGGAATTCCGCTAATGCTTCCAATGCCACGGCTTTCCCTTTAAACCCTTTGAGTGAATCAAAGGCACGTTGAGTCAGTTGGCCGGCGATGCGGCGGGATTTTTCCAAGCCCACGATGGAGGGGTAGGTGGCTTTCCGAGCTTGGGTGTCCTTGCCGGCGGTCTTACCGAGTTTCTCGCTGCTCTGGGTCACATCGAGGATGTCGTCAATGACTTGAAAAGCGAGGCCGACGTGATAGCCGAAATCAGTCAGGCGCTGGAGTTGGGAAGGAAGGCAATCGGCGCTCATGCCGCCGAGACGAACGGAGCAGCAGAGGAGGGCGGAGGTTTTGCGCTCATGGATGTACCGAAGCTGGGGGACGGAGATCTTTTTCCCTTCGCCTTCCAAATCGGCGACCTGGCCGGCAATCAACTGGAGGGACCCAGCGGCACGGGCCAATTCCAAAATAATCTGCTGATGGGAATAGCGGGGCCAACCTTGGCACCGGGCGGCGATTTCAAAGGCCTGGGTGAGCAGGGCGTCGCCGGCCAACAGGGCGATGCCCTCGCCAAAGACTTTGTGGTTGGTCAGTTTTCCGCGCCGGTAATCGTCGTTGTCCATGGCTGGGAGGTCGTCATGGATCAGCGAATAGGTGTGGATGCACTCCACAGCGCAGGCCAGCGGCAGGGCGTTGGCTTCGTCGCCACCGCAGGCGGCGGCGGCGGCCAGGCACAAAGCCGGGCGGATGCGTTTGCCGCCGGCGAAAAGAGAATAACGCATGGCGCGGTGGATGGTGGCGGGCTGGGTGGCGGCGGAGGGCAAGAAATGGTCCAGGGCCTGATTCACCGCGGCGGTGCGAGTGGCGAGGAAAGTTTCCAAGTCAAAGGGCCGTCGGACACGCGAACTGGGGTGTTGATTGGCAACAAACATTGCCCCTTGTTTTAGCCAATTCCCCGCGCCGGCGCATTCAGAATTTTTATATTGCGCTCGGGGTGCGAGCAGTTACTGTACCGCACTCGAAATCAAGCACCAACCTTTGAACGCTGAATTTGTAAAAAAGGCACTGGAGAAAGTTGGCAATCCCAACGTTCTGGTCAATTTGATCTCACGGCGTGTCCGCCAGCTCAATTCCGGCGGGGGGGCGAAGAGTCGTCCGCTGGTGCGCGACACCGGGCATCTTGGGGCAGCGGACATCGCCTTGCTTGAGATTATCGAAGACAAGATGGGCTGGGAGATACCGGAACTCGCGGAATTAACCCGGCCGGTGGGGAAGAAGCGCAGGAAGCATTAGCGCGCCGCCGTTGGGCGGAATGGGACCAAGGGCCGGGGATAGAGTCGTTAAAATGAGTTGAATGAGTTAAATGGGTTAAATGGGTGTCGGCTCGGTTTTCGCCCATTAACCCCATTGAATCGCTTGTGGCGAATATCCTGACCAACCCCAAGGCCCGGCGTGACTATCACCTCCTCGAAACCGTCGAGGCAGGCGTCGTGCTGCACGGCACCGAGGTCAAAGCCCTGCGCGCGGGCAAAGGTCAGATCAGCGATGCCTTCGCGCGTGTGGAAGAGGGGGAGGTCTATCTCTACAACGCGCACATTGACGAGTATTCGCACGGCAACCGGCAGAACCACCAGCCGAAGGCGCCGCGCAAATTGCTGTTGCACAAATCGGAGATCCGGAAGCTAGCCAGCCTGGCGGGCGTTAAGGGGAATGCCTTGCTGCCGCTGGCATTCTACTGGAAGAACGGGAAGGTCAAAGTGGCGCTGGCGGTGGGCAAAGGCAAAGCGCAGTTCGACAAGCGGGAGGCGCTGAAGCAACAGGAGGCGGACCGGGAGCTCCAGCGGGCGACAATGAGGGGGAGCATGGGCCAATGAAACGTGGCGGCGGCTGAGTGAGTTGCAGGAGTTGCCGGGGCGGAAGCCGCGGCGGTGGGGAGCAGGGAGCTAGAAAGTGTTTGTAATTTCTTGCGGCGCATGAATTTATTGGGTGAAATATGCGTCAATTAGTTCCCATGCTTTCACGACCCAGGCCGAAAACTGCGTTGAAGGCAGCGACGGCAGTCACGCTGCTGCTGCTCTCTTTGACCGCTTGCCAAAACCCCAAACCCGAAGCGGCTCGTCCGCCTTCGAAATCGAAGGTGACTTACAACGAGACCTACGACCGGGAAATCAAGGAGATCCTGGATTTGGCCCGGCGGAATCAGTGGGAAGAAGCGCAGGCCAAAGCCAATGCGCTGTATCAAAAGGAGCCGAAGAGTGCCGTTATCGCGCGGGTGCATAGTTGGGTGGACCTGCAGGCCCAGCAGCACCGGCAGCAGGCATTGGAAGACAAGATTCGTGACATTGACACCAAGAACTCGGTTTTTAATCCCACGGCTGAGGGTCTGCTGACGGAGAAAAAGGACCGCGGATTGGCGGCGCGCAAGGACGTGCGCGACGCGGTGGATCGAATCGAGAATACTCCCTACGTCCCGGAGACTTACGGCAAGACCGTTCATGAAAAGGGTCCGCTGTTCGACTTTGAGAGTTCCAAAGGTTCCATGGCGAAGGTGCTCGAAAAGGAGGTGACCATCCACTTGGATAACGTCCCGCTCGAAACCGTCCTGCTGAATCTCAGCCAAACAGCCGGCGTCAACATTGTCGCCGACAAATCGCTTGCGCCGCTGAAGCAGACCTTGAGCGTCAACCTGGAGAAGGTGAAGCTGAGCGAATTCTTCCGCTACATCGCCCGCAATTACGATTTGCAGTTCCAAGTCGGCGACCAGTTGGTCTGGGTGGTGGACGCGAAAGACCCCAAGAAACTGATGGAAGAAACGCGGTTTTACCGATTGCGCAAAGGTTTTGTGCTGCCGGCGCAATTTGGGGCCGGAGACGTGACCAAAGCCGTAGTCACGGCCAATAATGTCACCACGACTACGGAAACCTCGAAACTGACGAAGTTTGTCAACGACGAAGCCCCGATCACCCCTTCCCTGGAGAGAGCCATCACCAACCTGTTCACCGGCACGAAGTGGATGATTGATTATGAGCGCAATCTGGTGGTGGCCCGGGGCACGCCGGAGCAGCTCGACGTGCTGGAGAAGATCATTAAGGAATTCGACCGCCCGATCCAGCAGATCCTGATCGAAGCCCGGTTCGTCACGATTTCCAAGCCAGCCTTTATGCAATTGGGCGTGATTTGGCAGACAGGGCAGCAAAGCGCAACCAATTCGTCCATCGCGGCCCAGGATTTCACGGGGTTGATCAACAACCAGAATTTTCCGAGTCTGAATGGAAGCACCCCGGCCGTTGGCGCCGGCATCCAGGAGGGGTTCTCGAATATTTTTACCAACATTCTGGGCAAGAACGACCTCACCGCCACGATCAGCGCGTTGGAGCAAAGCGGGGAAAGCCAGACGCTGAGCGCGCCGCGCCTGACGGTGCTGAACAACCGTCCGGCTACCATCAACGACGGCCAGGTTCAATACTTTTATGAGGAGTACAGCGTCTCTCAGATCGTGCAGCAATACTACACGGCTTCCTCGGTCTACCCCAGCGGCAAGCCGACAAAAATCACCGCCGGCGCGGAGTTGAATGTGCTGGCCAGTGTCAGCGGCGATGGCAAGAGCATCCTGCTGGCGTTGAACCCCAAGGTGAACACCCAGGTGCTGCTGCAGACCTACACGACGATCACGGGGCCAGGCACCAATTCCTTCGATATCAAGCTTCCGACCTATCGCACGCAGGAATTGGCTACGCGCGTGGTGGTGAAGTCCGGGGAAACTGTGGTCATGGGCGGCGTCCTCGAGCGGGAGCGATCCACCTACGTCGAGTCGGTGCCGGTGCTGGGTGACATTCCGATCCTGGGCGTGCTGTTCCGGCGCCGCACGGAAAACGACACGCCCCGATACCTGCTGATTTTTGTGACGGCGACCATCGTCAAGGATACCGGCGAGTTTCTCGTTTTCGACGAAGACCAATCGGCGACCAATTCCCCCGCCCTCTCGAAATGAGATTGAACCCTTCATTCCCGGCCGCGATCCCAGTTTCCCTTGGGGAAGTCTCCCCTCGCCGAGGGGTCCTGCGGGTAGTCGGGCAGAGCGGCAAGAGAACCGGGCAGCGGGTTTGCCGTCCATGCTGAAGCTTCACGGAATGCGGCCGCCGATTCGGCAGGTGCTGGCACTGGATGCCGGCAGCCGCTGCATCAAGCTGCTGCTGGCGGAAGCCGAGTTTGGCCGCCTGCGGATTCTGAAGGAGGAATTGATTGATTTGCAGACTGAGGGGCTCGTCGCGGCAGACGAAATCAAAGCCCACTTGCAGGCCAGCCTGGAAGCCTGGGACCGGCCGCCGCTGGCGTTGGTTCTGCCGCAACACCTCTCGAATTCACAAGTGATTGACTTGCCGCTCGTTCCCGACAGCGAGGTCGAGAAGCTGATCGAAGGCGAAACCCTCAAACTGAGTGGCGTGAGCGAAAGCCGGATCGTCTATGACTTCGTGCGCACGGAAACGCCCGCGAAAAGCCGGCAGCAGTTCTGGGTGACTTTTGCGCAGGAGGGGGAAATTCGCGAGCGCATTCTGCGGCTGGGGCTGGAGCAGGAAGACCTGTGCGAGGTCACTACGACGGCCAACGCCCTGATCGCCGCGTACCGCGCCACGTGTCCGTTGTCCTCGCGCGCTGTATTGGTGCATGTGGGCGCGCAAACCACCGTGGTGGTCATTTTGCTCGCCGGCCAGGGGGCATTCGCCACCAGTTTCCAGATGGGCGGCGATTTTTTCACGCGCTCCCTGGCGCGGTTGCGCAATTGTCCGGAAGAGAGGGCGGAAACCCTGAAATGCACGACCAACCTGCTGAGCGGACCGGAGGCCTGCGCAGAATTTGCCGGGCTGGTGGACGGTTGGGTGGCCGAACTGAAGCGGCAATTGAACGAATGGTTCGAACAGAATCCCGGCATGGCGCCCGACGCCGCCTCGTTTGAACTGGTCGCCAGCGGCGGGGCGTTTGAGCAGCCGGGCCTCCTTGATTATCTGAAGACCGAGGCCGGCCTGAACCTGAAGCTCTGGCCCAAGAGCAGCCAGCCGGAGGCGGTGTCGCCCGCGAAGCGGTTTGAAGTTGCTTTCGGCGCGGCGCTCCAGGCGCTCGGCTATAGCGCGCAACCTGTGTCGCTCCTGCCCGACGATTACCGCGCTGCGTGGCGAAAACGGTTGGGCCGGCAGCGACTTGAACTAGCCAGTGTCGCGCTTGCGGTGATCTGCCTGCTGGTTCTTGGGCTCGGCACTTGGCGCCAGGCATCGCTGTATAGCCGCAAGGATGCTTTGCTTAAGAAAGTGCAGGCCGCGCAGGAGGCGGTCCAGGCCAACGCGGCGCTGACGGAAGATCTCATCACCGAATACGAAGGGTTTCGTCCCCTGTTCGCTGCCCAGCAAAACACGGTGGATACGCTCAAGACCCTGGCCCTGCTGCAGCAGTCCCGCAGCAATCGCAGCTTCTGGTACGTCGTGTTGGCCGACCAGCAAAGCTATTTCAGCCAGCCGCCGGCACTCAGCGTAACTAACAAGCTGGCCGGCACAAATCCCGTCGTCACCGCCCCCAGCCTTCCTGCGGCCGCCACCCCGGCATTCGCCGCGTCCACGGCGAGCGTGACGAACCTCTCGCGGGCTAAACCCGGCTTCATCGCCGAACTTTCCATTCCTGAGGATGCGGAAGCTGCCCGCCGGATTCTCAGCGAACTGGTGAAGAATGAACTGAACGACCCGCGGCTGTTTGCGAAGGTGGACTCGCTGTCGGACGATTTGCGCCGCGATCTGGCCGACCCTAAGGTCATTGTCACCAACCGTCACATGGTGCTGGCGCTGGACTTTGCGCAGACCGAGTTTCAATTGACGTCGCTGCCCAAAAAATCGCCGGCCGCTGGATTGCTGCGGGGAACGTCCCGGCGCGCTGCCCGGCCGGCGGCGTGGGCCCCCACGGAGAGCGGAGACAACGCCACGCCTATTGCGCCGTGAAGATTCAGCTTCGGGAATATAAACGTCGCGCCGTCCTGCCGCTCGCCGGGGTGGCACTCGCCCTCTATTATCTGTTTTTCTTTCTGCCCGTCGGACGCCGTGCCGAGAGCCTTGACGCGCCCCTGCAAAAGGCCTGGCAGGATCTTTATGCCTCACTGGGCCAGACCAATGTCCCTGCTGTTGATTTCCGGCACATCACCAACCAACTGAGCGAGACCCGGCAGGCCCTGGCGATCCTGGAGACGGCCAAAAAGCAAGCCACCACCCGCCTGCAACTCGCCCCGGCAGTACGGACGAGAATGAACGCCCCTTTCCAATTGGTGGAATACCAGAACGAACGCAGCAAGCAGTTGGATGAGCTGGGCAATCTCGCCAAACAACAGCAGGTGACGCTCGCGCCGGCGGTTCTCGCCGGTTTCCCGGAACATACCGCCGATGTGAAACAGCCTGCGTTGCTCTGGGCCGAACTGGCGCTCATTGACGGCCTGCTGAAGACTGCCCTGCAGTGCAAAGTGGGGACCATCCATTCGCTCGACGTGCCGCTGGCGCTCACCAACGCCCCCCCGACCAACAGCTTCGAGCGGTTGGCCGAGATTCCCCTGCAAATCGAATTCACCGCCCCGGTCACCAATGCCACCCGCCTGTTGCAGTGCCTGCCGTTGCGGGCGGACGAGATTCGCGCCGCGGGCTTGCCCGAGGCGCCGCCGGACAAACCGGTGCTCTTTGTGGACCGGCTCATCGTGAAGAAGCAGTCTCCCGACAAGCCGGACGAAGTGCGGGTATTGCTGCGCGCCACCGGATTCGTATTGCGCGAGTAGTAGAAACCATCTTGCCCAGATGCCAAGCACGCAACCGACCCTCACCAAAGCCATCAGAAGCCGCTGGCTCGCGGTCGGCGTTCACGCCGGCTTGTGGCTGCTGCTGTACCTGTCAATCACCCATCTCGGCGGGAGGGCCCTTGACTCCCGCGAGATGGAGGCGTCCGCCAACCCGCCGCAAAGTCCCGTGCCGGTCGCCCGGCTCGGGTCGCTGTTTTCGCCGGCCGCCTGGCCCAAATCCGCGCTCGACACCAACACGCAGAATCCCTTCTTTACCCGCCATTTCATGCCGCCGGTGTCGCCCCCGCCCACCACCCGCAACATCGAATTGACCTACCAGGGCTTCTACCAGGCCGGCGACGGCACCAAACACACCATCTGCAAGCTGGGCGACACCTTTATCGCCGTGCCGGTCGGGGGGAAAATTGCCACCAACCTCTTTGTCGCCGATGCGACCTTGCAGGCGCTCACGTTGACGAACCAGGCTGCGCAGACCAATATTCTCCCGTTGAACGCGAAGAAGGAACTCGTGGTTCCCATGCAATGAACGGCACCCCCGAAACCGGGCAGAAGGAAGTCGGCGACCTGCTGGTGGAGCAGGGTAAACTCACCGAGCAGCAACTCGAGCAGGTCCGGCGACGCCAGCGCCGCCTCAATCTGCCGCAGCATCGCGCAATTGTGGACCTGAACTTCGCCTCCGAAGAAGACACTTGGCGCGCCCTGGCCGCCGCCAACCGCCTGGAATTCGTTGATCCCGTCTCGCTGGACCTCAAGCGTGAGACACTCGAACTGTTGCCCATCAAGTTCATCTTCCACTACCACTTGCTCCCGCTGGGGCTTGAGGAAGACTGCCTGACCCTCGCCTTCAGCGAGCCCCCGCGCCAGATGGAACAGGGCAATTTGCGCCTCCTGCTGGGCAAACGCTTCAAGATCGTGCTCGCCACGCCCAGCGGGATCCACGCCGTCATCAAGAAGAACTTCGGCCTCGGCGCCGAGACCATCCAAAGGCTCCGCGAAGAGCGCGGCGGGGCGGAAATCAACCAGGAGATTGTCTTTGACGTGCAGGACAAGGAAACCGATTCCGCGCTCGAAGCCACCGTTTCCGCCTTCGTGGACCAGATCCTGCAGGAGGCGCTGCGCCTCAGGGCCACCGATATCCACTTCGAACCTTACGCTAATTCCGTCCGCCTGCGCTACCGCGTGGACGGTGTCCTGGAAACGGTGCCCGTGCCGGCGGACATGCGTCATCTCCACCTGGCGGTCGTATCGCGGCTCAAGATCATGGCCGGCCTGAACATCGCCGAAAAGCGTCTCCCCCACGACGGCCGTATCGCCATGAAGACCGGCGACGAGGAATACGACCTGCGCGTTTCAATCGTGCCCACCAAATACGGCGAGGCGGTCAGCCTGCGCATTCTCGGTCGCCAGAGCCTCTACCTTGACCTCGGCCAGCTCGGCATGGAACCGGACCAGGAAGCCGTGCTGGCGCAGTTGACCCAGTTGCCCCAGGGAATGGTTCTGTTGACTGGCCCCACCGGCAGCGGCAAGACCACCACCCTCTACACCGCGCTCGCCCAGGCCAATGATGAAGGGCGCAAGATTATCACCTTTGAAGACCCGATCGAATACCAGCTCGAAGGCACCGTGCAAATCCAGGTCCGCGAGCAAATCGGCCTGACCTTCGCCAGCGGCTTGCGCTCCGTGCTCCGCCACGACCCGGACGTCGTGCTCGTTGGCGAGATTCGCGACTTTGAAACCGCTGAAATCGCCGTCCGCGCCGCCCAGACCGGCCACCTCGTGTTTTCCACTTTGCACACCAACGACAGCATCAGCTCCGTGACCCGGCTGTTGGAAATGAAGATCGAGCCTTACCTGATTGCCTCCTCGCTCGTCTGCAGCATCTCCCAGCGCCTGGCCTGCCGCATCTGCCGGCATTGCGCCGAGCCGGACCTGGGGATCCCGCGCTCAACCCGGGAAGAAATGGCCGCCGCCCTTTCCCTCCCCGCCGAACAGGTCAAAGCCTGGAAGGGCCGCGGCTGCGTGGAATGCAATCAGAAAGGCCACCGCGGGCGGGTGGCCATTTACGAGTTCTTCTTGCTGAACGAAGCCATTGCGGACCTCATCCAGCCCGGCCTGAGAACCGGTGAGCTGCGCGAAGCCGCCCGCAAGCTGGGCTGGCGCTCGTTGCGGGAGATGGCCTGGCTGAAAGTGCAGCGGGGCCTCATCCCCATTTCCGAACAGGAACGGTGGACGCGCCTGATTGACCCCAAAGCCCTGCTGCCCAAAGCGCCGCAGGGTTAACCCCCGCCTTTTCCTCGGCGCCTCAGGCCGGAGCCGGCGCTTCCTTTTTCCAGGTGCGTTTGGGAGCTTTGACCACCAGCCCTTTCTTGATGGCGCTGGCCGAGACGCGAATGTAACGGACCTCGCCGTCCACCAGGGCCTTAACGCGCTGGAGGTTGGGCAGAAAGCGGCGCTTGGTAATCGCCGTGATATGCGTGCCAATGCCGCCGCTCTTCTTCGACTTACCGCTGCGCCAGATGATGCTGCCCTTCATCGGGCGTTTGCCTGTCAGTTCACAAATCCTCGCCATATATCGCTTTCTAGAATAATCCTGGGAGAAAGTAGCAGCCGCTCGCGCGGTTGCAAGCCCAATTTCCACCCAATCCGTAGCTAGGTGAACAGGCCCAAAACCGCATTCAGGTTGAAAAGGGGGACAGATTACTTCATATATGTAGGCAGCGTGACGCGTAGAGCATATCTCGAAGCAGAACCTGGCACTGCATACCACAGGCAGCGCGGTCGGTGCGTCTGCCGACGTGATGCGATTCGCCAGCCCTCCCGGACCTGAACATGCAGCGCATCCCTCAACCCCCGGTGAACCCCGCGTTGCGCGACCTGGAGCGCCACGATTTTTGGCCGGGCTTCGTCGCCACGCTCATGGGCATCGCACTGGTGTTCTGCGGCGCGCGCCATCTGACCGGTGTGGATACGAAAGACGGTGGCAACGCCTGGGAAACTCAGTTAATCAAGGCATTCGCCTTCGGCGGTCTCCAATTCGCCGATCGGATGTCCCTGCCTCCCCCGCCGAGCGGGGATGATCCCGAAGCGCTCGAACGCTGGGCCAGACAAAACCGCAGTCCGGAAGCGCCGACCTGGAAGGTCCGCGTGGATACCTCCGCCAGGACGCCTTGCCCGACCTGAGTAAAGTGATGCTCGGGCCGCATGGCGCGGCTCTCCCAAGACAAAGTCCGAAGTCCCGAATCCCGAATGCCGAGTTAGTTATGGAATGCCCTGTGCAGGAATGTAAGCAGCGCGCGCCGACCGAGCTGGGCCGCAAGTTGTCGCGGCTGCGTCCCTGGGTGCAGACGGGCTTCCTGGGAGTCTGGCTGGCGCCGCTGGGCCAATGGCTGTGCGGGATTCCTGCGTGCGTCTTTCACTGCTACTCTTGCCCGCTCTCCGCGTTTGCTTGCCCGGTAGGGGTGGCGGCCAATTACGCCGCGTTGCTGCCGGTGACGCTGGAGGTGCCTTATCTGCTGCTCGGCATCCTGCTGTTCGTTGGCGCGATGAGTGGATCGCTCGTCTGCGGTTGGGCGTGTCCGTTTGGCTTCGTGCAGGATTTGCTGGGCCGGATTACGATCCGCAAAGTGGCGCTGCCGCGGTGGATGAGCTACACCCGCTACGCTGTGCTGCTCGGGCTGGTGCTGCTGCTGCCGCTGATCCTGGGTTTCAAAGGCATCCCTTATGAGGACCAGGTGATCTCCATCTGCCGGCTTTGCCCGGCCGGCGCGCTGGAGGCCGGCCTGCCGAACGCGGCCCAGAGCGTCATGGCGGGCAACGGCTGGCCGATGAGTTGGTTCAAATCGCTGATCCTGGTTGCCTTCCTCACTTCGGCCATCTTCATCAACCGCCCGTGGTGCCGCATCTTTTGTCCGCTCGGCGGGCTGCTG
>Ga0182021_10007889_pt1 | contig 12622 bp, 14 predicted proteins | sample 612E3MmetaG_FD_120493 | JGI IMG/M metagenome (GOLD analysis project Ga0182021, IMG submission 120493) | Permafrost microbial communities from Stordalen Mire, Sweden - 612E3M metaG (Illumina Assembly) | ecosystem: Environmental > Terrestrial > Soil > Wetlands > Permafrost | place: Sweden... | reverse complement strand
TTTGGTAGCTCCACATGAACGCGCCTGTTTGTGCATTTAAAGCATAAGTTTTGTTATCTAAAGCGCCTGAATATTCAACGTTGCCTGCAACTGCGTTGCCATATACACCTGAAATCGTGTAGGAACCTGAAAATTCTCCTCCATAAAAGATGGTTGTGTAGCTTCCAGTGGTGTAGTTCCATTTAGTGGCGCCGGTTTTAGCGTCTAATGCAAACACATTGCCATTGTAGGAGTCGCCTGTGTAGACTACCCCATTTACGAAGGCTGGAGAGGCTTGGATGCAGTCAGCATAGCCAGTTGGAACTTTCCATACTAACGCGCCGGTGTCAGCGTTCACTGCGTACGTGTTGTTGTCATGACTGCCGACAAAAATTGTGCCGTCACCGAAGACAGGGGATGATTCGATGCCGCTTCCGGTGGGGAAACTCCATTTTTCGGCGCCTGTTTGGGCATCAAGAGCGTAGAGTTTGTCGTCGTAGGAGCCAACGTAGACAACTCCGTTAGCTAAACATGGCGAAGAGATTACAGAGTTACCAGTTGTGAAATTCCAAAGCATTGCACCATTGGTTGCATTAAGCGCGTAAAAATTGTGATCACTTGAGCCTACGTAGACAATGCCATTTGAAATGAGGGCTGAACTTTGGACTTGATTTCCAGTTGTATATTTCCAAAGAAGTGAGCCATTTTGAGCGTTCAGTGCATAAAAGTTGTGATCATCCGAGCCAATATAGATTACATTATTGAAGTAAGCAGGTGACGGATAGACTTGATCGTTAGCAGTGAAATCCCAAATTTTACTGCCAGTTTTAGCGTCAACCGCATAAACATGGTGGTCTAAAGATCCAAAGTAGACAACGCCGTTGGCAACAACTGGGGAAGACCATACTTTGCCGTTTGTAGGAAAGATCCAAAGAGTTTGATTGGAAGTAGGACCTGTATTGGTTGAGTACCCTGTGTGGGCTAAATCGTAATGAAACATCGGCCAAGATTCTGCTTGTTGAGCATTAACGGTAAAAGCAAATAATGAAACAACTAATAGACACAAGACTGCTAAAGTGACTAATCCACAAAATTTCTTCATATTTCTCTATCCTGAGTAAATAAAACGGTCTAATTTACATTTAGGTTTTGTCCCTAAAATACAAGGGGCTTTTTACTGAAAAAAAAATCAACTTGCAGGCGGTCAGAGGAATGTTTAAGAAAACCTTAGGTTGTCTATTTTGGTTTAGTTGCAACATGAAAAAGATAGTGTTCATATCAGGCCCTATTCTAGGGATGGAAAATAATCAACGATATCGAGAAAAAATCTCTGATGTACTTGTCAAGCTGGGATTTGATGTGATTAATCCTTGGCTTCGTGAAAAAATCCTCTACAAAGGCGATGAGAAGTGCTGGTGGGATAAAGTTCCGACATTTGACTTTATTCAAAGAGACTTAGATGATGCTGACAGATGTGACATTATGATCGTTTATTTGCCAATACTGTCGGCGGGAGCATGTATGGAGATGTTTTATGCCAAACGTAAAGGTAAAAAAATCATAGTTGTGTCGGAAATTGAGTGTCTAAGCCCATGGATTATAGCTCATTCCGACATTATTCTAAAAAGTTTTGATCAGCTTGAAAATGCGTTGACTTCCTAATAGTAAAGCAAAGTACAATAAAAAAACTGATATCTCTAAAATTGATACAAGTAAATAATTCGCTTCTAAACTCGCTGATTGTGAATTTAGGAGCGATATGAATGTAACAGAATTGATTGAATGAGCGATTTTATCTTATTGCTTCATCTATCTTTGAGTCGCGTCGAGTTCTTGTGACTTCTTTGAAGAGCTCTAAACATTCTTCTTTTGTTGGGGCTTCGATGCCGATGCTTCCATAAGCGCCTATATCAATTCTGTATTTTCTTTTTTCTCTATCTTCACCTTGGCTCGTGAACTTCTCCCCTCTCTCATTCCTACTCGGATATGAATTATTTAACGTAATAGGGGTTCCCGCAATTATAAGGTTAATGGCTATTCACCGATAAAGTCAGTTACTTTCTTGGAGTTAAAAACAATAAATACCGCATGCCTCATGTATCGGCCGATTTTTGGAATCAATCCTGTTGCGTCAGTCCCAAGTTTACACGTTAAAGCGTGCTCGAATAGCCCAAGTTTCTCTATGTCAATAACATCTCTGTTTAGCCTTGTCCTTTCAAGGACCTCTTCTACCTCGCCGATTGATGCTCTTAAAATAATTAATCTATCCAAAAGAGAATGCTGCCACAAATCGAGTTTTTCAATTTGAGCTGCCGACAATTCCGCTTGCAACTGCTCGCTTTCTGCAACGTTTGGCTCATTTACTTTAATACTTAATGGCAAATTTTCTTGCAGACCATAGATATCGGAGATTTTTTTCAGATCAATATTTTTGCCCCCTGCGAGTTGCGCTTGTAAATACCCCAAAGGAATAACTGCCTGAATTATCTTAGGCTCAAAAATTCCGACATCCACCTTTAATTCTTGCTTAACAGTATCAACTTTAGAAATGTATCCTTTCAGAACCGAAAGCTTCTCGACTCTTTTTATGCTGATAGGGCAGGTTCCTATTTCCTTATTTATGTAGTTTGTAGCTATAGCTTCATCTTCGCCTGAAAGAGAAACTTGAACCCACTTGTTTACAGGGCTACCTAAAACTTTAACTTCTAAATCTAAGTTTTCAAATTCAGCTTTTAACAGATCATCTATGTGTTTCAGTAAACCCGCATTGGAAGCTTTTACAAGCAATGTTAAGGTCGTCGTCATATTAATCGCCCAGTAGACTGGTTATTTCTTGATGTAACTTTCTAACGCTTTCTGCAGCATCTTTATGCTCAATCTTTAGCCGCTTAATCTCAAGGTTAATAGAAACTCGCTTTGACTTATCAATTCGCTTGTCGGCGTATGAAACAATTTTCTCTTCTAAAGTTAGAGGCACATAAACGTCTTTTGGCCAACCAAACCGATCTGCTTCTTGATCAGGGATTCCGCCGCCAACATGCCTTTTAATTATCCTAACAACCGAATCAGGCAGACCTTCTGATTCAGCTATCTTAGCTCCAATAAGCCCATGATTAACCCCATGACTTTTTGAACGACCAATGTCATGTAAAAGAGCCCCAACTTCAACCAAATTTAGGTCTATTTGTTGACCCTTTTTTTCAAGCTTTCGCGCTATATCTATAGCAAGACGAGCAACCGCTTCACAATGCTTAATCACGTTTGGTGGACAGTTGTTTTTACGGAGGATACCGATTGCTTGCTCCCTTGAAGGAAGCTTGTTACTCACCAAGTTCCTTCCTGAGCGTATCGACTTTCTCAGATAGTTTAGTCATCATTTTTTCGTTTGCAAAATGTACAAGAGCTTTGCTGCAGACAGAACAATGGAAAACTAATTCCACAGCTTCTTCAAATGGTACGCGTTTACAGTCTTGACTGCCACAATAATAAAAGTCATGGTTCTTTTCATATTCCAACCTGACATTGAGCTTCTCAAGAACACGTCGTTTTTGACTTAAAATAAATCCTTCCAGCTGATCTGGTTGGAGTTTCCAGTGAAAAATAAACCAGCCTGTTTTTGGATCTCGCGTCCTTCTGAGGCTTACAAGAGAGTGATCGTACAGTTTGTAAAGGATCTTACGGACTGTGTTAAGGCGAATCCCCGTTTTGTTTGCGATTTCATCGTCAGTTATTTCATCCACGCCTTTCAGGTGCTCAATAAGGATTACCGCTTCTTCATTACCTAATGCCAAAGCCACTTTTGTTAAAGTTGCATCATCAATGGTCGATAACATAGTCTATGTTCCTTTTAATATTGTATTATTGGAGCATGGTGTAATAAAACCCTTCTCACAAGTTTACGACAGATTCATCATCACTTTTAATTTCTTTGCCTCGTGTTCGGGGAACAATTCTTATTTTAGCTTTCTCGAATTGTTGAGCTAACTCCATCCCTTCAAAAAATCTGTCAAGAAATATTGCAAGAGCAGAACACTCCGAGTGGGGCTGATTTCCAACAGATACGTTAAAATCTGAAACATCACTTGAGTAAAATTCGCCAGGAACCTTTTGGCTTCCAACAACAACTAAAACATTCTTCTTTAAGCCTTTAATTCTATTTAAAACGTCGCTTGTTTGAATGTTCTCCCCGTAAGCCGTTAAATGAACCACTGCACCGCCGTCTGCTTTCCAGTCGCGCACAGCTTTTTTCCAAGGCGTACCCATTTCAAATTGGAATGTTCCACCCCAACGCGTAGTTATTTTCTTGACAGTTTGCTCTATGCTGAAGTCTTCTACATCCGAGAGAATAAAACCTGATGCACAAAGTGCCCTGGCAGTCAAAGCCACATGAGTTGTCAACCGAACATCTCGTTGTGGCCTATGACCCCACCTTAAGACAACAACCTTGGGCAAGTCACTTGGTTTTTGAATCTGTTTCGAATTTGCCATGTAGGTCTTCCACTTTTCTTCTCACTTGCTCACTTAAGTCCAAAGGCGCTCCAAACACAACTTCAATGGAGTCATTAGTGTAATTTTCCTTCGCGATATCCGTTTTTTCATGAACCCAAGAAATAAAAGGCATGCTCTTGCCAGTTAACGGAACAGAAAAATGTGCTTCAACGTAATTCTCCAGAATTCTTAGTATTTCTTTTTTTAGCAAATCAAGGTTTATTTGACGTTTGGCTGATATCAGAATAGGATTTTTCGTTTTTTCTCTAAGAGCTTCCAATTTCTGCGTTCTTTCCTCTTCATTTATCAGGTCAATCTTGTTCAGAGCAGTAATAGTTGGAATTCCCGATGCGCCAAGACGATCGATTGTTTCCAAACAAACATTATGTTTCTGCAAGATTTTATCGATTGGCTCGCTTATATCTAGCATTAGTATAATCAGGTCTGAAAAAATAGTTTCTTCAAGAGTAGAATGAAATGCTTCAATCAAAGCCAAAGGTAAACGGTCAATAAACCCTACAGTGTCGGTCAAAAGAAATTTGCGATTCGAAAACTCAAGCATACGGGTAGTGGTTGATAGAGTAGTGAATAATGCTTTATCAACTTCGACACTTTCTTCTGTTAAAGCGTTAAACAAGGAGCTTTTGCCAGCCTTGGTATATCCAGCAAGCGAAATTGTCAAAAAGCCAAGTTCTGTTCGTCTCTCGCGATGAAGAACTCTTTTCTCCCTAATTTTTGTTAGTTTTTTGAGGATCGTTTGGACTTGCCGTTTTATTGCATCGCGATACACATCCGCTTCATAGGCTCCAAGCCCCATAAAACCAGGTTGCTCGCTGCCCTTAGCTAATTTCACTTTCTCCCTTGCATGTTTCAGTTCATTTCGCACAGTTGCTAACTGAATCTGAAGTTGCGCTTCAGTTGTAGTGGCTCTATTTGTAAAGATTTCAAGTATGAGCTGGAAGCGGTCGATGACTTCTACATGTGTCGCTTTTGCTAAATTGTATGTTTGACGCGTTTTGAGTTGGTTGTCAAAAATTACTTTTTTAGCACCTGTTTCTTCAACCATCTGAGTTAATTCTTCAACTTTTCCAGCACCTATTTGATAGCGTGCATCAGGAGGACGGGTCTGTTCTAATGTGCCAACAACGATGTAACCCGCAGCTTCGGCTAATCTTTTAAGCTCATCTAAACTTGACTCTTCACGGTTCAGCCTACGTTGAACTATGACGGCTTTCGTTTTGTAGCCGCCTCCTCGTCTTTCTTGTCGAACTCGATGAGGTCGCCCAAAGTTAATTCTTGGCTAACAGAACGAGGAAGTGGAGTGTCTTTTTCTTGAGAGATTGGAACCAGCAACTTGATTTTCAACATGTGTTCAAGTTTTGAGGCAAGTTGGTTGTTCGGCGCCATTTTTCCAGCTTCAAGGTTTCTTAAAACGGAGGCTTTTTCATTTATTTTCTTGCCCAGTTCTTCGTGGGTAAGAACAAGTTTTTCCCTTGCTACTCTTATCTTGTTTGCATAGTCTTCAGTGATTTCTTGAGTTATTTGAACGTCAGCAACCATTGGTTTCTTTTGAACCAATGTAACAGGTGACTGCGGTTTTTTGAGAGCTTGCTTAGGAGCGGCTGGTTCAGCATAAACTATTTTTCCATGCTTTGAACATTCAACGCAAACTGTCAGCCTTGCCCCTTCTATCACTGCCGTTATTGGTTCTTCGTGAATTTTGCGTCCGCAGACCTCGCACCTCAATGTGAACTTTCACCTTTCACTGTCTTTATTATCTTGTTATGTTTATACTTGTCGAAACAACGAAAACTGTATCGATGTGAAAATATGGAGAATGCACTTTGCAAAGTCAGGACCGTTGCTGATTATCAGTTTGGAAAAGGCGTGGGTGCAAAACTGTTTCCAGATAATGTGGAAATGCAGCTTTCTCCAAGAACTGGTAGAATACGCTTCATTAACCTAAAAGGCGAAAGACTAGCCACGTTGCGCCCGACCGATGGTTTGCTTTCATTGAGCATTAAAACAGCCAAGTTTATAGCTGAAAATCTATCTTTCGCCCAATGCTTTGTCACAGTGCAGAACGATGTTTCAAAATTTATCGCTGCAGGCGGAGACGTGTTTGCAGTTCACGTGATCAAGGTTGACGATGGAATTCGCGTTAAAGACGAAGTTATCGTTAGAGACGAAGCAGGAACTGTTTTGGCGGTTGGACGAGCATTACTTTCAAGCTTAGAGATGACTGCTTTTAAAACAGGTGTAGCTGTTAAGGTTAGACATGGCTCAAAGAAAAGTTAAGTATATCAAGTTCTAATGCAGAATATTGGTGAAGTGAAAATCAATGCATAAACGTATGAATCCTAGAGAGCAAAAACGCATGATGCAACGCATGGGAATGAATATGGATACGGTAGCCGACGTTCAACAAGTTATTATTAGAACCAGTGGCAAAGATATTGTAATCGATGAGCCCGAAGTAGCAATCTTAGAAGTACAAGGGCAAAAAATGTATCAAGTTATCGGCGGTCAAGTTTCAGAGCAAGCTCCATCCCAACGCCAAGCAGCGCAGGCTGCGCAGCCAACGTTCTCTGAAGAAGACGTAAGGCTTGTGGCAGATCAAACTGGCAAAAGCTTGGAGAAAGCAAAAGAAGCCCTGGAAGAATGCCAAGGAGACTTGGCGAAAGCTATACTCCTGCTTCAATCATAATTTTAATGGTTATTTATATCTGTGATATCAATATATCAAATTAGGGGTTTGGGCTGTGCTTCAAAATGTAGATGTAGCAGTAATTGGTCACTTCTCAATCGACACAATTCTACTGCCAAGCCGAACAGCCCCATTTGTCATCTTAGGCGGCGCTGCAATCTACACTTCATTTGCTGCCAAACGCCTAGAAGCAACAACAGCAATAATCTCCAAAGTTGGCGGAAACTTTCCTGAAGCCTACCTGTGGTGGCTAAAGCAAGTAGGCATCGATCTTTCAGGGGTAACTAAACGGGCTGATGAGCAAACCACATGTTTTGAGCTAAGTTACAATTCAGATTTATCCGACAGAGAACTGAAATTGAAAAGCAAAGGATCACCAATTGACTTGGCGGATGTGCCGGCTGATTTGCAAGCTAAAGTTATTCACATTGCACCCATCGCCAATGAAGTATCGTTTGAAGTAGTTGAGCACCTCAAGCATTGTGCTGAGATTCTGTCGCTTGATCCTCAGGGTTTACTTCGAACCTTCGACGAAGCGGGAAACATAACAGAAAACTCTTCGGTTGACAAACGAATATTTGAATTAATCAACATTTACAAGTCATCTTTAAACGAAATTTACGCGTTGACGGGCAAATCCGAGCTTAAGCATGCATTAAAAGCCATTCATGACTTCGGCGTGGAAACAGTCATCGTCACCATGGGCGCTAAAGGATCAGTGCTTTCAGTTGAAGGAGCGCAATACGCCATTGCAGCAAGCCCTTCGCAAGTCCTAGTTGACCCAACAGGAGCAGGAGATGTTTTCATCGGCGGCTTCTTAACTGAATACCTGCACCAAAAAGAACCGACATGGTGTGCTTGTGTCGGCTCGGCTGCAGCTTCGCTAGTTATCGAAGGAATCGGTCCCACCTGCTTTGGCAAAAAGGAAGAAATTTATCGGAGAGCCAAAGTTTTGTATGAAAAGGAACTTAAGCAATAATGCATATTTACGTAGTAAACTAATACGCATGAGGCTTTTGACTATGGGTCGCATTGAAAAAGGTGTAAAATGCAGTGTATCAGGCTGCGGCAGAGAGGCCGCCCGTTCAATATCAGTTGACAAAGTCAAGGCTGCAGGCTTAAATGTTGGCAGCAGCGAAAAACGCGCATACATTTGCAAAGAACACTATAAAGATTACAAGAAAAAAACAAAAAAAGATAAAACGCTAGATAAGTGGCGTTACGGTCACTAAAAAAGTGATATACCATGCGAATATTACAGTTACACTCTAACTTTATAGTTTTTAGACCAATCCAAAAAGAAATCGCTATTGCTGAGGAAGCGGAACAAAAAGAAAACCGTGTAGAAGAGGTCGTAGTTTTATTCACCGCAATAGAAGAAGGCGACAACAGTCAGACAGCACAGAAAGCCATCGATGATGTGCGCGCCTTCTTAGGAAAACAGAAAACTAACCGCATCCTAATTTACCCTTTTGCTCATTTGAGCAACAAGCTCAGCGACCCAAACGAAGCCCTCAAAATTATAAAAACGATGGAAGCCTACGCCAAAGAAAAAGGAATAGAAACCTACCGTGCCCCATTCGGCTGGAACAAACAATTCACTATCTCAATCAAAGGGCACCCGCTTGCCGAGCAAGCACGTTACTACGCACCAACGCCAGTATCGACTGAACCACAAGTAGAAGGCGTATGCAAAAAAGAAGAAGAGCCTGTTTCTGCAGCGCTAAAAGCTGAAGATAAGATGCAATCGTTCTGGCATGTTATCTTACCCGACGGCTCTCTGGTGCCAGTCGAGGAATTCAAATTTAAAGGACATATGAACCTACAAAAGTTTTCGCAATATGAAATTAAGAAGGCTAGGGCAGTAACCCAGATGCCGCCTCATGTCACGTTGATGAAGCGACTAGAAATAGCTGATTATGAGCCGGGAAGTGACCCTGGAAACATCCGTTGGTACCCAAAAGGTCGCATGATCAAGTCTCTTCTCGAGCAGTACGTTACTACACGAGTAGCTGCTTACGGCGGAATGGAAGTAGAAACCCCAATTATGTATGACTTTAACCATCCAAGCCTAAAAAGTTACTTAAACCGTTTCCCAGCCCGCCAATACGTGCTAAAATCTGAAGATAAAGAACTTTTCCTGCGCTTCGCGGCATGTTTTGGTCAGTTCCTCATGGCACACGACGCCCAATTCAGCTACAAGCAGCTCCCTATCAAACTTTATGAACTAACCCGCTACAGTTTCAGGCGAGAGAAAAGCGGCGAAGTTGTCGGTTTAAAGCGTCTAAGAGCTTTCACCATGCCCGATTGCCATGCATTCTGCACTGACCTTGACCAAGCCAAAAAAGAATTCATGATTCGCTTCAACTTATGCATAGATGTTCTAAGCAATATAGGCTTCACAAAAGATGATTACGAAATTGCTATGCGCTTTACCAAAGCCTTCTACGACGAACATAAAGATTTCATCACTGAATTGGCGACAATCTTCGGCAAACCAATGCTCGCTGAAGTCTGGAATGAACGATTCTTCTATTTCGTCCTGAAATGGGACCTAAACTTCGTTGACAACCAAGATAAAGCTGCAGCGCTGAGCACAGACCAAATCGATGTAGAAAACGCCAAAAGATATGAAATAACTTATGTTGACGAGAAAGGCGAAAAACAGTACCCGCTAATTCTACACTGTTCACCCAGCGGCGCAATCGAACGAGACATTTACGCTTTGCTAGAAAAAGCTTATCGTGAGCAGATGGCAGGTAAAGCGCCGATGCTACCGCTTTGGCTTTCGCCAACACAGGTAAGGCTGATTCCAATATCTGACAAGTTCCTTGATAAGTTGGAAGAGCTTGCTAAGCAAATCGGTTCACATTGCATCCGCGTAGACATCGATGATAGTTCGTCAACGTTGCAGAAGAAGATTCGTGAAGCAGAGCAGGAATGGATACCGTACATCATTGTTGTGGGCGAAAAAGAAGTGGAATCAAGTTTGCTTTCTGTTAGAGATCGGGAGCTTAAGGGTCAACAGCAAAACATGACCGCTGAACAGTTAATAGCGAAAGTGTCTGAGAAAATCGCTGGTAAACCGTTCAAGCCCTTGCCGCTGCCAATGTACCTTTCCAAGAGACCACAGTTTCATGGTTGATAAACGAATTGTGTGTATCATTGACGTAAACTATATCAAATAATTGGACAATATGAATCATCCAATCAAGAAGTTGAAAACAGATGAACAGTGAACTACAAGTCTACATTGATGGGCAATACTATCCTAAGTCAGAGGCTAAAATTTCAGTCTATGACCATGGGTTTCTCTACGGCGACGGCGTTTTCGAAGGAATCCGAGAATACAACGGCGTTGTCTTCAAACTAAAAGAACACATTGACCGCCTCTATCGTTCAGCACACGCCATAACGTTGAAAATACCCTTAACTAAGGAAGAAATGACTCAAGCCGTTGTTGAAACCCTAAGAAAAAACAAAATGAAAGACTCCTACATACGCTTGGTTGTTAGCAGAGGTGTTGGAGACCTCGGTTTGGATCCACGTAAATGTCCCAAAGCAACAATCATAATCATTACAGACACAATTAACATACGAGCAGGCAACGCCAAAGAAACAGGGATAACAACTATGTTCTCTTGGGTTCGAAGAAACCCCGTTGACGCATCAACCCATGAGATAAAATCACTCAATTACCTGAATAGTGTCTTAGCAAAAATTGAAGCTAACGCATGTGGCGTTGACGAAGCTATCTGTCTTGAAGGCAATGGTTGCATAGCAGAAGGGGTGGGCGAAAATGTCTTCTTAGTCAAAAACAATGAAATCTTAACACCGCCTACTTCGACAGGAGCCTTAGCGGGTATCACCGCTGAAGTTGTCACTAAAATAGCAGAAAAACTAGGCATCAAACTTACCGTAACTAACCTAACACCTTTCATGATGTTCACTGCTGACGAAGCCTTCTTCACAGGTACCGCCATGGAAATGGTACCCATACGAGAAGTCAACAAACGCATAATCGGTACCGGCGAACCTGGACCAATCACAAAGAAGCTTATGGCGGAGTTCCATAAAGTCATTGAAGACCCCGCTCAGGGCACAAAAATCTAAATTTCTTTCATTTTTTGGTTACAGAATAAAATAAGCCTCGCTTTTAGCTATGGTTTTTCTCAAGTAAATAGTACACCTCTTAGGACTCACCACTTTTTAACTATGGAATCATCCCTAAAAAGAGAACAGAGGGCTAAATCTAAATACAAAACAAAACTCAAAGAAGAATGCTATGAACAAAAGAACTTTAATTGCCGGGTTCATCGTTCTTGCAATCGCAATAGCACTTGGAGTAGCAGGTGACCAAATTGCTGCCTCATCATTAAACCATAATATATCACATACTTTATCTGAATTTGCAGTAACATCAATAATTCTCGCATACATAATCGGGTTAGCAGGCATAATCCTCATTATTTATGGAGCAATATTGCCTGACCCCCCAGTCGACTGGGACAACAACCTTTAGAGCAATAATTCAAGAGGAAAGTTGAACTTTCACATTAAGCTTTGTTGTTTTTCTTCATGAACTTTTCCATGGCGTTGTAGGCTTCGTCCAGCTCAGCTATTGGGGGCAAGAAAACTATTCTTGCGTGTCCTTTGCCGTAGACGGGGTCAAATCCTGAGCCATTGACAATGAGTACACCGGTTTCTTTTAGCAGTTGCACGACGAAGTCCATGTCGGTTTTCCATCTTGTGCCGATGTCGCGGATTTTGGGGAAGATATAGAATGCGCCTTCAGGTTTGGTGGTGCTTACACCTTCCATCTCGTTTAAGCGTTTGCATGAGTAGTCTCTTCGTTGACGTAGTTTTTCAACGACACCTTTGATGTGGTCTTGTGGTCCGTTAAGGGCTGCGGCACCTGCTTTCTGCACAGGTGTATTGGCGCATAAGCGGATACGGCATTCTTTTTCGATCCCCTGCCTGAGCTCGTCAAGTTCACCTTTTTCGCTTTTAAAGTATAAGTAACCTAAACGCAGCCCTGTCATCTGGTAGGCTTTGGAGAAACCGTTGAACCCAAGGACTGGTACATCTTTGGCCATGCTAGCGGTGCTGACGAAATTGTCGGAATAAGTAATTTGGTCGTAAATCTCATCCGACAACACTAGTAGCTTATGTTCTGCAGCGACATCGAGCATTTCCTTAATCATTTTTCGGCCATAAACAGCGCCGGTCGGATTGTTTGGGTTTATAATTACAAGGGCTCTAGTTTTTTTGGAAATTTTCTTCCGAAGGTCATCTACATTAGGTTGCCAGCCTTCCGACTCAACGGTTTCGTAGGCGACTGGCGTGCCATCAAAGAATTTCGTGTAAGAAATGTAAGGTGGGTAAGTTGGTCCCGGGAAGAGGATTTCGTCGCCTCTCTCCACGATGGCGGCGAGTGACATTTGTATG
>Ga0182021_10007887_pt1 | contig 12625 bp, 10 predicted proteins | sample 612E3MmetaG_FD_120493 | JGI IMG/M metagenome (GOLD analysis project Ga0182021, IMG submission 120493) | Permafrost microbial communities from Stordalen Mire, Sweden - 612E3M metaG (Illumina Assembly) | ecosystem: Environmental > Terrestrial > Soil > Wetlands > Permafrost | place: Sweden... | reverse complement strand
CAGCGCATGGACACGCTGGAAGGGGAATCCTTCAAGCGCTTCATGCTGCACTACAACTTCCCGCCCTTTAGTGTCGGCGAGGTGAAGCCCCTGCGCGGCCCGGGCCGGAGAGAAATCGGACACGGCGCTCTCGCGGAGAGAAGCATTGCGCCGGTCATGCCGGTCGGAGATGGCTTCCCATATACGGTGCGCGTGGTTTCGGACATTCTGGAGAGCAACGGCTCCTCCTCGATGGCCACGGTTTGCGGCGGCATACTGGCGCTCATGGATGCCGGCGTGCCGATCAGTTCGCCTGTGGCGGGGGTCGCCATGGGCTTGGTCAAAGAAGGCGAGAAATACGCTATCCTCACAGACATTGCCGGCGCCGAGGATCATCATGGAGACATGGACTTCAAGGTTGCCGGGACCGCGAAGGGAATCACCGGCCTGCAAATGGATATCAAGGTCGGGGGCATAACCCATCAGATCATGGCCGAAGCATTGGCTCAGGCCAAGCAGGGACGCCTCTTCATCCTGGATCGCATGGTGGAGGCGCTGGGCGCTCCGCGCACCGAGATTTCCACTTATGCTCCACGCATCATTACGATCCAGATCCCTAAAGACAAAATTGGCGGCGTGATCGGCACCGGCGGCAAAGTCATCCGCGGCATCATCGAGCAAACGGGGGTGAGGATCGACATCGATGACGACGGCAAAGTCAATATTGCCTCGACCGACTCCGACGCGGCGCAGAAGGCCATTCGGATGATCGAAGACCTGGTGATGGAAGCTGAAGTGGGCAAGACTTACCTGGGAACCGTTACGCGACTTGTCGACTTTGGCGCTTTTGTCGAGATCTTTCCGGGCACCGAGGGCCTGCTCCACATTTCCGAGGTCGCCGACTACCGTGTGGAGGACATCAACAACGAACTCAAGCTCGGAGAACAGATTCTGGTTAAAGTGCTCAGCATCGAACCTCCAAACAAAATCCGTCTGAGCCGCAAAGCGGTTCTTCGTGAGGCGGCAGGTCTTCCACCCGCCGAATCGAGCCCGAGGCCACCGCGACGTCCCGACAGGCCGCATGGAGGCGGCCACGACCGCGGCGGCGGCCGCGATCGTGAGCGGCGGCCGCAGGGTGGCGGTGGCGGCGGCCGGCGTTTCAATCATTGAAGACTGGCGCGATGCAGCGAAAAGCGATCCTCAATCTTCTTGAAGAGGTTCAAAAGGGCGTTGTGACGCCGGAGGCTGGGCTCAAACGCCTGGACAAGCTCCCCTACGAAGACTTGGGCTTTGCCCGGGTCGACCATCATCGCACGATGCGGCAGGGGTTTCCTGAAGTCATTTTCGGACTGAAAAAGAAACCCCAGCACGTCGCGGCCATCGTGCGCAGCCTTCTATCCCAGCGGAGCAACATTCTTATTACTCGTTGCTCCCGTGGTGTTTATTCTGCAGTTCGGAAGGTGACACGCCGGGCGAAGTACCATGACATCGCCCAGGCCGTCACCGTCACAGAGGACACGACGATATACGGCGACGGAGTGATACATGTCGTGTGCGCCGGCACATCGGATGTCCCGATAGCGGAAGAAGCCGCAGTGACGGCACGGGTGATGGGTAATGAAGTCGAGACCACATTTGATGCTGGTGTGGCCGGCATCCATCGCCTCTTGAGCGCCCGCGATGCATTGACGCGCGCTCGAGTCATCATCGTGGTTGCCGGCATGGAAGGAGCGCTTCCGAGTGTCGTAGGCGGCATGGTGAGCGTTCCGGTGATTGCGGTTCCGACCAGCGTAGGTTATGGAAGTTCATTCGGCGGACTGACTGCGTTGCTCGCCATGCTGAACAGCTGTGCTTCCAACGTGACGGTAGTGAACATCGATAACGGCTTCGGCGCCGGTTTTGTCGCCAGCCTCATCAATCGCAAGCGATAACCTTCACAGTCTCTCTCCTTTTATTCTCTTGTAAGTCATCAGCGTTAAAGTGGCAAAGGGGTAGAGGGTCAAAGGGTCAAAGGGATCGAGGGGTAAAGGGAGGGGCGCCTCAGGATCTGGCGCTGCTCTTGGCCTTTAGGCTTCGAATGAGAGAATCCAGCATCCTCTCCAGTTCAGCATGCAACGCGAACGCCGCGTCGGCAGTGTTTTCCTTATGATAGTCCAGGCGGCTGGCAAGTAAGAGTTGCGTTTCCAATTCGCTGGCAGACCCAGCGGCGATGCCAAGAAAACGGATGTATTCGGCCGTGCTCCCGCGCTTATGTCCCTCAGCAATATTGTAAGGGACGGAGCGCGAAGTCTTACGGGTTTCCGCCGTGAGGCCGTATCCTTCATGGCTCGGATAGTTTTTGGTGAGACGATAGACCTCAACCGAAAGGTCCATGGCTTTTTGCCAGACTAACAGGTCTTTAAAGGTCCTGATCCTAATTGGAGCCGTAGTCATTTCCTTACCTTACCTGCTAAGAGCTAAGCTGCCATAATAAGGACTGTGCTTCGGAACGGCAAGGAGATCCGATTAGGGCGGTCAGCCATCCTATCGACGCATCAGAAAATGTTCCTGACCAACCACGGAAAAGGGATCCCTTTACCCCTTTGTCCCTTTACCCCTTTTCCCCTCTGCCGGTACTGGCATTTCCGACGCACTCTGCTATCATTTCATGATCTTAAAGCTCAAGCGGTGCTGGTATGCCTCTCTACTCCGACGGTGTGCTTGACGAGGTACGCAACTCCGTCAACATAGTGTCGTTGATTTCCGAATACGTCGCGTTGAAGAAGCGCGGACGTAACCATGTAGCGCGCTGTCCGTTTCACACCGAAAAGACGCCGTCATTCACTGTCAGCGAGGAAAAACAGGTATTCCACTGCTATGGATGCGGCGCCGGCGGGGATATTTTCAAGTTTGTGATGCAGCTCGAACAGATCCCGTTTCCGGAGGCCGTGCGCTTCATTGCCGAACGACATGGCATTGCCTTGCCTCAGCCGGAAGTGCGAGAACGTCCAGATACCGGGACGGACAGCGAGACGCTGCGTAAGGCCATGGAGGAGGCGGCCCTTTTCTTTCATGCAGCTCTTCTCGATTCTACGGAAGGGCAGGCGCCGATTGATTATGTGAGAGGCCGGGGTGTAAGTCGTGAAACTATGGCCATTTTCAGACTTGGTTACTCTCCCGCCGGTGGCCGCGCTTTGCTGACTCATCTGCAGAAGAAGGGGTTTTCGGTGCCAGCGCTGGAAGAATGCGGCCTGATCAAGCGATCGGAGGACGGCAGCCGGCACTACGATGCTTTCCGCGGCAGGATCATGTTTCCAATCACCGATGTCCGGGGCCGCGTCATCGCCTTTGGCGGCCGTGCCATGGGAGAGCAACAGCCGAAGTATTTGAATTCCCCCGAGACGAGGCTCTATAATAAAAGCCGGAATCTCTTCGGGCTCAGCTACGCGCGGAGTGGAATCCAGAAACTCGATCATGCCATCCTGGTGGAAGGGTACATGGATTTCATGATCCCTTTTCAGCATGGCATAGAGAATGTTGTCGCCTCGCTGGGTACCAGTCTTACTCCTCAACAGGTGAAACTGTTGGGGCGATATACACGTGAAGTGATAGTAAGTTACGACCCTGATTCAGCAGGGCTTGCGGCTACACAGCGATCGCTCGACCTGTTCCTTGAGGAAGATTTTCGTGTTCGGGTGTTCCGGCTTCCGGAGGGACAGGATCCGGACGCTTTCGTAAGAAAATCTGGTGCTGAGGAGTATCGAAAACGGCTGCGACAGTCTGCGCCGTATCTGGACTTTGTTTTGGACACTGCGTTAAAGAGCCAGTCGCATCCCGGCGACCCCAAGAGTAAGATCCAGGTCTTGAACGCCGTTCTGCCCTACCTGGCCAAGATCCCCAATGCCGTTGAGCGCTCGGAATATGTATTCCGCTTCGCTCGTAAGATGCAAATCGAGGATCAACAGCTACTTGCGGAGGTCAAGCGGGCGGCTCAGCAGAAGAAGACGCGGCTTCAGGATGCGCAGGTGGCGTCTGTGGGAGTAATGAAATTCGCGGAAAAGCGGCTTCTCCAGTTGTTGCTCAACCACTCATCGCTTCAGACGCAGTTTTTGTCGCTATGCACGGCTGCGGATTTTTCCGGACTCACCACGGAGAAGATCTTTGTTGCACTCCTGGATGAGATGAAACAGGGTTCCATTTCCACTTTCGGCAGCCTGAATCATAGATTTGCCGGCGAAACGGAACAGATGTTGCTTGCACAACTGCAGATGGAGGAGATGCCTGAGAATCTTTCCCGCGAGACAGCCGAAAGTTTTCTCAGTGCTCTGCGTACTATTAGATTGGCGTCGAAAAAACACGAGATTCTCTCGAAAATTGCCGATGCGGCCGGCCGCAAAGACGAAGACATGCTGAACCGGCTGATTGAGGAGCGGGTTCAAATCGATCGAGAACTGATCGCCCTGTCCATGAAATAGCTGAAAGGAGACAGCAGGCTTGTCTATTGAAGAAAAATACGATGAGGTGAAAGAGCTGATTCTGATGGGCAAGGAGCGGGGCTACCTGCTCTATGACGAGGTCAACGACCTGTTGCCTGAAGGGATCTGCTCCTCGGATGAGCTAGACAGCATTTTCTCTCTCTTTGGCTCTGCGGGAATCGAAGTGATCGATTCCGAGCAGAAACTAGACGGGGGGAAGAAGGACGACAAGCAGGAGGAGGAGGTAGGGGAAGACAGCGAGTTCGATTTCGGCGCGATCACGTTGGATAAGACCAACGATCCCGTGCGCATGTATCTTCGCGAAATGGGGACGGTCCCGCTGCTGAGCCGGGAAGGCGAAGTCGAGATTGCCAAGCGCATCGAACACGGGCAGAAAGTTGTGGTGAAGGCTCTGTCGCGGTCCCGGCTGATCGTTCGCGAGATCCTCAATATCGGCGATCAACTCAAGAAAGAGCTGCTTTCGATTCGCGATGTGGTTCCGTTCGGGGAGGACGAACTTACAGAAGATCGGCTGGAAGAAAAGAAACAGGCCGTGCTGAATGTTATTGAGCAGATCCGAAAGCATGAACGGGCTGCCAACAAGTTTCGCGTCAAATTGGCCGCCTGCCGCAAAGGATCAAGGATCTATAAGAAGCACCTGTCGATGATGGCCAGACACCGCATCGACGTCGCCCGAAAAGTGGGAACGCTCGAACTCGTCGCGATCCAGCATGATCGACTCGTGGCAGTGATCAAGAACACCGTCGACGAGATCGTCGCTTTGGAGCAGGAGATTCAAAAGCACCGTCGCAGCCTGGAAGCGCCGCGCCGTGTGGAAGAGTCCAGGGCAATCAAAAAGCTGATCAAACAACATGAAGCGAAAGTCCGGACGACCGAAGAGGAGGCCTTTGCCACGACCCCCGAGCTGAAGCGCTCGCTGGGTACCATCAAGTCGGGCGAACTCGAGGCCGACATCGCCAAGAAGGAGCTGGTGGAGGCGAACCTGAGATTGGTCGTCTCGATTGCAAAAAAATACACCAACCGCGGCCTGCAGTTTCTGGACCTGATTCAGGAAGGAAACATCGGGTTGATGAAGGCGGTGGACAAATTCGAATATCGCCGCGGCTATAAATTCTCGACTTACGCGACATGGTGGATTCGCCAGGCGATCACGCGTGCCATCGCGGATCAGGCGCGCACCATCCGCATTCCCGTGCACATGATCGAGACGATCAACAAGCTGATCCGGACCTCCAGAAGCCTGGTCCAGGAATACGGGCGGGAACCTACCAGCGAGGAAATCGCCAAAAAAATGGATTTCCCGGTCAGCAAGGTGCGAAAAATCCTCAAGATCGCGCAGGAGCCGATCAGCCTCGAAACGCCTATCGGAGAGGAAGAGGACAGCCACCTCGGCGACTTCATCGAAGATCGAGGTGTGGTTTCGCCGGCGGAGGCGGTGATCAACATCAATCTGAAGGAGCAGACCGAATCGGTCTTGAAAACGCTGACGCCCCGCGAGGAGCAGGTAATCAAGATGCGATTCGGATTGGGAGACGGCAGCGAGCACACGCTCGAAGAGGTCGGGCAGCGTTTTTCAGTCACGCGCGAACGCATCCGCCAGATCGAGGCAAAGGCGCTGCGCAAGCTCCGGCACCCCTCGCGCAGCCGCATGCTGAAGGCCTTTCTCGAAGGGACTGCCATGCGTGATTGACCTGGGAGCCGGTCCGCGCAATCTTGGATGAGATGGAGACCCGCTGCTGAGGCGGGTCTCGCTGTTTTACGATTAGAGCTTTGAAATCATTGATTCAAGATTGCCGATTGCCGATTGTCCATTTGAAGTTTCCATTCGAAGTTCAGGTGAACCAATTTCGAATCGGCAATCTCGAATTCCGAATCTCGAATAGGCAATCGGCAATCGGCAATCTTGAATTTCACCTGGGTTGAATAAATGGCTGCCACGGCTGTACAAGGAGGTGACAGGGAGCGGACAGACTTGGACGATGCACAACTGATGGTTTCTGTTCAACAGGGGGACCCAATCGCCCTACGCCAGCTGGTGGAGCGCTATAAGCGAAAAGCCTACTACACAGCGCTCAAGCTGGTAGGGGACAGCGACGAGGCGTATGACCTCTCGCAGGAGGCCTTCATCCGCGTCTATAACGCGCGTCGCCGCTATGACGGCAACCGGCCGTTTTATTCTTGGTTTTACGCAATTCTGAGCAACCTCGCCAAAAACCACCTAAAGAAAAGATCGGTCCGCGCGAACTATGCGGCTTCCGTGAAAAGCGCGCAGGATGCGGAACTCGACACGCACGACTCGCCGGAGGTTCTCGTCGAGGCAGACGAGACCAAGAAGGCGGTCTGGAATGCGATCGAGAAGCTTTCATACGAACACCGCGAAATCATTACCCTGCGTCATTTCGAGGATATGTCTTATGAAGAGATCGCGAAGCTTCTCGGCATCCCGGTCGGGAGCGTGATGTCGCGCCTGTACTATGCCAGGAAGCGCCTCCGGGACTTGTTGGGAGAAGCGTATGAAAGATGAAGAAATCCGAACTCTGATGATGAAGGTGGTCGATGGCCTCGCATCATCCGAGGAGAAGGAGGCCCTGGCCGGTGCGACTCTGGGGCATGAAGAATGGGAGACGGAACTCAGGGCATTCATGAAAATCAAAGAAGTGACGGACGGCATGCGCTTCAAAGATCTTCCTGACAGCTACTGGCCCGGCTACTGGGAGAATGTATATCGCCGCTTGGAACGCGGTCTCGGCTGGATTCTGACGTCCGTGGGAGCCATGATTCTGCTGAGCTTCGGCGCGTATACGGGATTGTCGGGTCTATATTCCGATCCGAATGTCAGCCTCATCGTCAAGATCGGAGTTACCGCCGCGGGAGTGGGAACGATTATCATGCTTGTCTCCTTCCTGCGCGAACGTCTTTTTGCCCGCAAGCATGAACGATATGAGAGAGAGGTCCAGCGATGATCATGACGACCACGGAGGAAATTAGCGGCAAGCGCATCATCAAAACCCTCGGCATGGTCTGTGGAAACACGATCCGGGCGCGGCATTTCGGGCGCGCCTTCATGGCCAAGCTTCGCGGCATGGTCGGCGGAGAGATACCGGAGTACACGAAGGTCATTGCCGAAGCGCGCGAACAATCGGTGGATCGCATGGTAGCGGAGGCGGAAAAGCTGGGCGCTAACGCCATCGTGGCTGTCCGGTTCGGCACCACCGAAGTGATGTCCGCCGCAGCGGAAATCCTCGCATACGGCACCGCGGTAATTATCGAATAGCCGCTTCTGAAAATAACTGCTCCCACAAATGTCGTGGCCGTGAGCGTGGCCGTAATCGTAGTTGGTAGCGGTTGAATATCAATAACAACCGATCACGATTACGATCACGCTCACGGCCACAAACCTCACGCAAGTGACCATGGTTGAAAGCCGACCTGGGACCGCCTCGCCCCAGCGCGGCATCCTGAATCCTGCCCCGTGGCGGTCAATTCCCACACCAAGTGCTCCAAGCACTCCAAACATGCCTGTCGGGTCGCGGAAGCCGATGCCTCTTGGAGGTTCTTTGCGCACTTTGAGTCTTGGCGGTTCGCCTTGCCATCTGGTCATGCGATCCGGTTTTCACAAAGAGACTAACCAGTTACGAATCGCCCAAGATGCATGACTGCCTTCGTGTGTTGTGTCCGCTTCGCGGCTATCCCTGTGAATATATACCACCGGCAGTGGTAATAAAGTGTGACGCACGCGGTTTTACGAGGGTCGTTCGGTGGAGCGACTCCAGCGTGGGTGGAGGGGCGATGCCATGGTGTCCTGTGCAGGAAACGATGCAGACTGTTGTAAGGCGCAGTATTCGGGAAGCTGCGCTGCGCTGCCGGACGAGCAGCTGGTCTTGTTGAGCATGAAGGGTGACGAAGAAGCCTTCCGCGCGTTGTATGACCGCTATCGTCGGCGCGTGTTTGCCACGGTGCGCCGGATCGTTCGGAATCGCGAGGAAGCGCAGGACGTGACGCAGGAAGTGTTTGCAAAACTGTATCGCTCGCTATCGAGTTGGGATTCGGGCCGCGCCAAGTTTTCCACCTGGCTCTTCCGATTGGCCGCCAATCATGCCATCGACGCCTGGCGCAGCAGCCGCCGCCGCGCCGAGCTCTCTCTGGAGGGCGAGGGATCGGACGGTGGGACGATGCGGCCCATCCAATATCACAACAAAATGGTTTTTCACGCCGAGCGCGCCCTCGAGCGGAAGGAGCGGATTGCGGAGATCCGGCGCTTCGTCGACGGGCTGCCGCCGCTGCAGCGGAGGGTTTTCTTCCTGCGGCATTTTGAGGGATTCAAGCTGAATGAGATTGCCAAGTCAGAGGGGCACAAACTTGCGACGGTCAAGACCTCGCTGTACCGCGCGACACAACATCTAAGGCGCAGGCTGCAGCCCCTGAACGGCTTCTGCGAGACCGATCTGATGCCGGCGGCCTAATCCCAATAAATCAGGGCGTCATTCGTGCGGGAGTGCCCCCTATGCCGCGTCGGCATCTCGATTACGCCTTTTTCGGGAACAGATTTCCTTCGAAGATCACGTTCATCCGGCATGCATCGCAGTCGAACTCCAAACGAAGGCTGCGGCCGGAAGGGTCCACCAGCCATAGCGTTTCCGGCAGCGCCGTGAGACCGTCGCGCGGGCAAGCCTCGAGTTGATGCTTGATGCAGTACTTCGTCGTCATCACGACGCGGCCGCCCATGTCGAGCCCGCTCTCGACCGCGGATTCGAGCACCTCCGAACCATGCCGGTGAAAAAAGGCGGCGGCTTTCCGGTTGAGTACATTGGAGAGATAATTCAGTTCGCATTCGGGATACCGGATTGTGTTCGGGATCCTTGTTGCCTTGAGGGTCGGTCGCCCGAGCCTGCGCTTCTCGCGCAATTCATCCACGGCATTCCGCCGCAGTTCGTTCAGGAGCGACACGGCGAGAAAGGGCACCGGCGCGACTTCCAATTCCACGCCGGTGCAGGCAAACTCCGTGCCTCCCAGCCTGGTCAACTGTTTCTCCAAAGAGGCGCGCGCCGCATCTGGTTTTTGCGCGGGCTCCGAGGTACAGGTCCAATCCCGCGTGATGCCGATCCCATCCTCATCCTTCATCGCGAGCTGGTAGCCGCCGGGAATGGCGCGGAAGGTCATGCGCACCCCGATTTTTCGCCGTGGTTCGGTCCTACGCAAACTTGTGATGAACCGGTGATCATGATTCCGATAGAGCTCCAGGCCGGGTTGGATGCCGTCCATTTTGTCCGGCCAGATGACGTTTCCTTCGGCGCGCAATACCGTGGTGCCGGTGAGTTCATGCATTCGGTCGTAGAAACTAAGGCCGTCACCGCTGTGCAACTCGGTGGAGCCGGCGAGGACAAACGAGTGCCGACTAACGGATGCGACCGTACCGACCGGCTCCCCTACCATTTTCGGCGTATCATTGGATCCGATCCTGCATCGGTCCTCCGACAGGAAGTAAGCCGTATATCCACGATTGAATGTCTTGTGCGGATCCGGCGTAAAGTCGCGCTCCACTTCCCCGGACGAGCTCTTGCCCGCGCCCAGTTTCGGGAGGAGGCCGTCCAGCTCCCGGCGGTAGTGACCGACCACGTTGACGACATAAGCTTTATCTTTAAGGCGCCCTTCGATCTTGAAGGATGTGATGCCGGCGGTGACGAGGGCGTGCAAATGATCGGTCAGGTTCAGGTCGCGGATCGAGAGGAGATGCCGGTCCTTGAGAAGAATGTGGCCGCGCTCATCGACCAGGGAGTAGGGGAGGCGGCAGGGCTGGGCGCACTGGCCTCGATTTCCGCTGCGGCCGCCGCAGGCGTAGCTGAGGAAGCATTGGCCGCTGTAGGAGACGCAGAGGGCGCCGTGGATAAAGGTTTCGAGTTCCAAGGAGGTTTGCGCGCGGATCGACAGGATCTGTTCGAGGCTCAGCTCGCGTGCCAGGATCACGCGTCGAAACCCGACCTTTTCGAGGAACGCCACTTTCTCGGGCGTGGCGTTGTGAGTTTGGGTGCTGGCAAACAACGGGATCGGCGGCAAGTCGCATTCCAGGAGCCCGAAGTCCTGGATGATCAGCGCATCTGCGCCGCATTCATAGACCCGGTGTGCCAGGCACACGGCCTCTTCGATTTCATCGTCGCGCAACAGGGTATTGAGCGTGACATAGACCTTGGCCCAATATTTGTGGGCATGGCGGGCGAGACTCTCGATGTCTGCGAGCGCGTTGCCGGCGGCCTCGCGAGCCCCGAAGCGTGCGGCGCCCATGTACACCGCATCCGCGCCGCTGTTGATCGCGGCGATGCCGGTATCCAGGTCTTTGGCAGGGGCAAGCAACTCAATGCGCGTCATATCGACTCCGGGAACCTCGTGTGATCCAGATGGATGATACCTTAAAGCGGGCCGGTTCGGGGATCGCGCCACTGGTCGACCGTCATAATTCCACTTACGACCAATCTCATCGAGGATGCGGCCCCGTTGCGCATACGTGTGCCGGCAGCAGGGAAGCTGCAACGCGATTCCGATCTGCTTATGGATCAGGTTCGCGCGATTGATAATGCTCGTATCGTACAGGGTCCTCTTGCCCGGGTGACGCCGGCCCTCATGGAAAAAATCGAGGAAGCGATATCGGCGATCCTCGACATCGGCGGCAGTTTCGACTCCCGCTAAGAGTCTTCAATCGGAACTGTCTTTACCGGGGTCGGGCGAGCATGATACCCTGTCTGACGGTTGCCGCTTCCTGGAGTGCGCGCCATAAGCCCGGGGGCGTCCCCGGGGCAGTGACCGTATGTCGCGCCGATCTCTCGAAGAGGCAAGCCGCATCCAACCGCATCAGGGCCCATAGCTCAGTTGGTTAGAGCAGCTGACTCATAATCAGCGGGTCGCAGGTTCGAGTCCTGCTGGGCCCACCAATTAAATCAATAACTTACAGAAAAATCAAAAACCTAAAAAGGTAACATATAGGTAACAGGCGCGTTTGATGCGCAAGTGCTTTCCAGAGCATCTCAGCAGACTCAACGCGGTCACAAAATACTCCTCGTTCGTGGTCCGAGTGTACGGAACTTGCCGCGCTCGACCCGTTTGCTCCGTCGCCAGACGTAGTCGCCTGTCAGGTTGATATGCTCCCAGCCCAGCGGCGACAGGTGTTGTAGCAGCTTGTCGTCCCGTCATCTGCGAAAATCCAAAATAGCTAGGAACCCTGTCCGGTCGCCCAATTCGAGAAAAGTCCTTTCTCTCGTTCCAGCTCTTCATGAGCTTCGATATTCTCCCATTTTTCACGGCGACGCCTTCATCCAAGGAGTTGAGACACATATGGCGGGAGGTTTCAGAAACAGAATCCAGCCGACGACAACTACGCGGCCAGCCGGTAATCGTGATGTAAGCCGTTCAATACAGGCATCGCCACAAGTCTGCCGCCCGCCGGCTTCGGCTCAGCCAATACTGGATCAGGATCCGGTATCCCGTTCAACGCTTGATGCACGCGGCTGTGGTTGTACCAGTCGATGATTTCTGTGAGCACACATCGAAGGTGTCGTTCATTCCAAATCAGCATGCGATCGAGGCACTCCCGGCGAAGCGTCCCTATCATCCGCTCGGCGTGTGCGGCCGCATTGGGCGCACCATATGGAGTGGGTATCCCTCGGATGCCCATCTCCTGCCAGAGCCACTCATCAAGTGCCGATCGACACGAGACCCTCTTCCCTGCGTTCTCAACTATCAATGGCCGCCCGAATTGGCCAAACTTCCCGTCATTGTCGTGAAGCAAGAACTTCGGCTGCCCCTCGAAGCAGACGTTCCGTATTTGTTGTTTCGTCCACTCGAGGGTCGGATGTTCGGTCACATGAAGGTGCATGACCTTTCGACTGGCAATCTCCATGACGACGACCACGTAAAGGACCCGAAACCCGACGGTGTGCTGCACAAAGAAGTCACAGGACCAGATGGCCTTGGCTTGGTTCTTCAAAAAGCTTCTCCAGGCTTGGGAATCTGTCGGTCCCGGACGCTTTTTGACCATGTATCTCCGGACGGTCGAGCAGGCGTGGCGAATACCAAACTTCACTTCCAGCTCCAAGGCGACGCGATCCTCGCCGTACTCGGGATGATCGGAAGATATCCGCCGGATGAAGTCGATGTGTTCATTGGGAATGGCGGGTCCGCCT
>Ga0182021_10007885_pt1 | contig 12627 bp, 13 predicted proteins | sample 612E3MmetaG_FD_120493 | JGI IMG/M metagenome (GOLD analysis project Ga0182021, IMG submission 120493) | Permafrost microbial communities from Stordalen Mire, Sweden - 612E3M metaG (Illumina Assembly) | ecosystem: Environmental > Terrestrial > Soil > Wetlands > Permafrost | place: Sweden... | reverse complement strand
CCCTGCGGTTCGGGCCCCCTGAGTACTTCGCGGTCATGGTCCTCGGCCTCACGGTCCTGATCTTTTTGGCCGGCGGGTCCATGATCAAATCCCTGATGATGGCCTGCTTCGGGATCATTATCGGCAACGTGGGTATGGACCCCATCACGGCCCAGCCGCGCTTCACCTTCCAGATGGATGTTCTCCTGGACGGAGTGGGACTCGTCCCCCTGGTCATGGGCCTCTTCGGAATATCCGAAGTTCTTCTGAACGTGGAGGAATCCCTTGCCCAGCGCGAGGTATTCGAGACGAAATTACGAGGGCTGCTCCCGAATCTCCGCGACTGGAAAGAATCCCTGTGGCCGATCATCCGGGGATCGGTCCTCGGCTTTTTTCTGGGGATCCTCCCGGGAGGCGGTGCGGTCATCTCCTCCTTCGTCAGTTACGGGATTGAACGAAAGCTTTCTAAACACCCGGAGGAGTTCGGCAAGGGGGCCATCGCCGGAGTAGCCGGGCCTGAATCGGCCAACAACTCGGCGACGGCGGGGGCTTTCATCCCCTTGCTCACCCTGGGGCTGCCTTCGAATGCAGTGATGGCCATTCTGCTGGGTGCGCTCATGATTTACGATACGCCTCCCGGGCCTCGCTTAGTAAGCGCGCACCCCGAAATCTTCTGGGGGGTCATCTCCAGCATGTACATCGGCAATGCCATGCTGCTGATTCTCAACCTGCCGCTCATCGGCCTGTGGGTAAAGATCCTGAAGATCCCCTATCCCATCCTCTTCCCCTTGATCCTTCTTTTTTGCCTGATCGGGGTCTACAGCCTCAACAACAAGATCAGCGAAATCGGGTTGATGCTCATTTTCGGAGTGTTGGGTTACTTGATGAAGAAATTCAAATTCGACGGCGCCCCCCTGATCCTGGCCATGGTGCTGGGACCGCTGATGGATAAAGCTCTCCGCCAATCGCTCATCATGTCCGGGGGGGACCCCGCCATCTTTCTGGAGAGCACCATCTGCATCACCTTATTCGTGATCGTGGCGATCATTCTTTTTGTCCTCCCTCTTCTGCCGGTGATCGGGCGCTTCCGGAAGAAGGTCGGGGAAGCCGAGGAGCAGGCGTAGATTCAACCGAACCGTTTCAGGGTCCAGGATGGGTTGAAAATGGAACCCCTGAAAGAAATAAGAAAGGAGAAAAAGATGTTACGTACCAAAGGTATTGGAAAGATCCTGACCCTGGTCTCGTTGGCTCTCTTCACGGGATCCCTGTTCGCCTTCTGTCCTTCCGCCGACGGGGCCGCCAATTTCCCCAAGAAGCCGATTAACCTGATTTGCATTTACGATGCCGGGAGCACGAGCGACATCATTATTCGATCTCTGGCCGACCTCCTGTCCAAAGAACTCGGGCAGAGGGTGATCGTGGTAAATAAAGTCGGGGGCACGGGAACCCTGGGCACGGGGGAGCTCACCCGGGCGGAACCTGACGGCTATACGATCGGCATGGTTACCTTTGGGCCCTTGGCCATAAGCCCCCATCTGATGAAAGTGGGGTACAAGCTGGACGATTTCGATTATTTCGGGGCTTTCTCGGAATATGTGTACGGACTCGTCTGCTCCGCCAAACGGCCATGGAAAGACGTGAAGGATGTCGTCGCCTACGCCAAAGCGAACCCGGGAAAGTTAAGACACGGCTGGGCCTCTCATCCGAATGCCCTTCCCATGCTCATGCTGGCGGAAAAAGAGAAGCTCGACGTCAAATTCGTGCCCACCACCGGCGGTTCGGAATCAGAGACTTTGCTGGCCGGGGGGCATATCGATACCGACTGCCGCCATCCCAGCATCCTGAAAACCTTTACGGATGACCAGATCCGGTTTCTCCACCCCTGCGGGAATAAGCGCTGGGACATCTTTGGCCGGCCCGACCGCCCCACCCTGATGGAGATGGGCTATGACATCGATGTCCGTTCCTTCATGGGGCTGGGCGCCCCCAAAGGTCTGCCCGCCGAAGCCCGAAAGGTCCTGGTGGATGCCTACCGCAAGGTCTCCAATGACCAGCGGGCGAAAGACATGATCCTGAAAATCGGCCTGGCTCCCACCTGGATCGACGGGCCGGATTATGAAAAGCTGATCCGAAACGGCTACAAGGTCATGGGCCCGGCGGTGGAAAAACTGAAGAAGTGAGAGTGCAAGTGAAAGTGTAAGTGTAAGTGAAAGGAAGACCTTGCACTTACACTTACACTTGGCCATATTTGTGAAACGAGGATGTAAAGGACGGCTTGTGGCTCTGCGCTCGTTGCCCCATGCTTATTTCTTCGGGAGGTATTCAAAAGAGTCCAGGACCGCCTTCAGGGCCTCCAAGTCGTTCGTTCCTTCCTTCTCCAGGATCAGGTAGAGGATAAAGATCTGGTAGGGCTCGGCAAAGGCGTAAATCCAGCCCTGGTTCCGGTTGACTCCCTTCGCGATGTACGTGGCGTATTTCTTGGCGGCGTAGGGAACCCCCTTCAGGGAGACGGGTTCGGTGGGGCCGATCTCTGCCTGGGCTCCCTTGCCCAAGTCTTTTACCAATTCTTCCTTGAAAGTTCCCGCGGCCGCCGTGGTCAATCCTTCGATCGATTTCTGATCAAAGGTCGAATAGCGGTTTACGGTCTCGAAATCGATCTGCAGATTGGATTGGGTCACGGGGTTGAAAACAAACACCTGCGAGGCTTCCAACCCTTCCTTGTCATACCCCTGATCGATCATGAATTTGGGGTATTGGGTGGTAACCTGCCAGCCCGGGGGAGCCGCGACCTTGAAGGGGAACCGAATACCGGTGAATTGGTTCCCCTCGATGTTGCCCACCGGAAGTTTCATGTCTACCTTGACCGCCTCCCGGACCGGGGCCCCGGCGCAGCCTGCCGCAAACGCCAGGATGAGGAGCATACTCCCGAACCACATGCTTTTCTTCGATCTCATCTTTCACCTCCCACTGATGAATGCATGAAGCAGAGAGCTTAGCGCAGAGGGCATAGAGCAAAAAGTCAGACTCGAAGACCGGCGCCCATGCCTCTCTCCATTTACCCTCTCTCCGCTCTTTGCGCTATGCGCTCTGCTCTATGCTTTTCTTAGCCAAACTTATGACTGATGCCGTAGCCTCCCGTGGGAAAGCGCCACTCGATGTTGAGATAGGGGCATCCGATGCGGCAGGAGCCGCATTCCAGGCATCCTTCATAGGTCACGCTGATATGGTCTTTCTCCATCTTGTACACGTTTGCCGGACAAAAGTAAAGACAGGGTTGATCGGTACATTGGTCCCGGCACACCGAGCCGTCCCGAATCCGCAGGTGGGGCTCTTCGTCGACGCGGAAACGGTCCAAAAACAGCTTGTCCTCCACCTTCTTCTTCATCTCACGCTTCTCCACCCGTTCCAGAAGATCCGCAGAAGCCGGCCCAGGGAGATTTGCCGCCGCAGGCGATCCCAAATAACCCTCTGTTTCTTTTTCTTCGGAATCCCGTCGACGGTAAGCATCTCCCGGGCCGCCTGGCCGGCCCATTCCGGGAGGGAGGCAAACACCTCCGGATTGTTTTCCATGAAACTCCCGAATCGCCGGTATTTCTTCAGGTCCTGGCAGACGTACGATTCCTGCAGGCGGGAGAGGTATCCCTGAAGCCCCTTTCGGCTGAAATCACCCTTCTCCAGGGCTTCCAGAATGGCCTCCGCGGCAAACCGCCCCGAGGTCATGGCCAGGTTGGACCCCTCCCGGTGGAGGGCATTGAAGAGCATGCCCGAATCCCCGGCGATCAGGAAGCCGCCTCCGCAGAGCCGGGGGATGGAGTCGTATCCCCCTTCGGCCAGCCAGTGAGCCATGTATTCGGTGGGTTTTCCCCCCTGGATCAGGGGGGCCACCGCCGGGTGTTCCTTGAAGTCCTCCATCATCTCATAGGGCTTTATTTTCCGCCGGGTCAAATCGGAGAGGTTAGCTCCTACGCAGAGGGAGAGGGATTTTCGGTTGGTATAGATTACGGCCACCCCATTCATGCCCTGGGTCGCCGCGCCCAGGATCTCAATGGTCACCCCGTTCCCGGGGTCCACGTTGAAACGCTCCTGAATTTGTTCTTCCGGGAGCTCGATGACTTCTTTCACCGCCAGCGCCACCTGACTGGGCTTGGGCTCCGGACGGAACCCGGTTTGGGCCGCCAGGGGTGAATTGATCCCGTCGGCCAGCAGGACGACTTTGGCCCGGAGGTCACCGTCTGGTCGGTCGGTCTGCACCCCGACCACCTGGTTCCGCCCATCCCGCAGAAGGCCGACGACCACGGTCCCGCATACCACCAAAGCGCCAAGCTTGCCGGCCTGCTCGGCATACCAGCGGTCGAATTTCGCCCTGCCCACGGTGAAGGCGTTATATTTTTTCTCCTGGAAGAAGATCCGGTCCCGGTAGGAGAGGCTGAATCCCCCCTCCTTGGCCAGATACCAGAGCCGGGATTCGACGATGTTCCTTTCGATGGGACAGTTCCGGGAGACGAAGTCGGGGAGATTCTGGGCCAGGTCGTGGCCGTAGAGGACCCCCCCCGAAATGTTCTTGGCCCCGGGGTATTCCCCCCGTTCGAAGACGACGGTCTTAACCCCCTTCTTCGCCAGAAGGCAGGCGGCGGAGATGCCGGCCGGCCCGGCTCCGACAATGGCCACGTCAAAGGATTCGGTCATTCCGTCTCCACTAGAGTGAAAGTGCAAGTGAAAGTGAAAGTGGAAGGATATTATTGTTTTCCCTTTCACTTACCCTTTCACTTACACGATTCTTTTCTTCAAGGCCGTAATCAGCGCGGGGACCACCTTTTGGTAATCTCCCACCAACCCCACATTCGCCAGCTGGAAGATTGGGGCTTCGGGGTCGGAGTTGATGGCTACGATCTTCTCCGAGCCTTGGATGCCCACCAGATGCTGCACCGCCCCCGAGACCCCGATCCCGATGTAAAGCTTCGGGGCCACGGTCTTCCCGGTCTGCCCGACCTGGCGTTCGTAGGGCATCAGCCCTGCCTCCACCACGGGACGGGAACAGGCGACCGTCCCCCCGATGAGATCGGCCAGCTCCTGCAAAAGAGGCATGGAAGCGGAATCACAGGCCCCCTTGCCGGCGACGACCAGGGCAGGTGCCTGGCCGATGTCCATGCCGTCGCCCCGGGAAACATCCTTGATCCAATCGATGATTTGGGGAAGCGGCCCCGAAGGCGGGCTCCAGGAATGTCGTTTGATTTCCCCGTTCCGGGCCGGGTCCTTTTCGGGCAGCCTCATGACCCGAGGACGTACGGTGCTCATCTGGGGACGATAGTTCTGGCAGTAGATGGTGGCCATGATGTTGCCGCCGAAGGTAGGCCGGGTCATCAGGAGAAAGCCCTTTTCTTCATCGATCTCCAGGGCCGTGCAATCGGCGGTGAGGCCGGTCTGAAGAAGGGTGGCCACCACTCCGGAAAGCTCCCTTCCCAGGGCGGTGGCCCCCAGGAGAAAGATCTCCGGCTTCACTTTCTGGGAGAGTTCGGCGAGGGCCTGGCCGTAGGTTCGGGGGAAATAATGATCGAGGCCGGGGTGATCGATGAGGTGAACCTCTTCACAACCGTAAGCGATGGCTTCCCGGGCGACGGCCTCTACCCCATGGCCCAGCAGGAATCCGATGACCCGGGTTTTAAGCTTTTCGGCCAGCTCTCTCCCTTTCCCCACGAGCTCCCAGGAAACCTGAGCCCCCTGGCCGTCGACGACCTCGATGAAGACCGCCACCCCCCGGTAATCCCGCAGGCTCCTCTGGGGAGGAGGGAGTGTTTCGGGGGCGGTCTTCTGCTTCCTTTTCCTTTCGTACCGGATGGCCCCGACCGGGCAGACTTCGAAGCACTTGCCGCACCCCACACAGACGTCCGGATCGATGACCGAGACCCCTTCGCGCGAGAGATGAATCGCTCCCACGGGGCATTCGCCGATGCAGATCTGGCACCCGATGCATCGATCGGAGATGACCTCGGCAACTTCGATCCCTTTTTTATTCCGGGGCATGATCCTTTAAGCCTTCCAGCGGCTGGAGAGTTTTTGGGCAAAGGAGGGATCGGACAGGAGAACGTCGAGGGACTGTTCCACCGCTCCTTCGGGATTTTCCTGAAACGAAAACCGCGGCCCTCCCTGCCGGACGGGGGGGCTGAAGATTCTTCTCACCCAAGTGGCCGAACCCTTGAGCCCCAGCTTGCTCGGCTCAGCCTCGATGGCCTCGGCATTCCACAGTTTCACCCCGGCCCGCAAGGATTGAATCAGAGAGGGAAGGGGAGCGCGGCGGGGCTTGGCCAGGTCCAGCTCGGCGGTCACCAGAGCCGGCAAAGGTCCCCGGACGATTTCCAACCCTCCTTCGACTCTGCGCTTGACCTGGATCTGCCTTGTTTTTTCGTCGATCTCCTGGACTTCGACCACATAGGTCAGCAGGGTGAACCCCAGCCGGGTGGCCATCCCCGGGCCGGTCTGGGCGGTGTCCCCGTCGATGGCCTGCTTCCCCGAGAAGATCAGGTCCACGGGGTGCTCGCGGTTAATTTTCTCGATTCCTTTAACCAGCGTGTAACTGGTGGCCAGGGTGTCGGCTCCGGCAAAGGGGCGGTCCGACAGAAGGATGGCCTCATCGGCTCCCAGGGAGAGGGCTTCCCGGAGTACCTCCTCGGCCTGGGGCGGTCCCATGGCCAGGGCCGTCACCCGGCCGCCGTACCGTTCCTTCAGCCGCAGGGCTTCCTCGAGAGCGACCCGGTCGAAGGGGTTGGCGATGGACTCCACGCCGGACCGGATGAGCGTATTGGACGCCGGATCGATCTTCACCTCGGCCGTATCGGGGACCTGCTTGATGCAGCAGACAAAATGCATGGCATCCTTTATCGGCGACCGGTGCCCGCGGTGCGAACGGCCGGAGAGGATGAGCCGACCTCCGCCTCGCGGGCCTGCCCGGGTTTCGGGCTCATGGGCCGAATTCGATTACGAAGGCCTTGACCCGCTTGACCCCCAAAATCTTGCAGACCCTCCACCGCTTCTCCCCGTCCCAGATCCGGTAGCATTCTCCGTCGAACCAGATCTCCAGGGGCTCCACCTCTGCCCCGGACTCAAGGTACTGGCGAACCCGCTCGATCGTCTCCCGGGTATAAATCAGGCGCAGGTTCGGCCGAATCCGGTCCACCTCGATCTCGATCAGCTTCCTTTGCAACTTCTTTTCCATGGGGGGTAAACAATGGGAGATTACTAAAAGACTGTATAACTATTGTAAACTCGGGGTTAGAGAGGATGTCAAGGAGCAAATTCACTGGGAATGCGGAATTCGAAGTGCGGAGTGCGGAAATAATCCGGCATCGGGTCCTTTAGGGCGCTTCCTTCATACAAACAATCTGGTAAGAAACAAATATCATATCCATATTGCCAGGCGGGTGTAAGGGCGATTCATGAATCGTCCCTACGAATGCTGGCGCGGGGGAGCCGCTTTCCCGCGCAACGTTGCGGAAAAAGCCTGGGATCTCATCGATTTCATATTTCCGGGATGGCCATGAATTGTCCCGAAGTGGAAAGGGCAGGGCCAGGGTCCAGTCTTGACGAAATCGGGATTGGGCGGACAAAAAAACGGAGTATACCATCGAGGGGTATACTCCGTTTGGTCGGAAGCAAAATCGCGTAGGCCGGATCAGCCTGCCAGGGTGGCCAGGTACGCATCGCCCATCTTTTCCAGATGGTCCTTTATGTTCTCAAAGTCGGTGAAGTGCCCTTCCTCTTCTCCCAGGAGTTTCTCGAAGAGCTGTTTGGAGATCTGATCTTTCTCCGCCGCGCAGACCGGGGCCGCCTCGTTATACATCTTGATGGCCGCGGTCTCGAGGGCCATATCGGTCTTCAGCAGGTCCACGATGGACTGACCTTTCTTGGCCGCCGCGTCGGGCTTGGTGGTGGGTTCCCCTTTGAGGAAGAGGATCCTTTCGGCCAAAGCCTCGGCGTGCTTCATCTCCTGAATGCCGATTTCCTTCAGCTTCTTGCCCAGCTTGCCGAAGTCCTGATCCTCCAGTTCATAATGCTGAGCCATATACTGGGTGATGGCGGAAAGCTCCCTGGACCGTGCCTCGTTCAGTAAATCGATCACCTTCTTGCTCATAAGCTCCTCCTTTGGAATAGATAACTCCCTATCTATTCATTCTAAAGAGGCCCGGCCGCAGATGTAAAGGGGAAAAATTCGGCGATCGCCCTGGCCTATGGGCCTCCCGGATGACTCATTCCAGCTTAATATTGAACTCTTTGATCATCTGCCCGAACTGGACGAACCCATCCTTCAGATATTTACTGAAATCCTGCGGGCCCTGGTACATCACGGGTTGGCCGATGTCCTTCATGGACTTGATGAACTCCGGGTCGTCGCATACCTTCTTGAAACGATCCGCCAGGTAGCTAATCACCTCCGGGGGAGTTCCCTTGGGTGCAGCCACGCCCTTCACCGAGCCGACCGCCACCACGTTGTACCCCAGTTCCCTGAAGGTGGGAACATCGGGGATGGCAGAGTCCCGGTTTTCCAGGGCCACGGCGATGGGGATCAGCCGCTTGGACTTGATATGGCTGATGATCTCCGAGGGGTGGTTGCCGCCGCAGTCGGTCTGGCCTCCCACGATGGAGGTGACCGCTTCCGCCCCACCGCGGAAGGGAACGGTCACGATCTTCAGGCCGGTGGCCTTTCCCACGGCCTGGAAGGTGATGTCCACGGACCCGGCCTTGGTGGAGACCGAAGCCGTCACCTGATCCTTCTTTTTCCCCCACTCGATGAATTCCTTCAATGTCTTGTAGGGAGCGTCCCCCCGGATGATCATGACGATGGAATGGACCGACAGACGGCAGATGGGAATCAGGTCGTTGAAGGGATCGTAGGGCATCTTCTGGAAGTGAGGGGTGACCAGATCATGGCCGGAGCCCTGGCCGAGGTACAGGGTGTAGCCGTCGGGCTTGGACCGCACCACACTCTCCGTCCCGGTGATCCCGCCGCCCCCGGGCTTGTTCACCACCACCAGGGGTTTGTCAAAATATTTGGGGGCAACCTTGCCCACCAGCCGGGCCAACACGTCGGTGGATCCTCCCGCGGCAAAGGGGACGTCCACTTCAATGGCCTTGGTCGGGAATTTTTCCGCCGCCATTCCCCAGGCGGGGAAAGACAGGAATACGCCGAGAACGAGCGCCAGAAGGATTCTTATTTTCATTCTATGCCTCCTCTATGTTGATTTGGGTTTACGATGCACGGTCGGCTTTTTTCCTGCGCAGGGTGATGAAAACCTGCATCAGGATAAAAAGGATCAAGAAACCCATCAGGGTCCCGGAGATGGGCCGGGTGAAGAAGATCAGGGGGCTGCCCGCGGAGATCAGGAGGGCCTGGCGGATGGCCCGCTCCAGGATCGGACCCAGGACGAAAGCCAGAATCATCGGGCCGGGGTCCAGTCTCACCTTCCGCATAATATAACCGATCACTCCGAAGATCCCCATGACGTAGATGTCAAAGACCGTATTGCGTAAGCTGTAAACCCCCACGCAGCAGAAAAGGACGATGATCGGGGCGAGGATGGAGTAGGGAACCCTCAAGAGTTGGACCCACAGGCCGACCATGGGCAGGTTGAGGATGAGGAGCATGACGTTACCGATATACATCGAAGCCACGACCCCCCAGAAGATGTCGGGCTTTTCGGTGATCAGGAAGGGGCCGGGCTGAACTCCCTGGATCAGGAGGGCGGCGAAGATCATGGCGATGGCCGCGTTCCCCGGGATTCCCAGGGTCAGGAGGGGGATGAAGGAGGCGCTGGCCGCGGCATTGTTCGCCGATTCCGGACCGGCCACTCCCTGGATGGCGCCCTTGCCGAACTCCTCCGGAGTCTTGGAGATCCTCTTTTCCACCGCATAGGAGACCAGGGAGGAGATTACCGCGCCCCCGCCGGGCAGGATGCCGATGAAGAACCCGATGAAAGAACCCCGGATGACGGCCCACTTCGAATCCGCCCAGTCCTTGAGGGTCGGCCAGAGGTGGTCGACTTTCCGGGTGACCAGTTCGGTCTTGATTGCTTTTTCCAGGTTGATGAAGATCTCCCCCATGCCGAACATGCCCATGGCCAGGGTGACGAAATCGATCCCCTCCTGGAGCATGTTCAGGCCCCAGGTGAAGCGGATCGCCCCGGAGATGGGGTCGAGCCCAACCGAGCCGAGGAGCAGTCCCATGACCACCATGATCAGCCCCTTGATGATGGAGCCTTCACCCAGCATGGTGGCCATCAGGAGTCCCAGGAGCGTCAGGGCGAAATATTCGGGGGGGCCGAATTTCAGGGCGAATTCGGCCAGGGGAGGGGCCACGAAGGTCAGGCCGATCACGCCGATGGTCCCGGCGATGAAGGACCCGATGGCGGCAATGCCCAACGCCGGGCCGGCCCGGCCTTTGCGGGCCATCTGGTAGCCGTCGATGCAGGTGACCACCGAAGCCGCCTCGCCGGGAATATTGACCAGGATGGAGGTGGTCGACCCGCCGTACATGGCGCCGTAGAAGATTCCGGCCATCATGATGATGGAAGTGACCGGAGAGCCGATTTTAAAACTTACGGGGAGGAGCAGGGAGATGGTGGCTGACGGGCCGAGGCCGGGAAGGATCCCGACGACGGTCCCCAGAACCGCGCCGATGAAAGCAAAGGTCAGGTTCGTCAGGGTGAAAGCAATCGCGAAACCATTCCCCAGTCCCTGGAACATTCCCAGAATTTCACTCATGACGAGACCCTTTCCTCAACTCCAGAAACCCGCGGGTAGGGGGACTTCGAGAAAATATTCAAAGATGAAAAATAGGACGGCCGTAACCGCGATGGAAATTGTCAACAACGTAAACCAGCGAATCCGTTCGATCGCCCCCATCCAGACGACCAGGAAAAGGAAGGTAGTGGGGATGAATCCCAGGATTCCGAGCACGAAGGCGTAAAGAAGAAAGATCGCCACGCCAAGAAGCGGCCTTAACCAGGTCCGCTCCGGCCAGAAAGGGGCCGCGGACTCCCCCTTCTTCCGGTTTTCCAGGATCAAGGCGATGGCCAGAATGCTCAGGATGAGGGCTAGGCCGAAGGGGAGAAACCCGGGCCCCGGACGGCTGGCCTTGCCCATGGATAGGGAAGTGGAACTCCAGGCGGTGATCACGCCGATGGCCAGAAGAACGTACCCGCTGACTCGGTCCCATTTTTCGATGGCCGTTCTCCTCAAGGATCAAATGGACATTCTTCCGAGTATGGATAAAAGGTAACCTTCACGCCTGGAGGTTGTCAAGGGGAATCATCGCCTTTTCTGCTGCCCGAGTGCAGGCAAGGAAGAAGATCCAAGGGGGGAAATGACCGCTGCTTGAAGGGCCTGGCGGAGCGGAGGATTTTATGGATTTTAGAACCTTCGGTTGTGAAGGGGAGATTCCGGGGGAAAGACTATTTTAGATGGAGCTGGCGGACGGGGATGCCGGCCTCCAGGAGCATCTCCCGGGCGAGGGAGTCGCCGTACCCGCCCTCGTAGATGATTTCCCTGATCCCCGCGTTGATGAGCATTTTGGTGCAGATGGCGCAGGGCAGGTTGGTGCAGTAGAGAGTTGAACCCTGGATGCGGATTCCATGGAAGGCTGCCTGGATGATGACGTTCTGTTCGGCGTGGAGACCCCGGCAGAGCTCGTGGCGTTCCCCCGAAGGAATCTGTCTCTGCTCCCGGAGGCAGCCCACCTCCAAGCAATGGGCCAGGCCGGACGGAGCTCCGTTGTATCCCGTAGCCAGGAGTCGCTTATCCATGACCAGGACCGCCCCTACCTGGCGGCGCAGACAGGTCGCCCGTTTGCCCACCAGCCGGGTGATCTCCATGAAATATTCTTCCCAGGTAGGACGATTCATATCTTTTCTTAACCGAAAAAACTTTTAGGGGACACAGATTAAAAAATATTTCCTTTGCGGTCTTAGATATTTAAATCTGTATTCATCTGTGTCCAAAAGAATCCGACAAAAACTACTTCTTACGCTGGTTGCCGACCTTCTCTTCCAGAGCGGTAATCTTGTCAAGCCGCCTCTGATGCCGGCCGCCCTGGAATTCGGCCTCCAGCCAGATCTTCAGGATCTCCCGCGCCAGGTCCTTTCCGATCAGCCGTCCCCCCAGGACCAGGATGTTGGCATTATTGTGCTCCCGGCTCACGCGGGCGGTAAAGGAGTCGTGGCAGAGCGCGGCCCGGACGCCCGGGAAACGGTTGGCCACGATGGACATGCCGATTCCCGCGCCGCAGATCAGGAGACCCCTTTCGACCTCCCCCCGGGCGACTTTTCCCGCCACCTTGCCGGCCACCTCCGGGTAATCCACCGCTTCCTGGCTGAAAGCGCCCAGATCCTGGGCATCAACCTGCAACTCGGCCAGATAGGCCCGAAGATCCTCTTTGAGCTCGAAGCCGGCGTGGTCGCTTCCCAGGGCGATCTTCATGTCACGGTTCGAACTTTTTGAAGGCTAGGACCGCGTTCGTCCCGCCGAAGCCGAAGGAATTGGTGATCGCCGTCCGAACGTCGGCTTTCCGGGCCACATTGGGCACGTAATCCAGGTCACAATCCGGGTCCGGCGTTTCGTAATTGATCGTGGGCGGGATGATTCCGTGGTAGAGGGTCAGGG
>Ga0182021_10007884_pt1 | contig 12628 bp, 10 predicted proteins | sample 612E3MmetaG_FD_120493 | JGI IMG/M metagenome (GOLD analysis project Ga0182021, IMG submission 120493) | Permafrost microbial communities from Stordalen Mire, Sweden - 612E3M metaG (Illumina Assembly) | ecosystem: Environmental > Terrestrial > Soil > Wetlands > Permafrost | place: Sweden... | reverse complement strand
CGCTTGCCCGGGCCGATTGGCCTGGGCCAGGTCGTCACCCGGGGCACCCCACCGCGAGAGGAGGGTTGCCGGCCAGCAAGCCGGGGCTACGCGCTGGCACTCGTGACCTGCAAGAAGAATCGATGACCTGCGCTCGAGTGTCAACGTTCGGATCTTCTGTCTCACTGGGCGGACTCTGAAGCACGGGTGCTGGCCGTCGCAGAATCCAGGACATCGTCTCCTCGAGGAGGCGAGCCAGTCGCCCATCTTTGTCGACGAGGCTGGCAGGAACGCACGCATCGCGCCGAGAACTGCGCCCTGACCATGAAGATCTGATAGCTCGTCTCATGATGCGGGAAATTCCTACCGAAAAGGTGTGGATTCGAGGGACCGCGGCTAGCGTCCTTGACAGGTAACGAGTTCCAGCGCAAAGCCCCGGCTCGTTGGACGGCAACCCTCCTCTGGCGGTGGGGTGCTCCGGGTGACGACCTGGCGAGCGCCATGACGGCGGTCGCAAGCGCGGACTTTATCTCCGAAGTCCCTGAACGACAAGGGCTCCATCATGGCCACGACCTCACAGCAGGTGTCACTTTCCGGGTCACTCGTCTGCTTCTGCCGCAGGCATATTGACCTGCTTCGCGTGTCCAGCGCGCTCTGTTGACGCTGACGCCTTACAGGACTTCGCGCACTCGCTGAAGTTGGTCTGACGCCCACTGGCGTCACTGCCACATCCAGGGCTTGGCCACTACCAGTCCTCACTGCTGACCCTTGCGCACCGCTGTGCGCCCTCGCAACCCCGAAAGGGGAGACCGTGTCTCTCACCTCTGTCACACCAGCGTCCTTGACGGCATCACCCGAGTTGGCACCAGGACCTGCCGCAGCAGCGGAATCCCAGGGGCCGCAGCCCTCCGCGGGACCGGCTTCGGGTATAGAGCCCGGGCGGCTGACCGTCGTGGCCCGCCGCCATCCGTGGCGTTGGGTCGGCGTCGTCGTCGTCGTTGTGCTGCTTGCGCAGTTCGTCAACGGTCTGGCCACCAATCCCGGCTGGGACTGGCCGACCTTTGTGCAGTTCTTCACGACGACCACGATCATCGAGGCGCTCTGGATCACCGTCCAGCTGACGATCTACGGCACGCTGCTGGGCTTTGCGCTCGGTGTTGTGCTCGCGGCCATGCGGCTCTCTCAGAGCGCGTTCCTGCAGGTCGTCTCGTGGGGCTACGTCTGGGCGTTCCGGTCGATCCCGCTGATCGTGCAGCTGCTCTTCTGGTTCAACATTGCCTACCTCTATGAGACGCTCAGCCTCGGAGTCCCTTTCGGGCCAGCATTTCTCAGCGTTCAGACCAACAACATTCTCGGCGCCCTCGGTGCCGCGGTCCTGGGGCTCGCACTTCACCAAGCGGCCTATGCAGCAGAGATTATCCGCGCCGGGCTGCTCTCTGTCGACCAGGGCCAGCTTGAGGCTGCAGCGGCTCTCGGCATACCGCGCGGGCGGCAGTTCCGCCGGATCGTGTTCCCGCAGGCGATGCGCTCGATCCTGCCTAACGCCGCGAACGAGGTGATCAGCCTCTTCAAGGGCACCTCGATCGTCTCGGTCATGGCGATTCCCGAGCTCTTCTACCAGGTGCAGGTGATCTATGGCCGCAACAGTCGGGTTGTGCCGCTGCTCATGGTGGCGACGCTCTGGTACATCGTCCTGACCACGTTGCTGTCGATCGGGCAGTACTACCTCGAGCGGCACTTCGCGCGAGGCACGTCCCGCACGACCCCGCCGACACCTCTGCAGAAAGTGCGCTCGTCCTGGGCCACGGCGGTCGGCGCCGCCCGCCGCGGCAGACCCCAACTACTGAGCAGTACAGGAGAGGCGGACCCGGCATGAGCATCATGGTCGACGTCGTGGGCGTCCATAAGACCTTCGGCACGCTGGAAGTTCTGCACGATGTGAGTCTGGAGGTGCGGGTCGGTGCGGTGACCGTGATTCTCGGTCCGTCGGGGTCGGGTAAGTCCACGTTGCTCCGCTCGATCAACCATCTCGAGAAGGTCGACCGTGGGCTGATCCATGTGGATGGCGACCTGATCGGCTACCGCCGCAGGGGTGACCGGCTGCACGAGCTGCGGGAGCGGGACATCCTCCGTCAGCGAGCACAGATCGGCTTCGTCTTCCAGGGTTTCAACCTGTTCCCGCACCTGACCGTGCTTGAGAACGTGGTCGAGGCTCCGCTCGCCTCACGCCGGCCACGCCGCGAGGTGGAGCAGGAGGCCAAGGCGCTCCTGCAGCGAGTTGGCCTGGCGGACAAGGCAGACGTGTATCCGCGTCAGCTCTCCGGAGGACAGCAGCAGCGGGTCGCCATCGCCCGGGCGCTGGCGGTGCGGCCGAAGGTGATCCTCTTCGACGAGCCGACGAGTGCGCTCGATCCGGAGCTCGTGGGCGAGGTCCTAGATGTCATCAAGGAGCTCGCCAAGGAAGGCGCCACCCTCGTCATCGTGACCCACGAGATCGGCTTCGCACGGGAGGTCGCCGACACCGTGGTCTTCATGGACGCCGGTCGGATCGTCGAGTCCGGGCCTGCGGCCCAGGTCATCGACAACCCGCAACACCACCGGACCCGCGCTTTCATCTCCAAGGTCTTCTGACCCCGCCCACCCGTCACAACAACGGTCCCCGCCTCGCTCGGACCTCAGCACGGCACTGCCCGAATCGGCCCTCACCAAAGGAAAACTCCCATGAGAACCAGTCGCATCACCCCTCGCAGCACGATTCGGCCCCCAAGGCTTGGAATCGTCACCGCGGTCCTGGCCTCGGTGAGCCTCCTGCTGTCCGCGTGCAGCGGAGCAGCGGATGCCACGACCGGCACGGCCGGCGGTACCAACACCTCGCCGGGGCAGCACCGCGTCAAGGTGACCAAGGACGCGGCGGCGGCGCTGCTGCCCGAGGCGATCCGGCAGCGCGGCACGATCATCATCGGGGCCGGTTTCGGCGCCGGGGACCCGCCGCTCGGCTTCTACGCCGACGACAACAAGACGCCCATCGGGATCGAGGTCGACATCGCCCACCTCGTCGCCGACAAGCTCGGGGTCAAGCTGGACCTGCAGGTCACGAGCTGGGAGAACCTCTTCATCGGTCTCGACTCGGGGAAGTACGACGCCGGTTTCTCCAACATCACTGTGACCGAGGCGCGTAAAGAGAAGTATGACTTCGCGACCTACCGGAAGGACAACATCTCGTTCGAGGCCAGGAAGGGCACCGGGTGGACGGTTAAGACCCGCAGGGACATCGCCGGCAAGACCATCGCGGTCGCCTCGGGGACGAACCAGGAGAAGATCCTCGTCGACTGGAACACCTCGAACGTCAAAGCCGGCCTGCCCAAGGCGACGATCAAGTACTACCAGAGCCAGACCGACACCTATCTAGCACTGGCCTCCGGTCGGATCGACGCCTATCTCGGGCCGAACCCGTCGGGCGCCTATCACGTGGCGACAGGCCACCAGAGCCAGATCATCGGCACCTTCTCCGGAGCCGGTGACGGCCTGCAGGGCCTCATCGCCGCGACGACCAAGAAACACAACGGGGTGGTCAACGCCCTCGCGGCCGCCCTCAACTCCGCGGTCGCCGACGGCACCTACGCCAAGGTCCTCCAGCGCTGGAACCTCACCAACGAGGCCGTGACGACGTCGCAGATCAACCCTCCCGGACTACCCAAGACCAGCTGACCGCAGGCCGTATGCCGTGTGCGCCCGTGCCCAGCCTCCTGGCATGCGGCATACGGACCATCTCTTCGAGCTAAGGAAACTTCATGTCCCGCAACGCAACCCACTCCCGCCGTGCTCCGATCGTCGTGGTCCCAGCCGTCCTTGCCCTTCTTGTGCTGAGCGCCTGCAGCGACCCCGCGGGCGCTGCGGCCGGCAACCTGGTGGCCAAGGTCGGTAACCGCACCTATGACCTGTCGGCCACGCAGACTCATATCACCGCGAAGAAGAACGACGCTGTGGCGGCAGAGCTCCCCGCGGACGTCCGGGACAGCGGCGTCCTGGTGATCGGCAGCGGCTCGGCCGGCGGCGGTATCCCCCCTCTGGCCTTCACTGCTGACGACAACAAGACCCCGATCGGGGTGGAGATCGACGTCGCCCACCTCATCGCGAGCATTCTCGGTCTCAAGCCCAAGGTCGAGACAACGAGCTGGGAGAACCTCTTCCTCGGTCTCGACTCGGGCAAGTTCAACGTCGGCATCTCCAACATCGGCGTCTCCGAGCTACGCAAGCAGAAGTACGACTTCGCGACCTACCGCCTTGGCCTGCACGCGTTCGAGGCGAGGAAGGGGTCCGGCCTGAAGGTATCTGGCCCCGCGGACATCTCGGGCAAGACGGTGGCGGTCGCCTCGGGCACCCTCCAGGAGGCGATCTTGCTGCGCTGGAACCAGGAGAACATCGCGGCCGGTCGTCCCCCCGCGGAGCTGAAGTACTACCAGCAGGCCACCGCCTACTACCTCGCCCTCCAGTCCGGTCGGGTCCAGCTCTACCTGGGTCCCAACCCGGTCGCGGCCTATCACGTGGCGACCGCAAAGCAGACCGAGATCGTCGGCACCGTCTCGTCGAGCTTCCCGATCACCGGCCTGGTCGCAGTGACGACCAAGAAGGGCAACGGCCTGGTCAAGCCCCTGGCCGACGCCCTCAACGTCGCCATCGGAGACGGTAGCTACGCCAAGGTCCTGGCCAAGTGGGGACTGCAGGGCGAGGCCGTGACCAAGTCCGAGGTCAACCCGCCCGGTCTGCCGAACACGCCCACGAAGTAACCCGACAAGCCACCCGAACCCAGCACGAGGAGAGACCGATGGCCACAATCGTCACCATCTCGAGCAGTCCGTCACCCAGATCCCGGACCGACGCGGTCCTGTCCCATGTCACCCGCCGCCTCGTCGGTCGAGGCCACGACGCCACCCAGATCGTCCTGCGCGATCTCCCGGCTGAGCCGCTTCTGCGCGGTGATGCGAAGAACCCGCAGATCGCAGCCGCGGTGCGGCTGCTCGGGTCCGCCGACGCGGTGGTCGTCACGACACCCGTCTACAAAGCGGCGTACTGCGGGCTGCTCAAGGTCTTCCTTGACCTGCTGCCGCAGTACGCCCTTCGTGGCAAGCAGGTACTTCCATTGGCCACCGGCGGCGTGCTGGCGCACGCCCTTGCCGTCGACTATGCGCTGCGTCCGGTGCTCATCAGCCTCGGCGCGACCCATGTTGCTCAGGGGTGGTTCGTCCTGGCGGGCTACGTGCGGATCTTCGAGGGTGGCGGGGTGCTGCTCGATCCCGAGGCATCGGGACCGCTGCACGATGTGACCGACGACTTCCTCCGGACCCTCGACGGGCGGGCGCCGGCAGCGGCGCGCAGCGTGGCGCAGACCGTGGATCCCCTGGCGCTGCGGGCTGTGGTCGTCTCGCCCGACCACCCGGTGGCTGCGTCGTTGCTCGCCGACCTGGCCGTCGAGTACGGCACAAGGTACGCCGGCCAGTCGGCGAACGTGTGCCTGACGGAGGTGCCCTCGTCCGACTTCGAGGAGGTCAACGGCGGCGCCCTCGTGCTTCTGACCGACAAGGGCGAGACGGTGGCCGGTGGAGCGATCCGCCGGATCGACAACGAGACCGCGGAGGTCAAGCGGGTCTGGACATCCAACCCGCACCGGCGCCGCGGGCTCGGGCGGCGGGTGCTCGACGAGCTCGAGCGGATCGCGGCGGACCACGGCTACCGGCGCCTGATCTTGACGACCGGTCCGCGACAGCCCGAGGCTGCTGGGCTCTATCTCGCCGCCGGATACACACCGAAGTTCGACCTGGCGGCCGACCCCGAGGCGATCGGGAAGCTGCCCTTCACCAAGAAGCTTGTCGCAGCCTCGTCGAGCGGTCATGAATCAGGTCCTGGTCCGGACCTGCAGACCCGGGGAGGCCGTCCTGCGGCGGTCCAGGTCAGGGCCGAAGCGGTGCACGATCTGCACGCCCAACCGGGCGGCACGCGGTCAGTGGTGGCGTCATGAGCCGCCCCCCAATCATCGCGGTCGACTTGACGGCCGCGGGTGAGCACCCGGGCGCCTGGCGGCAGAACGACCGTCGAACTGCCTCTGAGTCGTCCGCGGATCTGGCGGGTCTGGTCGACGGGACGACCCACCTCGCGGCGGCTCAGCTGGCCGAGGCGGCGGGCGTCGACCTCGTCACCTTCGGCGAGACCTTCGAGGCACCTCCCGACGAACCCGGCCGGGTAACGACCCAGCTCGATGCCCTCGGGCTCGCCGCGCGAATCGCCCCGGCCACCAGCCGGATCGGCCTCGTGCCCACCATCACGACGACCCACACGGAGCCCTTCCACCTCCAGGCCGCGATCGCCACCCTCGACTGGGTGTCACGGGGCCGGGCCGGATGGCTGGTTGACGTCTCGCGGACCCGTGATGCAGCCGTGGCTGTGGGCCGACGTGGCATCGCCCCTGCGTCGCAGCTGTGGAGGGAGGCGACCAACGTCGTCGAGGTGAGTCGCAAGCTCTGGGACTCCTGGGAGGACGACGCGATCATCCGCGATGTCGAGACCGGACGCTTCGTCGACCGTGACAAGCTTCACTACGTCGACCACCGCGGCCCGACCTTTAGCATCAAGGGCCCCTCGATCGTTCCACGGCCACCGCAGGGCAATCCGGTCGTCGTCGTGAAGGTCACCGACCAGGAATCGGTGGGGGCCGCGGCATACGCCGATGTCGTGCTCCTGCCTGTGCAGGGCGAGGACGACCTCGCCGACCGCCTCCAGCAGGTCAGGCGCGCGGTCGCCGAGGCGGGACGCGACCCCGGCGCGGTCAGACTCCTGGCGTCGGCGAGCTTCCTGCTCGGCGCAGACGACGACGCGGCGACCGGGCGCATCCGTGAGCTCGCCACCCTTTTCGGCGGCCCGAACCCGATAGATGTCATCGGCACGGCCCCGACGTTGCGTCAGCGGATCGAGACCTGGCTCGCGCTCGGAGCCGACGGCGTCCACCTGCGGCCCGCGGTGCTGGACATCGACCTTCCCGCCCTCCTCGCTGACGTCGTTCCCACGCTGCGACCGCAGCCCTACGCCGCTGACCACGGCGAGCCGCAAACCACTCTTCGTCACCGGCTCGGATTCGAGCGCCCCCTCAGCCAGTACGCCCCGACCGCCTCCTGAGAAAGGGTCGAACCCACCATGACAACAAACCAGCTGGACGAACGAACCGGTAAGCCGCTCAAGCGGATTCATCTCGCGGCCCACTTCCCCGGGGTCAACAACACCACAGTGTGGTCCGACCCACAGTCGCGCTCGCAGGTCGAGTTCGCCTCGTTCCAGGCTCTGGCCGAGACGGCGGAGCGGGGGACCTTCGACTTCTTCTTCCTCGCCGAGGGGCTCCGGCTGCGCGAGGCGCGGGGCCGGATCCACGACCTGGATGTCGTCGGGCGTCCCGAGTCGCTCACCGTGCTTAGCGCGTTGGCGGCCATCACCAGGCACCTCGGGCTGGCCGGGACCGTCAACTCGACCTTCAACGAGCCCTACGAGCTGGCTCGCCGGATCGGCACCCTGGACCACCTGTCCGGCGGTCGCGCGGCGTGGAACGTCGTCACGTCGTCCGACGCCTTCACCGGTGAGAACTTCCGGCGCGGCGGCTACCTGCCCACAGAGGAGCGCTACGTCCGGGCGAGCGAGTCGGTGCGGCTCGTGAAGGAGCTGTGGAGGTCGTGGGCGGACGAAGACCTGGTCCAGGACCGCGAGTCGGGAGTCTACGCCCGGCCCGGTTCGGGACAGTTCGCTGAGACGACAAGTCAGTTCAGCATCGCCGGACGTTTCGGGCTGCCCCCATCGCCGCAGGGGATCCCCGTCATCATCCAGGCGGGAGACAGTGCAGAGGGGCGCGACTTCGCGGCCGAGGCGGCCGATGTCATCTTCTCGCGCCACGGGGTCTTCGAGGACGGCCAGGAGTTCTATCGCGACGTCAAGGGCCGGCTCGGCGCCCACGGTCGCAGCCGGGACTCCCTGAAGATCCTCCCAGCTGTCACGGTCGTCGTCGGCGACACAGACGCCGAGGCCGCGGAGAAGGCGCTGCACATCCGCGGGCAGCAGGTCTCGGGCGCGACGGCCCTCGCCGCGGCCGAGCAGATCTGGGGTATCGACCTGTCCGGTCGCGACCCGGATGGCCCGCTGCCGCAGGAGGAACCGGTCATCGGCTCGGGCGTCGTGCAGGGGCGGGCGAGCCTGACCACCGATCCGCGGCCTGTGGTGGACAAGTGGCGAGCCCTCGCCGCGACCAACGGCTGGTCGTTGCGGGAGACGGTGCTCTACCAGCAGGCCCGGCAGTCGTTCGTCGGCTCCCCAACGACGGTCGCGGAGGCGCTCAACCGGCACGTTCAAGAGGACGCGGCGGACGGCTTCGTCCTCGTCCCGCACCTGACCCCGACCGGGCTCGATGACGTCGTCGACCGAGTCGTGCCGATCCTGCGCGAGTGGGGCGTCTTTCCCTCGGAGTACTCCGGTACGACTCTGCGCGGGCACCTCGGTCTCGAGCGAACGTCCCGGGCCGGGCGCGCTGTCGACAGAGCATCGGGCGCCGCCTGATGACTGCTGTGACCACTGGTCACGCGCAGACCCGTCCCGGCGCGAGATCGACCCCCGTGATCGGCCAGTGCGAAGGAGCCGGTAGAGACGTAGGAGGGCCACTGCGCATGGTCATGGTCGGTGGCGGCCCGCGAACCTTCTCCCTCCTCGAGCGTCTCGCGGCCAGCCGCGACGAGCTCCTCGGCCGGCGACCACTCGAGGTGCACGTCATCGACCCGCACCCCGCAGGCGGCGGGCGGATCTGGAGACGGGTGCAGTCATCACTGCTGTGGATGAACAGCGTCGCGAAGGACGTCACGATCTTCACCGACGAGTCCGTGACCTGCGCCGGACCAATCGCCCCCGGGCCGAGCCTTTCCGAGTGGGTCTTCGGCGAGGGTGCCCAGCGGCTCGAGCGCGTCGGGCTGTCCGATCACGTGCAGCTCCTCGGGGACGAGTCCGGCTTCGCCTCTCGGGCCATCCAGGGTGAGTACCTCGGGTGGGCCTTCGAGCGAGTCGTCTCGTCCCTGCCCGAGTGGGTGACCGTCGTCCAGCACCGGGACGTGGCCATCGACGTCGAAGACCTCGAGACCCGGCAGCAGGTCAGCCTGGCCGGGGGTGAGCGGCTCACCGCTGACGTCGTCGTGCTCGCCCAGGGTCACCTCGACCGATCTCCTAAACCGGCCGAGGTCGCCTACGCAGCGGCTGCCGACCGGCACGGGCTGACGTACATCGGTCCGGGCTACACGGCCGACGTCGACCTGGACGACCTGCGCGCGGGAGAGCCGGTCATCGTCAGCGGGTTCGGTCTGGCCTTCATCGACCTCATGGCGCTCCTTGGCGAGGGCCGAGGTGGCAGCTTCAGCGACGGCCCGGACGGCGAGCTCCACTATGAGCCGAGCGGACACGAGCCGGTACTCCACGTTGGCTCCCGGCGCGGCGTCCCGTATCACGCCAAGCTCAGCTACACCATGTCCGACAACGGACCGGTGCCCCCTAGACACCTCACGCCCCAGGCGCTCTCGGCTATTGGCGACGGCATCGGCCCGCTCGACTTCGACACCGACGTGCGACCCCTCATCGACAAGGAGCTGACCACCGCGCACTACGCCCGACTCTTCTGCGCGCACCCCGACCGGGTGACCGGCGACTGGGCCGCAATCGAGCGGATCCTCGTACGCACCTCCGTGACCGACCCCGGGTTCGTCGCAGCCATCGAGGCCGCGGTCCCGGACCCACGCGACCGTTTCGTGATCGCTGAGGTGAACCGGCCGCTGGCGGGTGTCCGCTTCACTGACCGAGACTGCTTGGCGGCATCGGTCGTCGACCAGGTAGAGAATGATCTGCGCCGCCGCGCAGACCCCAGCCACTCACCCGACCTCGCGGTCTTCAACGCTCTGCTCACCACCTTCGTCGTCCTCTCGGAGGCTGTCACCTCGGGCCGGATCACGGCAGCTGACCGAGTGCAGCACGTCGAGGCTGATTTCGCTGGCTTCTTCTCCTTCATCGCGAGCGGTCCGCCGCCTCGCCGGCTGCATGAGCTGCTCGCCCTGCACCGGGCCGGCATCGTCCGCTTCGTCGGACCCGACATCGACGTCCGCGTGCGGGAAGGTGCGTTCGTCGCGACGAGTCCCGTCGTGTCCGGGGAGACCCGGGCTAGGGCGTTCGTCGAGGCCCGCCTGCCCCAACCCGACGTTCTCGCCGCTACAGATCCCGTGATCCGCGGCCTCCTCGAGAGAGGGCAGCTCGCCGCGGAGAACCGCGTCGCCGCCGATGGCTCCCCGCTTGGAGGTGGTCAGCTTCGGGCTGATGCCTCGTGCCGAGCCGTCCGGGGGGACGGCTCGGCACACCCCCGCTTGTTCCTGCTCGGGCCGGCCGTGTCCGGCTCGGCAGGCGCCGGTGGCTTCACCCGCCCCGGCTTCAACGGCCCTGGCCTCCGGCAGAACGACCTCGTTGCCCGGAACATCCTCACGCTGCTCGCCGAGTCCCAGCCCAGCACCCACACCAGCAGTCACTCCACCGCCCGCTCAGCTCGAGTTTCCCTGACCTGAAAGGAACCTTCACCATGACCACCACGTCTTCACCCACCGCTGACACCACAAGCCACTCCGGGCCAGTCAACGCGCCCCCGGCGACCCTCCCCCAGCTCGCTCGCGACTGGCGTGACTGGCACGCCGGCCGCGAGCGCGAGCTGGTGACAGAGCACGGCTGGCTCAGCCTCACCTGGTTCAGCTGGTTAGGCGAGGAACCGGCCGCGATAGCCGACCTCCCAGGTCGGTGGTCGACCCGCGACGGGTCCGCCGTCCTCAGCGCCCAAGCCGATGACGGCCTGACCGTCCAGGGTGAGCCTGTGAACGGTGAGGTGACCGCGACCGTCCCCGAGGCCGGCTCCCTCGGCTGGGTCCACCACGGGGCTCGCCTCGTCGAGCTCATCCTGCGCGGCGGGCGCTATGCCGTCCGACTGCACGACCCGAACGCCGAGACTCGCACGAGGTTCGCGGGTGTCCCGGCGTTCTCGGTCTCCTTGGACTGGGTCCTTCCTGCCCGCTACACACCCTTTGACGAGCCACGGGTCGTCAAAGTGGTCACGGCACGCAAGGACCTGGTTCAGTCAGTCACTCTCGTGGGCGCCGTCACCCTCGAACTCGGCTCAGCCGCATACGAGCTCGCTGCCAATGCAGGCAAGGACGGGGCGCTCACACTCGCCTTCCACGACACGACCAACGGCATCCACACCGCACCGTGGCGCGCCGTGACGACCAGTGCCCCCGATGATCAAGGAAGGGTCACGATCGACTTCAACCGGGCCGTGAACTTCCCGTTCGCGTTCACTGACTTCGGCACCTGTCCGGCCCCGATCCAGGGCAACCGGCTGCCGATCGCGGTGATCGCCGGAGAGAAGTCGCCGCGATGAAGTTCTGTACCTACACCCTCATCGACAACGGCCCTGACCCGATCACCGGGGAGCAACTCTCGCCGTACCAGCGCTTCCAGCACGTCGTGCGGCAGGCGCAGTGGGCAGAGGAGCTCGGATTCGACGCCTACGGGGTCGGTGAGCGGCACGCACAACGGTTCATCTCGTCGAGCCCGCCGGTGGTGTTGTCCTACATCGCGGCGGCGACCAGCCGGATCCGACTGCTCACCACCGTCACCGTTCTGTCACTGCTCGACCCCGTGCGCGTGGCCGAGGACTATGCAACGCTCGACCAGCTGTCCGGCGGCAGGCTCGATATCATCATCGGCAAGGGTAACGACCCGGACCAGAACGCGCTCTTCGGCTACGACCTGGACGGGCAGTGGGAGCGCAACCGGGAGAAGTACGGGTTGCTGCGCCGGCTGCTGCGCGAGGAGTCGGTGTCGTGGTCTGGGCGGTATCGGCCGGACCTGGTCGACGCGACGACACAGCCGCGGCCCTTCCAGACACCGACAATCCCGGTCTGGCACGGCTCAGCCAGCTCAACCGAGTCAACGGAGCTCGCGGCAGAATATGGCGATCCGCTCTTCTCTGCCAATGGTTTTCACCCGCTCGAGAAGTATGCCGCGCTGATCCGGCACTATCGTGAGCGGTGGGAGGCTCACGGTCGCGACCCCGTCGACGCGGTTGTCGGGGCCGGCTTCAACGGGCTCCACATTGCACCGACGTCGCAGGAGGCGGTCGAGACGTATCGGCCAATCTTCAAGGCCTTTCTCGATTCCCCGGGGGCCAAGCACAACGCGCTTCCCTTCTCGACGATCGAGGAGTTCCTCGAGCAGGGGTCGTTGCTCGTTGGTTCCGTGGAGCAGGTCATCGACAAGTTCGGGCGCTATCACGAGGCTTTTGGCCACGAGCTTTCCGGCATTGCGCTCGAGACACCGGGGCTACCGGAGGCAGAGCAGAAGGCGAGCGTGGAGACGTTCGCCACTGAGGTGATGCCGATCCTGCAGGCGACCTACCCGAGCCGTGTCTGGGCCTGAGGGACATGCCGTATGTCATTTGCCAGCGTGATGGGACCACCTCGTTGCCACGAGCATGGGACCACTTGGAAGTGTTAGTGAGCATTGTGGGCCTCGCTTTTGGAGTCAAGGCCGGCGTGCCGGTCGGGGT
>Ga0182021_10007883_pt1 | contig 12629 bp, 12 predicted proteins | sample 612E3MmetaG_FD_120493 | JGI IMG/M metagenome (GOLD analysis project Ga0182021, IMG submission 120493) | Permafrost microbial communities from Stordalen Mire, Sweden - 612E3M metaG (Illumina Assembly) | ecosystem: Environmental > Terrestrial > Soil > Wetlands > Permafrost | place: Sweden... | reverse complement strand
GGCGGGCGAGACGATCGGCGCGGCCGAGTTCGATTCGGAAATCCGCTTTGCCGGCGAGACGCCCGGCCGCGAGGCCGCGACCGCCCTCGGATCGCCTTCGGTCAGGACTTGGGCGGGGCACACCACGCGCGCACGTTCGCCCGCGCAGGCGACATACCTCGATCTGATGCGCACCCATCCATTGGTTTTCGGCGTTGGACCTGCGGGCACTGGCAAGACCTATCTGGCTGCGGCCTTCGGCGCCCATCTTCTGCACGAGCGGCGGGTGGAAAGACTCATCCTGTCGCGCCCGGCGCTGGAAGCAGGAGAGCGTCTAGGTTTTCTTCCCGGCGATCTTAAGGAAAAAATCGATCCTTATTTGCGCCCGCTTTACGACGCGCTGTTCGACGTGATGGGCGAATCGTGCTTGAAGTTCATGGAGCAAGGCGTCATCGAGGTCGCTCCGCTCGCCTTCATGCGCGGGCGCACGCTCAGCCGCGCCTTCGTCATTTTGGACGAAGCGCAGAATTGCACTGCGGCGCAGATGAAGATGTTTCTGACCCGGCTGGGCGAGGAATCGCGCATGGTCGTCACCGGCGACCCGTCGCAGAGCGACCTGCCGGGGGGGCGTCCGGAGGGCCTCGACCAAGCTTTGGCGCTTCTCGGCAATATCGAGGGCGCGGCCGTGGTTCGCTTCAGCGAAAAAGACGTGGTTCGCCATGCTCTCGTCACGCGCATCGTTGCCGCCTATAATGCGGCGGAACAAGGCGCAAACGCGAATCGTGCCGGCAGGCACGCGGTGCGGAAGGGCGACGGTTGAGCATTACGCTCCTCATCCTGGATACGAAGTGGCGAAACGCACGCGGGCTGGGTGCGCGCCTGAAACGTGCGGCGGCCGAAGCGCTGGCTCAGGGCGGCGGCGAGGCAGATGCGGCGCTGACCATCCTGCTGACGAGCGATCGGCATTTGCGCACGCTGAATCTGAGTTTCCGCGGCGAGGACCGACCTACGAATGTGCTGTCGTTTCCTTCATCGATGGGCGCGACAGGCTATCTGGGCGATATTGCCATCGCCTATGGCGTCACGACGAAAGAGGCCAAGAGCGCCGGCAAGAACCTTATCGACCACGCAACCCATCTGGCGGTACACGGCGTTCTGCATCTTCTAGGGTTCGACCATGTGACCGCGCGCCAGGCGAGAATCATGGAACCGCTCGAGACCAAGATCCTCGGGATCTTGAACGTCGCCGATCCTTATGAGCAAGAGGTCGCTTGACGGCCATGAGCGACGCAAATCGCGCCATCCCCGACAACGAAGACGAGAAATCGCCGTCTTTTCTGAAGCGCTTGGCGCAGCTGTTGCGCGGGGATAATGCCGCCGCGGCAATCCGTGAGAGTCTCGAGGAAGTGATCGAGGAAAGCGACCGCCAGAGTGCGGCGCTGTCGGCGCCCGAACGCACGATGCTCGCCAATCTTCTCAAATTCGGAGAACTCCAGGTAAAGGACGTTATGGTGCCGCGCGCCGACATCGTCGCGGTGGAAGAAAAAACTTCGCTGACCGATCTCATTCTCTTGTTCCGCGAGGCGCAGCATTCGCGCCTGCCCGTTTACCGCGAGACGCTCGACGACCCCATAGGCTTGGTACATCTGAAAAGCGTGCTGGAACTTCTGGAATCCGAAGGCGGCCGGGACTTTCGTTTGCGCGAAGCGCCCATAGCAAGGATAAAGCACGACATTCTGTTCGCACCGCCTTCCATGCCCGTTCTGGAATTGCTTTTGAAAATGCAGACCTCGCATACGCATCTGGCACTGGTGATCGACGAATATGGCGGTACCGACGGACTGGTCTCGATCGAAGACATCATCGAGGAGATCGTCGGCGACATTGCCGACGAGCATGACGAGGAGGCTCCCCATGCCCGCCCGCTTGCCGGCGGAGGATTTGTCGCCGACGCCCGCATCGATCTGGAGGATTTTAAGAACGAGACGGGCATCGAGTTTCCGCTCGACGAGACCCAAGACGAGATCGACACGCTGGGCGGGCTCGTCGTTTCGCTGTTGGGGCGCGTGCCGCAACGCGGCGAAATCGTGGCGCATCCCGCCGGCTATGAGTTTGAAGTGCTCGAAGCCGATCCCAGAAGAGTCAAGCGTTTGTGCATTCGTCCGTCCGCGACGACCGCCGCCGACATAAAGGACGCGGACTAAACGATGACTTCCGCTTTCGAAAGAGTGGGGACGGTCGTGCGCGGTTTGAACGGAGGCCGGCGCTTTTTCTTCGCGTGGGTTGTCGGGCTGGTGTCGGCGCTGGGGTTTGCGCCCTTCGGGTTTATTCCGTTTCTGCTTCTGGGATATGGCGCGCTTGTTCTGCTGATCGACGGGGCACAAAGCGCGGCACGGCCCGTCCGGGCTTGCGCCCTCACCGGCCTTGCCTTCGGTTTCGGACAATTTCTCGCGAGCATGCATTGGATCGGCTACGCCTTCATGGTCGACCCCGGCGCGCACGAATGGCAGATTCCGTTCGTCGCGGTCCTGTTTCCCGGGGGGCTTGCGCTTTTCATCGCGCTCGCATGCGCAGCGGCCGCCCGTTTCTGGCGAGAGGGCCCGGCGCGAATCTTCGTTCTTGCCGTCAGTTTGGCGGTCGCGGAATGGCTGCGCGGTCACCTGTTCACCGGCTTTCCCTGGAACATCGCGGCCTATGGCTGGGGCGCCTCGCTCGGGGTCCTGCAAAGCGCGGCGCTGTTTGGCTCCTATACCCTCACCCTGCTGACGATACTGTTTGGTGCTTCTCTGGCGGAACTCTTCCGCGCACGGCCGAAATGGCTTTTTGCTTCCGCCATGGCCGCCCTTTTCGTGCTGCTTTGGATCGGCGGGGAGATCAGGCTTGCCGCCGTGCCCGCCGCCACTGTGCCGGGTGTCAGGCTGCGGCTGGTGCAACCCGATATTCCGCAAGTTGAAAAATACCAGCAGCGTTATGTTGTCAGAAACTGGGAGCGGCTTGTTTCACTGAGTACAAAGCCGGCCACGCCAACACCCACGATCATCGTCTGGCCGGAGGCCGCGCCGCCCTTCCTGTTGGCGCGCGAGCCTGTGGCGTTGGATCAGATCGCCATGCTGACCGCGCGGGGGCGCGTGCTCATGACGGGGGCCATTCGCCGGGAACGCAACGGAACGGACGAACCCAACTATTACAACAGCTTCTATCTTTTCGGCCGGGGCGGCGAACCATTGGCCACCTACGACAAATTTCATTTGGTTCCGTTCGGCGAGTACTTGCCTTTCGAGCACACCCTTGATCGGTGGGGCATTGCCAAGCTCACGGGAATCGCCGGCAGCTTCGCCAGCGGGGACGGTCCGCACACGTACGATGTGCCCGGCGCACCGAGCGTAGGCCCTTTGATCTGCTACGAAATTCTCTTCTCGGACGCGGTGGTGGGCGCACCCAGGCCGGGCTGGTTCGTTAACGTCACCGACGATTCGTGGTTCGGGCCTTGGGCGGGGCCACGACAGCATCTTCTGGTGGCGCGGGTGCGCGCCATCGAAGAGGGCATCCCGGTCGCACGCGCGGCCAATACGGGGATTTCAGCCATCATCGACCCGTTGGGGCGAATCGGGGCATCACTTGGTCTTGATCGGATGGGTGTTGTGGACGGGTACCTTCCCGCTGCAATTGTGCCGACGCCATATTCTCGCCTGCGCGACGTATGGTTTCTGCTGTTCTTGAGCGCCTGCATGGGCCTTGCCTGGGTGTATTCCAGGGGAAAATGACGCATGTTGAGCAAAGTTGGCGTTTTAATCTTTCCGTTTCGGTACTCCTGCGGATAAGGTCTTCGCCGCCATCAAATGCAGCCGTTACCGACCTTGCCAAAAAAACAAGCCAACCCAATCGATGCCCAGGTCGGAAACCGGCTGCGTCTGCGGCGCATGATGATCGGCATGAGTCAGGAGCGTCTGGGCGAATTGCTGGGTTTGACTTTCCAGCAGGTGCAGAAATACGAGAAGGGCGTCAACCGTATAGGTGCCGGCCGCCTTTTCGAAATCGCGCGCATCCTGGGCGTGCCGATACAATATTTCTACGAGAGTGTCTCCCAACAACTGGCCGGCGCTCCTGGCTTCGCCGAGACGGAATCGCCGCCGGTCCTCGAATTCGTGTCGAGCGGCGAAGGCCTGCAGCTTTCCCTTGCCTATATGCGCATCAAGGATCCCAAGGTGCGCAAGCGCGTTCTCGATCTGGTCAAGAGCTTGTCCGAAGACGTATCGGCGAAGCAAGAATAGAAATTTCGTTCCTCCCATAGAACCTCAGAGTGCAAGCCAGCGTTTGGCGCAAGAACGAAGGGCTGCGCCTGCTTCGCCTCCGGCGCGCGCCGCGTCCCGTGCCGGATCGGCGCCAAGTTGGATCTGAAAATTCGTCGCCGCAAAATCGCTGCCGTCCGGGGCTATGACCTCGCCGCGAAAGAAAAGGCGCTTGCCTTCGATGCGGGCCAAGCCCGCAATGGGCGTGCGGCACGATCCGTCGAGCGCCGCCTGAAAAGCGCGTTCGCAAGCCAATTCCGTGGACGCAGCCTCGTCGTCGAGCGCGCCGATCAGCGAAGCGATGCGCGCGTCGGAGCGGCGGATTTCGATTCCCACCGCGCCTTGCGCCAGCGACGGCAGCCACTCTTCGGGGTTCAGAACCGAGGTGACGCGTCCGGCTAGCCCCAAGCGCTTCAAGCCGGCCATGGCCAGCAGGATCGCATCCGTCTCGCCGGCTTCCAGTTTGGCCAGGCGGGTATCGACATTGCCGCGCAGCGGCACGCATTCGAGGTCGGGCCTTAAGCGAAGGACCTGCGCCGTGCGCCGCACCGAACTGGTGCCGACGCGCGCGCGCGCCGGCAATTCCGCCAGGGTGCGTGCGCGTTTGGCGATGAAGACGTCGCTAGGATCTTCGCGCGGCAGAATAGCGGCGATGGTCAAACCCTGCGGCAGCGCCGTCGGCACGTCCTTCATGGAATGAACGGCCAAATCGATGGCGCCGGAAAGCAGCGCCTCTTCCAGCTCCTTGGTGAACAGACCCTTGCCCCCGGCATCGGCCAAGGGACGGTCCAGAATGCGGTCGCCCGTGGTTTTGACCGGCACGATCTCGCAAACGATCCCCGTTTCCTGCAAGGCGCGCGCAACCATGCCGGCCTGGACGCGAGCGAGCTTGGAGCCACGGGTGCCGAGGCGAAGGGTGCTTTGCGGCATGAGCGTTTTCGGGTTAGAGCCTGTTCCACCTTATCACGGGGTTTTGTCCTTGCGCGCCTGGACGGTCCTTGGCATCGAGACGAGCTGCGACGAGACCGCGGCCGCGGTGGTGCGCGGCGCGGGCAGCGGGCCCGCGGCCCACGCTGGGCCCGGCGAAATTCTCTCCAATATCGTCTTCAGCCAGCTCGAGGAGCACCGGCCTTACGGCGGGGTCGTTCCCGAAATCGCCGCGCGCGCCCATGTGGAAATGCTGGATGGGATCGTCGAACGGGCGCTGGCCGAGGCCGGATTGAAGCTCGGCGAGGTCGATGCCGTCGCCGCGACCGCTGGTCCCGGCCTGATCGGCGGAGTGATGGTGGGGCTCCTCACCGCCAAGGCGCTGGCGCTGGCGGCCGGCAAACCGCTGATCGCCGTCAATCATCTGGAAGCCCACGGCCTCAGCGCCCGGCTCACCGAAGGCGTCGAGTTTCCCTTTCTGCTCCTCTTGGTGTCCGGCGGCCATTGCCAGCTTCTCGGCGTCGAGGGCGTGGGCCGCTTCCGGCTGTACGGCAGCACCATCGACGATGCAGCTGGCGAAGCCTTCGACAAGACGGCGAAGCTTCTGGGCCTCCTCTATCCGGGCGGACCGCGCATCGAAGCGCTGGCGCGCGAAGGCAATCCCAAGCGCTACAAATTGCCCAGACCGCTCCTCGGGCGCGAGGGTGCGGACTTTTCCTTTTCCGGCCTCAAAACCGCCGTGCGGCAAGTGACCCTTGAAGGCGACGTGCATGCGGCCGATCTGGCAGCCTCGTTCCAGGCGGCGGTGATCGACATCTTGCGCGACCGCACCAGAGCCGCGATGGCGATGTTCGTGCGCGATTTTGCTCAAACGCCGTCCCCCGCTTTCGTCATGGCCGGAGGCGTCGCGGCCAACGGCGCCATCCGCAGCGCGATGGGTGCGCTCGCTTCATCCGAAGGCTTCGAAATGAAGGTTCCACCGCCCGCGCTGTGCACCGACAACGCCGCCATGATCGCCTGGGCGGGAATCGAACGCGCGCAATTGGGTTTGTTCGACCCATTAAATGTGGCGGCACGGGCGCGTTGGCCGCTGGCGGCGGCATGAAGATCGCGACCTGGAACGTCAATTCGGTGCGGCTCAGGATCGATCTGGCGGCGCGCTTGCTGCGCGAGCACGCCCCCGACGTGCTGTGCCTGCAAGAGATCAAAGTCGCCAACGAACTGTTCCCGTCGGACGCGTTCGCGAAGCTGGGCTATGTTCATCAGGCGATCAACGGGCAGAAGGCCTATCACGGCGTGGCGATCCTTTCGCGCTTGGCGTTCAAGGAAACGGCGGTGGAAGACTTCTGCCGCGAAGGCCATGCCCGCCACATGAGCGCCGTCTTCGAGAACGGCGTTGAGCTGCACAATTTCTATGTGCCCGCCGGGGCCGACATTCCCGACCCCGAGCTCAATCCCAAATTCGCCCACAAGCTCGACTTCCTGCGCGCCATGGCGCGCTTCTTCGAAAAGCGCAGAGCCAAGCGCAACACGCCCGTCATCCTCGTCGGCGATCTCAACGTTGCGCCCTTGGAGAACGACGTGTGGAGCCACAAGCAACTGCTCAGCGTCGTCAGCCACACCCCGATCGAGACCGGATTGCTCGGCAAGGCGATGGCCGCCTTCGACTGGACCGACGTGACACGGGCTTTTGTTCCGTATACGGAGAAAATCTATTCCTGGTGGAGCTACCGAGCCGCCGATTGGGAGGCTTCCGACCGCGGCCGCAGGCTCGACCATATCTGGGTCAGCCCGGGGCTGAAGGGCGCGCTGGTTTCGCAGACCATCGCCCGGAAGATGCGCGGCTGGGCCAAAGCGTCCGACCATGTGCCGGTGATCGCGGAACTGAAAATCTGATTTTGTCCTCCTTTTTTCCGCCTCTTGCGGCAGGCCTGCCCAATTGAACCTCCGTTTTCGAGGGGGTACCCCCCTTTATCCTTCCTTCTCTGGCGGGGATAAGCCGCCGGAAAAATCAAAAAAAGCGTCCGCCGACGCACAGAGCGCTGCCGCTCTCCGCAGATAGGAACTAAAAGGCGATTATGCACTTGAGTTAGCGGCATTTTGTCCTAACTCAGGTTACCGGCGGGTGGTCCCGCTGTGTGATCGCTTCTTGAACCAAAGGGACCGCCCGTCAGACAGGACGCGCCATGGGCGCGGAGGACTACAGCGCACACGACCGACCGTTTCTCATAAAGCCAGACGACATGCGCGACGAATTGCTTAGCGAGGCAGTGCGGAGAATTGAACACGCGACGGATAATGTTGATTGGTCTGAAACAGATCTGGCGATTGAACTATACATTCTGTTTCGAGATTCACTGATGAACAGGTGAGTCTCCCCTCCACTCCTCGGGGCGGAGTTTGCCATTACAGGAGAACTGCGTCTTGGTCATAGCAAACTTGGCTAATTCTGGCAGAAGTGCCATCAAGTTGATGAAGTGGTGTTTGAGATATTCTCGCTCCGACCTGAAGGCAGCGATACAATCAGTTTCCAAAAAACCTTCCGAGAAACGCTCTTGAAGGGCGAGCCTCTCGGTGGTTGGCAACTCTTCTATAGGTAACGTGAAATAATGTAATAGCTGGCCGGTTGAATTGGAGATAATCGGTCCCCAATAGCTCCACATCATAACGATACGGAATCGCCTAAATGCACATTGCGCGACGCCAATGTCTGTTAATGGCGGATGGATAAACTCTCTGTCCCGATTGGCCACAAAGACACCGATAAATGGCATGCAACAATTCGGTTCATAACTTCCCATAGAGATGTGATGAACCGCTCCGCTCTTTGCTACGTATTTTGCGAGCGACAAATCAGGAAGGCGCCGAGCATAAATTGGAGCAAACGCATTACCGCTCTTCATCGCCTTGGTGAAATGTCTTTTAACGATTGGTGCGGCCTGTCCATGTACCCTGTAAGTGAGCTTTATTACGTCAATTCCGGTCTGGCTATCGTCACTCGCATGAACGAAATACTTTTGCTCGTAGGCTTCCCCGATATTATTGAGGGCATCGCTCTCCCTAAAATAGGCTGCGGGCTTCAAGTTAAGCCTTAAATCGTCTTTTTTCGGGTGCTCGCCTACAGAAAGCACAGGTCGAGGAATGCCACGAACATCAAAAACAAATCGCGTTGTTGTTGCAAACGTCCTAGCAGTGGTATGCTTGCCCAATGCGGTTGCCCCCAAACACAGACCAACTAAGCGAGGAAGAAACCACGCGCCGTCGCGAGGCCGCGCTTAAGCGGATGCTATCCACACCGCCGCAACCGCGCGCCGAGTCGGCCCCGATTCGCAAGAAGCGAAAGACTAAAGGCCGTCCAGTAAAGCCAAAATCCACCGCAATTTAGCGCGTCCAGCTTTGAACGCGCGGTGTTCTTTATCGATCAGGCTACCTGTCGATATGTGAGGCGCTTGTTTTCCGCGCCCTTTAAGATGCGATTTGCACGGGTCGCGTCGTCAACGCCGAGCTTCGCGCGATTGTTTTGCCTGAAATCAAATTCGGCCAGATACCTCTTTAGGTGTTGTTCGCTGACATGTTGATAGACGCCGACGATGCCACGTTCAAACACGCTGAAATAACCCTCGACCGAATTGGTCGTCACATCACCACGCGCATATTCTTTGCGAGAGTGATTGACCGTCTCATGCTTCGCAACATGGTCCTTCGTTTCGCGGTAGAGGCTGCTTTCATCTGTATGAAGGCGCGTTCCGGGCAGCACGTTGGCTTTGACCAAGTTGGTAATCGTCAACGCATCGGGGCTGCCGAAATTGTCGAGATGAAACGAGCGGGCGCGGCCACCACGTTCCACCAAACTCACAACCGTCATCTTGTGAGCGGAACCGGCACGCGGGCGGCGGACGCCCTTCCTGCGGCCGGTGTAGAGTTCGTCGGCTTCCACAACTTGGCCCTCGCCACCAAGCGGGCCTTCATCCTTCGTGGGTGCCATCGCTTCGCGAATACGCATCGCCATGAACCACGCGCTCTTGTACGTGATCCCCAGCATCCGGTGCAGTTGATGCGCCGAAATGCCTTTCTTGCTGGCGGCCATCAATTCCAGCGCGAGAAGCCATTTGTGCGTAGGAATGTGCGACCGCGCAAAAACCGTCCCGGTAAGGACCGTGAACTTTCCCCGGCAGGCGTTGCACAGGAACATCCCAGCCTGCGTCTTGCCGCCCATCTTCGTCGCCTCGCCCACTACGCCACACAGGGGGCATGTAACCTCTGTAGGCCAGCGGTCGGCTTCCATATGGGCAATCGCGGCAGTTTCGTCGGTGAAGATCGGGTTTGTCAGGTTGCACATGGTCTTTAGCTCCTATGCTATTGAATATAGGAGCATTAGACTGCTAAGTCAAGTATATAATCGCGTTCAAGGGGGGTACGGCGAAATTTTGCTCGGGATCGGTTAGGACGGAACGCGAAAGGAAACCTCTTTGCGCATCGCCCTCATCCGCCACGGACCAACCGACTGGAATGCGCAGAAGCGCGTCCAGGGCCGTATCGACATGCCGCTCAGCGCCGAAGGCCGGGCGAAGATGGCGCAGCTCTTGCCCCCGGCCGGATTCGAAGCCGCACGCCCTTATTGCAGTCCGCAGTTGCGCGCCCAACAAACGGTGGCGCTGCTGGGGTTCGAAAACCCGACGCTCGACGCGCGTCTCGTCGAACAGAATTGGGGCACATGGGAAGGGCTGACGCGCGAGGAAATGCTGGCGCGCGACGGCAATGATGCCTTCACGCGCGCCGGGCGCAGGCTTTCGTTCCGTCCGCCCGGCGGCGAATCGACGGGCGAGCTGCAAGCCCGGGTGCAGAGTTTCCTCGCCGACGCGGCGAAGCTACCGCAAGACGCCGTCGCCGTGACTCATATGGGCGTTCTGCGCACAGCCTATGCGCTGGCGACGGGCTGGGACATGTCCGCGCCGATGCCGGACGAATTGGATCTGGCCGCGGCGCTGGTGCTGTCGTTGGACGCGGGAGGAAGGCCGGCGATTGCAGAACTCAACGCGGTGCTGAGAGTGCGGGAATAGAAATAGCCTCCCCCTTGTGGGGAGGCCGGAGAGCCGAGCACAGCGAGGCGATCCGGGTGGGGGGCCAGTGGTCGTACCAAACAGCACCCCCACCCGGCTCACTTCGCTCGCCGACCTCCCCACAAGGGGGAGGTGAATTGCACTGTGCTACGCCCAGAACGGCTCCGCGCGTTTGAACTTGTCCCAGCGGCTGAGCGCCTTCTTGCTCAACTTCTCGGCGCGGGCGCGATGCCAGCCGTTGATCAGTCCGGCCGTGAAACACAGATCGGCCTGGATGTGCGCGGCCGCCGGTTCCTCGGCGAGGAGGCGCGCCAGCACGCTGCGCACCTGCGCCACGTCGTTGATGCGGCCGAGAAGGTCTTGAAGCTTCTTCATGCGGTCGAGATAGCGCTTCACCGTCTTCTTCTTGTAGAGCGGGGCGTAGAATTCCGCCGCATAACGCAGCCGCTTCAGCGCCAGGCGCGTGCGATGGAATTCGCGCTGCTCCAGGCCTTTCAAATGCCGGCCGCGCTTGCGCGCCCGCATCAACTGCTCGTCCATGATGGGCGCCGCCGCCGACTTGACGGGAGCGCGCACCGCCAGGCGCGCCCTCAGATCGACGGCGACAGTCCGGCCGCCCAGCCAGGAGCGCGCTTCGGCGGCGGCGGCCGCATCATCCTGAAAGACGGCGAATTCCCTGCTCGCAATATGCGCCACCGCCTCGTCCCAAGCGATCCGGCGCGCCTCTTCGGCGCGGGCGCGCAAGATCTTGAAGGACTCTTCATGGCCGAGCCGTTCGACGACCGGCGCAAACAATTCCTCGACGAAGACGTCAAGGTCGCGCGCCGGCGCGACGGCGTCGGCGAAGGCCTTGGTGCGCGCCTTCAGATCCATCAGCGCGGGGGTGCGGAACTCCTCGCCGAAGGCGGAAAACGCCACATGCAGCCGGCGCAGGCCGACGCGCAACTGATGCAAGCCCTCCATGTCGCGCGAGCGCACCACGGGCGAGATGTTGGCGGCGACGTGGGCCAGGCATTCGAGCACGGTGGCGCGGAACGCGTCCTCCAGGCTCATGCGCCGGTGCAAATGTAGCGGACGCGCCGTGACAGCCAAGGCCGGGGCCGGAACCTCGTGCAGCCTGTGATGGCCGGTCGAACGGACCGTCGCAATGCGAAGATTATCCATCAGCGTCCAGCTCCGGCGGCAGGTCGGACATTGCGCACGGGCAAGCCGGCTTTGGCAAGAGAGGCCTTGGCCTCGGCAATGGACCATTGGCCGAAATGGAAGATCGAAGCGGCCAGCACCGCGTTGGCATGCCCGTCGCGCACGCCCTCCACCAAATGTTCAAGCGTGCCCACCCCGCCCGACGCGATCACCGGCACCGGCACCGCGTCGGCGATGGCGCGGGTGAGCGCGATGTCGTAGCCGATTTTGGTGCCGTCGCGATCCATGGAGGTGAGCAGGATTTCCCCCGCGCCGTATTCCACAAGCTTGCGGGCGTGTTCTACGGCGTCCAGCCCGGTGGGATTGCGCCCGCCATGGGTGAAGACCTCGAAATGGTCCCCCTCACCCCGACCCTCTCCCCCCAAGGGGGCGAGGGGGACGCGCTTGGCGTCGATGGCGGCGACGATGCATTGGCTACCGAATTTCTCAGCCGCTTCGCGAATGAATTCGGGACGGCGTACCGCCTCGGTGTTGACCGAAACCTTGTCGGCGCCGGCCAGCAAAAGCGCGCGGATGTCGTCCAGCGTGCGCACCCCGCCGCCGACGGTCAGCGGCATGAAACAGACGTCAGCGGTGCGCCGCACCACGTCGAGCAGAATGGAGCGCTTTTCGTGAGAGGCGGTGATGTCGAGGAAGCACAGTTCGTCAGCGCCCATTTTGTCATACAGCATCGCCTGCTCGACCGGATCGCCCGCGTCGCGCAGGCCGACGAAGTTGATGCCCTTGACGACGCGGCCATCCTTCACGTCGAGGCAGGGAATGATGCGGACTTTCAGCATCAGCGCATTCTCGCCATCGCCGCGACGTTGAACAGGGCGCGAGCGCAAGCGGCCTCGGCGGGAACGCCCGTCGTCTTGCACAAGGCTTCGGTTTCCAGCAACAGGTCGAGCGCTTCGAAGAGCTTTGCCTCGTTCCAAGTGCGCGCCTGGGACTTGAAGGACGCGGCACGCGAGAAATGCAGCGGCGGACGCAGCTTCTTGATCACGCCGTCCAGGTTCTCGCCGCGGGCACATTCGGCGCCGACCAGCAGCAGACGCTGGAAATGAAACATGGCCTGGCGCGCCACCGCCACCGCGGAAACGTCGGATGTCCACAGCCTTTCCAGCGCCAGATCGAGGCGAACCAGATCGCCGGCGCCCGCCGCGTCGCAAGCCTCCTCGATGCGCACGTC
>Ga0182021_10007882_pt1 | contig 12629 bp, 9 predicted proteins | sample 612E3MmetaG_FD_120493 | JGI IMG/M metagenome (GOLD analysis project Ga0182021, IMG submission 120493) | Permafrost microbial communities from Stordalen Mire, Sweden - 612E3M metaG (Illumina Assembly) | ecosystem: Environmental > Terrestrial > Soil > Wetlands > Permafrost | place: Sweden... | reverse complement strand
TTGAACGATGACAAATAATTAAAAGAATGATTATGAGTAAGAACAAGGGAATGACAAATTTTTTTGTTCCTAATCTTTCAAACTACTTCGTTTTGATTCATATTTAAAACGATTAACTTAACTATACATAGATTGGAAAATATAAATGGGTTTAGATTCAAGAGATTATTACCGACCGTCTGGAATGGGCGGATTTAGTTTCTTTCCACCGGTACTTAAAAAGTTATTATTTGCAAACGGGATTGTATTTTTTATTCAACTCATTTCGCAAATGATTGTTTATGGTTATACTGTAGAAGGTTACGCATTAACATATGAATATTTTTTAACAAAATATTTTGCGCTTAATCCTATTCTTGGTGACCACAATAGTTTTTACATTTGGCAGTTGTTGACCTATCAATTCATGCATGGGAATTTTACTCACATACTCTTTAATATGTTCATGTTGTGGATGTTCGGAATGGAAATTGAAAACATAATGGGTTCTAAAAAATTCTTGATTTTTTATCTTGCGTGCGGATTTGGTGCCGGATTAATGCAATTATTCTTATCGCCGTTATTCGAAGGCGGAATGGGTCCCACTATTGGTGCTTCCGGTGCAGTATTCGGTGTAATGATCGCTTTCGCAATGTATTTTCCTGACCGTTATGTTTATATATACTTCTTAATTCCAGTTAAAGCAAAATATTTGATTGCATTTCTTGTTGTGATCGAATTTATGTCGGTCGGAAATCAAAGTCTTGTTGCGCATCTTGCTCATATTGGCGGTGCAGTCACTGCATTCTTTTTTTTACTTTATGACAGAAGAAAGCAGATAAGTGCAGGTAATATTTTCGGTTCATTAAAAAGATCAACAGGAAATTTTTCAAAATCATCATTTAATAATCCATTTAAGCAACGTAATGCCAAAGATATTGAAGATGCAAAGTTCTATGATATAAATGAATATAAAAAAGAAGATGTTGTAACCGAAGCTGAAATTGATGTGATCCTAGATAAAATAAGTAAAAGCGGATATCAAAATTTAACAGACCGTGAAAAGAAAATTTTATTTGAAGCCAGTAAGAAGAAATAATATCGTTGTAATATTTCTTTCGCTAATCGTAGTTTATTCGGGATGTAGTAAAGAAAAAATACCGGAAGAAACGTTAATCAAAGTTTATGTTGAAAGCGTAATGATCGAAGAAACATACGCGACCAACACCGATTCACTTAGGTCACATAAACAAATAGTATTCTCCAAATACAAAATAACCGAGAAGGATTTTCAGAATGAACTTGACAGATATGCCGATGATAAAACTAAATGGGAAAGTTTTTTTAAGAAAGCAAACGATTATCTGAATGATTTGAAAAAAAGTAATACTATCAACTAACTCTCTTTTTAGCAGCCGCTATTCTAAGTTTTGCAAAACTTATTTTATTATTTAGTGATTGTCGAAGTACCTTCAAATCTGTTAATCCAGAATCAATCTTTTCGTAGATTAATCTTAATTCATTCTTCTCAAAAAGTGAATCAATCTCTAAATCGGGAATGGCCTCAATCAAAGTTTCAATCTGAGTTGAAACAATCGCTTCCGGCAATTTTGTTAACGATGCAATATCTTGAAGAGAATATTTCTTCTGCACAAGGTTCAATGCTTGATTAATGTTATCAGGCAGATTTTTGTTCTTAAGTCTGATACTTAAATCTTCCGATGTCCTGAATTCTTTTAAGGTATTTAAGAATTCTTCGCCAATTTTATTGAACATCCTACTATTAAATCCGTTAATATTTAATAACTCTGAAGGGGAAGAGGGTTTTAATTTAGTGATAGATCTCATTACTTCATCGGGACAAATTAAATTTGGTTTTTGATTAAACTTTTCTGCAGCTTCTTTTCTGATCTGGCGCAATAAATTAAAAAGTTTAAGATCATTTTCGTATTCTCTGTTAGAAGTAACAGGTTGGTTCAATTCTTCCAACGTTGAGAATTGTTCTAGTCCTTTCTCCGATAACGAAAGAATATTATTCAGAATGTTAATAAGACCGGTTCGTTCTAGGTTACCAAGTGATTTATAAATCTCGTCCTTTTTGAAGTGAATGCCTGATCCAAATGTTGAAAACTTTTTAAGTGAACTAAGATCAGTTTTTCCGGTAACGATTTCCAGAACATTTTTCTTTTTAATAGGAATTTTAGCTTCATGAATTGTCTGCAAGATTATTTCTTCCAAGTATTCTAATGTTATACTTCCTGCTTCTACGTAACCCCGGCATCGGTCGCATTTATTACATTTATAATTTTCATTTTCCTGCCCAAAATATTCCAATAAATATTTGAAACGGCATTTTTCCGTATTGGCATAATCTATTAGTCTTTCTAATTTCATTTTTGAATGCTGTGCAATATTCTCAACACGATTCATATCAAGAAATATTTCATTTGCCAAAGCTCGGTTTTGAAGTAAAGACACAACTGGAAACAGCAATGGTTTTTCGTAAGCAAGAATACCGATAGATGATAATTTTTCAAGCTGACTAATAATTTCATGATTAGATAATTCCAGTACGCCGCAAAGCATCTGAATATTGATTTTTATTTTAGAATTGAAAATTGTACTGCCGTATTCACGGGCAAAAAATAGAATTATATCTTTTGCCTCATTATCCATGAAATTTTTTAGAAATGAATTTAATCGTGGTGGTTCGAGAAGAAATTGAACAAAATGTTTATTCTCAAGATCGGATTTGAATTTGATATAACCGGACTCTTCCAAAACCCGAAGCGATGAATCAATTAAGCCTCTGTTCATTCCTTTTTTTTCAAGAAGGGAATAGAAATTTGCATCAAGTGAAATATCTTTATGTGGCATAGACCCCAATGCAACATTGCCGCAATTGTAAAGAGTATCATAAGCATTTTCAATTTGGAAAAGGGATGGATTTCCACTTGAAATAAAATATTGCTGGATCAGTTTGTCTTTCTCATCGTACAAAAGAAAAATATTGGATTCTTTTCCATCTCGTCCGGCTCTTCCTATCTCTTGATAATAATTTTCAATTGTACCCGGAAGATTATAATGAATGATAGTACGGACATCACTTTTGTCAATTCCCATTCCGAAGGCATTAGTTGATACGATCGTATTTACGCGTCCAGATAAAAAATCATCTTGTATCATTCTCCGTAATTCAGAAGTTAATCCTGCGTGATAATAAACCGCATCAATTTTATTCAGTCTTAAAAAGTCGGCTACTTCTTCTGCAGATTTCCTTGTTGAGGTATAAATAATTGCCGATTGATTTTTCCCTTTTAGAATATCAACGCACTTCTCTTTTTTATGAATAGTATGGAGTACATTCAAACATAAATTATCTCTCTCGAAACCACGTACAAATATTTTCGGATTATTAAGCTCAAGCTGTTTGATGATATCCGTTCGTACATCTTCTGTTGCAGTGGCAGTAAAAGCAGAGATGTTTTTAATTCCGGTGAAACTGATAAACTCTTTGATTTTTCTGTAACTTGGCCGGAAATTATGTCCCCATTCGCTTATACAATGAGCTTCGTCGACAAATAGATATGAAGGTGATAACGATTTCATTCTTTCGGCAAAATTACTATTGGTAAGTTTCTCCGGCGAGACATATAATATTTTAACTTGTCCTGATGAAAGTCCGGATATAACTTTATCACTATCACGGGAGTCTAATGAACTGTTAATGAATGCTGAAATATTTTCTCTTGCATTGAGTGCATCGACCTGGTCTTTCATTAACGCAATAAGCGGAGAAACTACAATTGCAAAGGATTTAGACATTAAAGCGGGAATTTGATAGCACAGAGATTTACCCGCGCCAGTAGGAAGAATTGCAAGTATATTTTCTTCGTTTAGTATAGAAGAAATAATTTCCAGTTGTCCCGGACGGAATTCGTTGTAGCCGAAAAATTTCTGTAAAATGTCTTTTGAAGTATTCATGTAAAATATTTATTTGACAACTTAGTTCAGACCATTATCTTGCAAAACAAAAAATAATCATAGTTAATATAACATGCTTAGAATCAGCCATATTATTAAGAATTTCGAAAATGTTAATGCTCTACAGAACGTGAGTTTAACTATAAATAAAGGCGAATTTTTTGGTCTGCTTGGACCGAATGGAGCCGGTAAATCAACATTGATGAATATTATAATCGGTTATCTCGAAGCTGACAGCGGACAAATTTCGTTTAATGATCAAATAATTTCTTCAAGTAATATTAGTCTGCGTAAAAAATTCGGTTACGTTCCGCAAGAAGTTTCTCTTTATCTTGAACTTAGCGCTCATCAAAATTTAAGAATCTTCGGGAAATTCTATGACTTCAGTGCAAAAGAACTTGAGAATAAAATTGAAGAAGTTCTGGAGTTAGTTCAATTAAAAGATAGAAAGAAAGATCCTGTTAAAGAATATTCCGGCGGGATGAAAAGACGTTTAAATCTTGCAGCGAGCTTACTACACGATCCCGAAATCCTTCTATGTGATGAACCCACAGTCGGTGTAGATCCGCAATCCCGCAATGCAATATTTGACATGTTAAATGTTTTGAACAAAGCCGGCAAAACAATTCTTTACACAACACATTACATGGAAGAAGCGGAACGTTTATGCTCGCGGCTTGCAATTATTGATAATGGAAATATTATTGCCCAAGGATCTTTGATTGATCTCATCAATCTTCTTAATCAAAAAGACACAATAAAAATTCAGAAGACGACATTCACACAAAATAAACTTGCTTTGCTTAAAGATATGGGAAGGGTGAGTGAGTCTGATTTTTATTTAGAATTAATTCCTAAAGAAAGTTACGACAGGAATTCGAAAATATTTGCCAAGCTTGAAGAAATTGGAATACAAAATGAATTTGTGCAGATCAGCCGGGCTACGCTTGAAGATGTTTTCTTGAACTTAACCGGAAGGAGCTTAAGAGATTGAAAAACATTTATCATTTGGTTATAAAAGATATAAACAGATTTTTGAATGACAGACGCGCTGTGATCTTAACATTTATTGTCCCGATCATTTTAATTATCATTTTCGGAAATATTTTTGGCGGCAGTGGAGGCGTACGTGGTAAAGCTGAAATATTACTGGTGAATGAAAGTAAATCGGTTGTAGCAAAATTACTTGAATCGAAACTCGATTCATCAAAAGCATTACGAACAGTTAAGACTTATACGGCTGAAAACGGAAAAGACACCTTAATGTTTGATGAAGAGACAGCAAAGGAATGGGTAAGAACTGGAAGAATTTCGGCTGCCGTAGTTATGCCGAAAGATTTTTTTACCGATACATCTTCAGCGATTAAGATTAAGTTCTATTATGATCCCAAAAATGAAATCGAATCTAATATCATTCAAGGAAATTTGCAGCAAACAATCTTTACACAAATCCCGCGAATGATGCCTATACTTATGCAAAGAAAAGCCGCTAATTATTTAGGCAGCGACAGTGCTAAAAGATTTTTGAAAGGTATGGGGAAAATCGCTCATGAATATTTTGGAGTATCACCGGACTCGTTCTATAATAGATTAACAAGAATAGATTCGGCGTCGCTGTTTTCAAGTTCCGCTGATACAAGCAGTGAAACAAATATCATGTCCAACCTTGTCAGGTTTGATAGTGAACAATTAGTTGGTAAAAAAATTACGAATCCCGGGTTAACACGCTCTGTAGGCGGCTGGGCAATGATGTTTCTACTCTTCTCATTAACCGGTGCGGCAACTTCTATTTTCGAAGAAAGAAATGAAGGAACATTAAAACGGCTTCTCTGTATGCCAATAACGCGATCCGATATTCTTTGGAGTAAATATATTTACTCAATGCTTCTCGGGATGATTCAACTATTAGTGATGTTTGTTTTTGCATGGGTATTTTTCGGCGTGGAAATATTTTCAAACTTCGGAAACTTATTGATAGTGATTATTGCATCTGCGGCTGCTGCGGTTTCGTTCGGAATGCTGATCACTTCGATTAGTAAAACTTATAGTCAGGCAAACGGAATCTCTACTCTACTTATTTTAGTAATGTCCGCACTCGGCGGTTCCTGGTTTCCTACTTCGTTTTTACCAGGTTGGATGCAAGTTATCTCCAAAGGAACTCTCACTTATTGGTCTATGGAAGGATTTCTTCAAGTGCTTTGGAGACACTCGAGTTTTGCCGGTATTGCTCTTAATGTTCTCGTTCTATTATCAATCGCGGTTTTGATCAACTTTTATGCATTGATTCGCTTTAGGAGAGGTATCATCTAAAATCTTCCTCCGATTTCTCATAATTGAAGAAGAGATTTTTATATTTAGTAAAATTTTCTTCTTATAATCAAATTACACCGCCATTTAAGTCATTACACATGGTATAATATTTGTCCTTTCAAAAGGTTCTCATTGTAGTTTTAGTTATTTTTAGAAGTGAAATTTCAAATGTTTTATAAAGTTAATTGGTGATTTATGGCTGAACAAAAATTAAAATTAGAAGATCTGCTTGGCGGTGTTCAAAAAGAAGAAGAGTTAGGAAGGATTGATTACGTTGCAATTATCGGCGGAGGTGTAATGGGGCAGGGAATTGCTCAGACAATTTCCAATGCCGGCGTTGATGTTTTATTGATCGAAAAATCTGAAGAGCAGTTAGCACGTGCAAAAGAAAATTTGACTACGGATATGGAACGGGAGATCGCCCGTTGGGCATTAACACAAAGTGAAATGAAATCCGTTCTCAGCAGAATTAAGTGGACTACCGAGCTTAGTGAAATTCCGGAATGTGATATTATTATTGAAGCAGTTGATGAGAATTATGATCTTAAGAAAAAAATATTTAAGGAATTAGATCTAATAGCAAAACCGGAAACAATTTTCATTTCCAACACTTCTACATTAAGCTTAACTAAGATTGCAGAAGTAACCAACCGTCGTGATAGAATAATAGGAATGCATTTTCTAAATCCTGTTCCAAAGGTTCCTCTTGTTGAATTGGTTCGCGCTCTTGAAACATCCGATAAAACCGTTGAGGTAGTTAAAAAATTTGCTACACGGATTGGTAAAACAGCTGTTCCGGTTTATGAATACCCGGGATTCGTTACAACCCGTGCAATTGTCCCTCTTTTGAATGAAGCTATGTATATACTTCTTGAAGGAGTTGCAAGCGCGGAAGATATTGATACAGCAATGAGACTAGGTTATAATTTCAAGGCTGGTCCGCTCGAAATGGCTGACACAATGGGATTAGATGAAGTCCTTGCATGGATGGAAACATTATGGTCAACACTTGGTGAACCGCGTTATCGTCCTTGCCCGATACTACGTAAACTTGTTCGTGAAAGAAAACTTGGCAAGAAAACCGGCGAAGGATTTTTTAAATATGATTCTGACGGAAAAATAATCAATTAAAATTTTGAGGAAGAAATGAGAGTTTTGGTTCTTAACTGCGGTAGTTCATCAATTAAATATCAGTTTATGGATACGACAAGCAAAATTGCACTTGCTAAAGGGATGGTTGAAAGAATTGGTATGTCGAGCGCAATATTAACTCATCAACCGCATGATAGAGAAAAAATAAAAATTGTCGGAGAAATTCTTGACCACACAATAGCAATCGAATATGTTATTGCAGTTTTGCTTTCGCCTAATCATGGTGTAATTAAAGATAAAAAAGAGATTGACGCAGTTGGTCATAGAGTTGTTCACGGCGGAGAAACATTTTCCGGTTCTGTTCTAATTACAGATCAAGTTATGAAAGCGTTGAAAGACAATATTGAACTTGCGCCGCTTCATAATCCTCCAAACATTAAAGGTATCCTAGCAGCAAAAGAGCATTTACCAAATACACCGCAAATCGGAGTATTCGATACAGCATTTCATATTAAAATGCCGCCACATGCTTATTTGTATGGAATCCCGTATGAACTTTATAAAAAATATAAAATCCGACGTTATGGATTTCACGGTACGTCACATCGTTTTGTCTCAGAAAGAGCGGCAGCAATACTTGGCAAACCATTCGAGCAATTAAAAATAATTACTGCTCATCTTGGCAACGGATGTTCAATGGCAGCTGTTGACGGCGGACGATCTGTTGATACAACTATGGGTTTCACACCGCTTGAAGGATTAATTATGGGAACCAGAAGCGGCGATATGGATCCATCGGTAATTCTTTACATTATGGCAAAAGAAGGATTATCTCTTGCAGAAGCAAATACACTTCTAAATAAACACAGCGGATTGATCGGCATAAGCGGTGAAAGCAGCGATATGCGCGAAATCGAAGAAGCTGTTGTTGAAGGAAATAAAAAAGCAAAATATGCTTTCGATGTTTTCACTTACAGAATTAAAAAATATGTCGGTGCTTATACTGCTGCTATGGGTGGTTTGGATGCATTAGTATTTACAGGCGGTATCGGTGAAAATTCAGTCATGGTTCGCAAAGATGTTTGTATGAATATGGAATTTCTTGGAATTAAGTTTGATGAATTGGCTAATCAAAATGTAAAAGGAGAATGTTCAATATCAAGTTCTGATTCCAAAGTAAACGTTCTTAGAATCCCAACAAATGAAGAATTGGTAATTGCACTTGATACGGAATTAATTGTTACTGAACAGCTTTCATTCAAAGAAGCCATAAGCATTAATTAGATTATCAAATTCTTTTTAATTTGTAATGCCGGATTAAATCCGGCATTTATTTTTTAAATACCTTCCTGGAAAAATCTTAAATTGCGATAAGTAAATAACTAGAGATTAAGATGGATCTAAAACTAAAGGACAAAGTAGTTCTTGTGACTGCATCAAGCAACGGAATAGGAAGAGCAACTGCGGAATTATTTATTAAAGAGGGAAGCAGAGTTGCAATCTGCTCACATAATAAAGAAAAACTGTTAAAAACATCTCAAGCAATAAAAGCACTTTACAATATTGAACCGCTATGGGAAGTTTGCGATATAAATAATCCGCATGATATTGAAAACACATTTCATATGGTTCAGAAAAAGTTAGGCGAGATTGATATTCTCGTAAATAATTGCGGCGGTCCAATCCCCGGATTTTTTGAAGACCTTAATGATAAAAATTGGGAAGATGCGTTTGAACAAGTCTTGATGAGCACTATTCGGTTTACCCGTTTAGTTTTACCCGGTATGAAATCAAAAAATTGGGGAAGGATAATCAACATAACTTCATTATCGGTCAAACAGCCGGTAGATAATTTAGTCTTGTCAAACTCTCTAAGAAGTGCTGTAACTGCATTTGCTAAAACTTTATGTAATCAAATTGGCAAATACAATATTACAGTTAATAATGTTGCACCCGGTTATACACTCACACCAAGAATACATGAACTTGCAGAAGTAAAAGCTAAACTTGCAAACACAACTCCGGAAAATATTTTAGTTTCTATGACTAATGATGTTCCTCTAAAAAGAATGGCTGATCCAAACGAAGTTGCGTCAATGATCGTTTACTTAGCTTCTGAACAAGCGAGTTATATAACCGGACAAACAATTGCCGTAGATGGCGGAATTATTAAATCAACTTATTGAAGAAATTATGAATTATTAATTTTGAGTTATGAATAAAAAAAATGAGAGCTTATTCATAACTGAACACTCATAACTTAAAATTATTTCTCCAAAATAGGAGACACAATGAAAAAGGAAATCGAGCTTATACTTCCTCCCGAATTTATAAATGATTATTCTTATCAAAAAAATCTTGCTGCAAAAGAATTAGAACTTAATGTTGAAGATATATCTGCCATTCAAGTTATCCACCGTTCAGTTGATGCGCGGAGTAAGAATCCCATCTTCAGGGCAAAGGCAATTGTTTGTTTGAATGAAGAGCCTGTTGATATTTATTCCCCAATAAATTTTAAGCATGTAAAAGGGAACAAGAAAGTATTGATTATTGGAATGGGTCCGGCTGGTATGTTTGCAGCGTTGAGATTGATCGAGTTGGGAATCAAGCCAATAATTTTTGAGCGGGGTAAAGATGTTCAAACACGCCGTAAAGATTTGCGGGAGATTCAGCAATTTGGAAAAGTTAATCCCGATTCGAATTATTGTTTTGGTGAGGGCGGAGCGGGAACTTACAGCGACGGTAAACTTTACACTCGTTCAACTAAACGCGGTGACGTGAATAGAATACTCAACATTCTTGTTCAGCATGGTTCACAGAAAGAAATATTGATTGATGCACATCCGCATATCGGTTCAAATATTCTTCCCAAAATAGTTCAAGCAATCCGCCAAACAATTATTGATTGCGGCGGAGAAATTCATTTCGATTCTCGCGTTACAGATTTTATTCTTGATGGGAAGAAATTAAAAGGACTAATAGTTAACGCAGAAAAAGAATTCCTTGGTGATTCGGTTATACTTGCAACGGGACATTCTGCGCGCGACATTTACTATCTTTTAGACAAACATAAAATTAAACTTGAAGCGAAACCTTTTGCAATGGGAGTGCGTATTGAACATCCGCAAAAACTTATTGATGAAATTCAATATCACTCAAAAGAGAGGAATCCAAACCTACCCGCTTCAAGTTACAACTTAGCTTGTCAAATTGAAGATCGCGGAGTTTATTCTTTCTGCATGTGCCCTGGTGGAATAATAATTCCGGCATCAACCACATCAGAAGAACTTGTTCTTAATGGGATGAGCGTTTCACGCAGAGATTCTCCGTTTGCTAATTCCGGATTGGTTGTTTCGGTTGATGAAAAAGATTGGAAAGAGTATAAATCATTCGGAGTGTTTGCAGGATTAGAGTTTCAAAAAGAAGTTGAAAGAATTGCATTTGAAGCAGGTGGGAAAAATCAATCTGCACCGGCACAACGTATTACCGATTTTGTTAAAGGGGAAATTTCTAAGGCACTTCCGGAATCATCATACATCCCGGGTACAATTAGTTCACCTCTTCATGAAATTCTTCCAAAACAAATTGTCGAAGGAATTAGAAAAAGTTTATTGATCTTCGACAAAAAGATGAAAGGATATTTCACGGAAGAAGCGCAGATGCTTGCCGCTGAAACTCGCACAAGCTCTCCGATTAGAATACCACGTAATAATGAAACCTTAATGCATGTTGAGGTGGAAGGATTATTTCCTTGTGGAGAAGGTGCCGGTTATGCCGGAGGAATTGTCTCTGCAGCGATTGATGGTGAAAGATGCGCCGAAGGAATTTCCAGAATGATCAAAAAATGATTTTATAATTATTTATTTTAAGTTCATAAATTGAATGCATAAAAAGGGATTAGTGCCATGAGAAAATTAATTAACATCCACTTGTTTGTAAATCTACTCTTCATTCTAACTACCATATCGGTAGCACAAGTAAATCATTTCAATACTTCAACCAGACAAAAAGTAAAATTCAATACCAACTGGAAATTTATTTTAGCAGATAAGCCTGAGTTCAGAGATTCTAGTTACGACGACAGCGCTTGGCGGCAATTAAATCTTCCTCATGACTGGAGTATCGAAGGCGCATTCGATAAGTCTGCCGGTGAGTCTAACGGTTTCTTTCCTATTGGAATAGGATGGTACAGAAAAACTTTTACTCTTTCCGATTCATTAAAAAGGAAAGAAGTTGTCATCAATTTTGATGGTGTTTACATGAACAGCGAAGTGTGGATCAATAATCATTTCCTCGGCAAATATCCTTATGGTTATTCAACCTTTCAATATGATATGACCGATTTTTTAAAATATGGAGAGAAAGAAAAAAACGTAATAGCCGTTCGTGTTGATAATTCACTTCCAAATTCAACAAGGTGGTTTAGTGGTTCGGGTATTTACCGCAATGTTTATCTTATTACAACCAACTTCGTTCATTTCCATAATTATAAAGGTGTATCTGTAACTACACCCGAAGTAGCAAAAGATAAAGCTTTGATAAATGTTGATTATGATTTCCTGGTTAGTTTTTATTCCCGTGAAGATAAAGAAGAATGGCAAAAAGATGTTTGGAAATCTAAACCGGTTACAAAAAAAATCACAATTCGTTCGATCATTTACGATCAAAATGGAACCGAGGTTTCTAAAACGGAATCTCAGAATGATTATACAAACTTTAACCCCGACTTTATATTAACCCAAAAGCTTTCTGTTAATAATCCAAGTTTGTGGTCGCCTAGTTCTCCGGTTTTGTATTATCTGAAAAGCCAATTAGAATGCGAAGGAAAAATTCTTGATGATCAAGTAACTTCGTTCGGTATAAGAAAACTTGAATTCATTCTTGACAAAGGAATGTTTGTGAATGGAGTCCCGACAAAACTGAAAGGTGCATGCGTTCATGAAGATGCGGCTTCTTTCGGTTCTGCCGCACCTATGGAAGTTTGGCGTTACAGATTGCTGAAACTAAAAAAAATGGGATGCAACGCCATCCGCCCAAGTCATCATCCGTTTAATCCGAAATTTTATGACCTATGCGATTCGCTTGGATTTTTTATTATGGACGAAGCATTTGATGAATGGACGCGTGGATGGGAATGGAACTTTACTGAAAATACAACCGGTAAGTCAATGAACGGTTACCATTTGTATTTTAATCAATGGTGGGAGACCGATCTTAAAGCGATGATCTATCGGGATCGCAATCATCCGTCGGTTGTTCTCTAT
>Ga0182021_10007881_pt1 | contig 12629 bp, 8 predicted proteins | sample 612E3MmetaG_FD_120493 | JGI IMG/M metagenome (GOLD analysis project Ga0182021, IMG submission 120493) | Permafrost microbial communities from Stordalen Mire, Sweden - 612E3M metaG (Illumina Assembly) | ecosystem: Environmental > Terrestrial > Soil > Wetlands > Permafrost | place: Sweden... | reverse complement strand
GCCGGGGGCAGGGCCAGCGCGCTGTGGTCGTCGCAGAGGGCAATCAGACTTGCCTCGGCGCCGATGAGACGCTCCTCCAACACGACCACCGGTGGCCGGCCACTTGCACGTCCTACTTCGGCGCCATCTGGACCGGCGGCCTCTCCCTGGCCACCCGCGAACAGCGCCCGCAGCGCAGTCTCCGCGCCGCCGAAGTCTTCACAGACGGTGACGCCCTTGCCCGCCATCAGCCCGTCGGCCTTGACCACGACGCCCCACGATCTCGGCGCGGCGACGAGCCCCCGGGCGAAATCGAGGGCCGGCTCCAGGGCCCAGAACGCCTCCCCGCGAGCCATTCGAACGCCGGCCGCGGCAGCAACCTCGCGACAGAATGCCTTGCTCCACTCGATGCGGGCCGCAGCGCGTATCGGGCCGAAGGTGGGCACGCCCGCTTCCTCGAGCACGTCCACGACCCCGGCCGCGAGCGGCGCCTCGGGGCCGACAACGACGAGATCAACGTCCTGCGCTGTGGCCAGAGCCAGGACGGCTTGCGGGTCTGTGGCAGAGACGCCCGGCACGCAACGGGCCTTGGGCTCCTGGGCGATGGCATCGCTCCCCGGCGCCACGATGACCGTTGCCACCGCGGCCTCCCGGGCCAGGCTCCAGACCAGGGCGTGCTCGCGGCCGCCGCCGCCCAGCACAAGCACCCGGGCGGGACCAGCGGCCTGCGGGCCGGAACCGGCCTGCGGGCTCATCGGTCCGCCGGTCCCGCGCCGGAAGGGCCAGTTGCGGCGCCTGAAGCGGCGCCCGGGGAGACTGCGGCCGGTCCGGCAGCCGGCCTCGGGCGTAGATGGCGCGCCTTGCGCTCTATTGTTTGGCGGCGCTCCGGCCCCACCGACACGAGGGCAATCGGGGCTCCGGAGAGCCGCTCTACTGCATCCACGTAGCGGCGCGCGTTCTCCGGAAGGTCCGCCATCGAGCGGCAGTCGTGGATCGGCTCGATCCAGCCGGGGAAGTGTTCGTAGATCGGTGTCGCCCGCGCGAGGACATCGGCGTCCGAGGGCCACCAGTCGACGCGCTTGCCGTCGACCTCGTAGGCCATGCAGATCAGCACTTCATCCAGGCCCGACAGGATGTCGATCTTGTTGAGCATGATCGAACTCACGCTGTTCACGGCCACGGCATAGCGCAGCGGCACCGCGTCGAACCAGCCGACCCGGCGGCGGCGGCCGGTTGTCGTCCCGTACTCCCTGCCACGATCGATGATCCCCTCGCCGATCGCTTCGCTCAACTCTGTTGGGAACGGGCCGGCGCCGACTCGGGTGGCGTAGGCCTTCATGACGCCGATGACTTCGTCGACCTGGAGCGGCCCGATCCCGCCGCCCGTGCAGGCGCCGCCCGCGATCGGGTTGGACGATGTGACGAACGGATAGCTGCCGTGGTCGAGATCGAGCAGCGCACCCTGCGCCCCTTCGAACAGGATGTGCTCTCCGTGCGCCAGGCGCTCCTGAACGAGCTGGGTCGTGTCGGCCAGATGTGGCCGGAGGCGGCGGCCCCATTCGGTCGCCTGCTCAACCAGTTCATCGAGGTCGAAGCCGTCGACCCGATGCTGGCGCTGCAGGGTGGCGTTCTTCTCCGGCAGGATGCGGGCCAGCTTGCCGCGAAGTGCCGGACCGTCCAGCAGGTCCTCCATCCGGATGCCTATCCGCCAGGCTCGATCCGCGTATGCGGGCCCGATTCCCCGCCGCGTCGTGCCGACGGCAGCCTTCGCCAGTCGCGCTTCCATCGCACCGTCGAGGGCAATGTGGTACGGCATGATCACGTGGGCATGCTTGCTCACTCGGACGCGATCGACCTCGATGCCGCGGCTGGCCAGCATGTCCAGCTCGGCGATGAGCGTCGCCGGGTTGACCACGACGCCGTTGCCGATGACCGGGGCGATGTGCGGGTACAGCACGCCCGACGGCACGAGGTGGAGCTTGAACACCTCCTCGCCGAGCATGATCGTGTGGCCGGCGTTGTCGCCACCCTGGTACCTGACGACGGCCGAAACGTCCTCAGCCAGGAAGTCGGTCGTCTTGCCTTTGCCTTCGTCGCCCCACTGCAGTCCGACGATCACTGTGGCGGGCATCTATTCATCTCCCTGGTGATCGCCCCGGCGGTCGTCCCTGCGGGAACGCCGGGAAACTAAAAAGCCCTCGGCCGACCGGCCGGGGACCTGGGTAGACTGCCCCTCCGTAGGAACCGCGGCGGCTCCGAGAGGCGTGAAGGTGGTGGTTCGTCTCACGGGGCGAACGGCACGCCTTCGTGCGGCAACGTGCACTCCTTGGCGATTGGCATTGGCATTGGCGGCCGGGGGGTTCCTCGGTCCCCAAGGCGGCCGAAGTATAGCAGGCGTCGGGCGCCCAGCCGAGGCCTCGGCAGCTATGTTTCGGCCGGAACCGCGGGCCCCATCCCGTGTCGGCCGCTCGACAGCTTTACTTCGACGGACTCCGGACTGCGTGGCCGCATAGGGCTGCCCACCCTAACCCGCACCGATCCGGCGGGGCGATTGGTACCGGCCGCGGAATGGTCCGGGTAGTGGTCTTGTGCGGTTAGGGACGGTACGGTGCCAAACTCATGCATCTACGCCACGCCCGACGCGCGGGTACGGCGTCAATTGGGAGATTCTATATGGCGTCTATCAGCAACCACCGCCCGAACGGTCGAACAGGTTTCCTGGCTCTGGCCGCCGCGATCGCCCTCGGCATCGCTTCGGCCATCAACGGGACACCGGTACTCGCCGCCTCCGCCCTTGCCGTTACGCCGCCCGCCGCCGGCTCGCCAGTCCTGATCGGCGCCGGCGACATTTGCGTAACGTCCGTCATCGCCAACGCCAGGGCCACCGCCAAGTTGATCACGGCGAGGCCGAGCGCCCACGTCTTCACTATCGGCGACAACTCCAACGAGAGCGGCACCGCGGCACAGTACGCCAACTGTTACGCGAAGACCTGGGGCCCTTTCCTGGGCAGGACGCGGGCCACGGTCGGCAACCACGACTACATGACCAGCAAGGCGGCGCCTTACTACGCGTACTTCAAGACCGCAGCCGGGCCGGCCGGCAAGGGCTACTACAGCTACAACCTGGCCAACAACTGGCACGTGATCGTTCTCAACGCGATGTGTTCAGAAGTTGGCGGTTGCCAGGCTGGGTCAGTCCAGGAGAAGTGGCTCAAGGCCGATCTGGCGGCTAACAAGGGCAAGCACATCGTCGCCATGTGGCACATCCCGGCGTTCAGTTCGGGCGGCACGCACGGCAACAATCCCACGTACAAGGTGTGGTGGACCGATCTATACGCCGCCCACGCGGACATCATCCTCGACGGTCACGACCACGACTACGAGCGGTTCGCCCTGCAGTCTCCTTCGGCCGTGGCGACCTCAGCCGGAATCCGCGAGTTCGTCGTCGGAACCGGTGGCGCCGGCCAGCGTCCGTTCGGCACGATTCGCGCCAACTCGCAGGTCCGGAGAACCGGAGTGTTCGGTGTCCTGCAGCTGACTCTGGGACTCCACAGCTACAGCTGGAAGTTCATCCCCATTGCGGGCAAGACCTTCACCGACTCGGGCACCCAGGCTACCCACAGCTGACAACCCGACTTCACGCCAGCGAAGAGCCGCTTCCACAACGGAAGCGGCTCTTCCGGTGATCGCAGACGAGGGCCCGCTGCCACCCGTCCGACACCACTACCCCGGGGTGTTCAGTTGACGACGATGCCGATCTGGCTGCCCTTGAGCGTGGCCGTCACGGTGTCCGTGGCGGTGATCGACCAGGTGCCCTTGGTCTTGAGGGTCACGTTCGCGCTGAAGACATGGGTACCCGCGTCAGCGACGACGAAGGTGTAGTTGGCGGGCAGCTTGGCCGCCGTATCGGTGCTCGTGAGATGGATCGTGCCTAGATAGCCGACGATGCGGTTGCCATAGGCGTCGGTCGCTGTCACACGGAGGGAGCCTGCGATCCCGGCCGGGCGTGGCGAGCCGAGTCCCGAGACCACAAGCTTGGAGAGAGCCGCCGGCGTGACGACGATGCCGGTCTGGCTGCCCTTGATCGTGGCCGTCACGGTGTCCGTGGCGGTCACCGACTGGGTTCCCGCTGTCTTGAGAGTCAAGGTTCCGCTGAACACATGGGTACCCGCGTCGGCAACGGTGAAGGTGTAGTTGGCAGGTAGCTTCGCCTGAGCATCTGAGCTCGTGAGATGGATCGTGCCGCGATAGCTCTGAATCCGGTTGCCGCTTGTGTCGGTTGCCGTCACCCGGATGTTGCCGGTCGACCCGGCGATCCGCGGCGTCGTCATGCCGGACACGACGAACTTGGAAAGGGCCCCGGCCGCCACGACTATGCCGGTCTGGCTGCCGTGGAGAGACGCGGTCACCGTGTCCGTGGCGGTCACCGACTGGGTGGCTGCGGTCTTGAGAATCACGCTGAAGACGTGGGTGCCGGCGTCCGAAACGGTAAAGGTGTAGTCGGCCGGCAAGACCGCCGCGAGATCAGAGCTCGTGAAGTGGACCTTGCCGCGGTACCCGTTCTGCGTTACACCCACTCCGTCCCTGGCGGTGACTGTGACGTTGAACGCGACCGAGGAGGTCTGGCTAACGCCTGCCGAAACGGCAAGGACGCTGATCGAAGACGGCACGACCATATTCGAAGCTGTCGACGCCGGCCCCGTGCCATAGATGGTGATCGCCTGAACCGAGAACGTATAGCTGGTGCCGTTGGTCAAGCCACTAACCGTGCAACTGGTCGTTGTCGTGGAGGTGCAGGTCTTGGCCCCGGGCTTGCTGGTCACGATGTAGCCGGTTATCGGGCCGCTGCCCGTGGAGGCCGGGGCGGTCCAGGAGACGCCGGCCGTGGTGTTGCCGGCCGTCGCAACCGCGCCTGTCGGTGCGCCCGGTCCGGCGCCCGCCGTGAAGCTGCGTGAGTTGGAGGTGCTGAGGACGTTACCCGACGCATCCAGGAGATTCACGCGCCAGTAATAGACGCCTGCAGAGTACAGCGCGACGGGCGACCACGCGGTCATCACCGTGGTCTGGTTCTCGTGCAGCGTGCTGAAGTCCGACACGATGCTGGACTGGAACTGGTAGCTCACGGCGCCCAGCGTTGCCAGCCACGTGAACGGCAGGTTGGACCCATCGAAATGGGCCAGATCGGCCGGCGTGTTGAGCGTTGGGGCCAATGCATGGAGGGTGAAAGTGCGCCCAACCGACCAGGGGCCCGGCCGGTTGTATGCGTCCAGGCGGCGAACCCGCCAGGCGTATGTGCCCGCGGGCATGGTCTGCGTGGGCGACCATGCTGCGATCGGCGTCGTCTGTGAGAAAAGGAGGTTCACGTTGGAGAAGTTGAGGTCACCGTTCCTGTAGATCTCGATCGTGTAGCTGGCAGCCCAGTTCTGCGGCACCCAGGTGAAGGACGGTACGCCGGTCACCGTTCCGGCGCTGGCCGGCGCTGTAAGGGTGATCGCCGGGGATGCCTTCGTGACCGTCCCGGTCGCGCTCAGCGTCAATGTGTTGCCGCTCCCGTCGAGACCCTGCACTCGCCAGAAGAGCGGACCCTCCGGATAGGTCATCGACCACGGCGTGTACTGGACCTGATCCACATATCTCGTGTCGATGATGTTCCCGAAGTCGGCCGTGGTTGAGACCTCGATCTTGTACTGCTTGGCTTCCTGTGTCACCCGCGTGGAGTTGACGCCCGGAGTTGGAGTCATTACCGGGAAGGCCGAGGCCTGGCTGGTGGTCATATAGTCGGCCCAGTTGAAGGTCACCTGATAAGGGATCGTCGAGGCCGCGACCGGAGGATTGGCGGAAGTCGTCGTGGCCAGCCCGTTCTGCGGGGGTGAGGACTTCTTGTAGGTGCTGGAGTTGTCGAGACCGGCGTTGGTGTCTTGCCCGGGTCCGCAGTGAGTCGCTGACCAATCAATACACGGACGGACAAACCAGTAGTAGGACTCGCCGGCCTGACTGTCGAGCCAGGATTCCCGCGGTGTCAGAGACGTCTGCTCAGTTTCGTATTCCCGATAGATGGTGGTGAAGTTCGGGTCCTTCGCGACGTAGACGTAGTACGCCCCGGCATTGGGATCGGCGTTCCAGGTCATCTCCTGGGTCTGGCCGAGCGTCGGCGTGCACCGGGAGATCACAGGCGACTGACGAGTCTTGCATTCCGGCGTGAGGTAGTCGCTCCACGGGATTATCCAGCTGCCGTACGTGGGCGTTATACCCACGTAGAACGAAGACGTCGGGCCCGTAGACAGCCAGTAGCCGTTGAGGTCGAAGGCCTCGACGGCCCAGTAGTAGTGGGCGGTCGAGAGGGGTAGACCAGAAAGTGTGAAGCCAGCGAAGGGGAGATGGTTCGAGCCGCTCAGGGGAGTCGCGACGCCAAGAGTTGGAGTGACGCCGTACAGGACCTCGTAGTAGGCCGCCCCCGTGTAGGGCTTCCATGTCAACGACGGCATGCGTATCGAGCTTGCTCCGTCACTCGGTGTGAGCGGTGTGAGCGAGAGATCGGTATCCGAGGGAGTCAGCGCGTCGAGATAGAACGATGGCCAGCTCGCCCGAATCAACCCGAGGTTGCCCTGGGCGTCCTTTGTCTCGACGTTCCAGGTGAAGGGGCCGTCTGCCGGCAGGAGGGTCGCGAGTGGCGTCCACGAGAGAGCTCGGGTCTCGATCTGGTCGGCCTGCGTGCCGTCGTGCTTGAGGATGGTCACCACGTACGTCTCCGCACCGGAGACCGCGGTCCAGCACAGGACGGGCGTCTTGACATGCGTCCCAGTGGCGACGCAGGGGCTGGTGGAGACGATGCTTGGGACGGTCGGTATGTAGATGAATCGTTGCGTATCGGCCGAGGAGGTGCTGTCCCAGAGACCGAGAACGCCACCGTTGCCGGCAGGAGCGTCGATGCCTCTGACCCGCCAGTAGTAGATGCCGCCGGCGCCAAGCGTGAAGCCTACGCCGCAGCCGCCCGGTTCATTGCCACTGATTACCGGCGCGTATGGCGTGAATGTCGTCTGGTCGGTCATGCACGACGTGTAGGTACCGTTGGAGAAGTTCACATCGGTGCCGATCTGGAGTTCGTAGTGCGATGCATGGTCCACCCAGCCCGCACCACTGGAGGACGCCGGTGTCCAGCTGAACTCGAGGTTGCCCACAATGGGCGGATCGGCCAAACCACCGGTCCAGTGAGGGCTGATGGTCACGGGTCGCGGCGACCAGGATCGGGTGAAGAAGAACGGGTCAGATGAGGCATCAGACCACGGGCCGTAGTTCGTGGCGCTGCCGGCCGCCCGAGCCCGGACTCGCCAGAAGTACGAGGAATTCAGCAGCGACATGTCCGGCGCGTAGCGGGTGCTGAGAACAAGGGGCTGATCGATAACGGTGTTCCCCCAGTCGCCGTTCGGGCTCACCTGGATCCAGTAGCTGGCGGCACCGGGGATCGGATCCCACGAGAAGACGGTGTCCACGACGCCTGTCGCGCCGTTCGCCGGCGTCTTGAGTTGCGGCGTGGCCGGCCAGTTCATCTGGTAGCTCCGGGGAGTCGACCATGCCGTCACCGACGAGTTCGAGTAGACGGCCTGGACCTGCCACCACCACGACTCCAGCGTCACGCCGTCGCTCAGAGTGAAGGATTGGGTGTCAGTGAGGGTGTAAGACGTGTTTACGGTCGTGTATTGCGCAGCGCCGATGAAGTCATTGGAGTTGCCGATCTGGAGTGTGTAAGAGACTGCGCCTGCTACGGGCTGCCAGGAGAAGACGAGGTGATCGGTGGGAAACGTGAGTACCTGCTTGTCAGTCGGCGTCAACGCCGCGGGCGCCGACGCGACACTCTTGGTGAACGAAGCGGCAGAGTACGGGCCAAGAACGTTGCCGCCATCTTCACCGGCCACGCGCCAGTACAGCGTTTGAAACGGCAGGAGCATCGGGGGCGTGGCCTGGAGGGCGTATGTGTCCACCGAATAGATGGTCGTTGAGAAAAGGGCGGAGGTCGAGATCTGGACGTTGTAGCGGACTGCGCTCGACACCGGCGACCATGACAGCGTCGGGTTGACGCTGCCCACGGACGAACCATTGGCCGGGCCCAGAATCGTCGGAGCGGCGGTGGGCGCCGTGGCAAGGGCCGCGCCCGCCTGCACAATCAGCAGCGATACGACGATGGCCAGAACCATGCAGAGGCGCGAAAACAGGTGACGCATCAACCCTCTCCTCGACCCGATTCGGTTGCAGCACGAAACGACACTGCCAGTGCGGGACGCTCACACCGGAGTGTACACGGCCACCGTAGGCCTCTGGCGCCCGCTCGACGTCCGGGCTTTTTGGCCCGGCAGGTCCAGCAGGAAGTACCGGTGGTCCTGAACGCCACCCGGTCGCCTGGCCCGGCTCCTCGTTTGGGTGGCCGTCGCAGCTCGACGACCGCGGCTCGATGGCCTACTCGTCTTCGCTCGCGGAAGGGCCTGCGGCGACCTTTGAGCCGGCTGGGGCCAACGCCATAACTTTCTCGAGCGCCTCCGGGCCGCGGGCCCGCCACTCCGCCGCGATCGCGGGCGTGGCGGTGGCTCCGACACGGCAGGCTCCGGCGGCGAGCATCGCCAGCATCGCGTCAAGGGTCCGCACGCCGCCCGCGGCCTTGACCCCGACCCGATCGCCGACGACCCGGCGCATCAGAGCGATCTCGCCCGCCTCGGCGCCCCGTGGCGAGTAGCCAGTCCCGTTCTTGACGAAAGCGGCCCGCGCCTCGAGCGCGATGCGGCAGCCGGCCTCGACCTGCTCGGGGGTTAGATACGCCGTCTCGAGGATCACCTTTACGGGCGTGGGGCCGACGGCATAGACGAGCGCGGCCAGTTCGTCGCGCACGTATCCGAGATCCCCGCCGCGCAGCGCCCCGATGTTGATGACGACATCCAGCTCGACCGCCCCCTGATCGATCGCAACGAGTGCCTCGCGCTCTTTGATCTGCGACATATGTGCGCCGTGCGGGAAGCCGATGACCGTGGTCGGCCCCACGACGGTCCGCCTCAACTTGGACACCACCAGCGGCAGATCGGCGGGCCGGCAGCAGACCGTCGCCGTCTCCCATTCGATGGCGACGTCGATCCCCGCCTCGACTTCGGCCTTCGTCAGCTCTGGCCGCAGGAGCGAATGATCGATGCAGCCCAACAGGGCTCGCTCGTCGAGCGTGGACAGGTCAAGCGGCGAGCGGTTCGCGAGACGAGCTTTGAGCTGGCGCATTTGCATCCTCTTTGACCGTCTGGTTGCGAACGAGCGCCAGCCCGAAGACTGCGCCCGCTTCGATGGCGAGTACGTTCTTGAACGCGGCCGGGCCTCTCAGGCAGCCGTCCAAGTTCGATCCCCAGCCTACGCCACTCCCGCGCCCCTTGGGCGCAGAGCAGAAGTTGCGGCCGGCAGCGACAGCCGTGACGCCCGAGAGGCCGCTTAGGATCCCGGTCGCGCCGTCTCTGCTTTCGCCCGCATGAGGGTCCGCTGCTGGGAGTCGGGCGGCCGGCCACCGTTTCGACCCCCCCCCCCCGGCGCTGGCCCGTCGTCTGGCCGGACAGCTACTGCTTGTTGGCCGGATTGGCAGGCAAGGCGGCTGAGCTGTCAGAGTGCCCCGTCTCGGGGACCGGCTTCGCCTCGGTCGCGACCGACTCCGCCGGCATGTGCCACTCATCCTCCGGACCAGGCTCCCCCGGCCCCGCATTCAAGCCATCCATCGGCACCACGAATCCGCCACCCCCCATGCCCGATGGATCCACGTACAGGCCGACCTTCTTGTCGGGTACTAGTTTCTCGTCGCTCATTACAACCTCGACATTGCGTCGCCAACGCCACTTGCGCAATTGTCCGCCAGATCGCTTCAGCGGCACAAGCAGGAAACACACCTTCCTTGCCGCTTGGGATCCCTTTCGGACGCTTTCAGATCCTCGGCGCGGGGAGGACTTCCGCCACTCCCCTTCCTCCACCGTAGGCCGGTCCTCGGGCCGGTCGCGAGGATGAGAACCCGCCCGCTCCGGCGGTCACCGACGATCCGGCCGACCCGCAGCCCGATGGGGCGGTTACGTCGTGTCAGCCGGCCCGGAGATAAGCCGCGGATGAGCCGCGGGAGAGCGGTCTCGGATACGGTTCTCTCACCCGCCGCAAGAGATGGGCGTCGCCGCAGAGCGCCGCCACGAGAGGAGACTGGGACCGTGAACAAGGTCCTTCTGACAGGCCGTCTGACCCGCGATCCGGAACTGCGATCGCTGGCCAGCGGGTCATCCGTCGCCACGTTCGCGGTGGCGACAAACGAATTCCGCGGCAACGGCAAAGAGCGCGCGGAATACCACAACGTGGTCGTGTGGGACCGCCTGGCGCAGGTCTGCGGCCAGTACCTCGGCAAGGGCCAGCAGGTCGCCATCGAGGGTCGCCTGCAGACCCGCCAGTGGGACGACGACCGCGGCGCGCGCCACTGGAAGACCGAAGTCGTGGCCACGTCGGTGGAGATGCTTTCAGGGCGGCGCAAGCGCGACTACGAGGCCGAAACGCTGGCGACTCAGGCGGAAGCCGATTCTACCGGCATCTCCCCGAATGAGGCGGCCGAGGTCGGTGTCATGACCATGGCCGACGCCGCGGCCGACGAACAGCCTCTGGCCGAAGACGAGCAGGTCCTCGTCCTGGCATAGTCTCGCGACCCCCGGAGCGCGGCGCGTTGCCCCCACACCGCCGCGCTCCGGCCCTTCGTGTGTCTACAGTCCTGCAACGAAGCGAGAGATCACCTGCGCCAGCCGTGGTCCGGCGGCCTCGGCCGCTGCCAGTACTTCGTCGTGACTCAACTTGGCGCCGGAAAGGCCGGCACCGGGGTTCGTCACGAGTGACACGCCGCAGACTCTCATGCCGGCCCAGCGCGCGGCAATCGCCTCGAGCGCGGTCGACATGCCGACGGCGTCGGCGCCGAGGCCGCGGAGCATCCGGACCTCGGCCGGAGTTTCGTAGCTCGGGCCGGTCAGGCACGCGTACACGCCTTCTTCAAGGGTCACTCGCTCGGCTGCACCGGCCTCGTGCAGGCGCTTTCGAAGGGACGCGTCCCAGACCTCGGTCATGTCCGGAAAGCGCGGCCCAATCTCCGCGGCGTTCGGACCCACGAGCGGATGCGTGCCGGTCAGGTTTAGGTGATCCGCAATGACCATCAGAGTTCCGGCCCCGTATTCGGGGTTGACGCCTCCGGCGGCGTTCGTGAGTACGACGACTTCCGCACCCAGTCGGGCCATCAACAGGACGGGCTGGACAACGAAACCGGCGGAATGCCCTTCGTAGAGGTGGAAGCGGCCTTGTTGGACCACGGCGTCGACTCCCGAGAGCCGCCCGAACAGCAAGCGTCCCGCATGGCCCGGGGCGGTCGCCTGGGGCCATCCCGGCAGATCCTCGAAGGGAATCGCCGCCTCCAACTCGAGAGCCTCGGAGAGGCCGCCGAGGCCCGAGCCGAGCACGAGACCAATCCTGGGCCGCAGTGAGGTGCGCTCGCCAACGGCACGCTCGAGGGCAGTCAGCAAGGCCGGCTGATCGGCCGGCGGTATGTCGCGGCCGAGAACGAAGCCGCGGCCTGGATCGTCGCGCCCCGCAGGGCCGCTCATTCGGCGATCGCCGACGACCCCGCGCCGGCCAGGTTTCCGGGTCCAAAACCGAGAGGCAGAAGATCGCCGAGCCGGGCCACGTAGACAGAATCGCTGAGACTGGAGGCCGCAAACACGAGAACGTCGGGGCCGAACTCCGCGAGGAGCTGGCGGCAAATGCCGCACGGGCCCGACGGGTCCGCCGTCGGAGTGACCACGACGCAGGCTCGAATCGCCGCCTCGCCGGCGGCTACGGCCCCGACCACGGCGCTCCTCTCGGCGCAGATCGAAGCCCCATACGACGCCGACTCGACGTTGCAACCGGGGAACGCGGCGCCGCTTCCGCCGAGAACGGCTGCCCCTACGCTGAACTTCGAATATGGAGCGCGCGCACGCCCTTGAGCCGTCAAGGCCAGGTACAGAAGGTCGCCGAACTCCGGAAGGCGGGCGCCGGCCTCGGCCCGGTCGATCAGCTGTATCCCACTTCCCGCCATGGCCGACACCTCACCACGCGACTGCCGTTCTGGAGTGATAGCGTCTACAGCGACGACCGAGCCACCGCTGACGGAGGATAGGACCACCGATGGACACCAGCGGCCCCAACCAGTCTCCGGCCCAGCGTCGGGCCGATGCTCCCACCAACGAGACGGGAGCACAGTACCACCTGCATCTTTCGGTCGGGCAGATCCCTTCTACGGTCTTGATGCCCGGCGACCCCGGCCGTGTCCAGCGAATGCAAGCAAGCTGGGACGAGGGCGAGGAACTTGCTTTCCACCGCGAGTATCGCTCGGCTCGGGGCACGTACAAGGGCGTGCCGATCGGGGCGATCTCGAGCGGCGTCGGCGCCCCCAGCCTGGAGATCGCCACGCATGAGTTCGCCACTATCGGCGGCCAGACCATCCTGCGGGTCGGGACGTGCGGGGCACTGCGGGCCGAGATCGAGACCGGCGACCTGATCGTGCCCGTCGCCGCGGTTCGACGCGACGGCACGGCCGACCGGTACTTGCCCCTCGAGCATCCGGCCTTCGCAGATCCCGAGGT
>Ga0182021_10007880_pt1 | contig 12630 bp, 13 predicted proteins | sample 612E3MmetaG_FD_120493 | JGI IMG/M metagenome (GOLD analysis project Ga0182021, IMG submission 120493) | Permafrost microbial communities from Stordalen Mire, Sweden - 612E3M metaG (Illumina Assembly) | ecosystem: Environmental > Terrestrial > Soil > Wetlands > Permafrost | place: Sweden... | reverse complement strand
GCTGGTTTCCGGGGCCGATGTTCCGCCACTACTCCTGGCACCCGGCGCTGGTGGGGTTCTTCGGCTGGGACGCCGGCGGCGCGGGGTTCGGGTTCGGTTCCATCGGTTGGGTGCCGCTGGGGCCGCACGAGTTTTTCAACCCGTGGTATGGGCGCGGCGTCTACGGCTACCGGAACACGATGCTGGTCAATAGCGCGCGCCTGACCAGTATGGCCGGCATCCAGAGCGCCTATCGCAACGCGCGGATTGGAAATGGCGTCTCGGGTGTGGCGGCGGGCGGATTCGCCCAGGGAAGCCGGCCAGGGGCGGTGAAGTTCACCGGCCAGGAGCAGGTCTCGTCCCTGCGCGGCCCGGTTCCGGTGGCGCCGACCTCCGCCAGCCTGCGGATGAGCGACCGCGCGGCGCGGGTCATGCCGGCGGCGTCCGGCCGCACGCAGTTCTATTCGCCGCGGCCCGCGCCCGCGGTGCAGCGGATTCCGTTCAGCGCCCAGCGGCAGGGGGCGGAGCAGTATGTTCAGCGGTCCTTGGGCGCTGCTGCCGCGCGCGGCGGCGGTGTTGGCGGGGGCTTTGCCGGCGGCGTAAGCGGCGGCGCTCCTGCGGCGCGCACCGCCGGCGTTGGCGTTGCCGGCGGCGCGAGCGGCTGGCGGCCGGTGCCGCAGCCGTCCGCGGGCCAGCCTACCGGCAACTGGCGCCAGTTCGGGCAAGCGCCCACGCAGCCGCAGAGCTACCCGAACTGGCGGGGTTACGGAGGCCAGGTGCAGCCGGCGGGCTCGCGCAGCTATCCGCAGTACCAGGCACCGCGAACCTATTCGCCGAGCGGCGCAGTCCGGATCAATCCGCCCATCGCGCGCCAAAGGTCGCAGCCGGCGAGTTCGGGCGGCCGCTCCAGCGGAGGCGGGCACGCTTCGAGTGGTGCTAGCGGAGGAGGACATAGCAGCGGCGGCGGCGGGGGTGGCCACTCGTCCCGCCGGTGAACAGGCTGTCGCCTCGATTCCCTCAACAGGCCTGCCCTGGCGGCGGAAGTCGTCTCCAGAGCAGGCCGATTTTTTGTGCCATGGCGCCTGGCGCGCTAACATTGAGTCGTGCCTAAGGGGTGCGTGACGGTTTCGAGAGCCTGCGCACTGATTGTTCCGACCCAGTGTCGCAGGAATGCGCCTTGTTACTCAGTCCGGATGTTCACTGACAGGAGGATCACATGACCGACACACCACAACCGTCCGCGCGCCGCGGGTTCCTGCGCCGGTTCGGGACCTTCGCGGCCGTTTCCGCGGCCGCCGCGCAGGCGCGGGCGGCGGAGCCGGGCGCGGTCGCCGCGCCGCCGCCGCTGCCGTCCTATGCCCGCGCTCAGGACTATCGCTCCCTGAAACAATCCACCTACGACCGGAGCGGCGGAAACGCCGATGCCCGCCCCATCAAGCCCGGCGCCGCGCTCGAGGTCTTCAATGCCGCCGGACCCGGCTCGATTTCCCACATCTGGTTCACCATCGCGGCCCAGAGCGAAGCCCATCTCAAGGAGCTCGTGCTGCGAATGTACTGGGACGGCAACGCCAGGCCCAGCGTCGAGGTCCCCATCGGCGACTTCTTCGGGCTCAACCTGGGCGAATACCAGATCTATGAATCGGCGTTCCTGGCCTGCTCGCCGGGCAAGTCGCTGAACTGCTACTTCGCGATGCCCTTCCGGAAGTCCGCGCTCGCGACCGTGACCAACGAAGGCAGCCGGCACGTGGACGCGTTCTACTCCAACATCGACTACCAGATCCTCCCCGCCTGGCCGGAGGATGCCCTCTACTTCCACGCGCAATACCGGCAGTCTTCGCCCTGCGTGCCCAGCCATCGCGGCGACCACAACCTGGACGGCAAGGATAACTACGTTTTCTGCGAAACCCGCGGGCGCGGCCATCTGATGGGCGTCACCCTGGGAGTGGTCCAAAACGCGGACGGCTGGATGGGCGAAGGCGACGAGATGATCTTCATCGACGACGAGAACATGCCCGTCATCAACGGCACCGGCACGGAGGACTATTTCCTGGGGAGCTGGGATTTCGGCGGGCGCGACGGCGCGCAGCCCTTTGCCCACCGCTTCTATGGCGCGCCGCTCATCGCCCTGCCCGAGCGGACCGGCGGCCGCTACTGCTGCTACCGCTGGCACGGCGACAACCCGGTAACCTTCACCAGGTACCTGAAGCACACCATCGAGCACGGCCACGCCAACGACCGCGCCGACAACTTCTTCTCGGTCGGATATTGGTATCAGGCCGCGCCCGCGACGGACCTGGTACCCCTCCCGCCGCTCGAAGAGCGCATTCCGAAAGTAAAGCCGCAGGCCTGACGCGCGGCCCTCGGGGCGTGCGCCCCGGCGCGCCGCGGCGGGGGGGTCACTGGATGGCCAGCAGCCAGAGCCACCCCGCAGCGACCGCCAGCGCCGCCAGGGCGTATTGCACCCAGCGCGACCAGGCGCGGCGGGTGCTGCCGTCTTCGCTCGTCAGCGTGGCCATCTCGACGTACGGCCGCAGGCCCCGGCGGAACCATCCATCGATCACGACCTTCTGCCCGATGTAGGTCTCGGCCACCGTGATCGCAAACAGATACCGCGCGAAGGGAATGGACTGGCGGTAGAGCACGAAGAGAATGCCGGTCGCGTCGCGCAGAACCAGGTCCGGGCTCCAGAACGCGCCCGGAACGCCGCGTCCCAGGATCTCGCCCTCCAGGCGCACCGCCTTCGGCCGCATCTCCGAGACCTCCACGTCCTCGATCAACCGTCCGATCGACGCGGGCTGAAAGTCGCCGTGATAGCGGTACCAGGTTCGCAGCATCCAACTCGCGCCGGCCAGCATCAGAAGGCCCGGCTCCACGCCGGAGGAGATCTCGAATCCGTGGGCGGGCAGCCACCGCCTGAAGGCGACCGCCGAAACCAGCGCCGCGCCGCTCAACCACGGCAGCGCCCACAGAATCGCCTCCAGCGGGAAACTGCCCCATTGGATGCGCTGGTCGAGCGGCAGCGGGTACTGCGGGGCCTGGTGGAACTCCGCCGCATCCCGGTTGAGAGCGCGGACACGCAAGGCCGTGAGCGGATGTGTCGAGTTCAATTCGTAGAGCCGGGCCCAGGGATTCACCAGGTCCCAGCGCATGACGGCGGCGGCCTCGCTGGGGTTGGCCCCGCCCAGCGCCAGCGCAGCGCCCGAGCGCACGTTGGAGATCCCCATCAGCGCCAGCGAGCCCACCAGGCTATGGCTGCGCTGCAACCGCGCCTTCTCCTTCTTCGACGCGCCCGCCATCGCCTCCCCGTACTCGCCTTCGGCCTTCACCATCCCATAGCCGATCTTGACCAGCGCGGAGGAGAGCGCACCCGGAGCGTGCGTCACTTCGGCCGCGTAGTGGTCCGCGAAGTACTCGCGCGTGCGGTTGAGCAACAGCACGATGAACTGGCTCACCAAATAGCAGATATACGCGGAGTAAGCGACCGCGCGCGCCTTGTCGCTCCTCCTGGTGAAGACGTAGAGCTGGTAGAGCAGGAGCGGCGCCAGCGCGGCGATCGTCATCACCGCGAAATCCCAGTGCTCCACGTGGCCGATCTCGTGCGCCAGGACGGCATTGGATTCCTCGGGTGTGAGCACGTCGAGCAATCCGGTGGTCACCACGACCCGGGCGTCGGCCGGCACGTGGCCGAAGGAGAAGGCGTTCGGAGTGCCGCTTTCAATCACTCCGATCCTGGGAACCTTCAGGCCGCGCTCGCGACACAGCCGCTCGACAAACTCGCGGTTCGCCGCGGGCAGTTCCCGATCCCAGCGGATGTGCATCAGCCAGCCGATGATCCACGGAGCCACCGCGTATTGCAGGCCGATAAACACCACCGCGAACGCCAGCGCCAACCAGAGCGGCGCCCCGGCCTGGGACAAGTACGCATCGCCAACCGCGAACACCAGGCCGTAGAGCGCAAGAAGGATCAGCAAAGAACGGGTAACGAATCTCATTTCCGCCTCCGTAACTTCTGGAGGCTATATTACCGCATCGCCGTCAAGCGATTGCGAGCAGCCGGTTGAAAAAACCGACCACGTATTTCCAGATCAGGTAATAACCGCCAATCACGATCGCCAGGCCCACGGGAAACGCCGCGAGAACGAAGTGCGGTACGTCGATGGCAAGAACCCGTACCGCCACCAGCGCCAGCGGCCCGATGATCAGCGGAACCAGTGCGCCGTAAATGCCGATGGGAATGTTCCAGTGCCGGCGCACGACCAGGTAGAACATGTTCCAGAGGCCCCACAGATTGGGCACCAGGGCCATCGGGAATACGATGCCGCGCTCGATCGCCAGAGGGAACTGAAGGCCGAGGCGCACGAAACAGAAAAACGCCAGCACCAGCACCGTCCCGGCGCTGGGCAGAGTAACACCTGCCATATAGGCGCGAAGATAAACGTGTTTGGACATTAGATCCTCCCCAAGGAATATCGCCACGCGCAGACGGTCCCGGTCCGGTGCCACCGAGCCGCCTGCGCCCTACAACTGGTACAGCACCGCCGGGATCGCCGCGGGGAACAGGAGCAATGACAGGGCCACCGCCCCGGCCAGCGCCCAGTCCCACCACGGCACGCGAGGCGCCGGCGCTTCCAGGCGCGCCTCGATCCGCGGCCAAAGGTCCCGCTTCAACTCCGTGTCGGCCACCGGGCCGAGAGATCGCTTCACCAGATCGTTCAGTTTCTCGTCGGATTCGTTCATGGTTCCACTCCCGCTCTGCGCAGGCTCGTTCGCAGCAGCCGCGTGGCGCGGAAGACGCGCGACTTGACGGCCGCGGCCGAAATCCCGAGCGCCGCCGCGATCTCGCCGTAAGGCGTTTCTTCGATCATCGCCAGCGTGGCGGCGGCCCGCAGCCTGGCCGGCAGCTTTTCGAACGCGGCCGCGACCTTCTGGCGCACCTCCGCGCTCACCGCAGGATCCGGCGGAGCGCAACGGACCCGCGCCGGCGGCGCCTCATCCAGGAACTCCGTCTGAGGACGCCGGGCGCTCAGGTGCCCCAGCGCCAGGTTCGTCGCCACCCGCCGCGCCCAGGGGCTGAAACCGTAGCGTGGGTCGAACCGCGAGCGCGTCCGGTAGATGCGCCAAAAGGTCTCGACGGTCAGATCCTCCGCCGCGGCGGGGTCGCGGACAATCCGCACGATCCAGCCGTAGACTTCGCCCTGATGCCGGCGGAACAGCGCCTCGAAGGCGTCCTGGTCACCGCGTGCGAACTGTTCGAGCAGCTCCACGGCCGTTTCCGCCACCTTACCTGCGCAAGCGCCTGACATGTTTGTCACCAGACATTACTGGCCATGACCGCCGGCGGTTTCATTTTTCGGGATAATCATAGCAGCCCGTCATGCGGGCGGAACAGCCTGCGGCCAGCTTGGTGCACAAGGTGCCGAGACGGGCTGGAGGGTGCGAAGAGGGAGCGCTATGCAGAGCTTCAACAACCGTCCGGTGCCTGCCGATGGCCAGGCGATCCAGTTCAGTGGCGGGAGGTTTACAGTCCCTGACCGGCCGGTCATTCCCTATATCGAGGGCGATGGCACCGGCCCCGATATCTGGCGCGCGGCGCGCGTGGTGTTCGATGCCGCGGTCGAGCGGGCCTATGGCGGCAGGCGCAAAATCGCGTGGTACGAAGTCTTCGCCGGAGAGAAGGCGCACAGGGAGTTCGGAGACTGGCTGCCCGCGGGGACGCTGGACGCGATTCGGGCCTTCCGCATCGCCATCAAAGGGCCGCTGACCACGCCGGTGGGAGGCGGCATCCGCAGCCTGAACGTGACGCTCCGCCAGTTGCTCGATCTCTATGTCTGCTGGCGTCCGGTGCGCTATTATCCCGGCGTGCCCTCGCCCGTCAAGCACCCGGAGCGGCTGAACGTGGTTATCTTCCGCGAGAACACGGAAGACGTCTACGCCGGAATCGAGTGGCGCGAGGGCACGGCGGAGGCGCGCAAGGTCATCCAGTTTCTCAACACCGAGATGGGCAGGAACGTGCGGCTGGATTCGGGCATCGGCATCAAGCCGATCAGCGCCTTTGGCTCGAAGCGGCTGGTGCGCCGCGCCATCGAGTACGCCATCGAGAACGGTTGCCGCAGCGTAACCCTGGTGCACAAGGGCAACATCATGAAGTTCACCGAGGGCGCGTTCCGCGACTGGGGCTACGAGGTGGCGCGCGAGGAGTTCGCTCAATCGACCGTCGCCGAAGCCGACACCGCGGGCCAGGCGCCGGAGGGCAGGGTGGTCATCAAGGACCGCATCGCCGACTCCATGTTCCAGCAGGTGCTGCTGCGGCCGGAAGAGTACGAAGTGGTGGCCACGCCGAACCTGAACGGCGATTACCTTTCCGACGCCTGCGCGGCGCAGGTGGGCGGGCTCGGCATGGCGCCGGGCGCCAACCTCGGCGACGGCTACGGAGTCTTCGAGGCCACCCACGGCACGGCCCCGAAGTACGCGGGCCTGGACGTGATCAACCCCTCCAGCGTCATTCTCTCGGGAGCCATGATGTTCCAGCACATCGGCTGGAAGGAGGCCGGGAAGCTGATCGAGGCGGGGATCACCGAGACCATCCGCCAGAAGCGGGTGACGTACGATCTGCACCGCCAGATGGAAGGCGCCGAGAAGCTCACCACCAGCCAGTTCGCCGCCGCCATCGCCGGGAACATGGGATGAGGCCCGGCGGCCGCCGGTCTCACTTGATCCACACCGTCTTGACGTTCACAAACTCCCGCAGGCCGTGCGCGCCGAGCTCGCGCCCGTAGCCGGAGCGTTTCACGCCGCCGAACGGCAGGCGCGGGTCGGAGGCCACCATGCCGTTGACGAAGACAAGCCCCGCCTCGATTTCGTCGATCAGGCGGGCGCGCTCGCCTTCGTCGTTCGTCCAGACGCTGGCGCCCAGACCGAACGCGGTCGAGTTCGCCAGTCGAATGGCATCGTCGATGCCACGGAAGCGGAACAGGCTGGCGACCGGTCCGAACAACTCCTCGGAGGCGGCGGGAGCGGCCGCGGGGACATCCGTCAGCACCGTGGGCGCATAGTAATTGCCCGGGCCGTCCAGGCGCCGGCCGCCGGTGAGCAGCCGCGCGCCGGCTTCGACCGACCGCCGCACCTGCTCGTCCAGCGCCTCCAGAATCTGCGGCGTGGCCAGCGGGCCGAGATCGGTGGCTTCCTCCATCGGATCGCCGACTCGCAGCCCCTCCATGGCGCCGACCAGGCGGCGCTCGAACTCGTCCGCGACCGGCTCCGCGATCAGGAACCGCTTGGCGGCGATGCAGGACTGTCCGTTGTTGACCACGCGCGCGCGGACCGCGGTTTGCGCAGCCGCATCCAGATCGGCGCTGGGCATCACCAGGAACGGGTCGCTGCCCCCCAGTTCGAGCACCGTCTTCTTGATGTGGCGCCCGGCCTGAGCGGCCACCTGGCTCCCGGCGGCCTCGCTGCCGGTGAGGGTGACGGCCTTGACGCGCTCGTCCGCGACGATGCCCGCAACCTCGCCCGAGCCGATCATCAGCGTCTGAAACGCGCCTTCGGGGAACCCGGCCTCGCGAAAGATGGCTTCGATGGCGAGCGCGCACTGCGGCACGTTGGACGCGTGTTTGAGCAACCCGGTGTTGCCCGCCATCAGGGCCGGCGCAGCGAACCGGAACACCTGCCAGAAGGGAAAGTTCCAGGGCATGACGGCCAGGATCGGCCCTAGAGGCTCATACCGCACCCAACTCCGGGACGCGGCGGTTTCGACCGTCTCATCGGCCAGCAGGCGCTCCGCGTGCGCCGCGTAGTGGCGGCAGGCCAAGGCGCACTTCGCCACCTCGTCGCGGGCGGATTGGATGGGCTTGCCCATCTCGGCGGTCATGATCCGCCCAAACCGGTCCTTCCCCCGCTCCAGGCTTTCGGCGGCGCGCAGCATCAGGGCGGCGCGCCCGGCGAACGGCACGCGGCGGTACTTGGGAAACTCGGCAGCCGCCAGCGCCACCTTGCGCTCGACCTCGGCTGGCCCATCCGGCTCGATCCGCCGCAGGAGCTGGCCGGTAGCTGGATTCACGCTGTCCATCGTCGCCTCCCGCTCCCATTGTGCGCCCGGCGGCCGCAACGCGCACCCAGCCCGCTCGCCGGACGCCGCGCGCACCCCGCCCGCTCGCCGCCGCGCCGCCGCCGTGGGCCCGCCGGCCGCCACCCCCGCCTGCTCGCCGCCGCGCCGCCGCCGTGCGCCCGCCGGCCGCAACGCGCACCCCGCCCGCTCGCCGGCCGCAACGCGCACCCCGCCGTGCCCCCGCCGGACGCCACCTCGGCCTGCTCGCCGCCCGCCCGCGCGGCCGCCGTGGGCCCGCCGTGCGGGTGCCTTTGCCTTCAGCCCGCAATATTTGGTAAGTTAGCGTATCGATCTGCTGCATCGCACCTTGACGGGGGTCTGGTCCGGGGATCTGCGGGGCTGCGGGTAAATATGTCCGAAGACACCAGCGAGACGAAACAGGTTGACGCCTACCTCGATTCGGCATTGGGAAGCGCCGACGAAGCCGAACACTTGGTGCTCGGCGTGGCCCAGCAGATGGGATTCCAGGAGGACGACCTGCACAAGATCGGGATGGCCGTCCGCGAGTCGATCGTGAACGCCGTGGTCCACGGCAACCGTTACAACCGGCGCAAGAGGGTTCATCTGGCCGTGTTGACAGGCAAGGATCGCGTCACGGTCATTGTGGGCGATGAAGGCGAAGGGTTCGACCCGGGCACGCTGCCGGACCCGTTGGCGGAGCCGAACCTGCTCCAGCAATCGGGCCGGGGGATTTTTCTGATCCGGGCATTTATGGACGAATTCCAGATCCGGCGGTTGAGCCCGTCGGGAACCGAAGTCAAGATGGTGAAGCACATTCAATAACGCCATAGTGGAGTGCCCGACCAGTCCCCGCAGCCGCGGGCGCGGCGGGCCACAGAGGAGGATAGAGTCGTGAGCGCCAAACTCAGCCCCCGCCAGGTGGGCGATGTCACCGTGATTGATGTTTCCGGCCGGATTACGCTGGGCGAAGGATCGAGTAATCTTCGCGACGGCATCCGAGACATGGTTGCGAAGGGCAACAAGAAGATCCTTCTGAACCTCGGAGAAGTGAGTTACATCGATAGCTCCGGAATCGGCGAACTCGTTTCCGGGTTCACCTCGGTCGCCAATGCCGGCGGCCAGTTGAAGCTGATCAACCTGACCAAGCGCGTGAAGGACCTGTTGCAGATCACGAAGCTATACACCGTGTTCGAGGTCTTTGACGACGAAGCCGCCGCCGTTCGCAGTTTTGCCTGACAACGCACGACGCCGCTGCTGACATCCGCTCCGGCGCGGCCCGGTGGGTGCGCGCCGGGTTGCGGCCTGTCAACCCTGGGCTCGTGTGTTAGAATCGGTGTTTCTCCGAGGTTTTCGTGGATAGAATCACCCGCAAGAAACTGAAGCAAGACGAGTTTGCGCAGGACGTCGGCCTGACAGTCGAGTTCTTCACCGAGCACCGCCGCGAGGCCATCCGTTACGGCGTTGCCGGCCTCGCCGCAGTCATCCTCATCGCCGGTGTTTACTTCTGGTCCTCCCACCGGAGCGCCCAACGCGAAACGGCCCTCGCGGCTGCGCTTGAAGTCTGGCAGACTCCCGTAGGGCCGGCGCAGGAAGGCCAGGCCAGGACCTTCGCCACCCAGCAGAACAAAGACAAGGCGGTCTTCGCCTCCTTCGGCGACGTCGCCGCCCGCTATTCCGGCAGCAACGAGGGCGCCATGGCGCAGTACTACTTGGGCGCGATGGCGGTAAATAGTGGCAAGCTGGCGGCCGCCGAGCTCGCGTTCAAGGAAGTCGTCGATTCCGGGAACGCCAACTACGCGGCGCTTGCGAAGCTGGCGCTGGCAAGCGTGTATCAGGCGGAGCACAGGCAGGCGGAGGGAGAGAAGCTCATCCAGTCGGTCATCGACAAGCCGGCCAATTTCGTCTCGAAAGAGCAGGCGACAATCGCACTGGCCCGCTACGTGGCTGCGAGCAATCCCGACCGGGCACGAAAGCTGCTGGCGCCCCTCGTAACGGACCCACGCCAGACCATCGCCCGCACCGCGACGCAAGCTCTGGGCTCTCTGCCCTCGAAGTAGCGGCGGCGCGAAGATGGCGGCGGGAGCGGCGGCACTGCGGTTTCCGGTGGCGCGCTCGCGAGGCCGCCGTTATCCCGAGCCGGCCCACCCTTACCGCAACGACTTTCAGCGCGACCGCGACCGCATCGTGCATGCCCGCGCCTTCCGCCGTCTGGAAGACAAGACGCAGGTCTTCACCGCCGGCCTCTCCGACCACTTCCGCAACCGCCTCACCCACACCATCGAGGTGGGGCAAATCGCGCGCACGGCGGCCTCCGTTCTGGGGCTGGACGAGGACCTGACGGAAGCGCTGGCCCTGGCCCACGACATTGGACACCCGCCCTTCGCCCACGCCGGCGAAGAGGAGCTCGACCGCCAGATGCGCCGCTATGGCGAGCGTTTCGATCACAACCTCCACGCCCTGCGCATTGTCGAGAGCTTCGAGCAACGTTATGCCCGCTTCCCAGGCCTGAACCTCACCTTCGAGGTGCGCGAAGGCATGGTGAAGCACTCGCGCGATTTCGGGCCCGGCGAGGTCCCGCAGTTCGACGAATACCTGGCCGGACTCCGGCCGCCGCTCGAAGCCCAGCTCATCGACCCCGCCGACGAGATTGCCTACAACACCGCCGATCTGGACGACGCATTCTCCGCGCGTTTCTTCAGCCTGGAGGAACTGGCCGCGAGCGTTCCCGAGTATGGGGCCATCTACGAGCGGATGGAGAACCAGTTTCCGGGCGCGCCCGAGCGCATCCGCTTCAACGAGGCGCTGCGCCGGCTGATCGACCTGCTGGTGACGGGCCTGATCGAAGGCACGCGGCAGGCGGCGGAAGAGGCCGGCCTGGCCGATGTCGAGGCCGTGCGCCGCCACCCGGTCCGCGTGGCCCGGCTGCGAGCTCCGGCCGCGGAAACCAACGCGGCTCTGAAGCGGTTCCTGCGCCAGTCGGTCTACTACTCGCCGCTGCTGGCCGAAGAGCGCGACCGGTCCGCGGCCATGATCGCCGAACTGTTCGAGCACTTCGTCCGGCATCCGGATTGTCTGCCGGAATCCTACCGGGACCAGACGGCCGGCGAGCCGGTCCATCGCCTGGTCTGCGATTACATGGCGGGCATGACCGACGGCTTCTTCCGGCGCACCTACGAGCAGGAACTGGGGTAACCGCGCAGCGCCGCCGTCCCACTGTCCTGACCGCGCCCGCCCCCGAATGGTTCGCGCTAACATGAGCCCATGGTGCAGACAAACAAGTCCGAGAGCCTGAGTGCGTTTATCGAAGCCGCCCGGGCCAAAGGGGCTTCCGATGAGTTCATCTTCAGCCTCCTGCGGGAGGAAGGGTGGGCGGGCAGGGACATCTACGCGGCATTTGCCCGGCGCTATGAAGGTCTGACCGGGCTTGCGGTGCCTGCGCGCGGCGCGGGAACCGGGGAGGGGGCGCGCGACGCCTTCCTTTACCTGCTGTCCTTTTCCACCCTGGCAACATGGGCGATCGCGCTGGCCTCGCTGCTGTTCACGTTCATCGATCAATGGTTCCCCAACGCACTCGCGCAACAAAGCTACGGGGTATCCCGCTTTGAGGTCTCCTCCGAGATGGCCTGCATCATCGTGGCCTTCCCGATCTTCCTGTTGGTCACGCGCTTCACTCTGCGGCAGTTGGAGGGCCACCCGGAGAAGCTCGAGTCCGGGGTTCGCAAGTGGCTCACCTACATCGCGCTCCTGATCGCGGCGGGCATTGTGATCGGCGATCTGATCGAGTTCCTCGCTTTCTTCCTGCGGGGCGAGCTGACGACGCGGTTCGTCTTGAAGGTGCTCACGGTTCTGTGCATCGCCGGAAGCATCTTCTGGTACTACCTGGACTCCCTGAGAGGAGGTGCGGAACATGCGGAGGCGTAAGGACGCGCTGATTGGGGCCGCGGCGCTGGCGATCGTTCTGGTGGTGCTGGCGCTCGGATTCCACCGCCTCGGGTCGCCCGCGAATCAGCGGGCCATCGCTGCCGACACACGCCGGGTAACCGACCTGCGAGAGATCGCGCAACGGATCGCGGCGCAGCATAGGGAGGCGCCCCCGCCTCGACTGGCGGACGTGAGGCAGAGCCAGTTCCTGCATCTGAACGATCCGGTAACTCGCGCCCCATACGAATACACCCTCAAATCGGGCACGGCGTACGAACTGTGCGCCGCCTTCGCCACGGCCAGCGGGGAGGGCGACGAGATGTGGGGACAGCTTTCTCTCTTCTGGCGCCACCCCAAGGGACGCTATTGCTACGAGCTGGATAGCTCGAAGACACCTGAGTGGTAGACCGCCGGAACCGGGTTAACCCGCCACCTTGCGGAACCACTCCAGGCTCTGCCGCGCGTTGGTCTGCCAGCGGAAAAGGCGCGCGCGCAGGCGCCCTTCGCCGCCCAGGCGTTCGCGCAGTGCGGGTGAGGTCAGCAGGCGCTCGAGGCCGTCCCTCATCTCAGCCTGGCTGTGAGGGTCCACCAGCAGCGCCGCGTCCCCCGCGACTTCCGGCAACGACGAGACGTTCGAGGTCAGCACCGCCGTTCCCACCGCCATC
>Ga0182021_10007878_pt1 | contig 12632 bp, 8 predicted proteins | sample 612E3MmetaG_FD_120493 | JGI IMG/M metagenome (GOLD analysis project Ga0182021, IMG submission 120493) | Permafrost microbial communities from Stordalen Mire, Sweden - 612E3M metaG (Illumina Assembly) | ecosystem: Environmental > Terrestrial > Soil > Wetlands > Permafrost | place: Sweden... | reverse complement strand
GGTATTGACGATGGCCCGGAGTTCTCACCTGATGGTACATATATCTATTTCAATTCTGAACGCTCCGGTTCAAGTCAAATCTGGCGGATGAAACCTGACGGCAGTTCTCAAGAACAGATTACGTTTGATGGATATAGCAATTGGTTTCCCCATGTATCACCTGATGGCAAATGGATTGCATTCCTATCATATGAAAAGGATGTGAAGGGACATCCGGCGAATCAGGATGTTATGCTGAGACTTTTACCAACGGCAGGCGGTGATATTGAAGTGCTTGCGAAACCGTTTGGCGGTCAGGGAACCTTTGATGTAAACTCATGGGCGCCGGACAGCAAGAATCTAGCATTCATTAGTTTTCGATTGATTCATAAGTGATACGTCTTGCACGTTGTTCAAGTCAAATGACAAATCGGAATTGGTACTTGATGGCACACGCTGTCGACGCGTGGTCCGGATCCTCTTTCATTTTTGCTTCACCATGTCGGTTTGGGTTGTCTGTAAATCCTTGTTGGCCTTGGCGGTGACCGCATTATCGGAAGCAGTCGCGGCGAGCGCTTCCACGTGTTTGGCTTCCTGATAGGCAAGGATTGCGAGAGCCCGCGTACGGGACGTGTTGGGATCATCCCGGAAGGACTTTTCCGCCAGTGCGAGTGCTTCTCGCGCCTTGAGCAACGCGTCCGGCACGCGTTGTGTCGCAGGGCTCGCGCTCGCGTGCGAGCAAGCCTGACGTGCGTCGATGAGCTCTGTCGGGGGTAAGCTTGCAGCGCAGCCAACGAGTAGTCCGGCGCATGCGATGATGATGCGACAGGTAATGCGTTTCATTGGGTACTTCCTTTCACGAGGTAGTTCGTTGTCTTGTCGGAGCTGTCGCACCCGGTCTATCGTCTGTGTGGCTTTTGTTTTTGGAATCTCCGGGAGAGAGCGGTTCTGGGAGTTTGGCATCGGCTTGGACACACAACTACATAGTCTTGGCTTATTTCTTGTCGCCTTTGACTGCGAGCCCCTTATAGTTCTCCAACTCCCCCTTGGCGAACTGTAGATGGAGGGATGTGCGGGGAACGCCGGACGCACTCACATTAGTTAATCCTCTGCTTCTTTCACCAACAAAGCCGATGGCTCCCACCAGAACCACCGGCCAAGTTGATCAATCCCGAATGGGAGAGGCGTTCGTATTGAACCTCATGAAGTATACCGAACAGGACTTCAGAATGAATCGACCGAAAGGATGAAAGAGTAGTTAATCCCCGGAAGGAGGGGTTAGAAGATGATGATATGGGGCAGGTGTGCGAAGACGGTCCTCAAAGAGATGAACGAGCCTCAGGATTTTGAGAACTAAAATTGGATTAAGGGGACTCACTCACTTGATAGTGGGACCAAACAAAGACTTGAAGAATCTGAGAATAGCCGGGAACCATTCCATTCTACCTCTCGTTCACTCTTTCATGCGTTATAAGCATTAGGAAAAACTCCTTGTATAGGAAAGCGAGTAATCACGGAATATGGGCCGAGTCTCTTTCGAGCTATGAAAAAGCATCCTCTCAACAACCCCCAAGGAGGGTAGTACTATAAAAGAGACTTTGACAGTTGTCAATTTTTGCGGCCTGACAGGAACAGCAGAGCCATGTGCGCTGTTACATCTGTAGTTTCTGTTCTTTCCGATCCTCCGCAAAGTTTTGGCTGAGTACCGCGGCGCGGACGATTGCTTTCACAGCTGTGACAGGAAGTTGTGATGCCATTGAGCTTGACATGCAATGCCTGCGAGATTTGCTGCAGGCTTGTCCCTTGCCCTAGTCTTCTGTTTCGAGTTTCTTCCCGCCACCCTGCACTTTTCGCACTTCTGACGTTGATCGGCACATTGCTCAACAAAAAACCAATCGAGCTTGGTCCCCAAGGCTGGAGTACGCGATGAAAATCTCAACTCTCGTGTTCGCAACTCTCGTGTTATTGTCCGTCGCATCTGCCTCGGAACGGGGAGATACACCCAATCCGGTTTCGGCGCCGGGTCCCAACCGGATCTTTGTTGTCCCGGGTTCCATTCAGAAGGTCTGCCAGGTCACCGGCGAGACGGATCTCGAATTCAACACACCGACAGCGAGTCAAACGGAGACACGCTTCGGCCTGGTGAGAGCGGATCACGGATACTCGTTTGAACACAACGGAAAGCTGTTTTTCCTTTTCGGAGATACGCACCCGACTCCCACATTTAACAACCATCCCAATACGCAAAGCGACTACCCAAGGACCCCTGATGACAATGACGCCATAGGATTCGTGTCGGATACGAGCGCCGGCCCATGCCTGAAGCTCGACTTCATCACCGACTCCATCGGTGCGTACAAAAACCCCGTGGTCCTGGACGCCCAAGGTCATCCATCCATCAAGCTAAGAACTAACGAGAGCCCGATTTCGGGAATCAGCGATGGCGGCAGAATGTACGTGATTTTCGGAACGGACAACCCTATCGACACAGTGGGACCTCCGGCACCCCTGGGTTATCCGGCACGCACCGTGATGGCGGTGTCTGACGACGACGCCAACACCTTCCACTTTCTTTACAATTTCTCAAGAGAGCCGCAGGCAAAGTTCATCAACACAGCGATCGCCAGAGGACAAGACGGGTTTTTCTATTTCTGGGGAACACAGGGCGATACCCTGTACCGCAAAAGCGCTCCGTTCCTCGCCCGGAAACCGATAGGGAGCATGGCTGATTCCACTGCGATCCAGTACCTTCACGCCCTCAATCCGGACGGAACACCGGTCTTCATGGCCGGCGAAAGCAATGCCGCACCACTGTTCCACGATTCCCTGCCAGGTCCCGGGGGGGCCATGCAGGTGGCGGACGGGATGGGCGAGCTTGGGGTTGAGTGGAATCCGTTTGTCCACCGCTGGGTGATGCTTTACAACTGCTTGAACAACACACCGGCGAACCGCCGCGGGATCTACATGAGGCTCGCGGAAAAGCCATGGGGGCCGTGGAGTGCTCCACAGACGATCTTCAATCCGATCAGGGACAACGGGTATTGCTTCTTCATGCACCGCGCTGTGACCCCTACGCAGCCGGCCTGCGACAGCCTGAGCGGCCCCGATCGCATCGCACAGGATGGCGGCGAGTACGGACCGTACTTCATTTCACGGTTTACCACCGGCGATGGGGCGAAGGCGACGTCGACCTTCTACTTCACGTTGGATACCTGGAACCCGTACACCCAAGTCATCATGAAGGCTTCGATCCAGGGCCCCGTCACGGATATTCCCACCCCCTCCGGCATCTACGTGGTCAATGATGCCAGCAATTTGCGAGCAACAAGCACGGCATATGCCACGGGGCTTACTTCATCCCCTGCCTATCTCAACGATGTCACAGGACATGCAATCTTCGTGCCGATTGCAAAGATCCTTCCCAGCATCACGACCTGGGGACAATTCAATTGGAACTGGAGCTATCTCGACACGCTTGTTCAGATCGCAGTCTCCCACGGGAAGAAATTCTCGATCGAGCTGGAGACGGGATATCATACTTCAAGCACGTATCTCCAATCATTGCCAGCTGGATTCCTTGCCGCGGTTGGCGCGAATAGTGCTCCTCTTTTTGACGTGTGGACGACCGGGGGAGGTGCAGGAAGAGGCATCAGCGCCTATATCCCTCTGCCGTGGGTTCCACGAATTCAGGAGTTCTGGGCTGCTGCGGCTCACGCACTTTCTTCTCATCTTCAACAGACTGGTACCTACGGATCACTGATGCTTGTCCATGTCCCCGGACTGAGCGTGTATGATGAAGAGATTCGTCTCCCCACCGGTTTTCCTAGACCTACGACCGCTGACACGGTGCGATGTCCCGATGGGAGGCCCGCTTACCCTGCTGTCATTGACGATGCGACGAACGCCAGGTGGCAGAGCCTCGGGTATTCCGATTCTGCCGTCGTAAGCGGGTTCAAGGAAATAGTAGCAGCCTTCGCAGATGCGTTTCCGGATCGGGTCCTCGACCTCAGTCTTTTTCCTCCGGGTCAGAAAGGAATAGATTTCCCGAACCTCACGGCTGATTCTGTTGGGTATGTGGCGTCACAAATCGTGAAAGAGGCCTCTGCCATTGCACCAGGCCGCGTGCAGATCCAAGCGGACAATCTCGATGGGAACTATGCAGAATCGGAGGTTATGAGTTTTGCCTCCCGATTCTCCGATTTTGTGGGATGGCAGAGCAACAAACACGGGGGCGCAGGCGCTGGATGTGATGGCGGGATAACCGGTTCGTGTAATCCGGATGGCCCCGCTGGCCCATATTTCCGGCTCCTCAAGAATGCATGGCAAACAGGAGGGGAGTATTTAGAAGTCTGGTCAGCCGATGTGGTCAACTACCCGCAGAGTTTCGCCGCGGCAAAGTCCGCGGGCTTCTTCACGCTCACGGGTGTGGACATGGCGGCATCCGCCGCCCCCTATCGGTATCAATTACAGCAGAACTACCCGAACCCGTTCAATCCGAGTACAACAATCGGGTTTGGGGTCTCGGGTCCGGGTTCTAGCCCTGTAAGGCTCATCGTGTTCGATCTGCTGGGTCGCGAGGTGGCGGTGCTGGTGAATGAAAAGAAGGAGCCGGGGAGCTACACTGTGACGTGGAATGCGCGCGGGATGGCGAGCGGAGTATACTTCTATCGACTGCAAGCCGGAGAATTCGTTCAGACCTACAAGCTCGTATTGCTCCGTTGAGCGTCAACGTTTGAATGGGTATGAGAAGGCTCGGGGATTCCCGGGCCTTCTTCGTGTCAGGCAACACGAGCCCTCTGGATGAAGATCGTGAGCACAATTGAGCGTACGTCCTCATCCTGCCATGAGATCGTATCGACCTCCTTCACGATGTTCGCATCATCCTGAACGCACCGTCGCATCAGCTCCTTGAACCCATCATCAGGAACCTCGAACGGAATATCTGCCGGTTGCGGTGCAGGCCTCGGGGCCTTTGCCACAATTTCAAATTCACTCTGGCCGTCACCTTGCGCCCGATTTGGACTGCCACCTTGGAGATTCTGAATTTATCGCCATTGCTGGAATCTCCTTCTGTGGTGTATGGAAACTTTGTTTCCGCAGGGATGTACTCCATTCAAGAAAGGCGACTTCGAGGGATTAACTACTCTTTCATCCTCATAGCCGATATGATTTCAGAGAGCGAATCCGTACACTCATATAAGGATCGCACAGCCTGCGCTCCCGAAGTGGATGACGGGATTCACCAATACAGGTATCGACCATAGAACGGGATGTCTTCAGACATAGAAGTAAAGAAGACGATCTCTTTTTCGGTCTTTCACGGGTTTCAGGGACATTCCGGGCCATTATTGCATCTCTCTTAGGCTGTATTCCAGTAGCTGCATAATCAGTAAGCAGAGAAAACATATGAGAACACCCGACTATATCAAAATCCTCAAGCTCGACAGGATAGCAATGAAGTCAAAGACGCGTCCGGATTTTCTCAGTGCCGTGAAACCGCGTCTCCAATATGCGAGAAACCTTGGCGTTGAGGGGAGCTTTCTCTTTTTTGTGGAGCGTGCATGGGGGATTTTCGGCGATGGTAAGTGATCCGGGAGAAGGAGATTAACGCGCTCTGCGATTCCCCCATTGTCAATTGTCCATAGTCCCGTCCTCACCCTCCGCTGGAAGTATTCCTTTTGTGTGTTTGATGGTGCAGCATTCCCGGCTGCCCAATCGTTCGCCTGTCTTCCTGACAGTCTTCAACATACTCGGTCAGCAGGTTGAGGTTAGGGGATTTCGTTCTTGCCCGCAAGCTCCTCCTCCTCAGGGGACCGCAATCGTTGATTGGGTACAAGGAAGGTGGAGACATTTCTATGAACAGCTTCCGTCTTGCCCTTGTTTTACTGGTCCTGACCACGATGAACTGCGCAAAGCAGACCACCACACATCCTTGGGTCGAGCCCGGAATGCACCGGGCCAAGGTATTGGAGATCATGGGGAACCCGATAAGGATCGACAGTCTTTTCCATGACTATGGCTTTGACCTTCGCGGAATGACCATTGAGTCGCTCGATTCACTTCGTCGCACAGTCGATGATTCATTGGCCCACAGGATGACCCTCGGGTATCCGGTCGATCATTCGCACCAGAGTGATCAGTTCGTTACCTGGTATTACGGGCCAGAGATCATTGACACGATGTTCACCATTGACAGGGAAGGCACAGCGCCGTCGCCTCTCCGGAAGGTCTGGTTTGCCATCCGAAAACAACGTGCAGTGGTGTTCGACATGAAGGGCGGAATAGTAACGGAACTCGGATTCAGGGTCCTTCACATCAGCCCACTGTGAGCAACACCCGTCGCCATTGACTCGATCTTCAGATGTTTGATGCCGACCTCTCCACATTCATTTGATACGAACACTCGTTGCAGGTTCTCCCGCATTGAGTCGGTCGACACGGCTTTCTCGATCTTGTATTTCCTGTATATCATCTGTTGATGCTGGACTTTGCCCAAATTCCATCTACATTAGTGGTGGGGAAGGGAGAGCGGGAGTCATTTCTGATCAGATTGCTAAACTGAAGTTATGCTGTGAAGTCCCAAGTGGTTACACCGTTCTCTCGGCAGGCGATCTGATTGAAACGAAGGCATCGGGCGTCAGTACTCAATTTGTCTGGGAGACAACGTTACGCGTATTCACATTGCCGCTGGTAGTATTGAAATCAAGCTCGCTCAAGAGGGATTCGACTCAATTTCTGTGGAAGAAGATTGTATGGAGCAGCATGGATCAAAAGGAAACATCACATCAATGAAAGGACCGTGTCATGAGCAGCCTTGGTGCGTCAGAACTTTTAGTGATTCTCATCGTCATTCTCATTTTCGCCGCAGCAGTACTTATCCCGTACTGGAAGATATTCGGCAAAGCGGGGTTTTCTCCCTGGCTCAGTCTCTTGATGTTCTTGCCCCTTGTCAACATTGGGCTTCTGTATTTTCTGGCATTCTCCGACTGGCCGAGCCTCAGGAAGACTCAGAACTGATCGACGCGGTCGATTTTGTGCAGGAGACTTCTGCTGGTTCACCGGATCTGAAAGGGAAAAGAGGATTCTTCAACTTGCTTCGTCACATCACTCACGACAACTGCCAGATTCCGATGTGTCCTGCTTCTCTATGATCAAATCACCGAAAAAGAGCTATTGCGTCATCGTCCTTTTTTCTTCTGTACTCGTCCTGCCATTCGCGACCGTGGTTGCGCAACACCAATCTTCCCGAGGTCGGCCCGATGTTACGGAAGCCGTGGTACTTTGGAATCGCAACGCGACTGCTGCGGATTCCATCGATCAGGAAAGTTATGCTGCGATGATGGCCAGTATGGGCTTTACTGCGTCGAGGCTCAACGTTCGGGATCTGGATAATGCTGGCCTCGATGAGCACACATTGCTGCTTATTCCACACGCTTCATCTCGGTCTCTTTCTTCGAAACAGGTTCAACGCATTGTCAGAGCGATGGAGAAGGGGCTCAGGCTCGTCACAGGCGGTGAGAGTCCGCTTCTGTCGGCACTCCACTTGAAGCCCGGCGAACCCCAGCGGGTTAGCGTGGTTATCGATCAAAATCTTCCCGGCAACCATCTTCATTGGGCTGATCGGCCGAGGGTCAGTTGGATTGCGGGACTTCCCGATGCGTCAACGCGAGTACTCTATGCTGATTCTGTCACCGGCCATTCCCTTGTCGTAGCAGGGGGTCTCGGAAGAGGGAAATACATTGTCCTTGCAACGCATCTCGATGATCTCTCCGGCAAAGGCTATTCCAGATTCCCGACGATGGTCAATGCTATTGTCCGAAACCTTGACTGCAGACCGCCGTTCCGACGTCAGGGGGTCGACGCGTATTTCGATGCGGGATACCGCTTCTCCATGCCAATAGAGAGTATCGCAACTCTCTGGAGAGCGTGGGGGATTCGCGCCGTGCATGCCGCTGCGTGGTACTACAACAGTACCCCGCCCTATGATTACAGGAAACTCATCGACGCTGCACACAGGAATGGAGTCCTTGTCTATGCGTGGCTCGAGTGGCCGCACGTTGGAGAAGGATTCTGGAATCGGCACCCCGAATGGCGTCAGAAGAATGCGCTCCTCCAGGACGCAAAACTGGATTTCCTCCATCTCATGGACCTTCAGAATTCCGATTGTATGAACGCAGCACTCGACGATCTGTCCCGGCAGCTCGAGTTGGATTGGGATGGCGTCGACATCGCGGAGTTCACCATCACGGGAGCAGGAGGAGAAGCGCTCCAAGGACCATCACGACCTGACTACTTCACGAGCTTCGGATCACCCATGCGAAGGGAGTTCGAAGCAGTAGCCGGATTTGATCCACTCGAACTCGAAAACCCGGCCTCTCAGCACTTCTGGAAAGGCGATTCAATCGGGTTGCAGAAGTTCTACCAATACCGGAAGGTCGTCAACAACCGCTTGCTTCGCCGGGTCGTGGAGTTCATCTTGGATCTGGAGAAAAGGGGGAAACGCGACTGGGAGCTGATACACACGATTGTTGACAATACACTGCATCCCGAGTTCGACTATTTGCTTGGCTTCGATCTCGATGCGACGCTCAAGCTGGTGAAAGAGTGCGGCGTCACCTTGAATGTCGAAGACCCATACATGGAGTGGGACGAGCCGCCTGTCCGGTATCGTCGTTTACGTCAGACGTTGCTATCGCTCATTCCTGAGCGTCCCTCAATGATCGACATCAACGTGGTGCCGATTCATCCCCTGACGCAACACGGATTCGCGTCGGCTCAAGCGACAGGCACCGAGTTCCTTCAGCAACTGCAGATTGCATCGGAGCGACATGGTCGGGTGTGTGTCTACTGTGAGTGGACGGTATTCGATCAGGATTGGCCGCTCGTTCCTCATGCGATGGCGAGTGGATCAACAATCAGAAAGAGCGCTGACGGATGGGAGGTCAGCGTGCCGACGACGGTCACATTGGATGTGACTGGAAATGGGATGTTGTTCAACAATGGCAATCCCTGGCCGTGCCATGGATCCGAAGGCATCGTTCTGCCCGCCGGAACGCATCATCTCACATTCAGCAATGCATCAGCAAGCAGTATTTCAGCACAGGCGGAACTCCGTCTCGTCGCGATCTCCGGTGAACTCCTTGACTGCAAAGCCGGCTTCGAAGGATTCGAAGTCACTTATTCCTCGCCATGTCGGTGCCTCGTTTCGCTGAGCGCCTATCCAAAGAGAATCCTGATCGATGGATCTGAAGTTCGGCTTCCTGTTCTGAAAAGCCAGAATTCCTATGTAATCGTGGCGCCATCCGGGAACCATCGTCTCGGGGTTTCAGGAGTGTGAACCAACGCACTTTCTCGATTGCCAAATGCACATTTCAGAATGCCGTGATCGATCGGGTGTTTCTCTGTCTTCAGACCTTATCGGACAGTTTGGGCAAAGAGTGGGGAGAGAGTTTTTGGCATATCCCGTGAGTGTCTGCCCTTTGCTCTTGCCGAAAATCTGATGTGCACTACCCCCCGGCCTTTTTCAGCTGTTCCTGCATACTATTGATGCGGGCTTTGATTGACGGATCGTCCGGGTACATCCGGGCGAGCTTCTGTAAAAGGGACAGGGCTTTGGGATAGTCCCGTCGTATTTCATACAGCTCGAGCATTGCACCGTACACATAGGGATCTGCAGCAAGATTCTGCGGCGACATTCCTGCAAACTGCTGTTCAACGCGATCTGCTATCGCATTGAACTCTTGCAGCTGTCCGATGCGGAAGTAGATGGTTGCGAAATTCACGCTTTCCTCAATCGGGGCCACCATCCTTGACGGTGGCATGATCTGCTGAAGCCGATCGACCACGAGCGCCGCTTTCTGCGGATCATGTTGCCCTTCGAGGTAGTAATAGGTGAGTGACCGGAAGGCTAACCGTAGACCAAAGAGAATCCGATTTTCATTCTCGTCGAAGAATACGGTTGTGTCAGCAATGGTCCGCAACTTGAAACCGTATTGTGGCTTCTGAGAGTACCCTTCAGGTTCATGCATCAGGTTATCGGCCAGTCTCGGTTCGTCCACGCCTACATCGTGCGGCGTCGCTTTCGCGGGAGTCAGACGGTAGGCGAAGCCGCAAATTTTCAGATACTCGTCCAGCCCGATTCTGCTGTCCGGCGCGCCGGTGACAGCAAAGTAGATTGGCCGTTTCCACTGATTGGTTCTGATGATATCCAGCACGACGATGTCCTGCACGCGGACGGCCTTGGTGTTCCCGAAGTCCAGCGTGTTCTGCATGCGCCATTCGATTTTCCCTTTGTTGGTTATGGCGGTGTCAGTGATGCCACAGGCGGCGTACACCTCCTTCGGGACGGGTACGGTGACGATCTGTGGTTCCCAGAGAGCCGGTTGGATTGTGGCAATGCGACTATCGCTGATCGACAAGGGGACCGCTTTTGCCTCAGGGAAGTACGGTGGGTTCTTGAGCTGTTGCACATACCAGTTCGTGTTGGCGAGGCTGAGACAGACGACCCTCACGTCGCGCCTGATGCCTTCGACGTCCTGAAGGTACCAGAGTGGAAAGGTGTCGTTGTCACCATTGGTAATCAGGATGCCATCCTTGTCGCATGTCTGGAGCATGTTATAGCCGGTTTCCCACGCCAGCCAATTCTTCGATCGATCATGCGTGTGCCAGTTTGTCCATGCCATGCGGAATGGGATGAACACCGCACCAAGAAGGACTACAGCCGCCATTCCGATTGACGCGAGCCGGGATGCCCGGGAGTTGTTCCTGACCAACTCGATCAAGCCGTTCATGCCGAGCGCGATCCACACAGCGAACACAAAATAGGCGCCTCCATAGAAGTAATCTCGTTCCCGTGGCTGCGGCTCCTGCTGGTTTTGATAGAAAGCAATCAGATAACCTACAATGACAAAGAGGATCAGGAACACCGTTGCCATCTGCCAGTTTCTTCGAAGGTGAGTGTAGAGTCCGAATAGGCCGATCAGTAGTGGGATGCCGAACAACTGTGCCGCCGACCAATCATCATCCTGGTCGCGTGAAGTGCGCCCGACATAGTTGAAAAGCAAATACCGTGTGAACATATGATGCATCTGATAGCGCCAGAAGAAATCGAAATCCGACGTGTACTCTCTAAACGTTCGCTGGCGGTCAACCTCCGGACTCCAACGCCGCTTGAAGATCGGGAAATCGCCGTATTGTTCGCGATTCAGGTATGTAAGCAATCCGGAAAACGTTCGCGGCTCATTCTCATTCATTGGGGTGTGCTTGTTCGCCCTGATCAGAATCATCGTGTAGGTCGAGAAACCCAGAATCATGAGAAGGACGCCAACCGCAAAGAGGTGCACAAGGGTGTGTTTCCGACGCCTGGCCCAGAAAGCGAGTGCTGCGAATACAGCCACCACCGCCAGAAGTATGAGCCCTCCCATGGTGCTATCATCCGCCGACAACAAGTGAATCAGCTGAGGCAGTAGCTTGATGACGCCGGGATACGCGATGCCAAGTGCGATTCCAGCGACCAGCAGCGCGAGATAGATTGAGTCCCTCCGGAACACCTGCTTCCAGAACAGGCCCATTACGCCGAGGCTCGTTATGCCCATGATGCCAACAAAACGCTGATCATAGGCCTTTGCGTCTTCAATCGACGGTGGTTGAACCGATTTCAGGCTGCTCCACATACCATACGTCACGAGCAACAGCACTGCAATGTGAAACAGGAACACATAGGTCGATTTTTTGCAGGATTCCTTGTTCTTAGTATACCGCCTGAACACAACGATCATGACGGCAGCAAAAATCGCAGGAACGCTCATCAGGTGGACCCCCGCGGAGAGACCGGCGAGATAGGCGATCATCAACAGGTAGCGGTCACTCGTAGGCTGGTCCGCTTTCTCGTTCCACTTCAACATGAGCCAGACCATTATTGAGAAGAGGAGCGTGCTCGTCGCAAAGTAATTGGATTCCACTCCGTTGAACCAGAATGAATCACAGAATGATAGCGCCAAAGCGCCGATCGCTGCAGAAAGGTATGTGCCCAGCTCGCCGGTGATCGACGTTGTTGGCCCACCTCTCAGGTTTTCTATGAGCTTGACAGCGATGAGATAGAGGAAGAACACGGTCGCGATGCTCGCGCACACTGACACCAAATTCACTTTTAGACCCAGGTTCCCTGGAATGGGCAGGATATAGAAGATCCTCCCGATCAGTGAGAACAGAGGTCCTCCCGGCGGATGGGGGACCTGCAGCAGGTACGCGGCTGCGGAGAGTTCACCGGGGTCCCAAAACGGGACTGTGGGTTGGACTGTTGCAAGAAACTGAACAGCAGAGATCACAACGACGGATATCCCAACCAGCCTGTGGAGAATTCGTGGACTCATCGGATGCACCTGACCTGAGAATGGCGGACGGTGGACAAAATGAACACTTCATATGAACATACAATATACACTAGCCAGCCGACGGTTTCAAGAGACGCATCCTTCAGGAGTCATAGAGTGTTGCATTTTTGAGGAGGTCGTTTAGATTGACTGACTGCTACTATCTACCTCTTTTCGTTTTTTTTCGTTTTATTGAAAGCGGCGGAACTCTTCGTCTGTTCGACTCGTTGAGTATTGTGGTCGAACATTGAGAGGGTAGCGTGGTCGAGAGCAGTGGCCCCC
>Ga0182021_10007876_pt1 | contig 12633 bp, 12 predicted proteins | sample 612E3MmetaG_FD_120493 | JGI IMG/M metagenome (GOLD analysis project Ga0182021, IMG submission 120493) | Permafrost microbial communities from Stordalen Mire, Sweden - 612E3M metaG (Illumina Assembly) | ecosystem: Environmental > Terrestrial > Soil > Wetlands > Permafrost | place: Sweden... | reverse complement strand
CCGTTGCCTCCTGTAAAATCCAACTGCGTTTTCTGCGCTTATGGTTTGCTCGGTGCGTCGATTTTTCGGGTGGGCAGATGAGCGGCCTGCCAGTCTTGGAAACCGCCGGCGTTGAGCGTACGGTAGCCTTCCTCGGCGAGCAGCTTCGCGGCGCGGCCCGAACGGTTGCCGGTACGGCAATAAAGGATCAGCTCCTTGTCGCGGTTCTTCTCCAAAAATCCCTTCCACTGCTTGCGGTCGCCGTTGAGATCGCTGAGCGGCAGCAGCGTGGCCGGCGTGGCGACGCCGGTCTCGGCCCATTCCTTCGGCTCACGCACGTCGATCAACACGGCCTTGCCGTCGGCCACGCGCTGAGCGGCCTCGGCCGGTGCGATAGTGGGAGCTTCGGCCGCGCGGGAGCAGCCCGTGCCGGCGGCGAGAAACAGCAGCGAAACCAGGATGGCGGATTTCATGCAGGGAAAACACTAAGCCAGAACGACACGGAAGGAAACCGCGAAGAACGTGAAATCTCGCGAATCGGAAGTTTTTACAGGAGGGAACGGAGAGAACGGAGTCAGACGGTATTGAACCACAGATGCACACAGATTCACACAGATACGGCTGGAGTTCGGGAAAAATAGGCCGGCATCGATAAGTGCGCAGCCGCCTGAGCTCTTTCATTCGTGTCCATCTGCGTTCATCTGTGGTCAATCAGAGATTGGAGTTCGGGTTTATCTGCGCCCTCTGCGTAATCTGCGGTTCCAATCGTGATCCGTTCGATCCCAATCGTTTTTTAACCACAGATGGCGCAGATGGTCGCAGATTATAAAGGCTCCAATCCGCGCTGATCCGCGTGATCAACAGGGGAATCATTTCCTCTGTTTCCTCCGTTACCTCCTGTAAAATCCGATTCTGGTTTGATTGCACTCCGCTGCTGCAATGCCGGATTGCCGGGAGGGCCGGAATGCTTTTCATCCGCCCGCGATGGAGATCCCGGAGAACTGTCTGCATTGCGGCGTATGTTGTTTTGCCAAGTCGGGCACCTATGTGCGCGTGAGCGAGGCCGATTGGGCCCGTCTCGGCGCCGACGCTGACCGCGTGGCCCGCCATGTCGGCCGGCAGGCCTTCATGCGGATGCAAGACGGGCACTGCGCCGCGCTTCAGATTACCACTCCGCGGGGTGCGCCGCCGGTGTTTTTCTGTGCGCTCTACGACCGGCGTCCGCACGTTTGCCGTCATCTCGCGCAGGGCAGCTCGGCGTGCCAGACGGAACTCCGCAACAAAGCGGCACGCGTCGCGGCGGAGTATGGAAATTGAGAGTGAACGACAAAATGCAGACGGTGTTGCCGGTGTGGGGCGGAGCTTCCGCCCGCCCGCCGACGTCGGCCCGGTGCGGGTTGAGCTCTGCACCACATGTTACAGGTGAGCCAGCTTTCCACTCCGTGTTCGGGAGTTTTTCGCGCCTTGGGCCCGCACACCGATGTTTCCAAAGTGCGGGCTGAAGCTCCGCACTACGTGCTGCTCGTTGGAGCGGCGACAGATTTCGAATAGGTCAAACCCGGCGGGTCGGCAAACCGGCACGGGTCCAGTCGCTGAAGCCGCCGGCGTTGGCGGTGCGATAGCCTTCGGCGGCGAGGAGCTGGGCGGCGCGGCCGGAGCGTCCGCCCGAGCGACAGTAGAGGACCAGCTCCTTGTCGCGGTTTTTCTCCAGAAACGATTTCCACGTCAGGCGCGGACCGGTGAGGTCGCTCAACGCGAGCAATTCGGCGGGCGCGGCCACACCGTCGGTCCACTCGTCAGGCTCGCGCACGTCGATGAGCACGGCCTGGCCGTCGGTGACGAGTTGGGCGGCCTCGGCCGGCGTCACGCGGCGGACGGCGGGTCCGCCCGATTTGAAGAGGGAAGAGAAAAGGCTCATGGGATTCATTAAAGCGGCATTTGGAGAAACCGCTAATCATCGCTAATATTCGCTGATCCGGAGACGGAAGGATTTTTTACAGGAGATAACGGAGAGAACGGAGTGCAGACAATCCAGTTAACCGCAGATCACGCAGATGGCACACAGATACCGATCCAAGGGGATGGTCTTATCTGCGATCATCCGCGCTATCTGCGGTTAAACCCGAACTCCGGTTTAGGTTAACCACAGATGAACGCAGATGGACACGGATAACGGAACTTACGGAACCTCGCATAATCGAGTGGCAAAGGTGGAGCGCGTTGTCCCCAACGCGCTGGCCCGGCATGATCGCAGAAGAAGCGTCTTGGGGACAAGCCGCTCCACCCCATAGGTCATCGTCTTCCGCGAGACCCGGTAGGTGACCAACCGTGCGCAATTTTGAGTGCCGGCATATTCCTTTCGACCTCCAACCAGATCTGTGTGAATATGTGTGCATCTGCGGTTCAATTCGGATTTTCAGGTCAAAGCGGGTTTGCCGGAGTGCGCCATGTAGTAGAATAGCGGCACGGCGAAACGACTGATGAGCAGCGACGCGACTTCGCCCGCCATCAGCGAGAGGGCGAGACCCTGGAAGATCGGGTCCTGCAGGATGACGGCCGCGCCGACCATGACGGCAAGCGCGGTCAGCAGCATCGGGCGGAACCGCACCGCGCCGGCGTCGATCACCGCCTGGGCCAGCGGCAGACCTTCGCGCAAACGCAATTCGATAAAATCGACGAGGATGATGCCGTTGCGCACCACGATGCCGGCGCCGGCCATGAAACCGATCATCGAAGTGGCGGTAAAAAACGCGCCGAGCAAACCGTGCGCCGGGAGGATGCCGATGAGGGAGAGCGGTATCACGCTCATGATGATGAGCGGGGTGGTGTAGTTTTTGAACCAACCCACCATCAGCATATAGATCAGGATGCATACGGCGGCGAAGGCGAGGCCGAGATCGCGGAAGACCTCGATCGTCACCTGCCACTCGCCGTCCCATTTCATGGCGGGCTCGGCGTCGGTGGTGGGCATCGTGGAGTTGTAGATTTTGACTGGAACCCGGCCGTGCGGCCCGTCGGCGAGCGACAGCCCTGCATCGGAGGGGCGCGGTTCGTTGGCTGAGATCCGATCGTGTAGGGCCGGACCTTGCGTCCGGGCCGCGGGTCGCGTTGGCCCGGCGTTATCGGCCGGGCTCGGCCCGTCGGCGAGCGACGGCCCTACATGATCGGACGACGGCACCCCGCCGAAATCGCGGGCGTCGAGCTGGGCGAGCGCGCGGTTCATTTTTAGAATGGCGTACACCGGGCTCTCAATCACACCGGCCACGTCGGCGGTGACGTAGGTGACGTTTTGGAGATTCTTGTGGTAGATGTTCCGCTCGCTCTTCGTCTGCTCAATGGTGACGAGTTCGCGCAGTGGCACGAGCGGTGCCTGCGGATTTGTCTCGGAGCGCACGGGCAGCGAGAGCAGATCGTCGGGCCGGGCGCGGAGGGCGCGCGGCAACTCCAGCACGATATTGACGTCCTCCCGCTCACCGGGTGCGTGGAGCAGCGTGACCGGGTAACCCTGCACGGCCATCTGCACGGTGCGGGCGATGACCGCTTCGGTGATGCCGTGCAACGCGGCCTTGGCCTTGTCGACGTGGAAGATGGTCTTGGGCTGCTGCGCCTCGACATACCAGTCGATGTCCACGACGCCGGCGGTCGCACGGTAGATTTCGCGCACCTTGGTGGCGAGCTTCAGCCGCGCTTCCTCGGTCGGGCCGTAAACCTCCGCCACCAATGTCTGCAGGACCGGTGGCCCTGGCGGAACCTCCGCGACCGCGACAGCGGCACCAAAACGGGCCGCGATCGCGGCCAGTTTTGGGCGGATGCGCCTGGCGATATCGTGGCTTTGCGCACGGCGTTCGTCCTTCGGGAGCAGGTTGACCTGGAGATCGGCGACATCGGGGCCGCGGCGCATGAAATAGTGGCGCACAAGACCGTTGAAATTGAACGGCGACGCGGTGCCGGCGTACACCTCGTAGTCGCGCACCTCGGGCTCGGTGCGGAGCGACGCAGCCATCTCGCGAGCGACGGCGGTCGTCTGCTCCAGCGTGGTGCCTTTAGGCATGTTGAGGATGACCTGGAACTCCGACTTGTTGTCGAAGGGCAGCATCTTGACCTTCACGGCACCGAGGCCGACGAGGGCCAGCGAGCCCGCGGCCAGCCCGGCGACAATGGCGAGGAAGGTCCAGCGCCGGGAGCGGTGCGCAATCATCGGCTCCATGATGCGACGGTAGAGGCGCGTGAGGAACGTTTCTGGCGCGTGCTCGCCGGCGGCAGTTTCTTCCTCGGCTGCGGGTGCGTCGACGAATTCCGTGGCGTGCCCGGCATGCTTGGCGTGACCGCGCAGCAGCTTGAGCGCGGCCCACGGCGTGACGGCGAAGGCCACGATCAACGAAAAAAGCATGGCGGCGCTCGAACCGATGGGGATCGGCCGCATGTACGGGCCCATCATGCCGCTGACAAAGGCCATGGGCAGCACGGCGGCGATCACGGCCCAGGTGGCGAGGATGGTCGGATTGCCTACCTCATCGACGGCCTCGACAGCGATCTGGATGAGCCGCTTCCGCCGGCAGCTGGGCAGGGTCATGTGGCGGACGATGTTTTCCACCACGACGATCGCGTCGTCCACCAGGATGCCGATCGAGAAGATCAGCGCAAAGAGTGTGATGCGGTTGAGCGTGTAGCCGTGGAGGTAGAAGACGAGCAACGTGAGGCCGAGAGTCACGGGGATCGCGAGCATCACGACGAGCGATTCGCGCCAGCCGAGGAAGAGCAGGATCAGGATCGCCACGCCGAAGATCGCGAGGCCCATGTGAAACAGCAGCTCGTTGGATTTTTCGCTGGCGGTGGCGCCGTAGTTGCGGGTGACGGCCACGCCGATGTCGGCGGGGATGAGCGTGCCCTTGAGCGACTCGACCCGGGCGAGCACGGCGTTGACGACATCGACGGCGTTGGCGCCGGGGCGTTTGGCGAGGCTGAGCGTGACGGCGGCTTGTTCTAAATTTTCAATTTTCGATTTTTGATTTTCGATTGCAGAGTTTGCCTCGATGGCGTGCGCGCCGTGGCCGTAGAGCACGTAGTTCGAGGGTTCCTCGGGGCCATCGACGATGGTGGCGACGTCACGCAGATAGACCGGCTGGCCGCCAAAGACACCGACGACCAGGGCGCCGACGTCGCGGGCATCGCGGAAGAACTCGCCGGTTTGCAGGAGCGTTTCCTGGTTGGCGGAATTCTGCGCGCCGGTGTGCGTCTGGGCGTTGGCCTGCTGGAGCAGTGGCCCGAGGAAGGCGGCGCTCAGGTTGCGCGAGGTGAGTTTTGGCGGATCGAGCAGCACGCGGATCTGACGGCGGTTGCCCCCGATGAGCGTCGTCTCCGCGACCTGCGGGATGGTTTTCACCGCGTCGTCGACCTGCGCGGCGATGCGCCGCAGCGTGGCGTGATCGTAGCGGGCGGAGTGGAACGTGAGCGCGAGGATCGGCACGTCGTCGATCGTGCGCGGTTTGATGAGCGGGAAACTGACGCCGAGCGGGATGCGGTCGAAATTCGTCTGCAGCTTCTGGTTGAGCTTCACGAGGCTCGTCTCGAGATCCTCGCCGACCTTGAAGCGCACGATGGTCAGGTCGGCTCCGGGCATCGCGGTGGAGTAGATGTATTCCACGCCGGGGATTTCCCAGAGGAGCTTCTCCATGGGGCGCGTGACGCGGTTTTCCACGTCGCGCGCATCGGCGCCGGGCATGGCGACCATGACGTCGATCATGGGCACCTTGATCTGCGGCTCCTCTTCGCGCGGGAGCATGAGGATCGCGAAGAGGCCGAGCAGCAACGAGGCGGCGACGACGATGGGCGTCAGCTTCGAGTCGATGAAGATCGACGCCATGCGCCCGGCGAAGCCGTACTTCGCCGGATCGGGAAAGGGAGATGACGGACCGGCACTCATGGCTGGATCTCCAGAGACTGGCCCTCACGCAGGCCGGCCGGCGGGTTGAGGACGAGGCGCTCGCCGTCAGCGAGACCGGAGAGGATTTCGACGCGGTCGCCGCGCGCGGCGCCGGTCTTCACGAGCCGGAGCACGGCGCGGCCCGAATGTGGCATGGGCATCTTGCCCATGTCCGTCGGATTCGCGGGCGGGACGCCCGCGCCACCCACTTCCGCAACGAACACGCGTTCCATCTGGCCGAGCGTGTTGACAGCGGCGACGGGTGCGAGCAAGGCGCGGATCGGGGTGCCGGGCACCTGCACGCGGGCGTACTGGCCCGAGCGCACAGCGCTGCCGGCGGGGATGGAGATTTTCGCGGGCACAGTACGAGCGCTGGCGTCGGCTGCCGAGGAGAGCTCGACCAGCTGGCCGGCAAACGAGATGCCAGCGGTGGGCACTTCCACGGTGAGAGGCGTGCCGACGGTGAATCGCGTAGCCAGCGAATCGGGGATGCCGGCCTCCACCTGGAAGGCGTCGATGCCTTCGACTTCGAGCAGCGGCAGGCCGGGCGTGGCGAGGTCGCCGGCGTTGACCAGTTTGCGGGCCACGACGCCGTCGAACGGGGCGAGCACCGTCGCGTAGCCGAGCAAGATCTCGGCTTCGCGCACCAGAGCCTGCGTCATCACGAAACGATCCTCAAGGCTCCTGACCATGTCGGAGGTGCTGGCGTTTTTGGCGAGCAGGTCGCGCTCGCGGTCGAGGTCGCGTTTCGCCTGGTTGAACTGCGATTGCGCCTGGAGCACGCGGGCGGAGATTTCGCCGGCGGAGATTTTCACGAGGAGATCGCCGGCTCGGATGCGCTGGCCGAGGGTGACGGGCAATTCAACGATGGTGCCCATGACCTTGGCGGCGATCGTCGCGCGTTGGATCGGGCAGACGGTGCCGGTGACTTCAGTGAGCGTGGGAACCTCTTCGACGCGCACGAGGCCGACGCGTACCTTGGCGGGAGGTAGGTTGGCGGCAGTGTCGGCGGCGGATTCGGAGTGCTTCGCGCAGCTGGCGAGGAGGGCAACGGCGAGCAAGGAAAGGAAGAAGCAGGCGGGTTTCATGGTAAGTGAGAGCATGCAGGGCGGGGTCGCCGAACCCCGCCGGAAAGCAGGCTGGCGGCGGCAATCGGCGTTGCCGCCCTACAAAATCTCGGAATCAAGGTTGGGTTAATGGCGCGAGGCCGAGGGCGCGGCGCAGGTCGGCGAGGGCGATGCGTTCGTCGGCCGCCGCAACGGCGCGCCGCATGCGGGCCTCGATGAGCCGGGTTTCGACGCCGATCAGGTCGGCGGTGAGCAACGCGCCCTTCTCGAAGCGGGCGCGGCTGAGGGCGGCGCTTTCTTCGGCTTGCTCGATGGCCTGGGCGGTGACGGCAAGGCGTTCGCGGGCGTCGTCGTGGGCGAGGCGGGCCTGTTCGACTTCGAGGCCGATGCCGAGGGTGGCTTTGCGCAGCATTTCCTTCACCTGCGCGAGCTCGGCGGAGCGTTGGCGAATCGTTCCGGAGGTCTGTCCGCCGTCGAAGACATTGAGATCGACTGAGACGCCGGCGGTCCAACTGTCGGCGTGGCTATCGAGCTTCCAGCCCTGGTCGTACTGATAGCTGGCAAAGGCATTGACGATCGGTTGACGGTTGCCTCGCGCAACGCGGACCATGGCTTCGGCGGCGCGGATGCGGTCCTGCAAACCGAGGAGCTCTGGGCGTTGGGAGAAATCCAGGGTATCGGGCTGGGCGAGTCGGGCGAGCGAGGGGTCGTCGGCCGCGAGTTCAACCGGCCCGCCGGTGGCGTCGAGGCCGAGCACGAAGAGAAACGCGCGCTCGGCGAGCGCCGCGCCGTGGCGGGCGCTGGAAAGATTTTCGCGGGTCTGGGCCAGCTGCACTTCGAGGCTGAGGAGATCGGCCTTGAGCATCTGGCCAGCCTCGTAGCGGGCGTGCGCGGCGGCGACGCCGGCTTCGTAGGCTTTCACTCCGGCCTCGATCGCGGCGACGGCCTCCCGGGCTTTGCGGATGTTGAGATAGGCTTTGACGACCTCGGCACCGAGCTGGTTTTGCGTGGCGCGCGCGTCCTGCTCGGCGGCGTGCGAACCGGCGCGGGCGGCGTTGCGGCCGGCGGTGGCGCGTCCACCGCCATAAAGATTGTAGGCGACGGTGCCGGTGGTGTTGAAATTGTCGATCTGGCCCGGGTGATTGAAATCGAGGCCGGAGCTAAAGGCGCGCTGGTTGAGGATGGAGCCGAATGCCGTCATCGAGTTGTTGGTGTCGGAGTAGCGGCCCTGCAGCATCACCTGCGGCATCCAGGCGGCGCCGGCCTGTTCGATCATGGCCTGCGCGGCCTCGATCCGCTGGCGGGCGATTTTGATGTCGGGACTCTGGGCGAGGGCGGTGACCAGGGCACGATCGAGCGTCCAGGCCTCCGCCCCAGACGCAGCCGGCACACTTGATACGTAATACGTAACAAACGCCATGGCGAGAACGGCGACGCGGAAGACTTTTCCCACGTAAAATGTGATGGGCGACTTGGTGGCGCCACCGTGCATCCAGGCGAACTTTGATACGTAATACGTATCAAACCGGAGGGGGCGGCCGGGTGCCGCGGCACGAGAGGGAAAGCGGTGCATGGGGGTTACGAAGAGCGGGCGCTGAGCGCCATCAGCAGGCCGAGGAAGCCGCCGTAGATGGCGCCGCGCCACCAGGTGGAAATCAAAGGGCATGTGCCCGAGCTGCATTGGCCGAAATATCCGAGCAACGCGCCGAGTCCGGCCCCGAGGGCGGGCGCGAGGAGGATACGGACGGCGGGGTGGTGCATGATTAGGGCTTCTCGGCCGGCTTCGCGCAGCAGGCGCTGTCGCCGAGGCCGAGTTGGCGGAGGATGATTTCCGCCGGACAGAAGCCGGTGAAGACGGACTGGATGAGGTTGCAGCCGACGAACACGGCGAGGAGCAACCACCAGGAACTGACGAAGTGGGCGAGGGCGACGCTAAGCAGGACCAGGGTGCCGGCGAGAAGACGGATGCAGGATTCGATTTTCATGAGAGAATGAGCTGGACTAGTGAATGACTATATGCACATATATGTTAAAGATTGAAAACGAGTCAAGCGCCAATCCAGTTTTATGTCCCGTCATGAAAAAGCACCGACCGATGCCGGAGGGAGCCCTGGAACTGGTGGCGCGGCGGTTTGCCGTGCTGGCCGAGCCGATGCGGCTGCGCCTGCTGCAGGCGTTGTTCGACGGAGAGAAAAACGTGACCGCGCTGGTCGAAGCGACCGGCGGCACGCAGGCCAACATCTCGCGGCACCTGCAGACGCTCACCGAGGCCCACCTGCTCAAGCGGCGCAAGGAGGGCCTGCAGGTGTTTTACGCGATCGCCGATCCCTCGATCTTCCAGTTGTGCGAGCTGGTGTGCGGCAGCCTCGAAAAACGCCTCACCGAGCAGGCGGAGGCGTTTGGCCCGCGGTGAGGATCGAAGATTCGTCGATGGTGCCGCGCGCAGAGGGCCAAAGGCCCGCCTGATTTCCAGCCTGGGCCAACGGCCCAGGTTCCTTGGGGTGGTGCCAATTTGAGGGCTGAAGGCCCGATCCACTCGGGATGGATCGGGCCTTCAGCCCTGGCGAATGTCGGCGAATGCGTTCCTGGGGCTTTGCCCCAGGCTCGGATAAAAGCGCGCCGTTGGCGCTCCGGACCGGCCGCAAAGAGTACCAACTCGAGCTCGAAGCCGGCCGCAAAGAGCGCCCGCTCGAGTGCGAATTGGAATTACACCTTGGCGTCGGCCATGGCGGGGCCGTTTTTGATCCAGATGCTGCGGACCACGATCACCGCGAGGCCGAAGAAGACCAGGAGGTGTCCGGAGAGGAGGCGTACCTGCACGGCTTGCGCCAGGCGGAATTCCTCCGGGGAAAGTTCGCGCACGAGGCCGACCTTGGTTTGCAGCACGAGACGTCCGTCGCCGAGCCGGGCCGGTTCGCCTTGGTCGTTGAGCGCGCGGCAGACGTAGAAATTGGCGAAGGCATAGACGAGCAGCGCGCCGGCCAGATATTTCAGCCACCGGGGGATGTTGCCGAAGACCTCCGAGACGAGGTTGCGTCGCGGCATGCGGCGCCACCGCCAGATGGCCAGCGGCCAGACCACGAAGAGCAGCGCCACAAAAAGCAGCAGCACGAGGAAAATCACGGGGGAAAACGCCACACCGGAAAAAGTCAGCACATGAATTGCGGCGCAAACAGCGGCGCTGAGAGCGGAAACCCAGAAGAGCAGGCGGAGACCGAAAGGCATGGCCAGAGTAGCGCACACGGTCAGCCGGCAATCAACCCCCGTTGTCGCGGCGGGCCGCCGCAGCGCAGAGTAAAGCCAGCTGATGGCGAAGGCTTCGGGCGCTAATGGCGAAATTTCCGTCTGGAACACTTGGACAAAGTTGCGATCAAACCCTGCGCACCTCGGCCTCACCGCTGAGGGGCAACCTAACCAAAAACCTAATGATCACACAGAAAATTAACTTGAAAACTCTCGTTCTCGTCGCCGCCGCCTCGCTGGGCCTGGTGGCTTCTGCGGCCGCGCAAAGCATGCCGGCGGCCGCCAGCGCGGGCGGCGGTCTGCTCGGGCAGAATTACGCGGGGGTGGAGTACACCTACGTGCACTTTAATCGGGGGGCGCCCAAATTCGCCCACGATTACAGCTTTTTCTTCAACCAATCGTTGACGACCGGTCTCGATCTCGGCGTGAATTACGATCACCTCCGAGCCACCGAGGCGGGAGTGGCATTCCGTACCAACACCGCGAGCCTCGACCTGACCGGCTACCTGGATCAGGGCTGGGGCAAGCCCTTCCTCATGGCGAGCGGGGGCTGGACCTGGGTCAACAACGGTTCGGTCAAGCAGCACTCCTATGCCTATGCCTTCACCACGGGCGTCGAGCTTCCTGTGGGATCGTCCGTCGCCGTGGCACCGTTCGTGAGCTACTCGGCGGCGCCCAAGATCGCCGGCGTCCACGGGTGGGACTACGGAGTAAAAACGAACTACCGTATTTCCAAGGAATGGAGCACGAGCTTCACGATCTCGATCAACGACGACAAGGACATGAGTTACGCGATCGGCGTAAATTATCACTTCTGAGTTTTCCGCGGTTGACCGCGGAAAACTTGGGCAGGCTTGCGAACCACGGCGCGACAAGCGCCGTGGTTTTTTTGGGGCGGGCGGATGAGATCCATTTTCAGCACACTCCGCCAGGCGCCGAGGTGGCACGGTGCTTTAGCCCGTGCGGATGCCACGCGAAGCGCGGGCTGAAGCACCGCGCTGCTCCTAGCGCGGCGGAGCCGCAACCGAAGGGGATCGAACGAATTTGAACCGCTAATGAGCGCTAATGGACGCTAATTTTCGGGTAGGCAGATTCAGGCATACGGACCGACCGCAGATTTACCACGGATGGCACGGATGGGCACGGATGGGCACGGATGGGCACGGATGGGCACGGATGGGCACGGATGACGGATGGTTTACCACAAAACACACGAAACGGAGAAGCGAAGTTTGACCGCGGAGCGGCGCGACCTTCGGATTAGCGAAGATTAGCGAAAATTAGCGGTTTCCAGATCGACCGGCGGAAGACGCACGCAGGGGATGTTATCTTCGGATATAGCAGTGCAGGGCGGAGGCCGGGAGGTCCACTCGCTCACGCTCGTGGCTACCATCGGAATCCGATCCGGAGCCGGAATCACTTCGTCAGCTCGTAGAGCGCGTAGCCGGCGAAAAGATTGGGCCCGAAAGCGCAGGGGGTCTTCCAGTCGCCGCGCAGATGCGAGCGACGGCCGATGCGCAGGTTTTTCGCGGCGCAGAAATATTCGAAGTCGGAGATCGAGGCCGGATTGGCCGGGCGGCTTTCGAACCACTCGGTGGTGTAGACGGCGTTCTTCGGTTTGCGGCCGTGCACGAGCGCGGCAAGGCGGTTTTTCCAATAACCGTGGTTCACGAAACCGACCGCGAGCGCGCGGCCGACGCGAAGCGCCTCGGCGATGATGGCAGTGGGATCCTGCAGTTCCTCAAGCGTGCGCGAACAGATCACGCGGTCGAAAAAGCCCGCGGGGAAAGCGCGCATGAATTCCAGCATGTCGCCCTGATAGGCGGTGACGCCACGATGCACGCAGGCGGCGACCTTCTCAAACTCAAGATCCACGCCCACCGCGAAGACCTCCTTCGTCTGCACGAGGTAGTCGAGCAGCACGCCGCGGCCGCAGCCCAGATCGAGCACACGCGAGCGGGGCTCGACCCAGTCGCCGATGATCTGCATGTCGACGGTGCGTTTGACGGCGAGTTTGCTCATGGGAGTGACCGGTTCAGTCGTGGCCGCGCTCGAGGAAATCGCGCACGAGGTCGTAGAGCAGCGGCGACTCGATCAGGAACGAGTCGTGGCCGAGATCGGTGGGGAGCTGCGCGTAGGTGGCGCGTTTGCCGGCGCGCAGGAGGGCGAGGGCGATCTGGCGGTTCTGCTCGGGCGGGAAGAGCCAGTCGCTGTCGAAGCCGAGCACGAGCGACTCGGCCTGGACCGGGGCGAAGGCCTGCTCGAGCGAGCCGTAGGCGGCGGTCAGGTCGAAATGATCGATGGCCCGGGTGATGTAGAGATACGAGTTGGCGTCGAAGCGATTGATGAAACTCTCGCCCTGGTGGCGCAGGTAGCTCTCGACCTCGAATTGCACGTCGAAGGTGTAGGCGGCGCTGTCGG